>WNGJ01000143.1_pt1 | contig 106771 bp, 92 predicted proteins | sample 5400611 | NCBI WGS metagenome assembly WNGJ01 (sample SAMN13153375, study PRJNA577476) | soil metagenome | isolation source: 40 cm soil or saprolite under Garry oak tree replicate 1 | place: USA:California | collected 2016-06-15 | reverse complement strand
CCGACTTCCAGCATCCGGCTGCCGCGCCGCTCGGTCGATCTGAAGTACCGCGCGGTAACGGTGGTCACGCAGGGGCGGCACGATCCCTGTGTCGGGATCCGGGCCACGCCGATCGCCGAGGCGATGCTGGCGCTGGTGCTGATGGACCATGCGCTGTTGCAGCGGGCCCAGAATGCGGAGGTGCGGCACGAGCTGGCGCCGCTTCCCGGCGCGGCGCCCGTATAATCGACCACCGAGTCGCGATGGGGATCCGCAGGGGGATGGCCGGCCCGCGTACGCTTTACGACAAACTGTGGGATGAGCACGTTGTGCACGTCGAACCGGACGGCACAACCCTGCTCTACATCGATCGGCACCTGATTCACGAGGTGACCAGCCCGCAGGCGTACGAGGGCCTGCGCCTGGCGGGGCGAGAGCCCTGGCGCGCGTCGTCGATCGTTGCCACCGCCGACCACAACACACCCACCCGCGGCTGGCACAACGGGCTCGAAGGCATCGCGGACGCGGTTTCGCGCGAGCAGATCGTCACGCTCGATGCCAACATCCTGCGCTTCGGCGCCGCGGCCTATTTCCCGTTCCGGGACCGCGAGCAGGGCATCGTGCACGTGATCGGGCCCGAGCAGGGCGCCACATTGCCCGGAATGACCGTGGTGTGCGGAGACTCTCATACGAGCACGCACGGAGCGCTGGGGGCGCTCGCGTTCGGTATCGGCACATCCGAGGTCGAGCACGTGCTGGCCACACAGACTCTGCTGGTGAAGAAGGCGCGCAATTTCCTGGTTCAGATCGACGGCGCGCTCGGCTCCGGCGTGAGCGCCAAGGACGTGGTGCTGGACCTGATCGGGCGTATCGGCACCGCGGGGGCGACCGGATTCACGATCGAGTTCGGGGGCAGCACGGTGCGCGGGCTGTCGCTCGAAGCGCGAATGACGTTGTGCAACATGTCGATCGAGGCGGGCGCGCGGGCCGGCTTGGTCGCGGTCGACCCGCTCACGATCGAGTACGTGAAGGGCCGCGCGTTCGCGCCACGCGATGCGCAGTGGGACGCTGCGGTGGCCCACTGGGACGACCTGCACTCGGATCCAGGCGCCTACTTCGATCGCGTGCTCAAGATCGACGCGAGCCGGGTGGAACCTCAGGTGACGTGGGGTACCTCGCCCGAAATGGTGTGCGCGATCGGTGGCACCGTTCCGGATCCGACGCGCGAGACCGACGCGGTGCGGCGAGCGGGCATCGAGCGCGCGCTGGAGTACATGGGATTGACGCCCGGCCTTGCGATCAGCGACATCCGGATCGACAAGGTATTCATCGGCTCCTGCACCAACTCGCGCATCGAGGATCTGCGCGAGGCGGCGCGCGTGGTGCGCGGCCGGCGCGTGGCCGCGTCCGTGAAGCAGGCGCTGGTGGTGCCCGGCTCCGGGCTGGTCAAAGCACAGGCTCAGACCGAGGGACTGGATCGCGTTTTCGCGCAGGCCGGATTCGAATGGCGCGAGCCGGGCTGTTCGATGTGTCTCGGCATGAACGAGGATCGACTCGAGGCCGGCGAACGCTGTGCATCGACCTCGAACCGCAACTTCGAGGGCCGCCAGGGCGCCGGCGGCCGCACCCACCTGGTCAGTCCCGCAATGGCCGCGGCGGCGGCGCTGGCGGGTCGTTTCGTCGATGTCCGGCAGATGTCGTACCGATGATTCCACCCTACGCGCTGCGCGCTTCGGCGGGCGAGTCGGCGGGCGAGCCCACCCGCGCGGGACGGTCTCACTAATGCGGATCTTCACGCGGCACACCGGCCTGGTTGCTCCGCTGGACCGCGCCAACGTCGACACCGATCAGATCATTCCGAAGCAGTTCCTGAAGTCGATCCGGCGCAGCGGTTTCGGGGCGAACCTGTTCGACGAGTGGCGGTACCTGGACCACGGCGAGCCGGGGCAGGATCCGTCGAAGCGTCGCCCGAACCCGAATTTCGTCCTGAACCTGCCGCGCTACCAGGGGGCATCGATCCTGCTCGCACGGCGCAATTTCGGTTGCGGGTCGAGCCGCGAGCATGCGCCCTGGGCGCTGCTGGAGTTCGGTTTCCGCGCGCTGATCGCCCCCAGCTTTGCCGAGATATTCAACGGCAACTGCCTGAAGAACGGATTGCTGCCGGTGGTGCTGCCCGAAGCGGTGGTCGATGGCATGTTCGCCGAATTGGAGGCGAACCCGGGCTACAACGTGACGGTCGACCTGGTCGAGCAGACGGTCACCGCCGCGACGGGGGAAAGCATTCGCTTCGAAGTCGACGCCTTTCGCCGCCAATGCCTGTTGAACGGGTGGGACGACATCGCGCTGACGCTGCGCCATGCCGACCGCATCCGCGCTTTCGAGGAGCAGCGGATGAGCCGGATGCCGTGGCTGGCGGCGGTACGTGCGCCGGCCCGGGACGAGCGATGAAGCCTGCGCGCATCGCGATCCTGCCCGGCGACGGCATCGGCCCGGAAGTCGTGGCCGAGGCGGTCCGGGTGCTGAAGGCGGGCGCCTTCGACTGGCTGCAATTCGAGTTTGTGGAGGCCCCGATCGGTGGGGCGGCGCTCGAAGCGAACGACGATCCGCTGCCGCCGCGCACGCTGGCCGCGGCCCGATCGGCCGATGCAATACTGTTCGGTGCCGTGGGCGACCCGCGATTTGATACGGCCCCGCGCGCCAAGCGCCCGGAACAGGGGCTGCTGCGGTTGCGCCAGGAGCTGGGGCTGTTCGCCAACTTGCGGCCTGCGACCGTATTTCCAGGCCTGGAAGCCGCCTCGACGCTGAAGCCGGAGGTGATCGAGGGCCTGGACATCCTGATCGTGCGCGAGCTGACCGGAGACATCTACTTCGGGCTGCCGCGCGGCATTCGGGCGATGCCGGGCGGCGAGCGCGAGGGGTTCGGCACGATGCGTTATACCGAGGGTGAGATCCGGCGCATCGCACGGGTGGCCTTCGAGGCGGCCCGCAGGCGCGCCTCGCGCGTGTGCTCGGTGGACAAGGCGAACGTGCTGGAGACGAGCCAGTTGTGGCGCGAGACCGTCACCGAGGTCGGCCGCGACTATCCGGACGTCCAGCTCGATCACATGTACGTCGACAATGCGGCGATGCAGCTGGTGCGCTCGCCGCGCCAGTTCGATGTGCTGCTGACCGGCAACCTGTTCGGCGATATCCTGTCGGACGAGGCATCGATGCTGACCGGCTCCATCGGCATGCTGCCTTCGGCTTCGCTCGATGAAGCGGGCAAGGGGCTGTACGAGCCGATCCACGGATCGGCGCCGGACATCGCCGGCAAGGGAATCGCCAATCCGCTGGCGACCATCCTGTCGGCGGCGATGATGCTGCGCTACTCGTTCAGCTCCGAGGCCGGCGCGGCGCGCATCGAGCAGGCGGTTGCGCGGGTGCTGCGCTCGGGGGCCCGTACCGCCGACCTGGGCGGCGGCGCGCAGGCTCCGGTCGGCACGCGCGCGATGGGCGACCTGGTGATTTCGGAGCTTCATTCGTGACAAGGGTGCGCTCGCAATGAAGGTCGGATTCGCCGGCTGGCGCGGGATGGTCGGCTCCGTGCTGATGGAGCGGATGGCGAGCGAGCGCGATTTCGAACTGTTCAGCTCGCGTTTTTTCAGCACTTCCAACCGCGGCGCCGCGGCGCCAGCCGTGCCCGGCGGCGAGGCCCGGTTGCACGATGCGCATGACGTGTCGGCACTGGGCGACTGCGATGCGATCGTCAGCTGCCAGGGCGGCGATTACACGGCGGCGATCCATCCTCAACTGCGCGCCGCGGGCTGGGGCGGCATCTGGATCGACGCGGCCTCGTCGCTGCGGATGAACGAGGACGCGGTCATCGTTCTGGACCCGGTCAACCTGGACGTGATCCAGGCCGGCCTGGCGCGCGGGGTGCGCAACTACATCGGCGCCAATTGCACGGTCAGCCTGATGCTGATGGCGATCCACGGGCTTTTGAAAGCGGGCCTGGTGCAGTGGGTCAGCGCGATGACCTATCAGGCCGCTTCCGGCGCCGGCGCGCAGCACATGCGCGAGCTGCTGCTGCAGATGGCGTACCTGTCCGATGCCGTTCGCGATCGGCTGGCCGATGAAGGTTCGGCCATCCTTGAGATCGACCGCGCGATCAGCCAGGCGCTGCGATCCGACAAGCTCCCGCGTGAGCATCTCGAGACGGCGCTGGCAGGCAACCTGATCGCCTGGATCGACCGGGACCTGGGCCAGGGCGTCAGCCGGGAAGAGTGGAAAGCCGGGGCGGAGGCGAATAAGATCCTGGGCTGTCCCGCGATGGGCCAACCGGGCTCGATCATCGTCGAAGGCATCTGTGTTCGCGTGGGCGCGATGCGCTGCCACAGCCAGGGCTTGACGATCAAGCTGTCGCAGGACGTGCCGCTGGCCGAGGTCGAATCGCTGGTCGCCGGGGCCAACCGCTGGGTGCAGGTCGTGCCAAACCGACGCGACGAGACGATCCGGATGCTGGCCCCGGCGCAGGTGGCCGGGCGATTGCAGATTCCTGTCGGGCGGCTGCGCAAGCTGGCCATCGGCGGCGAGTATCTTTCAGCCTTTACGGTAGGGGATCAACTGTTGTGGGGCGCAGCCGAGCCGCTGCGTCGTATGCTTCGGATCCTGTTTGATCGCCGGAATTGACCGCTCCCGGGGCGGGATTGATCATCTGACCGGTTGGTGGGGACAATCTGGCACTTTGGAACCACATGTTGCGGGTAGTTCTAAACTTGCGCACGTAAGTGTCTGATGTTATTTTCGAAAACCCTACATTTTTGATGTTGAGGGGGCACCCGTGCCGTTGGACAAAATTCGGGCAGCGCATGATCGCTTCGCGCGCGCCGGCGTTCTAGTCGCTATCACTCTGGGCCTGGCGATGACGGCCGGCGGCGCGTACGCGGCCGGCCTGGGTCGCCTGAACGTGCAGTCCGCGCTCGGACAGCCGCTGCGCGCCGAAGTCGAGGTGCCCTCGGTCGGCCAGGACGAAGCGGCCACGCTCCAGGTCCGGCTGGCGCCCCAATCCGCGTTCCGCCAGGCCAACCTGGAATTCAATCCGGCTCTGACCCAGTTGCGTTTCGACCTGGAGTCGAGGGGCGATGGCACCTATGTCGTGCACGTGTCCTCGGCGCAGCCGGTCAACGAGCCATTCCTGGACCTGCTGCTTGAGCTGACGTGGTCGACCGGGCGGGTTCTGCGCGAGTACACGGTACTGCTCGACCCGCCGGCCCTGAAGACGGCGCCCGAGGTCGTGCCGCCGGTTGCAGTTCAGGCGCAACCGGCGACGCCGCCGGCCGCCGCAGCGCCGGCCGAGGCTGCGCCGGCTCCCGCGGCAGCGCCTATCGTGACGGCCCCTGCGCCGATGGCTCCGCCGCCCCCTCCCGCTGCGGCAGCCGCTCCGACACCGGCTCCGGCCGCCCCGGCACCGATGGCGCCCGCGCCGAAGGCCGCGCCAAGCCAGGCGCGCGCCAAGCCGACGCCGCCCGAAGCGCCGATCAGCACGAGCTACAAGGTCAAGGCCGGCGATACGCTCGGGCGAATCGCGGTCGAGAACAAGTCGAGCAGCGTGTCGCTCGATCAGATGCTGGTGGCCATGCTCAGGGCCAATCCGAACGCGTTCATCAACAACAACATCAACCTGGTGCTGGCGGGTAAGACCTTGACGCTTCCGGCGGACAGCGACGCCCGCGCGATCGACCCCACCGATGCGCACCGGGAGGTCATCGCTCAGAGCGCGGACTTCAACGCTTACCGCAGTCGGATCGCGCAGGCTGCCGCGGCCGCGCCTCCGCCGGCTCCGACCCCGTCGAAGGGTGCGGTGCAGGGCAAGGTCGTCGCCAAGGTCGAAGAAAAAGGCGCTCCGCCGAAAACCGGCGATCAATTGAAGATCGCCAAGGCCGAAGCGGCTGCCTCTGTCGCAGCGCAGACGGCTGATGAAGGTCAGATGCGGCAGCGGATGCTGAAGGAAGAGGCGTCGCGCGCAGAGGCGCTGAAGAAGACCAACGAGAAGCTCGCCAAAGAGCTCGAGGTGGTCAGCAGGGCGGCGGCGCTTGCTCAGCAGCAGGCCAGGGCCAAGGCCGACGCCGAACAGCTGAAGGCCGAGGCCGCCGCCGCCAAAGCCAAGGCCGAAGCGGACGCCGCGAAGGCGCGAGCCGATGCGGCCGCGGCGAAGGCCCAGGCGCAGGCCGATGCCGCGGCGGCCAAGTTGAAGGCCGAAGCCGATGCCGCCAAGGCCAGAGTCGATGCGGTCGCGGCGGCCAAGGCGAGAGCGGATGCGGAAATGGCCGCACGCGCCAAGGCTGCAGCCGACCAGGCCGCCAGGAAGAGTGCTCCGGTCGCCGAGCCGGCTCCGGTCGCGCCGATTGCGCCGATTGCGCCGCCCACGGTGGCCAAGGCCGAACCTGTCAGACCGGCGCCGCCGGCTGCGCCCGCGGGCGGCGAGAGCATGTTCGATCAACTGACGTCGGCGCCCGTTTTGGGCGGCCTGGGCGTGGTGCTTCTGGCGACGCTGTTCGGAATCAATTTCTACCGCAAGAAGAAGCTTGAGCGGTCCGACGAGTTCAAGTCGACGGTCGACGGCATGCGCGCCAACTCGCTGTTCGGCGCCACCGGCGGACAGAGCGTCGACACCAGCGCTACCAGCACCTTCAATTCAAGCTTCATTCCGGCCGCCTCGCAGCTCGATTCGAACGAGGTCGATCCGGTGGCCGAGGCCGACGTGTACATCGCGTACGGTCGCGAAGAGCAGGCCGAGGAAATCCTGAAGGAAGCGCTGCGCCTGCAACCGGACCGGGTCGGGGTGCGCGTCAAGCTGCTCGAGATCTACTCGCGCCGTGGCGACAAGTCGGCCTTCACCGGGCTCGCGCAGGATCTTCATGATCGCTCGGGCGGAGCCGGCGAGGAATGGGAGCGAGCGGCCAAACTGGGCCGATCGCTGGATCCGGGCAACACGCTTTTCAGCGGCGGGGGCGCCGCCGAGACGGCGCATGGACCGATCACCGAACTGCGCCTGGGGGCGTCGGCGACCGACTCGCAGGGCTCCACCGCCAGGTCGATGGCAACGCAGCCCGACCTGGAAGGAATGGGCTCATCGACCCAGCCGCTGACCGTCGAAGCGCGTTCGACGCTTCAACCGGGCATGACGAGCGTGCTCGGAATGTCGCCCGGCACACGCCAGGGTAGCGAATCCAGGATGGGAGACACCAAGCTGCCGCTGGACTCTCAAGTGGGGCCGAGCACGCGCGGGACCGCGATGATGCCGCCCGAGCCGGCCAAGGCCTCAAGGCAACCGTCGACGTTGCCGGGGGAAGGGGCGGGCAAGGTCAGCGGGATCGATTTCGGTGCGCTGGATTTCGATCTGGGTCCGACCAGGACCGGGTCCGACGACGCGACCGTGTTGCTGCGGGTGCCGGAGGAACGCCAGCCGCCAGCGCAGAGGGCGGTGCCCTCGAACGAGGCGCCTACCGTTCCTTCGATCGACCTGATGTTCGAGCCCACGACGCCGTCGTCACGTCGCGGCGGGATGCCGACCGCGACCGGTTCGGTTCCGATGCCGGAGATCGACCTGAACCTTCCCACCGCGGGCCCGCCCTCGCGCCCGACGTCTGGCGCGCCGTCCTCGCTGGAAGAGGCGCTTTCAAGGCCGACGCTGCTGGGTGCGGTGGGTGCGTTGCCGGATGAGCAGGCTTCGCGCTTGAACTCCAATACGGACCAGGCCACGGTGCCGTTGATCGATTTCGACCTTTCGGGCACCGAGTCCACGCTCACCGGGCGCCGTACCGAGACGCAGGCGGGTACGCCGCTTGCCTCGCAGATGGCAACCAAGCTGGATCTGGCGCGCGGCTATATCGATCTGGGCGTAAAGGACGGCGCGCGCGAGTTGCTCGAAGAAGTGATGCGCGACGGCACCCGCGAGCAGCGCCAGCAGGCGGTCGAGCTGATCAAGATGGTCGAGGCCTGACCCTCCTTCGCGCTGCGCGCTTCGGAGGGCAGGCCCGCCGAACGCTGCGCAGGCCGTTTCTCGACCTGCGATGCTCGGTGTATTGCCCGCCGCGGCGGTGGTCGGGTCGCCACGGGTTTGAACCGCCTGCCAGTTTGAGAATTTGGTGCGCATAGCACTTGGGCTGGAGTACGACGGCGCGCGATTCGCGGGCTGGCAGACTCAGAAGGACGGCTCGGGCATCCAGGACGCGGTTGAAGCGGCGCTGCAGTCGTTCATCGGCCAGCCCGTGGCGGTCGTGTGCGCGGGCCGCACCGATGCAGGGGTGCACGCGACCGGGCAAGTGGCTCACGTCGACAGCCCGGTGCAACGCGATGTGCAGGCCTGGGTGCGCGGAGCCAATCGCTTCCTGCCGCATACGGTGTCGGTCCGCTGGGCGCGCCAGGTCCCGGACGACTTTCACGCGCGATTCAGCGCGCTGAGCCGCACCTACGAGTACTGGATCCTGAACGACCCGGTCCGCTCGCCGCTGCATGAGCACAGGGCCGGTTGGGTCTACCGGCCGCTGGATGTCTCCGCAATGCACGCGGCCGCCCAGACGCTGCTCGGCACGCACGACTTTTCGGCGTTTCGTTCTGTCCAGTGCCAGGCCGCCTCCCCGGTGCGCGAAGTGCGGCGATTCGAGGTCGAACGCCTGGGCCGGCTGGTGCGCGTGCGAATTGCGGCCAACGCTTTCCTGCACCACATGGTGCGCAACCTGGTCGGAACGCTGGTGTACATCGGGGTCGGGCGGCATCCGCCGCAGTGGGCGCGCGAGGTACTGGCGGAGCGCGACCGCGCGGCGGCGGCACCGACGTTCGCGGCCGGCGGTCTTTATCTGACTCGAGTCGAGTACGATCGGGCGCTCGATCTGCCGATCGGATCGGACCCGAGCGCGCCGTGCTTACCGTGATGCGAACGCGAATCAAGATCTGCGGGCTGGCGCGACCTCAGGACGTTGTTGCGGCTTGCCGCCTGGATATCGACGCGGCCGGATTCGTCTGCTACGAGCACAGTCCGCGCTTCGTGCCGCCCGAGCGCCTGGCGTCGCTGGCGAGCGAGCTCAGCCCATTCGTCACGCCGGTGCTGCTGTTCGTGAACGCCGCCCGCGATCAGATCGAAGGGGCCTTGCAGGCCGTGCCGCACGCACTGCTTCAGTTTCACGGCAACGAGTCGCATCGCGACTGCGCCCAGTTCGGCCGCCCCTACGTGCGCGCAGTGGCGATCGCCGAAGGTGTCGATTTGTTAGACTCGGAGCGGCAGTACCCGACTGCGTCGGCGCTGCTGGCGGATGCTCCGAGCGCTGCCTTTGGGGGAAGCGGCCGCGCGTTCGACTGGAGCAGTTTGCCGGCGGTGGAACGCCGCTGCCGGCCGCTGATCGTTGCCGGCGGTCTGGACGCTTCCAATGTGGGCGCCGCGATCGGCGCGACCCGGCCTTACGGGGTCGACGTCAGCAGCGGCGTCGAGGCGGAGCGCGGAGTCAAGAGCGAGGCGCTGATGCGCGAGTTTGTGGCCGCGGTGCGCGCCGCCGATGCGGGGATCCATCACGAATGAAGCCCTACGATCTGCCTGACGCCCAGGGCCATTTCGGCCCGTATGGGGGCACTTTCGTCGCCGAGACGCTGATGCACGCGCTGCAGCAGTTGCGCGATGCATACCAGCAGTGCCGCTCCGACCCACAGTTCCAGCAGGAGCTGCAAGACGAGCTGGAGCACTACGTGGGGCGACCGAGCCCGATCTACCACGCCCGCCGCTGGAGCCAGGAGCTGGGCGGAGCCCAGATCTACCTGAAACGGGAAGACCTGAACCACACCGGGGCCCACAAGATCAACAACACGGTCGGTCAGGCGCTACTGGCGCGGCGCATGGGCAAACGTCGCGTGATCGCGGAGACGGGTGCCGGGCAGCACGGCGTTGCCACCGCAACGGTGGCGGCCCGCTATGGAATGAAGTGCGTCGTCTACATGGGGTCGGAGGACATGGGCCGCCAGGCGGCCAACGTGTACCGGATGCGGCTGCTCGGAGCCGAAGTGATCCCGGTGGAAAGCGGCTCGCGGACACTGAAGGATGCCTTGAACGAGGCGATGCGCGACTGGGTGACTCATGTCGAGGACACGTTTTATATCATCGGCACGGTCGCCGGCCCGCATCCGTATCCAATGATGGTGCGCGACTTCAATTCGGTGGTCGGCAAGGAGTGTCTGCAGCAGATGCCGCGGATTGCGGGGCGCCAGCCCGACGTGGTGATCGCCTGCGTGGGCGGCGGCAGCAACGCGATGGGGATTTTCTATGACTACATTGCGCTGGAACAGGTCAGGCTGATCGGAGTCGAAGCCGCCGGCGAGGGCCTGTCCAGCGGGCGCCACGCCGCCAGTCTGCAGTGCGGGCGGCCCGGAGTGCTGCACGGAAACCGAACCTACCTGCTGCAGGACGACCAGGGGCAGATTCAGGCCACGCACAGCGTCAGCGCGGGCCTGGACTATCCCGGGGTCGGCCCCGAGCACGCTTGGCTGAAAGACCGTGGTCGCGCCGAATATGTCGGGGCGACCGACGCCGAAGCGCTGCGCGCGTTCCACGACTGCTGCCGGATCGAAGGAATCATCCCGGCACTCGAATCCAGCCATGCGTTGGCGCACGCGGTGCGGCTGGCGCCGACCTTGCCCGCGGACCGGATCCTGCTGGTCAACTTGAGCGGCCGCGGCGACAAGGACCTGCATATCGTGGCCGAAGCAGGCGGACTGGATTTTTACTGCAGGCCGTCGTGCCGCGAGGCGAGTCTGGCCTACCTCGGAAAGCGCTGATGTCGCGCATCGGCCAGCGCTTCGAGCAGCTGCGCTCCGAGGGTCGCACCGGGCTGATTCCGTACGTGACGGGCGGCGACCCCTCGCCGCAGAGCACGGTGCCGCTGATGCACGCGCTGGCAAGGGCCGGGGCCGACGTGATCGAGCTGGGCGTGCCGTTTTCCGACCCGATGGCCGATGGGCCGGTGATCCAGAGGGCTTCGGACCGCGCGATCCGCCAAGGGGTGGGTTTGCAGGAGTGTCTGAAGTTCGTCGCTGATTTTCGCCGCGGCGATCAGGCCACTCCGATCGTGCTGATGGGGTACGCGAACCCGATCGAGCGGATGGGAACCGATCGCTTTGTGCAGCTCGCGTCGGATGCGGGCGTCGACGGCGTGCTGGTCGTCGATTACCCGCCCGAGGAATGCGCCGAGCTTGCCGAGCGCCTGCGGATGCGCGCAATCGACCCGATCTTCCTGCTGGCGCCGACCTCCACCGAACGAAGGGTCGACGAGATCGCCCGTGTCGCCCGCGGATACGTGTACTACGTGAGCCTGACCGGCATCACGGGGGCCGGTCACCTGGACGTCGCGTCCGTGGCCGAGCGGATACCGTCGATTCGAGCACGTGTACGCTTGCCGGTGGGTGTCGGATTCGGCATCAAGGACGCCGCCAGCGCACGGGCCATCGCGCAGGTGGCCGATGCAGTCGTGATCGGAAGCCGCGTGATCCAGGCGATGGAAGACGCGGGCGAGGCGGCCGCAGTGGACGCGGCGGCCGCGTTCGTGTCCTCGATCCGGTCCGCTTTGGACAGGGTCGGCTGAAGTTCATGGAGAGGCAAGCATGAGCTGGATCGACAAGCTGTTGCCGCCGCGTATCAAGCAGGGCGCGTCGCGCAAGACCGTGCCCGAAGGGGTATGGACCAAGTGCCCGGGCTGCGAGGCGGTGCTCTACAGCGCCGAGCTGGAGCGCAGCCTTCAGGTGTGCCCGACCTGTTCGCATCATCTGAGAATCCGCACGCGCGAGCGTCTCGATGCGCTGCTCGACCCCGAGGGTCGCTACGAGATCGGCCAGGAGATCGTTCCGGTCGATACCTTGAGATTCAAGGACAGCCGCAAGTACTCGGAACGGATCCAGGAAGGGATGCAGGCCACCGGCGAGACCGATGCGATGGTCGTGATGGGTGGCGCGATCCGGGCCATTCCGGTCGTGGTGGCGGCCTTCGAATTCGAATTCATGGCCGGTTCGATGGGATCGGTAGTCGGAGAGCGCTTCGTGCGGGGAGCGCAGACCGCGCTGGAGCAGAAAGTGCCGTTCATCTGCATCACGGCCAGCGGCGGGGCGCGGATGCAGGAAGGGCTGCTGTCGCTGATGCAGATGGCCAAGACGACCGCGGTGGTCGCCCAGCTGGCCGAAGCGCGGTTGCCGTTCGTGACGGTGTTGACCGATCCGACCACCGGCGGAGTGTCGGCCAGTTTCGCGTTCATCGGCGACGTCGTGATCGCCGAGCCGAAGGCCCTGATCGGTTTCGCCGGTCCGCGCGTGATCGAGCAGACGGTGAGGGAAAAGTTACCGGAAGGATTCCAGCGCGCGGAGTTCCTGCTTCAGCACGGCGCGATCGACATGATCGTGGACCGCCGTGAGATGCGCGACGAGCTGGCCCGTTTGCTCGCGTTGCTGCTGCGACAGCCGGTCGATGCGATCGCATAAAACGGCTTCGAGGTGACCGAACTCGAAGGCTGGCTGCAGCGTATCGAGCGGCTGCACCATCCGCCCATCGAAATGGGACTCGCGCGCGTGCGCGAGGTCGCGCAGCGGCTGGCGCTGCAGCTCACCTGCCCCTGCATCGTGGTGGCCGGCACCAACGGCAAGGGTTCCACCTGTGCGATGCTCGAAAGCGTCCTGAGGGCGGCCGGCTATCGGGTCGGGCGCTACAGCTCGCCGCACCTGCTGCGCTTCAACGAGCGGGCCGTGATCGACGGAGCGCTCGCCAATGACCCGGAGCTGATCGAGCAGTTCGAGGCAGTCGAACGGGCCCGCGGCGAGGTGTCGCTGACCTACTTCGAATTCACGACGCTGGCGATACTGCGTCTGTTCTCGGCGCGCCGGCTCGACGCGGCGGTTCTGGAGATCGGCCTGGGCGGCCGGCTCGACGCGGTGAACCTGATCGACGCGGACTGCTCCGTGGTGACATCGATCGGCTTGGATCATGCGGACTTCCTCGGATCGACCCGCGACAGCGTGGCGTTCGAGAAGGCGCATGTGTACCGCAGCGGCCGGCCGGCGATCTGCTCCGATCCGTCCCCGCCGGGCACGCTGGTCGGATACGCCACGTCGATCGGGGCCGATCTGTGGATACTCGGCAGGGACTTCGAGGTGATCGCGTGGCCGCAATCGGCAGCAACGCAGCAGCCGCCCCAGCAGTGGACCTACCGGGGACCGACGATCCAACGCGCGTCGCTGCCGATTCCGTCGCTGCGGGGGCAGCACCAGCTGCGCAATGCGGCGGGCGCGATTGCAGCGCTGGAGGCCCTGCAGCAGCAACTTCCAGTCAGCCAACAGGCGGTGCGCGAGGGCTTGCTGCGGGCCGTGATCGAGGCGCGCTTCCAGGTCCTGCCGGGCCGCCCGAGCCTGATACTGGACGTCGCGCACAATCCTCAGGCGGCCGAGGCGCTGGCGCGGACGCTGGACGAGCATCCGTGCCAGGGGCGCACGCGCGCTGTGTTCGCGATGCTGCGGGACAAGGACGCGGCGGGCGTCGCCGAACAGATGGGCCAGCGGATCGATCGGTGGTATCTGGCTCCGACTTCCGGGCAGCGCGGTATGGACTCGCAGACTCTGGCCTCGGTGATGCGGAAGGTCGCCTCAGCGGCCGGCCGCGTCGAGTCGAGCTTCGAGTCCGTCCACGATGCGCTGGCGGCGGCGCGGGCCGCTGCAGCGCCCGATGATAGAATCATCGTTTTTGGATCGTTCGTCACCGTCGCCGACGCGATGCGCGATCTGCAGCGCGGTGAAGGCGGCTCCTAGTGTCCGGGATTCGGAATGAAATGGGCGTTCTGGCGGCGCCGTAAGCCGCGCGCGACCGACCCGGGACGCACCGACGCAAGGCTGAGCGGCTCCGAAGAAGCGGCGGCGGACGAAGCGGGCGGGCGCACCGGTCAGGCCGCCCGGCTGCGGGCTCGGATGCGCCGCCGCCTGATCGGAGCGGCTGCCTTGCTTCTGGGAACTGCGGTGGTGGTCCCGATGATGCTGGATCGCGCGCCTCCGCCGCTTCCCGACAACATTCCAATCGATATCCCGAGCGAACGGGTCCCCTTCACGCCGCGTCTTTCCTTGCCCGCCTCGGCGCCCACCTCCGCGCCAGGCGCTTCGGCGGGCAAGCCCGCTGCCGACCCCGCCGACGCGTCTGCGACGGCGCCCGCTGCGAGCGCTCCAGCGGGCTCGCCCGCCGAAGCGCGCTCAGCGCGCGTAGGTGGGTGGTTCGTTCAGGCGGCGGCTCTGTCCAACGAGACTGCGGCAAGCCAACTCTCGGAGCGGCTGTCGAAGGCCGGCCTGACGCCGTTTGTCGAGCGCGCCGAGGCGGCCGGCACCGTGCTGTACCGCGTCCGGCTCGGGCCGTTCGGCACACGCGATACGGCGGTCAAGGCTCGCGGAAAGCTGCACGCGATGGGCGTCGATTCCAACGTGGTGCGGGTCGAGCAGGCGCAGCGATGAACCTGTTCGACGCGTCGCTGCTCGGTGTGGCCCTGATATCGGTGCTGGTCGGCGCGCTGCGGGGATTCGCCAAGGAAGCGGCGGCGCTGGCCGGCTGGGTTGTGGCGGCGGCGCTCGTGTTGAATTTCGCCGTCAGTCTTGGCCAGCGTTTCCCGTTCGATACGGGATCGCCCGGTGTCAAGACGGCGATCGCGGCGATCCTGATCGTGCTGGTGTGCCTGCTGGCTGCGAACCTGCTCGGGCGTTTGCTGCGCGCGGCGATGACGGCGGCGAAGCTGGGCGGCCCGGACCGGGTGCTGGGCGCGCTGTTCGGAATCGTCCGGGCAGCGGCCGTCTGGCTGCTGATCGCAGTGGTTGCGGTTCATATCGGCCTGCCGGAGCACGCGTTCTGGAAGTCCTCGCGCCTGGCACCGTTGCTCGTGGCCGCGCTACGATTGATATCGCCCGAATTTGCACCTTCGGCAGACCGGCCTCTGGCCGCGGGAGTTTGAACGATGTGCGGAATTGTCGGTGTCGTTTCGGCCGGTCCGGTCAATCAGCTGCTGTACGACGCCTTGCTGCTGTTGCAGCATCGCGGCCAGGACGCCGCGGGGATCGCCACCGTGCATGGCGACCGCTTCTACATGTTCAAGGGCGCGGGCCAGGTGCGCGACGTCTTCAGGACACGCAACATGCGCTCCTTGCCGGGCAGGTCCGGTATCGCCCAAGTGCGATATCCGACCCAGGGCTCGGCCAGCGACTCTGAGGAAGCTCAGCCCTTCTACGTGAATGCGCCGTTCGGAATCACGCTGGCGCACAACGGCAACCTGACCAACGCGGAGACCCTGAAGGAGGAGATGTTCCGGCGCGATCGGCGCCACATCAACACCAATTCGGACTCCGAAGTCCTGCTGAACGTGCTGGCGCACGAATTGCAAGTTGCCAGCAACGGGCTGTCGCTCGATCCGGATGCGATATTCGGGGCGGTCTCGGCCCTGCATCGACGCCTGAACGGTTCGTACGCGGTGGTGGCCGAAATCGCCGGCTACGGACTGCTCGCGTTTCGCGACCGGTTCGGCATCCGCCCGCTGTGCTTCGGCGTGCTGGAGACCGATCAGGGCACCGAGTACCTGATCGCCTCCGAATCGGTTGCGCTGGAGGGTCTGGGCTACCGCTTCGTGCGCGATGTGGCGCCGGGCGAAGCGGTGTTCGTCGACTTCGATGGCCGCTTCTTCAGCCGGCGGTGTGCCGACCAGGCGAGCCTGAATCCGTGCCTGTTCGAATACGTCTACCTGGCGCGTCCGGATTCGCTGATCGACGGCGTCTCCGTCTACGGCGCGCGGCTGCGCCTGGGAGAATACCTTGCCAACCGGGTCGAACGCGAACTGCCTACCGGCGATATCGACGTCGTGATGCCGATACCCGACTCGAGCCGGCCCGCCGCGATGCAGCTAGCCACGCGGCTGGGACTGAGCTATCGCGAGGGATTCATCAAGAATCGCTACATCGGGCGCACCTTCATCATGCCCGGCCAGGCCGTGCGCGCGCGTTCGGTGCGCCAGAAGCTGAATGCGATCGGCGTCGAATTCAAGGGCAAGAACGTGCTGCTGGTCGACGATTCGATCGTGCGCGGCACGACCAGCCAGGAAATCGTCCTGATGGCGCGCGAGGCCGGCGCCAACCGGGTGTTCTTTGCCTCCTCGGCGCCCCCGGTGCGTTTCCCCAACGTCTACGGGATCGACATGCCGACCCGCACTGAGCTGATCGCAGCCTCGCGTACCGACGAAGAGATCCGGCGCGTGATCGGCGCGGACGCGTTGATCTGCCAGGATATCGAGGACTTGAAGCAGGCGGTGCGAAACGGCAGCACGCACCTGGACGGGTTCGAGGCGTCCTGCTTCGATGGGGTCTATATCACCGGCGACGTGACGCCGGCCTACCTGGACCGGATCGAACGTGCCCGCCTGGCGCCCCAACTGGCCGAGGGCGGGGGCGGCGGGTTGTCGCAGCTGAGCCTCGCGATCGAGTCGGCCGACTCGTGAGCTGGCGATGAGCGAAGACGATCGCCCGTTCGGATCGCGGACGCGGGCCGTGCGGGCCGGGACCGTGCGCAGCCAGTTCAACGAGCACAGCGAAGCGCTGTTCCTGACCTCCAGCTTCGTATTCGACAGCGCCGAGCAGGCGGCGCGCCGCTTCGCCGGGCAGGAGGAAGGCTACGTCTATTCGCGCTTCTCGAATCCGACCGTTCGGATGTTCGAGCAGCGCCTCGCGGAGCTGGAAGGCGGACAGGACTGCCTGGCGACGGCCTCCGGCATGTCGGCGATCCTGACGCTGTGCCTTGCCCACCTGAAGGCCGGCGACCACGTCGTATGCGGATCCAACGTGTTCGGCGCCACGGTCCAGTTGTTCTCGAATGTGCTGGCGCGGTTCGGGATCGAGGCCAGTTACGTCCAGGGTTCCGAGCCGGCCGCCTGGCGCGCGGCGGCGCGCTCGCGCACGCGGCTGCTGTTCTGTGAAACGCCGTCGAATCCGATGATGGAGGTGACGGACCTGGAGGCCTTCGCGTCGCTCGGGCGCGAGCTGGGCGCGCTGACCGTGGTCGACAACTGCTTCTGCACCCCGGTGCTGCAACGTCCGCTCCAGTACGGCGTTGACGTGGTGATGCACACGGGCACCAAGTTCCTGGACGGACAGGGCAGGGTGCTCGGCGGGGCGCTGGTGGGACGGGCCGATTTCATCCGCGAGACGCTGCTGCCCGCTTTGAGGACAACCGGCCCCAGTCTGTCGCCGTTCAATGCATGGGTTCTGTTGAAGGGTCTGGAGACGCTGCCGCTGCGGATCAACGCGCAGTCGGCCTCGGCGCTGCAACTGGCCCGGTGGCTGCAGTCGCATCCGGCGGTGGCGCGCGTCCTTTACACGGGGCTGGAATCACACCCTCAGCATGCTCTGGCGCAGCGTCAGCAGCACGGCTTCGGAGCCGTGGTCGCTTTCGAGCTGAAGGCCACTCAATCGGAGGCCCGCCCGCGCGCCTGGAGATTGATCGATGCAGTTCGGTTGCTGTCGATTACCGCCAACCTGGGCGACACGCGCAGCACGATCACGCATCCGGCGAGCACCACGCACGGACGCCTGGCGCCGGAAGTGCGTCAGAGGGCTGGAATCTCGGAATCGCTGGTCCGAATCGCGGTCGGGCTGGAGGACGTGGAAGACCTTCAGCACGACCTGGAGCGCGGTCTGCAGGCGTAACCCTGGGCAATCGAGCGCGCCCGTCGGGGTCTTAGCGTATCAGAGGGATTCTCAGGCGATAGCGCCTGGCATCCCGACGGGTTAACCTGCGTAGCTACCCGGTTTCCGTGGGTCGAGTTACCCCCCAACCCGAGGGCCAAGGGTGTTTGCTGCCATGTTGACGTTGGACTCGGCTTCGAATCCGGCTAGCACGTGCAGAAGCAAAGGCGTTTTTCGCACCGGATCGACCTCACCGCCGCAAGGCCTGCACCCTGGACATGGGCAAAGTTTCCGACGAAGTCAAACTGGGTGATCTTGCGCGCCGGGCAGCAAGGGCTCTGACCCGGGCCGGCCTCGAACATCGGATTGATATCTATCGCGACATTGAGGTCGAGGATCCGGCAGTCCAGAAGATGCTCGGTCGCCCCCACCGAGTCCGCGTGCGGATCAGGATCACCGCACAGAGTCTGCTGTTCGAGGAGCGACCCGGGACCGCGGCCAACGACACCGGCCCGCCGCTGCCGACGAAGAAGAAGAAGCAGGAAGCTTAGTGTCCTGAGCGGCTGAATCCACTTCGAACGCGGGGGTGCACCTAGGGCGCCGAGTCGCTAGAATCGGCGCGCCCTTGAAGTGGATTCATTCAAATTTATTCAAATTAGTCAACGCGTCAGGCCGCTGGGCGCGAAGGAGATTCAACATGAACCGGACTAGACGCAGGTTGGTTCAAGCAGTCGTTGGAGCACCGGCTGCGGGCGCAGCGCTGCGCTCCGGCTGGGCGGCTGAGCCGCGCGCGCTGGCCATCTCTCATCAGTTTCCGGGCGGGACGATCAACGAGGGCGATTTCCGTGATCGCTTGTGTCGCCGTTTCGCCGCCGAGATCGAGCGGCGCACGTCCGGTGCCCTGAAGGCGACCATCTATCCTAACTCTTCGTTGATGAAGACCAATGCGCAGTTCAGCGCGATGCGCAAGGGCGCGCTGGACCTGTCGCTGGTGCCGCTGTCATATGCCGGCGGAGAGGTGCCGGAGACCAATCTTGGCCTGATGCCCGGCGTGGTCACGTCCTACGAGCAGGGTGCGAGCTGGAAGAGGGCCGCGATCGGAAAGGCATTGGCGGACCTGCTGTACGAGAAGGGAATCGTGGTGCTGACCTGGATCTGGCAGGCGGGCGGGGTCGCCAGTCGCACCCGCCCGATCGTCGAGCCGGAAGATGCCAAGGGGCTGAAAGTGCGCGGGGGCAGCCGCGAAATGGACATGGTGCTGAAGGCGGCTGGCGCCGCGGTGCTGTCGCTGCCGTCCGACGAGATCTACGCGGCCATGCAAACCGGCGCGCTGGACGCCGCGATGACATCGTCGACCAGCTTGATTTCGTATCGCCTGGAAGAAGTGGCCAAGCAGCTGACCACCGGCCGCGGCAAGGCGTACTGGTTCATGTTCGAGCCGCTGCTGATGTCTCGTACCATCTACGAGTCGTTGACCAAGTCCCAGCAGGAAGTGTTGCTGACGGTGGGCGCGGAGCTCGAAAGGTTCGCCCTGGACGGCGCAAAAGCCGACGACCAGAAAGTGGCGTCGATCTACGAGCGTGCGGGCGGCAAGGCTTCCGACCTGTCGGCCGCCACGGTCGAACGGTGGCGCGCCTTGGCGCGGGACACCGCGTGGAAGGACTTCGCCGCCCGATCCGAAAGTTGTGCGCGCATGCTGAAGCTGGCCGAGCAGACGCTGGCCTGAGGCCGGAACCGGAGGCGACACGGCGATTTCGATGCTCGCGCGGCTGTCGCGGGGACTGGAGCTGATCAACCGCCTGTTCGCGGGCGTATCGATGGTGGCGATGCTGGTGGCCTGCGGGATCCTCACCAGCAGCGTCGTGACGCGCTATTTCTTCAAGATTTCGACCGACTGGCAGGACGAAGCGTCGGTGTTCCTGCTGGTCGGGGCGACGTTTCTGAGCGGGGCGTACGTACAGGCGCGCCGCGGCCACATCGGAATCGGACTGTTGGCCGGTCTGCTGCCACCCCGCTGGAACCGGCTTCGCCAGTGGATGTGCGACCTGCTCAGCCTGTCGTTCTGCGCGTTTTTCGCCTGGAAATCGTGGACGCTGTGCCTGGAAGCCTTGCGGGAAGGGCAGACCACCGACTCGGCCTGGGCGCCGCCGCTGTGGATTCCATACGTGCTGATGTCCAGCGGCATGACCCTGCTGTCGCTGCAACTGGCGTTGCAGCTGGCCGGCTTCGGCCTAGCAGAGAGCGAGCGGCGGTGAGCACCGGCACGGTGGGCGCCGCCTACGGCGTCGCCACGCTGGTGTTGATGTTCACCGGGATGCCGATCGCGTTCGCGCTCGGCGCCACTGCAATCGTGTTCATGCTGGCGCTGATGCCGCTCGCGGCGCTGGATGTCGTCACGCAGAACGTGTACCAGGAATTGGCCAGCATCACGCTGCTGTCGATTCCGCTGTTCATCCTGAAGGGCGCCGCCATCGGCCGCACCCGCGCGGGAGCGGACCTGTACGGCGCGGTCCACGCCTGGATGAATCGGATCCCGGGCGGACTCGGAATGGCCAATGTCTTTGCCTGCGCACTGTTTGCCGCGATGGCCGGGTCGAGTCCGGCCACCTGTTCGGCGATCGGGTCGGCCGGGATTCCGGAGATGCGCATGCGCGGCTATTCGGGAGGATTCGCGGCCGGGATCATCGCGGCCGGCGGAACGCTCGGAATCCTGCTTCCACCCTCGATCACGATGATCATTTATGCGGTGGTGGCCGAGCAGTCGCTCGGGCGGCTGTTCCTGGCCGGAGTCGGTCCGGCTCTGCTGCTGGTTGCGCTGTTCTGCCTGTACTGCGCTTGGCGCTATCGTATCGAGTTCCGCCTCGCACAGAAAGCCTCGAACCGGCACGGTGTGCGATCGGCGATCCTGGATCGCGAGCCGTTCACGATGGCCCAGCGCTTCCAGCTGCTGCCGCGCGTGCTGCCCTTCGTGCTGCTGCTGACCGGCGTGATGATCGCCCTGTATGGCGGCTTCGCGACCCCTTCCGAGACCGCCGGCCTCGGGGCCTTGCTGGCGTTGGCGCTGGTCGGAACGATCTACGGGGTCTGGCGGCCGCGCCAGGTCACCCCGATCCTGGTGGCGACGCTGCGCGAGTCCACGATGCTGATGTTCATCATCGGCATGTCGCTGCTGTACGCGTACGTGATGAGTTATCTGCACATCAGCCAGTCGACCGCCCAATGGATCGTCGAGCTGCAGCTGTCGCGCTGGCTGCTGCTGGCGATGATCCTGTTGATGGTCGTCGTGCTGGGCTTTTTCCTGCCGCCGGTGTCGATCATCCTGATGACGGCACCGGTGATTCTGCCGCCGCTGCGCGCGGCCGGTTTCGACCTGATCTGGTTCGGCATCGTGATGACGATCGTGATGGAAATGGGACTGATCCACCCACCGGTGGGGCTGAACATCTTCGTGATCCGGAACGTTGCGCCCGACATTCCGCTGCGCGACGTCGTGCTGGGGGTGCTGCCGTTCGTCGCGCTGATGACGGTGGCGGTGTTCGTTCTGTGCCTGGCGCCGCCGATCGCGACCTGGGTCCCGGATCTGCTGCTGGGCGACCGGATCCGTTAGCCCGGCTAGCAGCGACCGACGATCGAAGCCGTCACGATCAGCTCCTCGGTCAGCGCGGACACAGTGCGGCCGGACAGCACGTACGGATCGATCAGCGCCCGCTCCGAGTACTTCAGCAGCGTGGAGGAATTGACCTTGGACAGATTGACCTGCCCCATGGTCCAGCCGGAGAAGCGCCGTTCGAGAATTTCCTCGTAATCGAGCAGCGTCACGCGGCGATGGCGCCGGTCGCAGGCGATCCGGTTGTACAGAGTGTTGACCGGCTCGCGGCCGCCTTCGAGCACCTGCAGAAAAACGTCGCCGCCGTGGCACAGCACGCCCGTGATCCCAAGCTCCGGGTTGTTCCGGCGGGCCTGCTGCATGATGGTTTCGACCAGCCCATCGGGCACCGGCTCGGCGGCGCGGCTGGCGTACAGGAGGCGAACCAGCATGGGCCCCTCTAACGACTGCTGTTGGCGCCGATCAGCGACAGGAACTCGCGGCGCAGGTTGATATCCTTCAGGAACGAGCCGCGCATCACGCTGTTGGTCATCTTCGATTCGGTGTCCTTGATGCCGCGCCAGTGCAGGCAGAAATGATCGGCCTCCATCACGATCGCCAGCCCATCGGGCTGTACCCGTTCCTGCAGCAGATCCGCCAGCCGGGCCACTGCCTCCTCCTGGATCTGCGGCCGGCTCATGATCCAATCGGCCAGCCGTGCATACTTGGAAAGCCCGATCAGGCTGGAATGCTCGTTGGGCATCACGCCGATCCACAGTCGGCCGAAGATCGGGCACAGGTGGTGCGAGCAGGTGCTGCGGATGATCACCGGCCCGACGATCATCAATTCGTTCAGGTGTTCGATATTGGGAAACTGGGTGATGCCGGGCTCGGGCACGTAGCGCCCGCGAAACACCTCGTCGACGAACATGCGGGCCACGCGCTGAGCGGTCTGCTGCGTATTGTGGTCGCTCGCCGTGTCGATCACCAGTGTTTCCAGCATGTCCTGCACGCGCTGCTCGACCTCTTCGCGCAGCGCTTCCAGCTCGCCCGGCTGCAGGTAGCGCGAGATGTTGTCGTTGGCGTGAAAGCGGGCCCCGGCCTGCAGCAGCCGCTCGCGGATGCGCCGCGATACGGAGGCCGAAAGCTCTTCGTCCGTTGCCTTCGAAACACTGGCCAGTGCGACAGGAGTCATGGCGGATCTTTCCAGGTTGCACCGATTCTAATATTTCGCGGCCAAGCACGTGCGCGCCGGCGGCCCGGGGCGGCCGGGCCGCCGTGCGATGATTGTGTGCGCGCGGTCGCGGTCTGCGGCGGCAGGATCGGGCTGGAAGTCCACCATGTCATTCGAGTCTTTGCTGGAGCCGCTTTGCAGCGTGGCGCGCGAGGCGGGGTCGGCGATCCTGAAGATCTACGCCACCGATTTCGACGTCCGGCATAAGGCGGACCGCTCACCGGTGACGGACGCTGATCTGCAAGCCGAGAGGATCATCGTCGCGGCCCTGTCCGAGCTGACGCCGGAGATTCCGATCGTCTCGGAGGAGGCGGCGTCCGAGTCCGAAACGCCTTCGATCGGAGATCTTTTCTGGCTGGTCGATCCGCTGGACGGCACGCGCGAATTCGTCCGGCGCAGCGGCGAGTTCACGGTCAACATCGCGCTGGTGCAACAGCAGCGACCGGCACTCGGGCTGATCTACGCGCCGGCACTGGGGCGCCTGTACGCAGGCTCGGACTCGTTTGGCTCCTTTCTCGAGAGCAACGGGCAGCGGCGGCGGATCGAATGCCGCCGCCCGTCACCCGAGGGTCTGGCCGTCGTGACCAGCCGCTCGCACCAGGATCCGGCCTCCTGGGGGGTCTTGCTGGGCGCAAGGTCGGTCGCTTCCCGTTTGACCGCCGGATCCTCGCTTAAGTTCGGGTTGGTCGCCTCCGGGGAGGTCGACGCATATCCCCGGACCGGCCGCACCTGGGAATGGGACACGGCCGCCGGCCACGCAATCGTCGCGGCAGCCGGCGGCCGTGTCACCTGCGCCGATGGCGCCGAGCTCCACTATGGCAAGCCGAACTTCGTCAACGCCGCCTTCGTCGCCCGCGGCCTGATCGACTGAGCTCCGCAGCGCACAACACAGACGACGCGCCTGTGGCTAGAATCGGCCGCAAATAGAACCAGAACGAATCGGCGCCGCTGCCAGGTGGCGACCCCCTCCGGAGTACGCCATGACGAAACGTTCAACTGCCGGCCGGGAAGCCAAGAAGGGCTGGTACGCACTGTTGCTGCTTCAGTTCGTACTTGCCTTGTGCGTTCCCTTCTACAACAAGGTCGAACCCGAGCTGGGGGGGATGCCGTTTTTCTACTGGTACCAGCTGCTGATGATCCTGGTCGGCGCGGCTCTGACGGCGATCGTGTACTTCGCGACCGAGCGGCCGTCGTGAACCGCCTGCGCCACTGATCGGGTCGAGAGGGGGAATGGACGACATGGCGACCATCAACTGGACCGCCCTCATCATCTTCGTCGTGCTGTTCGGTTTCATCACCTGGCTCGGATTTGTCGCCGCGCACTGGCGTCGGGGCGATCTGGAGCATTTGCACGAATGGGGGCTGGGAGGGCGGCGCTTCGGAACGCTGATTACGTGGTTCCTGATCGGCGGCGATCTTTACACGGCTTACACGTTCATCGCCGTGCCGGCGCTGGCTTTCGGGGCCGGGGCACTGGCGTTCTTCGCGGTGCCGTACACGATCATCGTCTATCCAATCCTGTTCGTCGTGTTTCCCAGGCTGTGGTGTGTCGCACACCGGCGCGGCTACATCACGTCGGGCGATTTCGTCCGCGGCCGCTTCGGCAACCGTTGGCTGGCGCTGGCGATCACGGTGACGGGCATCGTGGCGACGATGCCGTACATCGCACTCCAACTGGTCGGTCTGCAGGTCGTGATCGGGGCCATGGGAGTTGTTGGTGAGGGCTGGGTCGGCGATGCTCCGCTGATCATCGCGTTCCTGATCCTCGCCGCGTTCACGTACTCGAGCGGACTGCGAGCGCCGGCCGCCATAGCGATCGTGAAGGATTCGCTGATCTTCATCACCGTCTTCACGGTGATCATCGTCGTTCCGATCAAAATGGGCGGGTACGGCGCGATCTTCTCGGCAGTGCCGCCTGAGAAGCTGCTGCTGAAACCTCCGCCCCCCGGCTCGACCGGGGCCTACGGAGTCTATGCGACGCTCGCGCTCGGCTCGGCGCTGGCGCTGCTGCTGTACCCGCACTCGCTGACCGGCATCTTCAGCGCCAGCAGCGCGCACGCAGTCCGGCGCAACGCCGCGATGCTCCCGGCTTACTCGCTGGTACTCGGATTGCTGGCGCTACTGGGCTTCATGGCGATCGCCGCCGGCGTGGACAAATTGCCCGAGTACGCTGCAGGATTCAAGCAGTTCAAGAACAACTTCGCGGTACCCGCGCTGCTGCTGCAGATGTTTCCGTCGTGGTTCGTCGGCATCGCGTTCGCGGCGATCGGAATCGGCGCCCTGGTGCCGGCCGCGATCATGTCGATCGCGGCCGCGAATCTGTTCACGCGCAATATCTACAAGGAGTTCCTGCGACCCAACTGCAGCCACGTGGAAGAATCGCAGATGGCGAAGTGGATGTCGCTGATCGTAAAGGCGGGGGCGCTGCTCGTCATCATCTTTGTCCCTCTGAAGTATGCGATCGACATGCAGCTCCTGGGGGGCATCTTGATCATCCAGACCTTGCCGGCTGTGATATTCGGCCTTTACACGCGCTGGTTCAATTCGTGGGCGCTGTTGATCGGCTGGGCCGTCGGCACGGCGATCGGGAGCATAGTGTTCGTGCAGGCCGACTTCAAGACCACGTGGCAGCTGGTGCTGGCCGGGTACGGGCTGCCGGGCTACACCGCGCTGTACACGCTGATCCTGAACACGGCGGTCGCGATGCTGTTGACCCTGCTGTTCAAGGCGCTGAAGTTCGGCGTCGACCGCGACGAGACGGTCGCGTCCGACTACCAGCCCGCCTCCGCGCTTGCCCGCCAAAGCGCGTAGCGCTACGGCGGGCAGGCGGTGCCGGACAAATTATTTCGGCTGCGCGACGATCCTGAGGTAGGACTTCAAGGTCTTCCAGCCGCTCGGGAATTTCGCGCGTGCGGCGTCGTCCGAAACGGACGTCGGGATGATCACGTCGTCGCCCGGCCGCCAGTTGACCGGCGTCGCCACCGTGTGGCGGGCCGTCAACTGCACCGAATCGAGGGCGCGCAGCACTTCGTTGAAGTCCCGCCCGGTGCTCATCGGGTACAGGATCGACAACTTCAGTTTCTTGTCCGGGCCGACAACGAACACTGAACGAATCGTCGCGTTGTCGGCGGCGCTGCGACTGGACGCGCTGCCCGAGGCGTTCGGATGAATCATGTCGTACAGCTTGGCCACTTTCAGGTCGGTATCACCGATCAGCGGGTAATTCAGCGGCGTGCCCTGCGTCTCCGCGATGTCCGCAGCCCAGCGCCGGTGGTCTTCCACGCTGTCGATCGACAGGCCGATCACCTTGGTGTTGCGCTTGTCGAATTCCGGCTTCAACTTCGCCAGGTAGCCCAGCTCCGTGGTACAGACGGGGGTGAAATCCTTCGGGTGCGAAAACAGGACCGCCCAGCCGTTGCCAATCCACTCGTGAAAACGGATCTCACCCTCTGTGGTCTGGGCAGTGAAATCGGGAACCTCATCGCCAATTCTCAGGCTCATGGCAGTGCTCCATTCGCGTTCATGTCGAAAACAGGACTCGCCGAAACGACTCGCCGACAACGGCCCCTTGCAGCCTCGTACGGGCGCGGTCGTACCGTGGGCAGCCGACGGTGCGCTGATGTTAGGCGACAACGGGTCGGAGCGCGAAATAAGCCGGGGTTGGACAGGTATTCGTGGGGCTCCCTAAGCCGGCGCTCTGCGTAGCATCGGCGCCCATTCGGCAGTGCTTCGACGGTTACAGGCCGATAGCGCGGCTGCATCCAGGGGACGCAAGCGGGCAGGGCCGAAGTTAATCCGTACGGATGGCGATCGGCAGGCTGCCGATTGGCGGCAGTGGACCGATACTTAGGCGGTCACTTTTCGAGGGAAAGCGCACTCATGAAGCAATTTTTCGCCGCCGTAACCTTCTGGGCCGGGTTGGCGTCCGGGGCATTCGCAGCCGATGTCGGCGTATCGATACAGTTCAGCCAGCCGGGCGTGTTCGGGCGCGTGGATATCGGCCAGTTTCCGCAGCCGCAAGTGATCGTGACGCAGCCCGTGATCGTCGCTCCCGCACCGCCGGCGATGTTGCCGCCGGAGCCGATTTACCTGTGGGTTCCGATGGAACATCGGAAGCACTGGGAGCGGTACTGCGGCGAATACCACGCCTGCGGGCATCCGGTGTACTTCGTCAACCACGTCTGGTACCGGGAGCACGTGCTGGCGACCCGCGGCCGCGGCGAAGAAGGGCGCGGGGAGGAGGGCCATCGCGGGCATGGGCGGGACGCGGACGACCGCGGGCGCCACCGGGGCCGCGACGAGGAAGAGCACGACCGGGGCCGCGGGCGTGATTGAGGCGCGGCCCAGCTCTTCACCGCAGGAGGATATCGAATGAAAGACAACTGGGTCTGGATCGGCAAGTACCTGATCGTGATCATCGCGGCACTGGTGCTGGGTGCCGTGCTGGCCGGCTTGGAGCCGTTCAAGAGCGCCGCGATCGGCACGGCCGGGATCCGCGCGGGATCGCTGGTGCAGTTCATCGCGCACAGCGGTGCTCTGGCGATGCTGTGGGCGCTCGGCTATCGGCACTCGAGCCAGTTGCGATCGATGGGGGGGCGTAGCGCAGCGCTGTCCTCGACGGTGCTGGCCCTGGTCACGCTGATCGTGGTTGCCAGCGCCTACGGCGTTCTGCTGCGCTTTATCAATCCTTTTCTGGCGCCGGACGCGAAACCCTTCGTCGACTGGACCTTTATCGTCGCGATTCTTTCGGCCGCCGGGTGGCTGCTGTGGGCGCTGTTTGCCGATTCGGAGGCCTGGATCGAGGCGATCGGCAGTTTGAACGCGGCGCGCAAAGGGCCTGCCGCGCAGGTCGACGATCGGGCACGCGGCTGACGCTGGGCTGCGAAGCGCTGCCGGTGGGGTGGCGCTGCGCGCGCACGATTACCGCGATTGCGCAGAGAATGTGACAAGTTTGTACGGGCTCAGGGGTTTTCCTCGGCCCTGGAGGGAATCGGCCGGATTGAACGCCCCGCACGATCGAGTCAACCATAGGGCTTCACAGGGTGCCTCGATGAACCGGTTCGTCTACCTCGTTCATACCGACTATCGGGATCCGGCGCAGCGGGCGGCGATTCCAATCAGCCCGCATCGTATTCCGGGAAAGGTGGCGCGGCTTCCGTTCGAACTGCGGCGCTACCTTCCCGATACCCAGGTCAGAATTTTGGGCGAACCGATCAGGCGCGACCCGGACGTGATCCAGGTTACGGTCGTCACGACCCTGGACGAGGCGACCGCCGATGCAGCGTTCGTGCGGTTCATACGGGACTGCAACGCTGCGTTCCACGAGCGATACGACACGACCTAGAGACCCGCGCCTGCTCACGGCGCCCTGGACAACCCTTTGACAGCCGTCCCCGATTGGGGTTAACTCGCCCTGCGGGTGCATGGTTATTGCACTTGCCCTCGCGCGGGCAACCGGGGTAGCACGTAGGGGCGCGAATATTCAGGCCTGCGAACGCCCGCTAGGAAGGGGAAGGGCCATGGCTGCAGTGCAAAGGCCCGTTCGCGTCTTGGCCAGTGTGCTGCTGTTGGCCTTCGGGGCGGATTTTCCGTCGGCTGCCGCCGAGCCCGACGCCGGCAGCCTGGCCGACCTGAGTCTCGAAGAGCTCAGCAACGTCGAGATCACCTCCGTATCGAAGCGGGCTGAGCGGCTCTCCGACGCCGCAGCTTCCGTGTTCGTCATCACGGCGGACGACATCAGACGATCGGGCGTGAGGAGACTTTCGGACGCCCTGCGACTTGCTCCGAATCTGCAGGTCACCCAGATCAATGCGAGCGGGTACGCCATCAGCGCGCGCGGATTCAACGGTGCCGGCGCAGGCTCGAACAAGCTGCTGGTCCTGATCGATGGGCGATCCGTCTATACGCCACTGTATGCCGGCGTGTTCTGGGACGCCCAGGACGTGATGCTGGAGAACGTCGAGCGCATCGAAGTCGTCAGCGGGCCTGGGGGTACGCTGTGGGGCGTAAATGCCGTCAACGGCGTCATCAACGTCATCACACGGTCCGCCGCCAGTACGCAGGGCGGATTGTTGCCGGCGGGAATCGGAAGCCGCGACGCCGACGCCGCGTTTCGCTACGGCGGGGCGTTCGGGTCGGATGGCCACTATCGCGTCTACGGCATGTACTTCGATCAATATCACACGATGACCGAGTCCGGTGCAACGCAAAATGATGCATGGCATAAGAGCCAGGCCGGATTCAGGATCGATTGGAGCGGCGCGGGCGACTCGCTGAGGGTGAGCGGGAACGGGTACTCCGCCGCCGAGGGTCAGCCGCTGTCGGGCTCCGGCTCCATCAACGGCGTGGCGTTGCCGCTGGGCAATATCTCGATTTCGGGTGCAAATCTGACGGGCCGCTGGGAACACGCGCTTGGGGGAGGTTCGAGCCTGTCGTTGCAAGGCTATTACGATCGGACCGACCGCGACGCCCCGCCTACATTTTCCGAGAGTCTCGACATCTTTGACGTGCAATTGCAGCATTCTCTGCAACCGATCGGCATCCACGCGGTCGCGTGGGGCGGAGAGTTCCGATATGCCATGGATCGGGTCACGAACGCCACGTTCCTGGCTTTTACGCCTCCGAGGCCTTTCTTCGGGTTCCTTCCGGCCGACGTCAATCAGAAATGGCCCAGCCTGTTCGCGCAGGATGAAATGATGCTGCGCCAGGATCTGCGACTGACGGTCGGCGCCAGACTCGAGCGGAACGACTACTCCGGGACGGAGTTTCTGCCGAACGTCCGGATTGCCTGGAAAGTCGCGCCGGAGCACCTGCTCTGGACCGCGGCTTCGCGCGCTGTGCGCGCGCCCTCGAGATTGGACCGGGACACGTACATTCCGACGGCTCCGCCATTCCTGCTAGCCGGCGGGCCGGACTTTCGCTCCGAAGTCGCCAACGTGTACGAGATGGGCTATCGCGGGCAGCCGACGCTCAGATTGTCGTACTCGGTGACGCTATATCACGCCGACTACGACCACCTGCGCACCGCGGAAATCGGTCCAAGCCGTGCGTTCTTAATCCTTTCAAATCAAATGCAGGGCCACTCGACCGGCATCGAAACCTGGGGAACCTATCAGGCCGCCGCGGCCTGGCGACTGAGCGCCGGCTTGAGCGCACTCAGGGAGAGGCTGACGTTAAGGCCCGGCAGTACCGACACGGCCGACGTGATTGCGCAACAGGGACGCGATCCTACCCATACCTGGATGCTGCGCTCCTCGTTCGACTTTCCATACCGGACGGAGTTCGACGCGATCCTGCGGCGTGTGTCCGCGCTATCGGATCCCGTGGTGCCCGGCTATACGGCCATCGACCTGCGCGCCGGTTGGAGGGCGCGGCAGGACGTCGAGCTGTCGATTATCGGCGAAAACCTGTTCTCAGGCGGCCATGCCGAATTCTCCGACCCGACCACCAGGACCCGATTCGGCCAGGTGGTCTTCTTCAAGGTCGTATGTCGCGTTTGACGAAGACGAAGCAATCGCCTGCAGTTCTGCGGGCCGCTGGTCGCCGCGCGTTTCTGGGCGGCCTGCTCTCGATCATCGGCGCCAGCGGCCACTGGGCCCGGTGCCTGGCGCAATCCGACCTGCAAGCCGCCGAGTACAAAGTGAAGGCGGCGTTCCTCTACAAGTTCGCCGGTTACGTCGAATGGCCGTCGCAGGTGTTCGAGCGCCCCGAGAGTGCGTTTGTGATCGGGGTTATCGGTGCCGACGCGCTCGGCGATCAGCTGGCCCAGATAGTGGCCGGCCGATCGATCGGCGGCCGGCCGGTGGCAGTTCGCACGCTTCGCCGCGGCGAACCCGTGAGCGGATTGCACATTCTGTTCATCGGGCGTGCGAGCGGTGGCCGGCCCCTGGATGTGATGGCTTCCGCCAAGGGGCGGCCGGTATTGACGGTGACCGAGTCCGAAGACGCATTCGCGCTGGGCAGCATGATCAATTTCGTGATCGTCGAGGACAAGGTGCGCTTCGACGTGGCGCCGCGCGAAGCCGAGCTGGCCAATCTGAAAGTCAGCGCGCGGCTGCTCTCGGTGGCGCGCAAGGTGCTGGCGGGCCCGTCATGACGCCCCGATTCTCGCTATCGCTGCGTGCGAAGCTGCTCGCCGTGATTGTGGCCACCACGCTGGTGGCATTGGCCGTCGCTCTTTGTGCAATGATCGCCTACGACCTGCGGCTGTTCCAGAGCAAGTCCGTTGCCGAGCTCGAAACGCAGGCTGAACTGCTCGGCAAGACGACCGCTCCGGCCCTGCAGTTCGACGATCCGAAGGTCGCGCAGGAGAACCTGCAGCTGCTTCGTTTCCGTCCCGAGATTCAGGCGGCGGCCATCTACGACGCGCGCGGCGCAATGTTCGCGAAATACACCGCGAGCCCCGGGCAGGATCGCTTTCCGAAGCTGCCGGAGGCGAACGGTGCGCGCACCGAGGGGCGCGCCCTGGTGCTGTTCCAGCGGATCGAGGACCAGGGGCAGATTCTCGGAACGGTCTATCTGAGGGCCGACTTCGAGCTGTACGGCCGCATCCTGAGCTACGCGGGAATCGCTGCGCTGGTTGCCATCGTCGCGATGCTGGCCGCGCTGTTGACGTCGGCCCGAATGCAGAACGTGATCACGCGTCCGATCCTGGCGATCGCGGACATCGCGCGGCATGTCGTCACGACCCGGGATTACTCGGTTCGAGCCCTGAAAACGACCGCCGACGAGGTCGGGGCACTGGCCGAGGCCTTCAACGACATGCTCGACGAGATCCAGAAACGCGAACTGGACCTGGAGCGCGAGGTGGCCGAGAGGCGCCGCAGTGAACAGGAGATCGCGCGGCTCAATGCCGAGCTGGAGGACCGGGTGCGGGAGCGCACCGCGCAGCTGGAGGCCAGCAACCGGGAACTGGCCCAGGCGAGAAAGGAGGCCGAGCGAGCCAACGAGGCGAAATCCGAATTCCTGTCCAGCATGAGTCATGAGCTGCGCACGCCTCTGAACGCGATTCTGGGCTTCGGCCAGATCCTGGCCTCGGAGACGTTGCAGCAAACCGCCGCGCAGAAGAAGGAGTTCCTGAACCACATCCTGAAAGCGGGACGGCACCTGCTGGCGCTGATCAACGAGATCCTCGACCTCGCGAGGATCGAGTCCGGAACCGTCTCGCTCTCGCTGGAGCCCGCGTCGATCGGGGAGCTGATGCTGGAATGCAGGCAGCTCACGGAACCGATGGCAGGCCAGCGCGGCATCCGGATGGTATTTCCGCCCGAGAGCCAGATCTGCGTGATCGCGGATCGAACACGGCTGAAGCAGGTTCTGCTGAACCTGCTGTCCAACGCGATCAAGTACAACCGCGAGGGCGGCGCCGTCGTCGTTGGTTACGAAAGCGTCGATTCGCGCGTTCGGGTTTCCGTCCAGGATACCGGCCCGGGACTGCGACCGGAGCAAGTGCAAGCCCTGTTCCAGCCCTTCAATCGCCTTGGGCAGGAATCGGGCCCCGTAGAAGGCACCGGCATCGGGCTGGTCGTCACCAAGAAGCTTGTGGAGCTGATGGGAGGAACCATCGGGGTGGCCAGCACCGTGGGGGCGGGGAGCGTGTTCTTCATCGAATTGAAGTCGGCCGAGCCTGTGTCGGCCGCCGACCGCGGACTCGGCGAGGAACTCGAAAGCGTCAGCGAGGACACGAACGAAGCGGCGATCCCGGCGCTGCTTTACGTGGAGGACAATCCGGCCAACCTGACGCTGGTGGAAGAGATCATCCGCTTTCGTTCCGGACTGCGCCTGCTTTCGGCCCCTGACGCGCGTCTGGGGATCGAACTGGCCCGCGCGCACCGGCCGCGCGTGATCCTGATGGACCTTCATCTACCGGGCATGAGCGGCGACGATGCCCTGAAGATTCTGCGTGACGATCGCAGGACTGCGCATATTCCTGTGATCGCCATCACCGCGCACGCGATGCCTCGCGATGTCGCAAAAGGGCTGGCGGCCGGATACTTCCGCTATCTGACCAAGCCGCTGCTGCTCGATGCGTTCACGGAAGCGATTGACAGCGCTTTGACAGTCGCGAGCGGCTCGCAAGCCCGCAACGACCCGATCGAACCCTGAAGGTTTCAGTGGGTCGGCGCGGGAACCTATCCGACCACGTCGTAAGGCCGCATCATTTCGTTGTCCTCGTGCTCCAGGATATGGCAGTGGTAGAGATAACGGAACCGCTGCCCGGGCCGCACCGCCGTTCCGGCAGGCAGGTCGAACCTGGCAATGACACGCGTTACCATCCCGATCACATTTCCCGCCTGATCAAGCCCTGAAAACGCCTTCACCGTGTCCTTGTAGGCCGGGCTCTCGTTCGGCTCCGGTGCGATCGGCTCGCCGGTGAAGCGCACCTCACCGGTGTTCAGGTATCGCGCCAGATCGAAGCTGCGCCGCTCCAGCACGTTGAACTGGACCAGATGGACGTGCAGCGGGTGCGCATCGGTCGTGAGGTTCACGAAGTTCCAGATCTCGGTCGTTCCAACCGCGGGAGCGTCGACCACGGGGTCATCCCAGCGCGCACCGCCGGTCGGGCTGGTCGGGCTGGCCTGCAAGGGCGAGCCGCCTACGAGCCCGATGATCGGGTAGCCATCCGATAGCCGGTCCGCCTCGCTCACCATGATGAACCGCTGCCGGACCGCGCTTTCGGGTGAAAGCACAGTGACGGGTGCGAGGCGCGACGGCAGCGAGCTGCTATCCCGGCCCCGCAGCGGGCGGGTCACACGAAACTGCATCACTTCCGGCAGCGCGCATTCGCCGCCGCCCGGGAAGGGGGCCGGCGCGTCGTTCAGCAGCGTGAACACGCGCCCTTCGGCGCCGCTGAAGTCGATCACGACGTCGAAGCGCTCGCCGGGGGCCATCAGCAGATCACCGAGTTGAATCGGAGCGGGCAGCAGGCCGCCGTCGGTGCCGATCTGGTTGAACACCGGACCCGGCCGGCCGCCTGCGTCCGCCAGCGTGAAGTGGTAGAAGCGCGCGTTCGAACCGTTCAGTATCCGGAACCGGTACCTGCGTGGTTCGACTTCAAGATATGGGAATGCCACGCCATTGACGCAGGCGACGTCTCCGAAAAACTCGGGAATCCAGCACTGGTGCGTGCCGGCCAGATCGACGGGGTATTGAAGCGATCCATCGGGATTGAACATCCGGTCCTGGATCAGCAACGGCACCTCGTACGGGCCCGTGGGCAGATTCAGACCGTCCTCGAGTCGATCGCGGATGAAGTAGAACCCGACCAGGCCGGCGAACACGTTGAGCCGCGTGATGGCGAGCGTATGGTCGTGGTACCACAAGCCGGTCGCCGGTTGATCGTTCGGATAATGGTAGGTCTTCGTCGTGAAGAAGGGCCCGGTTTGCACCCAATCGCGCGTGAACCAGGCTTCGGGGTACCCGTCGCTGTCCGGCAGCACGCATGCGCCATGAAGATGAGGGACGGTGCGGGTACGCGGCTCATCCATGTCGGCTCCATGAACCGTCTGGTCGTACGCGTACTCGAGCAGGTGCTGCACCGGTAAGTCGTTCACCCACATTACCTGGATCGGACGACCCGTGCGGGTCTCGAAGGTCGGTCCCGGCCAGGTGCCGTTGTAGCCCCACAAGGTGGTCGGAGGCAGATCGCGATGCACCTTCTGCTCGAACTGTGACATCCGGACCGTGTATCGGGCGATCCCGTCATCGACGCTCGATGGGCGCGCCACGCCGGGCACGGGCAACGGGTCCACATACTTTTCCAACGAGGGGGATGCGGCTTTGCTCGCGCGGCTGATCCAGGGCGAAACGAGTAGGCCCGCGCCCGCGATCAACCCGCCCTTCAGGATGCTGCGTCGGGTATGCCCGGTCCACAGCGGGGGGCTTTGCTGCTTAAGGCTCATCGGTGGCTCCTCGAGCTCCTGGTTCGACAGTGCGAATTTCGCCGCGCCTTCAGTCCCAGTTCGAACTTGCCCCGAGTCCGCGGCAGATCGTTTGAAAGAAGCCGGCCGGTGCGTCATCGGCCAGAGGGATCCGAACCTTGGGCGCTCCCTGAGCCCACGCGAATTCGAGTTCCACGGGCTTTTGCGTGACTTCGAAGATCAGCCGCGTGCGCAGCCGCTCCTGAGGTGCGAGCACAAAGTCGGGAAAATCCTCGGCAAGCGGTCCCCAGCTGCCGTTTGGCCCGCGCATCCTGAAGTCGTGGCGTCCGATGCGCCTTGGGGCGTTTCCGACATTTTTCAGCCGGACGTCCAGGTAAACCCGATCCGGCAGGGCGGGCGGGCTGCTTTCACCGACGGGCGTCGCGCCGGCCCGCCGCGTCGCGCGAGGCTGTCGCAGCCATTCGGCCGATCGCACGGCAACGCGCACCCCGTCGATCTTGGCCTCGACTCCGACCGGCACGCTCGCGGTGAGGGCAGCGTGCGCTCCACGGTGCAGGTATGGATCTTGCGCCAACGCAAGACTCACGCCGACCGCGGCGGTCGCGAGCAGGCACAGCACGATCAAGCCGCGGACGATCGCGCGCGGCAGCGCGCGGCGGACGCGCGCGCGAGGCGCTTGTGTCACGCCGTACCCGCGCGTGCTCGCGACCAACACGGTCAAGCTGAGCCACATGATCGGCACCGCGGCGATATAGATGAAAAGCGCGTCGTGCAGGCCCTCCAGCAGGTTCCACAGCACGCGGCCAGACGCGCCTGCCTTGCTGACAGGTGCAAGGCCGTGAAACGAATGGGCCTGGCCGCCGTCCAGAACCCGAGCCAGAACGTGATGCAAGCCCAGCACGGGAACGAGAAGAATCGCAAAGACCCCGGCGATCCATGCCGCGGCGGCAAGCAGCCCCGTGAACGCGAACCCGCTCGTTCGCGAGCGATCTGCGAGCCACGCTGCAGCCGCGATCGCAAGCAGCGCAGGGGCAAACACCAGCGAAGCGTCCCCGGCGACGCGGGAGGCGTTGAGCGCCCAACCGCCTGTGACCGCCAGGCCAGCGACTTGCAGCGCATGCAGCCACGCGATCACGCAGAAGGTCAGCAGCAGCGACAGCCCGACGACGCCGGTGAGGCGCAGGGTGCGGCTTTGATCATATGAAGTGTGGTTCACTGCGAGACCCGGACGATCGGAGATGGGGGCATCTGACACCGGGCAGCGTCGCAATGCGATACAGGAAATCCACTAATGCGAAGCGTTGGTAAGCTGCAAACAAATACCGGTGTTGCCACGGGAAAATTGAGGGAAACGCCCGACATGAAGCCCGACGTGCACCTCCGAAGTGCGCGTCGAGGAGGTTGCGCGCCCGCCGCTCGCGGTGCGCTTCCCATTCTTCAAGACCGGGTAGACGCTGCTTCGGGCGCGCCTGCGAGTTGCAACATCCGCCGTGCTTGATCCGTCGCCTGCGCTGAAGCTGTGGGCAGTAAGGCGCCGGGCAACGCTCGGCCGGCAGCAGGCCGCCTCGATCCAGCGCGAGGTGCTGATGCGACTGTTGCGGCTTGCCGCCCGGACCGCGTTCGGCCGCGCTCATGATTTCGGGGCGATCAGCTCGGTCGAGGGCTATCAGCGTCGCGTTCCTCTGCACGACTACGATGCGTTCTGGCGGCAGTGGTGGGGACCGGCATTCCCGCATGTGGGCGGCATGACGTGGCCGGGGCGGATTCGTTACTTCGCCAACAGCTCCGGCACGACGCAGGCTTCGACCAAGCGCATTCCGCTGAGCGACGCGATGGTGCAAGACAACCGGCTGGCCGCGCTGGACGTTCTGGCCTGGCACTTCGCCGCACGCCCTGCGAGCCGGATGCTCGCCGGGCCCGGAGTGTTCCTGGGCGGGTCGACCCGCTTGGAGGAGTTGGCCCCCGGTATCCGAGCCGGGGATCTGTCGGGCATCGCCGCGGTCGAACGGCCGATCTGGGCGCGCGGCCGCGTACTGCCGGCTGCCCTGCTCGCCCAGCAAACCGACTGGCGGGCCAAGATGAACGCGTTGGCGCCGCTTGCACTCGAGCAGCCCATCACCAGCATCTCCGGAACGGCCAGTTGGATGCTGTTGTTCTTCGAAATAGCGGCCGCCGTGCGGGGTTCCGAGGACGGTCGGCTGCGCGACCTGTTCCCTTCGCTCGAGCTGCTCGTGCATGGCGGGGTCGGCTTCACCCCTTATCGGGACCGCTTCGCGCATTGGATGGAGGGCAGCAACGCGCTCACCCGGGAGGTCTACGCCGCCAGCGAGGGATTCGTCGCCGTGGCCGATCAGGCAGACGGCGAGGGCATGCGGCTGCTGCTGGACCGGGGGATATTCTTCGAGTTCGTGCGGCCGGCCGAACTTGGGTCGAACGCGCCCGATCGCCGCTGGATCGCCGACGTCGATCTGGGCGAGGAGTACGCGCTGGTTGTGACCACCAATTCCGGCTTGTGGTCTTACCTGCTGGGCGACACGGTGCGCCTGGCCACGCGCGAGCCGCCGCGTGTGCTGGTTACCGGGCGCACTTCGTGGTCACTTTCGGTTGCCGGCGAGCATCTGATCGGCGCGGAGCTGGATGCGGCGGTCGCTGAAGCGGCCCGCGCGCTTGGCCGCCGCGTGGTGGAATACAGTGCGGCACCCGTTCACCCGGACGCGCGCGACGCACGAGCCGGACACCTGTTCGCAGTCGAATTGGACGGGCCGGCCGAGGCGGGCCCGTTCGGGTCTGCACTGGATGCAGCCTTGAAACGGGTCAACGCGGACTATGCGGCGCACCGCTCGGACGATTTCGGTCTGCGCCCGCCCGATGTACGGCTGCTTGCGGCGGGCAGCTTCGCGCGTTGGATGGAGCAACAAGGCAAGCTCGGCGGACAGCACAAGGTACCACGCGTGGTGGCAGGACCGGACCGCCTGGCGTCATTGCTGGCCGGCCCCGATGGCATGCGGTCGAATGCGTAGTCGAAACCACGCGACGCGGCGAAGGGCCCTGCTGCTGGTCCCCGCTCTGCTCGCTTGCGCCTGCGCGGCGTTGACGCCCACCCGTGTGACGACGCAACAGCGGCTCGCCGCGTTTCCGACCGGGCAGTTGCCGCTCGAGCGTGCGGTGACGGTGCGCTGGAACCGCTATGGAGTTCCCTGGATCGAAGCGCAAACGGACCTGGATCTGGCATTCACGCTCGGACTGGTCCATGCACACCTGCGTCTCGGACAGATTGCGGTGGCCAAACGCATCGTGCAGGGGCGCCTGTCGGAATCGGCCGGCCCCTTCACCGGGCAGATCGACCGGCTGCTGCGCACGATCGACTTCGGATACGCCGGTGCGGACAGCGAGTTGCGAATGTCACCTGCCACGCATGCCTGGATGCAGGCTTTCGTCGATGGGCTCAACTGGTATCAGCAACACGCCGCAAACAGGCCCCCGGAATACGGCCTGCTCGGACTGAAAGACGAGCCCTGGACCATCCGCGACCTGCTTGCGATCGGCCGGCTGGCCGGCACGGATGTCAATTGGCTCGTGGATTCCCGCTTGATGCAGGCCCGGCTGGGGCCGGACTGGTCGCGCCAGTGGCAGCGGGCGCTCGCGGCGGGCGCCGATTCGACAGCCAGCTTCGATTCGACGAAAGAGCAGGCGATGCTGTTCGATCTGCTGGCGGGCTCCAGCCGTTCGGGCAGCAACGCCGTTGCGGTGGCGCCTGCACACAGCGCAAGCGGCGGGGCGCTTCTCGCCTCGGACCCTCACCTGGGAATGGTGCTGCCCAACTTCTGGATTCTGCTCGGCCTGAAGTCGCCGACTTATCACGCAGTCGGCCTGATGCCGCCGGGCCTGCCGATCCTAGGGCTCGGCCGCAATGACGACATTGCGTGGTCGGGCACGAACATGCACGCGGCCGCTTCCGAGCTGTACGACGTATCCGGCGCAGCAGCGCAAAGCGTCGCGGGACGGCAGGAGCGAATCCGGACCCGGTTCTGGTTCGATTCGGAGGTGACGATCCGCCGCGCGCCGTTGGGACCGATCATTTCAGACGTGCCCTTCTTTCCGGGCCGGCCGGACGAGACGGTCGCACTGCACTGGACGGGTCACGAGGCGAGCGACGAAATCGGCGCGTTTCTGGGCGTGATGCGGGCCAGGAGCGCCGGCGAGTTTCGCCAGGCCCTGGCAGGCTATGCGGTCGGCGGGCAGAACATGCTGTGTGTCACCCGGACCGGCGATATTTGCCAGGTGATGGCCGTGCATTTGCCGGTCCGGGAGCCGGCTCCCCCGGCGGACCTGGTGCGCCGCGCCGAAGATCCCGCCGCAGCCTGGCATGGCGAGGCCGACGCGCTGGCACTGCCGTGGGCCCTGAATCCGGCGGACGGCCGGCTCGCGTCGGCCAACAACCGGCCCACGCAGACGGCGTTCCCGGCCGGCTACTTTTTCCCGACGTCCGAGCGCGTCGAGCGGCTGTACGCGCTATTGAGCGCCAAGGAGAAATTGAGCCTCGAGGACCTGGCCTTGCTGCAACAGGATACGTTGTCGCTTTCCGCTCTCACCCTGAAAACGGCCCTGATCGCCATCATCGGCCAGGTGGGCGCTGCCGAGGCTTCGTCCCCGTTCGTGCGTACGCTCGAATCCTGGGACGGCCGCTACGAGGCCGATCAGCGCGGGCCCGTTGCCTTCGAGGCGCTGATGCACGAACTGGCACAGCGGCTTTACGGTTCTGCCGACGGGAAAGTGCCGAGCAGCGCAACCGACTGGAATTATCTGGTGCGTTACTTGCCGCAGGACCTGTCGGCGCGCCCCGAGCCCGATCGCCGAATGCTGATCAAGGCCGCGCTGGACGCGGCAGCGGCCGCCAGCGCGCGCTACGGCACTTGGGGCGACATCCACCGCGTGCGCGTCGGGCATGCGCTGGCGGGCGTACCCGTTGTCGGAAGGTTTTTCGTGCTCGACCATTACGCCGTGGGCGGCTCGCGCAATACGATCATGAAGACGGCCCACGGGCTGGTGAACGGACGCCACGACGTCACCTTCGGCAGCCAGTCCCGCCAGCTGTGCGATATGTCGGATCCGGACCGCAGCGAGTTCGTCCTTCTGGGCGGCGAGGACGGCTGGCTCGGCAGCGCGAATTTCGCCGACCAGGTCGAGCTGTGGCGGCAAGGGCGCACCATCACGATGCCGCTGACCGCCGCCGCCGTTGCGGCGCAGTTTCCGACCGTGACGCGGCTGACGCCCGGCTCTCGGCGCTAGTGGCGCGTCACGGTAAATTCGGCAGGGACGGGCGCAAGGCACTCCCGCATCAGCGGTTACAGGCCATTCAGCAGCGCCCGCGCGCGCCGGCGGTAGGCGGTCGGAGAAAATCCGGTCCAGGCCGTGCAAGCCCGAAAGAACGTCGAGGTGTCGGCGTATCCGAGGCCGGCGGCGATCTGCGCGACCGGCTGGTCGGACTTGTGCAGCCGGGAGAGTGCGATGTCGCGCCGCAAAGCGTCCTTGATCGCGCGCAGGCTCGAGCCTTCCTCGTGCAGGCGCCTTTCCACCGTGCGGGAGGACAGGTTCAACCGGCGGGAGACCGCATCGAGCGAGACGGCATCCGGAAAGCTCTTGGCAACCACGTCGCGCACCTGGCGGACCATTTCCCGGTCCCGCCGATACAGGGTGACGATCTTGCCGGGCGCGCCATCGAGGAACGCGGTCAACGCATCGTCGTCCCGTCGCACCGGCAGTTCCAGCAGATTCGAGTTCAGGGTCGCCACCAGGTGCCGCGATCCGAAGGTCGAACGCGCCGTGTAGATCAGCTTGTAGTCCGCCGCGTGGGGCGGTTCGCTGTACGGAAAGGCGACGGAATTCAAGGGCAGGTCCCGATTCACCAGCCAGCATGCGAGGCCATGCAGCAGACGAAGAATCCATTCCAGCGCGAAAACGCGCCGGGGATCGTCGCGCTCGCGCTGAAGCGGACGAGCCTCCGCGATTTGCAGCTCCGAGGTTCGCGGCCCGGGCGCGATCGTCACGGCCAGGTCAGGAACAACCAGGCGCAGGAATCGGCAGCCACGGTCCAGCGCTTCGGCGAGCGACTGACTGCTGAGCACGCTCCGACAGAGAAACTCGAAGGAGCCGACTCGGACAGGCGCCGCGAAGAGCCCGAAGCCTTCGTCCCCCAGCTGGTGAACCGAAAGGTTGTACAGCGCCGCGTAGTTGCCGACTGATATTCGCCCGTTGGGATCGCCCAGCTCGGCCGGCGCGATTCCCGCCCTGGCCAGCAACTCGCCGTATTCGATTCTCCTGGCCGCGCTGCCCGAAAGCATGCCGGTCACAAAGCCGACCGCAACACTTGCGCGGGAGCGTTGCTGACTGGAAGGAGGCATTGCGCGATCCTGCGTCCACCGTGCGCACGATTTGCGGGCGGTGGCGGGCGCAGCAGATGAGATTGGCGGATTATGCACGATTACTGTCGCGTCTTGCAATGTGAAATGGGCGCGCCCGGTCCTACCATTTGCCGGCGCGTTGGATACCGAGGAACGTCATGACCGACCTTTCCGAGAGCAGCAAGCTGCAGCCGTACAAGGCCAGGCACAAGATCCGGTTCATCACCGCGGCAGCGCTGTTCGACGGGCACGACGCCTCGATCAATATCATGCGGCGGATTTTGCAATCCAGCGGGACCGAGGTCATCCACCTGGGGCACAACCGGTCGGTCGGCGAGATCGTGAGTGCGGCCTTGCAGGAGGATGTACAGGGCATCGCGATCACCAGCTACCAGGGCGGACACATCGAGTATTTCAAATACATGATCGACCTGCTTCGGCAGAACGGGGCCGGGAACATCAAGGTGTTCGGGGGAGGCGGCGGGGTCATCGTTGCGCAGGAGGTTCGCGAGCTTCACGAATACGGAGTGGCTCGCGTCTACTCGCCGGAGGACGGCGCCGTGCTCGGATTGCAGGGGATGATCAATGATCTGATCCAGAAGTCGGACTTCGATCCCGGCGGCGATGCGCCCAGCGCAGTGGACCTGCTGCCCGCCCTGCGGTCCGACAGTTTCGGCGGGCTGGCCCGCGTGATCACGGCGCTGGAAAACGGCCTCTACGACGAGAAGACCCGGATGTCGCTGCGCGAGGCTGCGGCCGCGCTCACGGTACCCGCCCTCGGGATCACCGGCACCGGCGGGGCCGGCAAGAGTTCGCTCGCCGACGAGCTCGTGCTGCGCTTGCGTCTCGATCAGCAGGATCGCCTGAGGATCGCCGTCCTATCGATCGATCCGTCGCGCCGGCGCGGCGGGGGCGCGCTGCTGGGCGACCGCATTCGAATGAACGCAATCGACCACGAGCGCATCTTCATGCGATCGCTGGCGACGCGGGACAGCGGCACCGAGGTCTCCGCTGCGCTGCCCGACGTGATTTCGGCCTGCAAGATCGCCGGCTTCGATCTGATCATCGTCGAGACCTCCGGCATCGGGCAGGGCAACGCGGCCATCGTGCCGCTGGTGGACATATCGCTGTACGTGATGACGCCCGAGTTCGGTGCCGCCAGCCAGCTCGAGAAGATCGACATGCTGGATCTGGCCGATTTCGTCGCAATCAACAAGTTCGACCGCAAGGGCGCGGAAGACGCGCTGCGGGACGTGCGCAAGCAATACCAGCGCAATCGGGGTCTTTTTTCAACGCCCGCCGACCAGTTGCCGGTCTTCGGCACCCAAGCGAGCCGGTTCAACGACGACGGCATCACGGCGCTGTATCAGGCGCTGATCGGCTCGTTGCAGACCAAGGGCTTGAAGGCCCGCAGCGGGCGGCTCCCCAAGGTGGCGGTGAGGGCGTCGTCCCACCTTCGAGCGACCGTGCCACCGGACAGGGCGCGCTATCTGGCCGAAATCGCGCAGGCTGTGCGCGCTTACCACGAGCACGTTGCCCAGCAGGCGCGCAGCGCCCGCGAGCGCCAGTCGCTCAGGACCGCGAAGGAATTGTTTCAAAAAGACAGCAGGCCGACGGAGCATTTCGACGAACTGATCGCCCGCAAGGGCGCCGAGCTCACCGCTGGGGCCTCGAAGCTGCTCGAGCAGTGGCCGACGACCAGGTCGCTGTACGCCGCGGACGAGTACGTGGTCAGAATCCGGGACAAGGAAATCCGCACGCGCCTCGTCAGCGAATCGCTATCCGGCAGCAGGATCCCCAAGGTGGCGCTGCCGAAGTTCGACGATGAAGGCGAAATCCTGCGCTTCCTGATGAAGGAAAACGTGCCCGGGTCATTTCCCTTCACGGCCGGGGTGTTCGCATTCAAGCGGGAGAACGAAGACCCGACCCGGATGTTCGCCGGTGAGGGCGATGCCTTCCGGACCAATCGACGCTTCAAGAAGGTCTCCGAGGGGATGCCGGCGAAGAGGCTGTCGACGGCCTTCGATTCGGTCACGCTGTACGGATGCGATCCCGATCGCCGGCCCGACATCTACGGCAAGATCGGCAATTCGGGCGTGTCGATCGCCACGCTCGACGACATGAAGGTGCTGTACGACGGCTTCGACCTGTGCAGCCCGAATACCTCGGTGTCGATGACGATCAACGGACCGGCGCCGATGATTCTGGCGATGTTCTTCAACGCGGCGATCGACCAGCAGGTCGAGAAATTCAGGTCCGAGAACCATCGGGATCCGACCGAAGACGAGCTGGGCAAGATCCGGGAATGGACCCTGTCGACCGTGCGGGGGACCGTACAGGCCGACATCCTGAAAGAGGACCAGGGCCAGAACACCTGCATTTTTTCCACCGAGTTCGCACTGAAGATGATGGGGGACATCCAGGAGTATTTCGTCCACCATGGCGTGCGCAATTTCTACTCGGTGTCGATCTCGGGATACCACATCGCCGAAGCGGGGGCCAACCCGATCAGCCAGCTCGCCTTCACGTTGGCCAACGGCTTCACCTACGTGGAAAGCTACCTGGCGCGCGGGATGCACATCGACGATTTCGCGCCGAACCTGAGCTTTTTCTTCAGCAACGGCATGGACCCGGAGTACAGCGTGCTCGGTCGTGTCGCGCGCCGCATCTGGGCGGTGGCGATGAAAAACAGGTACGGCGCCGGCGAGCGCAGCCAGAAGCTCAAGTACCACGCGCAGACTTCAGGCCGCAGCCTGCACGCCCAGGAGATCGCGTTCAACGATATCCGCACCACGCTGCAGGCGCTGATTGCGATCTACGACAACTGCAACAGCCTTCACACCAACGCCTACGACGAAGCCATCACGACGCCGACGGAGGAATCGGTCCGGCGGGCCCTTGCAATCCAGCTGATCATCAACCGCGAATGGGGGTTGGCGAAGAACGAAAATCCGAATCAGGGCTCGTACATCATCGAAGAGTTGACCGACCTGGTCGAGGAAGCGGTTCTGAAGGAATTCGACGCGATCAGCAGCCGCGGTGGCGTGCTCGGCGCGATGGAAACCGGCTACCAGCGGGGCAAGATCCAGGAAGAGAGCCTGCTGTACGAGCGGCGCAAGCACGACGGCTCCTATCCGATCATCGGAGTGAACACCTTCCGCAATCCCGGCGCGAGCGCAGCGGCGCAGGATATCGAACTGGCGCGCTCGTCGGAGGAGGAAAAGCAAAGCCAGTTGAGGCGCCTCGCGGATTTCCAGCAGCGCAACCGGGCGCAGTGCCCCGAGTGGCTGGAGACGTTGCGGCAGGCGGTGATCGACGACGGCAATGTCTTCGAGGTGCTGATGGGCGCAGTCCGTTACTGCTCGTTGGGTCAGATCAGCAATGCCCTGTATGAGGTCGGGGGGCGGTACCGGCGCAACATGTAGTGCCCGAAGGGCACGACCCGGGCAATGCCTGACAACTATCCGCAGCGGATCGTCTGCCTAACCGAGGAGCCGACCGAAGTCCTGTACGCACTCGGCCAGCAGCATCGAATCGTCGGCATCTCCGGCTTCACCGTACGGCCTGCTCAGGCGCGCAGGGAAAAACCCAAGGTATCGGCATTCACCAGCGCGAAGGTCGACGAGATTGTCCGGCTGGAGCCCGATCTGGCCATCGGGTTCTCCGATATCCAGGCAGACATCGCCCAGGCCCTGATCAAGAAGGGCATCGAGGTGTGGATCGCCAATCATCGCTCTGTCGCGGGCATCCTGGCCTACGTGCGGCGGCTTGGAGCCCTGGTAGGCGTTCGGGACGAGGCCGAACGTTACGCGGGGGAGCTGCAAGCGCACATCCAAAGGGTGCAGGATGCCGCGGCGCGATTGGCGAGCCGCCCCGGCGTTTACTTCGAAGAATGGGACAAGCCGCTGATCTGCGCGATTCGCTGGGTATCGGAGCTGATCGAAATCGCGGGCGGCATCGACGTCTTTGCCGATCGATCATCGAGCAGCCTCGCGCGAGGCCGGATCGTAGCGGACCCGAACGAGGTGATCGATGCGGCGCCCGATCTGATCATCGGCTCCTGGTGCGGCAAGAAATTCAGGCCCGAGCAGGTGGCGGCGCGGCCCGGCTGGTTGCGCATTCCGGCGGTGCGCGACGGCGAGCTGCACGAGATCAAGTCATCCGTGATTCTGCAGCCCGGCCCCGCCGCTGTGACCGACGGGCTGGACGCGCTGCATACGATCATCGCGCGTCGGGCCCGCCACAGCGCGAACCGGTGATCGGCAGCCCGCAGGGACCGCCGGGTTGCTTTCGCAACCGAGCGGCCCCGCTTGCTTTGCCGGCGACTCCATCGACGGCAGCTTGAAGTTACCTCACATCGGCGCGGCCGGCTATATGCAGGACCGGGTATGCAGGCGAGGGGGCGTTTACGTATCGACCTGCCGGTATTGACAACGTGGAACGTGTCCCCGTCGATCACGGTATCCCCAGCGGAACATGCGAACCCGGTCAGGCGCCGGCCCCGGCACCTAGGCCAGGCGCGATTGCAGAAGCTGCTGACGCCGGTACTCACCCTGACGCTCGAGCATCCAGCCGGGATACTCGGGCGGCAGCGCGCTCACCTTGTCGAGCGCGACCAGTTCATCGCCCGTCAACGCGACCTTGGTCGCCGCGATGTTGTCCTCGAGCTGCTCGGGACGCTTGGCACCGATGATGACGCTCGTCACCACGCTCTGATGCAGCAGCCACGACAGAGCGATCCGGGCAACCGATACGTTCTTCGTTTTCGCAATGTTCCGCATCACGTCGATGCACGCGTAGGCTCGCTCCAGGTTCACGGGCGGGAAGTCGAAGCTCGCGCGGCGACTGCCTTGCTCGGCCTTGCTGTCGCGGCCGTACTTGCCGCTTAAAAGGCCGCCCGCCAGCGGGCTCCAGACGAGCAGACCGACGCCTTCGCTGCGCATCAGCGGCACCAGCTCGCGTTCCAGATCGCGTCCGGCGATCGTGTAATACGCCTGCAGGGATTCGAAGCGCGCAAGGTCGAGGCGCTCGGCGATACCCAGCGCCTTCATGATCTGCCAGGCGGCCCAGTTCGACACGCCTACGTATCGCACCGTTCCCTGTTGCACCAGGTGGCCGAGGGCGTGCACGGTCTCTTCGATCGGCGTTGCCGGATCGAAGCCGTGGATCTGGTACAGGTCGATGTGGTCCAGCTGCAGCCGCTTCAGGCTCGCTTTGACGCCCTCCATGATGTGAAAACGCGAGGCGCCGCGGGAATTGACGGATTTCGTGCCGGTTTCGGCGAAGACCTTCGTGGCGACGACCACGTTCTCGCGCGGCACCCGCAGGTTCTTCAGCGCCTGGCCGGTGATGAGCTCGGAGCGGCCATCCGAGTAGACGTCTGCCGTATCGAGGAAATTGATGCCGGCGTCGAGGGCGGTGCCGATCAAGCGCTCCGCCTCCGACTGTTGCAGGTTGCCGATTTGACCCCATACCCCGTCTTCGCCGCCGAACGTCATGGTGCCGAGGCAGAGCTCCGACACAAACAGACCGGTACCACCCAGATTTCTGTAGCGCATTTGCTTGACTCCAGTTGTGGCTGCCTGAACACGAGCGTGCCGAGCCTTTGAACCATCGCGGTGCGCCCGACGGGCTGGCCGCTCGGCCAAGTCCGTATCAGGAGGCCGCAAAGACAGGGAACGCTGGATGGCAAGTATGCGATTGCGAGCGCCGCCCCGCTAGTCGGATGCTGGCGATTTCTTGCCTGATTCTGCAAAATACGGTGAGGGTCGAATTCGACGATGCAATGGCCGTAACCATCAGCCACGGAACCTGTCATGACTACCCGCACCGCATCCTGCAGCTGTGGCCAACTTCGAGCCGACGTCACCGGCGAGCCCATTCGCGTTTCCGTGTGCCACTGCTACGCGTGTCAACGCAGAACCGGCTGCGTCTTTGCCGCTCAGGCAAGATTTGCCCAAGAAGCCGTGAACATCCAGGGTCAAGGCACGCAGTTCATTCGCATCGGCGACGAGGGCGGAAAGATGACGTTCACGTTCTGTCCGACGTGCGGCTCTACTGTGTTCTACGTCCAGGACGGCGCAGAGCAGCTCATCGCCATCCCGGTGGGCGCCTTCGCCGACTCGGGCTTTCCATCGCCCACGGTCTCGGTCTACGAGGAACGAATGCACTCCTGGGTCGCCATGCCCAGAGACATCGAGCACATCACGTAGTGCGAATTTCAACAACCTGCTAAGGGCTCAGCACATCTTCTATCCGGATCGGGAGGCGACGGACGCGCTTGCCGGTTGCGTGGAAGACCGCGTTGGCGATGGCCGGAGCCATGCCGACGAGCGCGATCTCGCCCAGGCCCTTGACGCCGAGCGGGTTGACGTGCGGGTCCTGCTCGTCGACGAAGTGCGCTTCGAGGCGGGCGACGTCGAGGTTCACCGGCACGAGATAGTCGGCCAGGTGAGCATTGACCGGACGGCCGTCTCGCGGATCCAGAACGGTGCGCTCCATCAGCGCCATGCCGATGCCGCCGACCATCCCGCCCGTGCACTGGCTCGTCGCGAGGCGCGGATTGACGATACGGCCGGCTCCATAGGCGCCGATTGCGCGCCGCACCCTTATCGTGCCGAGGTCGGGGTCGACTTCGACCTCGGCAAACACGGCGCCGAACGCGTGCATCGAATAGCGCCGTGCCACCTCGGCATCCCGCTGCGAGGAAGCGCGTGCCTCGATCGGTTGGCCGGCGCTCGCCACGATGTCCCGATAGCGCTCGCCTGGGGAGGCATCGCCGCGGCGACGCAGGCGGCCCTCGTTCCACTGCACGCCGTCCAGGGGCGCGCCGAAGACGGCCGAGCGCCGGTCCGCTAGGGCGCGCCGCGCGGCCTGCTCCTGCGCCGCGATGCAGGCAGCGCGGATCGCGGACCCGACCGACGCCATCGTCTGAGACCCGCCATGCGGCGGAGCCGGCGGGAAGTCCGAGCGGCCGAGTGCGAGGTGAATCTGCTCGACCGGCAGGCCGAGCATGTCGGCCGCGACCTGTGTCATCGACGTATATGTGCCGGGGCCCATGTCGCTGGCCGCGACCTCGACTTCGACGATGCCGTTGGCGAGCAGGCGGACCCGCGCACTCGACGGGCTGTGGATGGCGGGATAGCTCGCGGAGGCAACACCCATGCCGGTCAAGAGTCGACGGTCGCGCATCGAGCGCGGGCGCGGATCGCGCCGCGACCAGCCGAAGCGCTCGGCGCCGAGGTCGTAGCACTTCATCAGTGATCGGCTCGAGAAGGGCTTGTTCTCGCCCTCGTCGATTTGCGGCTCGTTGCGTCGGCGCAGCTCGATCGGGTCGATGCCGAGCGCGTAGGACAGTTCATCCATCGCGCATTCGAGAGCGAACACGCCGCTTGCCTCGCCGGGCGCGCGCATGTAGATCGGGGTGCCGGTATCCAGCGGCAGCAGCCGGTAGCGGGTGCGCACGTTGGGACAGGAGTACATGAAGCTCGAGACCGAGGTCAGGGCCTCTATGAATTGCTCGTAACGGCTGGTCTCGCCGGTGCCTTCGTGGATCAGGCCTGTGAGCTTGCCGTCCGCGGTGGCGCCCAGTGCGACGCGTTGCACGCTACGCGGGCGGTGGCCGGTCGTGAAGAACATCTGCTTGCGGGTGAGAACCAGCTTCACGGGGCGCGCCGCCTGCCGTGCCGCGATGGCCGCGAGCGTCACGTGCGGCCAGGTCCGCAGGCTCGTGCCGAAGGCTCCACCGATGAATGGGCAGATCACCTGCACGTTCTCGGCCGCAATGCCGAAGATGGCGGCGATCTCGGCCTGCTCGTTGACGACGAACTGGCTCTTGCTCCACAAGGTCAGCCGGTCGCCGTTCCAGGCCGCGACGGTTGCGTGCGGTTCCATCGGATTGTGATTTTCACGGGCCAAGTCGCACGTCGCATCGACCTTCACGGCTGCGCGCGCCAGGGCGCCATCGGCGTCGCCGCGCGACTTGTCCGCCTGAATGCGCGAGCCTGGCCGTGTGGCAGCCTGCGGGATCACGGCCTGCGCCTTCGGGTCCGACGGATCGACGACCGGCCGCCCGGCTGCGTACGTGACCCGCAGCGCTGCCGCCGCGCGTTCGGCCTGGTCCAGCGTGTCGGCGACGACGAGCGCGACGGGTTGGCCGTAGAAACGCACCTGGTCGTCCTGCAGCACGTGCAGGCGCTCGCCAACGGACGGGTCGATCGCGCCCCGGTGCTCGCGATAGGCGAGGCGGGGCGCGTTCAGATGATCGATCACCGCGATCACGCCCGGCATGCGCGAGACGGCTGTCGAGTCGATTTCCGTGATCCGACCGATGCCGACCGTCGCGCCGACGATCACCGCATAGGCCTGGCCCTTCTGGTTGAACTCGGCCGCGTAGCGGACGGCGCCCGTCACCTTGGCGCGACCGTCGACGCGGACCAGCGGTCTTCCGATCGCGTTCGCGCTCATAGGGTCTGGGCGGCCATTTCGAGCGCGCGGACGATGGTCCGCGGCAGCAATTCGACCTTGTAGCGATTGCCCGCGAGCGGGCGGGCGCCCTGCAGCGCGAACTGCGCCGCTGCCTCGAAGGCCTGCCGATCGGGAGCCTTGCCGACCAGCGCGTCCTCGCAGGCGCGCAGGCGCCAGGGACGCGTGCCGACGCCGCCGGCCGCAAGGCGCGCCTGCCGGACCACGCCGGCCTCGATGTGGAGAGCCGCCGCCGTCGAGACGAGCGCGAACTCGTAAGAAGAGCGGTCGCGCACCTTCAGATAGCGCGCGCGACGCGCATGGGGACCGCCCGGCACGCGCACCTCGACAATCAGTTCGGCCGGACCCAGCGTATGTTCGAGATGGGGCGTGTCGCCCGGCAGCCGGTACAGGTCCTCGACCGCGAACGTGCGCTCGCCCTGCGGTCCGCGTACCCTCATCGTGGCGCCCAGCGCGACCAGCGAGACGGCGAGATCGGAAGCGTGCGTGGCGACGCATTGGTCGCTTGTTCCCAGGATCGCGTGCCCGCCGTTGATGCCTTCGATCGCCGAGCAGCCCGAGCCGGGGTCCCGCTTGTTGCAGGCCGCGTCGAGCATCCGAAAATAGGGGCAGCGCACCCGCTGCATCAGGTTGCCGCCGATCGAGGCCATGTTGCGCAGCTGCGGCGATGCGCCCTCGATCAGCGTCTCGGCGATCAAGGGCTGCAGGCGCTGCGTGTCGGGATGGGCCGCAACCTCCGCCATGCGGGCGAGCGCGCCGATCAGCAGGTCGGAGCCTTCGACCCGGACGCCACCCATCGACAGAGCGTTGATGTCGATAAGTCGCTCGGGACGTTCCACTTCCTCGCGCATCAGATCGATCAGCGTAGTTCCGCCGGCGATATATCGCCCACCCGTGGCGGCGGCACCGATCGCATCCTGCTCCGTGAACGCCTTCTCGAAGCGGAAGGGGATCATCGTCGGCTCTTTGCCGCCAAGCCGGAGGGGATCATCGTCCGCTCTTTGCCGCCGCGTCGGCGATCGCTGCGACGATGCCGGATCTCCTGGGCCGAGCAGGCGTGCCCCTCCGCGATGCAGCCCACGCCGGACATGATCTGGCCAGGGGTGCAGTAGCCGCACTGAAAGCCGTCGTGCTCGATGAAGGCCGCCTGCAGCGGATGCAGTTCCTCACCCTTCGCCAGACCTTCGATCGTGGTGACCCGGGCGCCTTCGTGCATCACGGCGAGCGTCAGGCAGGAAAGGACGCGCTTGCCATCGAGCAGGATGGTGCAGGCTCCGCAGGCTCCCTGGTTGCAGCCCTTCTTGGTACCCGTCAGATCGAGTGTTTCGCGCAGGACGTCGAGCAGCGATTGCCGGGGATCGACTTCCAGCTGTCGAGCCTCGCCGTTGATGGTCAGTCGCACGCGCACCGGTTCTCGGCCTCCGGCCTGTCTTATGCGCTTGGAATTGGCTCCCCGACCAGGGCTCGAACCTGGGACCTGCGGATTAACAGTCCGTCGCTCTACCGACTGAGCTATCGGGGAACAGGGCAGCGAATTATATCGGCCGGTTCGCTCCGGATCGGCAAAGTTGGCGGGCGATTTCCCTAGGACTTCAGCGCAGCCGCGATCGCGTCGCAGACGGCGTCCAGATTGCCCGAATTCAGCGCCGCCACGCAGATGCGGCCGGTGCCGACCGCGTAGATCGCGTGCTGTTCGCGCAGCCGGTCGACCTGGGCCGACGTCAGCCCCGAGTAGGAGAACATTCCGCGCTGGCGCCGCACGAACGAGAAGTCCGTCCCGACCGCGCGCCGGGCCAGCCCTTCGACCAGCCGCTCGCGCATCAGCCGGATGCGGTCGCGCATCCCGGCCAGCTCGCGCTCCCACTGTGCGCGCAACTCGACGCTGCCCAGCACCGCGGCAACCAGGGCCGCGCCGTGAGTCGGAGGGCTCGAGTAGTTGGTACGGATCACGCGCTTGAGCTGGCTGAGCAAAGGCTCGGCCGCCTTGCGCGTGCCGGCAAGCAGCGACAGCGCGCCGACCCGCTCGCCGTACAGCGAAAACGATTTCGAGAACGAGCTTGCCACCAGCGCATCGATCCCGGCCGCTGCGACCAGACGCACGGGCGCGCTGTCGGCCTCCAGGCTTTCGCCGAAACCCTGGTAGGCGATGTCCAGAAACGGCACCAGGTTGCGCTGCCGTACGCATTCGACGATCTGGCGCCATTGCGCCGGGTCGGGATCGACGCCGGTCGGGTTGTGGCAGCAGGCGTGCAGGACCACGACGGTGCCCGGTTCGGCCCGTTCCAGCGCGGCCAGCATGCGCGGGAAATCCAGCCCGTGAGTGGACGGATCGTAGTACGGGTAGCTGTGGACCCGGAAGCCGGCTGCCTCGAACAGGGCGAGGTGATTTTCCCAGCTCGGCTCGCTGATCATCACGGTCGCGTCCGGCCTCAACCGCTTGATCAGGTCTGCACCGATACGGAGCGCACCGGTGCCGCCCAGCGCTTCGGCCGTGACGCATCGGCCGGAGGCGATTGTCTCGGAGTCGGCCCCGAACAGCAGGCGCTGCACCTGCAACGCGTACGCCGAGGGACCCTCGATCGGCATGTAGCCCCGGGCCGAGGCCGCCCGCAAAAGATCGCGCTCGGCGGCGCTCACGCAGTCAAGCAAGGGGATGCGGCCCTGCTCGCTGTAATAGACGCCGACGCCGAGGTTCACTTTGCCGGGGCGGGAGTCCGAATTGAACGTCTCGGTCAGTCCCAGGATCGGATCGCGCGGGGCCAGTTCGACGGAGCTGAAGATGGAGGGCATTTGAGCGGATGCTGCGATGCAATATTATCGAGGGAAACAACGGATGACCGATTCAAAGTCTACACGGGGGATTGCGTCGGGCTTTTTCCGGACGGCGACTACCGGCATTCACCGCAGTGCCGCGAGGGCCCGGGGGGGTGCCCTCAACGCGGGGCGGGAGAGCCGGATTGCCTGTAAGTTGTTGATTGTTCGATGTAACAATCGATTTCCGGGACTAGGACTTTCGAACACCCGGTGATAACATTAAGCGCTTGAGTGCGCATATTGCGCCGCAGTAATGCCGATCTCGACCCTTCCGGCCAACCAAGCCTCTCCATTCCAGCTTCATCAGCCGTTCCAAGCGGCCGGTGATCAGCCGGACGCGATCGTTCGCCTGTTCGAAGGGCTGAACGACGGGCTCGCCTTTCAAACCTTGCTCGGAGTGACCGGTTCGGGCAAGACGTTCACGATGGCGAACGTGATTGCCCAAATCGGTGCACCGACGCTGATCCTCGCACCGAACAAGACACTCGCGGCGCAGCTGTATTCGGAGATGCGCGAGTTCTTCCCGAACAACGCAGTCGAGTACTTCGTATCGTACTACGACTACTACCAGCCGGAAGCGTATGTGCCGTCGCGCGACCTGTACATCGAGAAGGACAGCAGCGTCAACGAGCACATCGAACAGATGCGGCTGTCGGCCACCAAGTCGCTGCTGGAGCGCCGCGATGCGGTGATCGTCGGCACCGTGTCGGCGATCTACGGCATCGGCGACCCGAACGACTACCACTCGATGATCCTGGTGCTGCGGCACCACGACCGGATCGGCCAGCGCGACATCATCGTGCGGCTGGCGGCGATGCAGTACCGTCGCAGCGAGAGCGACTTCGTGCGCGGCACCTTTCGCGTACGCGGGGACACGATCGACGTGTTTCCGGCCGAGCACGCGGAAGTGGCGGTGCGCATCGAGCTGCTCGACGACGAGATCGAGACCATCCTGCTGTTCGACCCGCTCACGGGTCGCGCGCGCCAGAAGGTGCCGCGCTTCACCATCTATCCGTCCTCGCATTACGTGACGCCGCGCCAGACGGTGCTGCGGGCGATTGAAACGATCAAGGTGGAGCTGAAGGAGCGCCTGGAAGTCCTGATCGGCCACGGCAAGCTGGTCGAGGCGCAGCGCCTGGAGCAGCGCACCCGGTTCGATCTGGAGATGCTGGTCGAGCTGGGCTTCTGCAAGGGCATCGAGAACTACACGCGGCACTTGTCGGGCGCGCAGCCGGGCGAGCCGCCCCCGACGCTGATCGACTATCTGCCGCCCGATGCGCTGATGATCATCGACGAATCGCACGTCACCGTGCCGCAGCTGGGCGCGATGTATCGGGGCGACCGTTCGCGCAAGGAAACGCTGGTCGAGTACGGCTTCCGGCTGCCGTCGGCGCTGGACAACCGGCCGCTGCGGTTCGACGAGTTCGAACGCAAGATGCGCCGTTGCATCTTCGTTTCGGCCACTCCATCCGAATTCGAGCTGGGGCGCTCCTCGCAGGTGGTCGAGCAGCTGGTGCGTCCCACCGGGCTGGTCGACCCGCGGCTGGAAGTGCGCCCCGCCAGGACGCAGGTCGACGACCTGCTGTCGCAGATCACGGACCGGGTGGGGCAGGGCGAGCGCGTGCTGGTGACGACCTTGACCAAGCGGATGGCCGAGGATCTGACCGGGTTTCTGTCGGATCACGGGGTGCGCGTGCGCTACCTGCATTCGGACATCGAGACGGTCGAGCGGGTCGAGATCGTGCGCGATCTGCGTGCGGGCGTGTTCGACGTGCTGGTCGGCATCAACCTGCTGCGCGAGGGTCTGGATTTGCCCGAAGTCGGGCTGGTTGCGATCCTGGACGCGGACAAGGAGGGCTTCCTGCGCTCCGAGCGTTCGCTGATCCAGACGATCGGACGGGCCGCGCGCCACCTGAACGGCACCGCGATCCTGTACGCCGATGCGGTAACCGGCTCGATGCGGCGGGCAATCGATGAGACCGACCGGAGGCGCGCGCGCCAGGCCGAATTCAATCGGGTGCACGGAATCGTGCCGCAGGGCGTTCAAAAGCAGGTCAGGGAAATGATCGACGGCGTGTACGACGCCTCCGCCTCCCGAGCCGAGCAGGTGGTAGCGAACGAACGGCGCGACGTGGAGTCGATGTCCGAAGTGCAACTCGGGCGCGAAATCAAGCGGCTGGAGCGACAGATGCTCGAGCTGGCGAAGAACCTGGAATTCGAGAAGGCGGCGCGCGTCAGGGATCAGCTCGGGACCCTGCGGGAGCGGGCGTTTATCGGGGAGGGAGCCGCGCGGCCCGTCGCGCCTGCCGAAAAAGTGGCTTAGAGGGTCGGACGCCGATTGGGATAGCGCAATTTGTGTCGCCGAAACCCGGGATCTTGAACTTCTTGTCCAGTCGTTAGTCTTTCGGAAGGTGGATCGAGCGTGGATGCGGAGATTGGAGAAAGAGTTGGCGGCAGGCCACGAGCCAGCCGCGATAGCGGGTCGCGGAGCGCGGACCCGGACGAGAAAGGCGCGTCTCAGATGACAAAGGTACTTTTTGTTTGTATGGGGAACATCTGCCGGTCGCCGACCGCGCAGGGCGTGTTCCGCAAGCTGGTGGCCGAAGCCGGGCTGGAAGGGGTCGTCGTGATCGAGTCGGCCGGAACGCACGCCTACCACGTAGGCGAGCCGCCCGACGCGCGCGCGCAGCAGGCGGCCAAGCGGCGCGGTTACGAGATCGGCGATTTGCGCGCGCGGCAGATCACGCAGGAGGATTTTCGCAATTTCGACCTGATTCTCGCGATGGACTGGGAGAATCTGGCTTTGCTGCAGCAGCAGTGTCCACGCGCCCACAAGCACAAGCTGCATCTGCTGATGCGGTTCGCCGGCGAGCACGACGCTGCCACCGTTCCCGATCCGTACTACGGCGGGCCGGAAGGCTTCAACACCGTGCTCGACTACGTCGAAGATGCCTGCCAAGGCCTGATCGAAGTCGTGCGCAAGCGCGCGACGATGTACGCGGCCGCTTGATTCGGCCCAATCGCGACCTGAACTCGAGGCACGCCGCTGGCTGCGCTTGCGGCGTGTTTGAGTGACCTTGCGGTACGAGTGGGTTTGAGTAGAGGATTTACCGGTAGGGTTTTACTGGTTTAAAGTTGACCAGGGCGGTAGGGAACCATTATTATAACCAAGCGTCTTAGTCAGGTATCACTCTGATCTGCGCTCAAGGGACAACGAGGGACCGAGAGCCCGGTCGGAGCACCTGGCGAAATTTTTTCCTTCACGCGAAGTTCTAACTTTCACGAGGCGACTCCGATGCGGCTTACGACAAAAGGACGTTTCGCGGTAACGGCGATGATCGATCTGGGACTGCGACAGCACCGTGGACCGGTGACCCTGGCAGGCATAAGCCAGCGTCAGAGGATCTCCCTGTCTTACCTGGAGCAGCTGTTTGCGAAGCTGCGCCGGCATCAGCTGGTCGAAAGCACACGAGGCCCAGGCGGCGGCTACCGGCTCGCCAAGCCGATGGAATCGGTGAGCGTGGCGGACATCATCTTTGCGGTCGACGAGCCGCTGGACGCGACCCAGTGCGCCGGCAAGGAAAACTGCGACAACGATCAGCGCTGCATGACGCACGAGCTGTGGGCCAGCCTGAATCGGCAGATGATCGACTTTCTGGATTCGGTCTCGCTGCGCGATCTGGTCGAGCAGCAGAAGGACCGGGCCACCCAGACACCGGCGGTGACGGTCAACATGGATGGCCCGGCGCGGCGTGCTCCGCGCGGCGAAGCCGATCTGAAGGAAAGTTCGGCGGTCGGCTGAGGCAACAGGAACCGCCGAATGCGCACTCCGATCTATCTCGATTACTCGGCCACGACGCCCGTCGATCCGCGCGTAGTTGACGCGATGCTGCCGTACCTGCGGGAGCAGTTCGGCAACCCCGCCTCCCGCAGCCACTCCTTCGGGTGGGAGGCGGAACGCGCGGTGGAACGGGCACGCGAGCACGTGGCCGAACTGGCGGGTGCCGATCCGCGCGAGATCATCTGGACCTCGGGGGCGACCGAAGCGATCAACCTGGCGCTGAAGGGCGTCGCCCAGTTCTATCGGGACAAGGGCCGTCACCTGGTGACCGTTCGGACCGAGCACAAGGCCACGCTGGATACGACGCGCGAGCTGGAGCGGCTTGGATTCGAGGTGACGTACCTCGACGTGCAGCCGGACGGCTTACTGGATCTGGCGCAATTCGAGGCGGCGCTCCGGCCCGACACGATCGTGGCGTCGGTGATGCTGGTGAACAACGAGATCGGCGTCATTCAGGACATCGAGGCGATCGGAGAAATGTGTCGTGGCCGCGGCATCCTGCTTCACGTCGATGCGGCGCAGGCGAGCGGCAAGGTGCCGATCGACCTCGAGAAGCTGAAAGTCGACCTGATGTCGTTCTCGGCGCACAAGACGTACGGGCCCAAGGGCATCGGCGCGCTTTATGTTCGGCGCAAACCGCGGGTTCGGCTGGAGGCGCAGATCCACGGAGGCGGCCACGAGCGGGGCCTGCGCTCGGGAACCTTGCCGACCCACCAGATCGTCGGGATGGGCGAGGCATTCCGGATCGCGAAGGAAGAGATGAGCTCGGACAACGAGCGGATCCGGTCGCTGCGCGACCGGCTGCTCGCGGGGCTGTTGGACATGCAGGAGGTCTACGTCAACGGGGACATGCACCGCCGCGTGCCGCACAACCTGAATGTGAGCTTCAATTTCGTCGAGGGCGAGTCCCTGATCATGGCCATCAAGGAAGTGGCGGTGTCGTCCGGATCGGCGTGCACGTCCGCCAGCCTGGAGCCGTCCTATGTGCTGCGGGCCTTGGGCCGCAGCGACGAGCTGGCGCACAGCTCTATCCGGTTTACGGTAGGCCGCTTTACCACCCGCGACGAGATCGACTACGCGATCGATTTACTGCAGCGCAAGGTGGCTCGTCTGCGCGAAATGTCCCCGTTGTGGGAGATGCATAACGACGGGATTGACCTGAATACTGTACAGTGGTCGGCACACTGAGCCGAAGCGAGCAAGAGGTAAGACGATGTCGTATAGCCAGAAAGTCGTGGACCATTACGAGAATCCCCGCAATGTCGGTTCATTCGATCGCAACGACGCTTCGGTCGGCACCGGGATGGTCGGGGCGCCGGCCTGCGGCGACGTGATGAAGCTTCAGATCCGGGTCAACGAGGACGGCGTCATCGAGGACGCCCGCTTCAAGACCTACGGGTGCGGCTCGGCCATCGCGTCCAGCTCGCTGGTGACCGAGTGGGTCAAGGGCAAGACGCTCGATCAGGCGATGCAGATCCGCAATACGCATATCGCCGAAGAGCTGGCGCTGCCGCCCGTGAAGATCCACTGTTCGATCCTGGCCGAGGATGCGATCAAGGCCGCGATCGCCGATTTTCGAAGCAAGAGCGACGACGCCTCCGGCGTGGCAGCGGCGCACGGCGAACCGGCCAAGGCCGCCGCCTGAACAGGGCGGCACGAGCTCACGATGGCAGTGACGATGACCGAACGGGCCGCGCAGCGCGTGTCCGAGTTCCTGGCCCGGCGCGGCGGTGGTGTCGCGTTGCGCCTCGGGGTGCGCACCACCGGCTGCTCCGGCCTGGCGTACAAGCTGGAGTATGCCGACCAGATCGACCCCGATGACCAGACGTTCGAGGTACATGGGGTGAAGATCGTCGTCGACGCCAAGAGCCTGGCGTTTATCGACGGCACCGAGCTCGATTTCGTTCGCGACGGTTTGAACGAGGGTTTTCGATTCAACAATCCCAACGAGCGTGATCGTTGCGGCTGCGGCGAGTCGTTCCGCGTTTGACGCGGTCGCGCCGGCCCGCCTTCGCGCTGCGCGCTTCGGCGGGCTTGCCCTCTGGAGCGGCGAATCCCTGACCAGCTGGTTGTTGCCGCCGTGGCCAACCCGATGCCGGATCATTTCTCGCTGTTCGGCCTGGAGCCGCGCTTTGGGCTGGACAACGATCGGCTGATCCGCGCCTACCGGACCGTGCAGTCGCATGTTCACCCGGACCGCTATGCCGCCGCAGGCAGCGCCGAGCAGCGTGCCGCCTTGCAGTGGGCCACTTTAGCCAACGAGGCCTACCAGGTGCTGAGCTCGCCGCTGCGACGCGCGGCCTACCTGTGCGAGCAGCACGGCGTGCCGCTCACGGGCGAATCCGCACGCTCGGTACCGTCCGATTTCCTCGCGCTGCAGCTCGAGTGGCGGCAGACGCTGGAGCAGATCCGGGGCGAGCACGATTGGCAACGACTGGAGGAGCTGCGCGGGGAGGCCGTGGCCCTGTATCAGCAGGAGCTGCGCCGCCTGGAATCGAAGATCGATGAGGAACGTGACTTTGCCGCAGCGGCCGAAGGCGTGCACCGGCTGATGTTCGTGGAAAAATTCATCAAGGAGCTCGAGACGGCCGGCGACGACGTGCGTGCTTCGCCGGCGACCTGATTCGATGGCACTGCTGCAGATTGCCGAACCAGGCATGTCGAGCGGGCCGCACCAGCATCGGCTGGCGATCGGCATCGACCTGGGGACAACCAACTCGCTGGTGGCGACGGTCCGCGAGGGTCGGCCGGAGGCGATCGCCGACGGCGAGGGCCGGGTGCTGCTGCCCTCGGTGGTCCGCTTCCTGGCCGACGGCACCTGCGAGGTCGGCCACCCGGCGGTGGAGCACCTGGCTTCGGATCCGCGCAACACGATCGTCTCGGTCAAGCGCTTCATGGGGCGCGGACTGCGCGATGTGGCGCACGTGGAGAACCTGACGTACGACTTCGTCGACGCCGAGCTGGGCATGGTCCAGCTGCGCACGGCGGCCGGCGTCAAAAGCCCGGTCGAAATTTCGGCCGAGATCCTGAAGTCCTTGCAACAGCGCGCGGAAGCCGCCCTCGGGGGCGCCCTGGTCGGGGTGGTCGTCACGGTACCGGCCTATTTCGACGACGCCCAGCGCCAAGCCACGCGCGATGCGGCGCGGCTGGCCGGGCTGCACGTGTTCAGGCTGCTGAACGAACCGACCGCCGCCGCGCTGGCCTACGGCCTGGACCACGCCGCAGAGGGCATCTACGCAGTCTACGACCTGGGCGGCGGCACCTTCGACATTTCGATCCTGCGCCTGAGCCGAGGCGTGTTCGAGGTGCTGGCCACCGGGGGCGACAGCGCACTCGGCGGCGACGATTTCGATCACCGGGTGTATTGCTGGATCCTGGAGCAGGCCAACCTGTCGCAGCTCGGGCCGCAGGATATGCGCCAGCTGACGGCCAAGGCTCGAACGGCCAAGGAGGCCCTGTCGGCGCGGCCGCAGGCCGCGATCCAGGCGCGCCTGACCGGCGGCGCCTGGGTCAATTTGATGCTGGGAGCGGAAACCTTCTTCGGGCTGACCGGGCACCTGGTGCAGAAGACGATCGACTCGGCGCGCCGTACGCTGAAGGATGCCGGGCTTTCGCCTTCGCAGATCAAAGGCGTGGTGCTGGTGGGCGGCGCGACCCGGATGTTGCACGTGCGCACGGCGGTGGCGGAGTTGTTCGAACAAGCCCCGCTGACGGATCTGGACCCCGACCAGGTCGTTGCACTGGGGGCCGCCGTGCAGGCGAACCTGCTGGCCGGAAACCGTCCGCCCGGTGACGATTGGCTGCTGCTGGACGTCATCCCGCTCTCGCTCGGGTTGGAGACGATGGGCGGGCTGGTCGAGCGCGTGATTGCACGCAATTCGACGATACCGGTGGCGCGGGCCCAGGAATTCACGACCTTCAAGGACGGGCAAACCGCGATGGCGATCCACGTCGTACAGGGCGAGCGTGAGCTGGTGTCGGACTGCCGCTCGCTGGCCCGCTTCGAGCTGCGTGGCATCCCGCCGATGGTCGCGGGCGCTGCACGGGTGCGCGTGAGCTTCCAGGTCGACGCCGACGGCCTGCTTTCGGTCTCCGCGCGCGAGATGACCTCGGGCGTCGAAGCCGCGGTCAGCGTGAAGCCCTCGTACGGCCTGGCCGACGAGGAGGTCGCGCGGATGCTGGCCGACTCGATCGACCACGCCCGAGACGATCAGCAGCTGCGCACGCTGCGTGAGCTTCAGGTCGACGGGCAGCGCCTGGTCGAAACCACCCGGGCTGCGCTGGCCGCCGATGCAGACCTGCTGGACCCTGCCGAGCGCGTCACCGTCGATGCGGCGCTCGCGGCGCTCGCCGCGGTGCTCGATGGCGACGATGTGGATTCGCTCAGGAATGCGACGGCCGCGCTGACGCGCGCGACCGAAGAGTTTGCGGCCCGCCGGATGAACCGTTCGATTCGCAACGCGCTCGCGGGGAGCCGGATCGACGACGTGCTGGCTCGCTGATGCCCTCGATTCGTGTGCTCCCTCATCCGGAAATCTGCCCAAGCGGCGCCACGGTCGAGGGCCAGGTCGGGCAGAGCATCTGCCGTGCGCTGCTGGATCACGGAGTGGAGGTCGAGCATGCGTGCGAGCTTTCCTGCGCCTGCACCACTTGCCACGTGATCGTACGCGAAGGATTCGAGTCGCTGCCGCCTTCGACCGACGAGGAGGACGATCTGCTCGACCGGGCCTGGGGATTGACCGCCAAGTCGCGCCTGTCGTGCCAGGCCAAAATGAGCGATCGCGATGTCGTGGTGGAGATCCCCCGCTACTCGATCAATCAGGTGAAGGAGAAGCGCTGATACAGGGGGCTTCGATGAAATGGGTCGATACGAGCCAGATCGCACAGGCGCTGGCGGAGCGGTTTCCCGAAGTGGATCCGAAGACGGTGCGTTTCACCGATCTGCACCGCTGGGTGTGCGAGTTGCCCGGGTTCGACGACGATCCGAAGCGCTCGGGCGAGAAGATCCTGGAGGCGATCCAGATGGCCTGGATCGATGAGGCCGACTGACCCTGCTTCGCGCTGCGCGCGAGCGGGCAGGCCCGATTGGTGTAGCAGCCTGCAGCGGCGTCAAAAAGCGGACGCGGTCAGCGCGACGTCCGCGTTTTTCCACGCTCGCCTGAACTGCGCTTGCACCCGGGCGGCGTCGGGCTCCCTTTTCTGCGCCTTCAACGCTTGCGCCAGGCCGTACAACGCCCACCCGTTGCCGGGGTGCCTCCGTAGATCGTCCCGGTACACCGCTTCCGCTTCTTTCGCGCGGCCAGCGGTCAGCAATTCCGCGCCGAGCAGGTGCCGCACCGGGATGAACCAGTCCGCCGGCTCGTCATAGGCGAGCCGGTCCTCCTTGGCCACGGCCTGCTCGAAGGCGGCGATGGCTTCGCCCGTCTTGTGCTCCGCGCGGGCGATGCGCGCTTTGGCGATCAGCGTTGCGACGACCAGCACATCCTTGGCCGTATTCAAGCCTGCCGGTGCATCCGCGGGCGTCGCCACGGCAAGCTTCTCCAGTTGAGCCAGCACTGCCTTCGCATCCTCGGGCCGGCCCTTTTCTGCGAGCGCACTGGCCTTCGCATACAGATAACCAGCGGTCAGCCCGGTCAGCTTCGAATTGGGCACCGGCGCCGCCAGGATCTGGTCCCACAAACCGAAACGGTCCAGGGCGGCATATTGCTCCGTCACATACCAGTCCGCCCCCGGCATGGCCAGCAGCAATTCGTCCGGCATCGCATCCCGAAGGTGTTTCACCGAATCGAGCGTGTCCGCCCTGCGGCCTTCCATCGCGGTCGAATAAGCGAGGAACTGGTAGTTGTGCGCCACGTACATCCCGTAGTAATCAAGGGGCCGTGTCTTGCCAAGGTAGACCCGGTCCGCCTCGGCGCCCGCCCGGTTGGCGGCGGCAGCGTCGGCATAGCGCCCCACGCGCTGCAGGATGTGCGCCGGCATGTGCACCAGGTGCCCCGCGGCCGGCATCATGGTTCGCACACGCTCGGCCGAAGCCAGCGCAAGCTCCGGATGCGGGGAGGCTTCCATCGTGTGGATGTAGTAATGGTTCGCCCCGGGATGCAGCGGCTCGCGCTGGAGCACCGACTCCAGCGTCGCCTGGATCTGCGGCGTGCCGGGCGCCGGCTGGCCGTCCAGCGTCCACAGCTTCCAGGCATGGGTATTCATCATCGCTTCGGCGAACAGCACTTGCACGTCAAGATCGTCCGGATACTTGCCTGCCACTTCGCTCATCGCATCGGCGTACGCGGTGAGCACCGCACCTTCGTTCGCCGGATCCGGTGGCTGCGGGGCCTGGTAGCGCGTTGACAGTGCGGCGATCAGCGCCTGTTCCACCGGCGCGGCCTGCGGTGCGGCTTTTTGAGCCTGCTGCAACGCCTCCCACGCCACTTTTGCGCGCACCTGCGCCATGAACGGCACGTTGTAGTTGGGGCCGACCGTCAGCGCCAGGCCCCACCAGCACAGCGCACACGAGCGGTCGAGCTCGGCGGCCTTCGCGAACGAACGCGTGGACTCGTCATGATTGAAAGCCCAGAGCAGCCGCATCCCCTGGTCGAAGTAGGCTTGCGCCTGCTCCGATGAGGTGGTCGTCTTCCGGTGGAAGCTGCCCAGCTGTTCGAACAGCTGCGCGCCCTGAGCCCACTGCGCCGCGGTTGCAGGCGCCATGCTGGCCATGGGCGCCTCCTGTGGGGTGCTGGCAGGCGCGGCCGAAGCGGACACAACCTCGTTTTGTCGACCTGACTCGCCGCAGGCGCAAAGAACCACCGCCGCCAGGAAAACGCAACCGAGACTCCGCATCACACGCCGCCCGCTGTCAATGAGCCCCCTCGGGCACAGTCTAGCTGTAGGAGCGGTTCGAGCCACGGGCGCAGCGCCGATGCACGATCGCCTGCTGCAAGCGCCGGGCATTCATCGACAGCAAAATGCCATGCAGCACCGGCGATTCCCGACATCGTCGTTACCCTCGGGCACACATGAATTACTATCCGCAGATGGACTCACGGTCTTCCGGGGCAGCTGGCGCGGAGTACGGATTTTCGTCCCGGATGCGCGGCGTCCAGAGCTCTCTGATCCGCGACCTTCTCAAATTCGCGCAGCGGCCCGGAATCATTTCCCTGGCCGGAGGACTTCCCTCGCCGGTCACCTTCGATGTCGAGGGGCTCAGGAGCGCGGCCGAAGAGGTGCTCGCGCGCGAACCGGCCCGGGCACTGCAATACGGTCTGACCGACGGCCAGCCGGCGCTCAAGCACCAGCTCGCGCGCCTGACCACGTCGCGCGGTGCCGCGCCGGCGGAGGAAGACATCGTCGTGACGACGGGTTCGCAGCAGGGCATCGATCTGATGGCGCGGCTGTTCATCGACCCCGGCGATGTCGTCGTGGTGGAGCGCCCGGCCTACCTGGCGGCGTTGCAGACTTTTGCGCTCGCGCAAGCGTCCGTGCGCTGTATCGGCAGCGATGCAAACGGCGCTCGGGTCGAGGAGATCGATGCGGTGCTCGACGCCGCGGCGGCAGCCGGCGAAACAGTAAAGCTGATCTATGTCGTCGCCAATTTTGCGAATCCCAGCGGCGCTACGCTGACCCGCGAGCGCCGATTGCGGCTTCTGCGAACCGCTGTCGCACGCAAGGTCTTCGTGCTCGAAGACGATCCGTACGGCGAGCTTCGCTCGTTCGGCACCAGCGTCGTGCCCGTGATTGCGCTCTGCCAGGAGGTGCCGGGTAGCGCGGACTGGTGCGGCTACCTTTCCACGCTCTCGAAGATCGTGGCGCCGGGCCTTCGGCTCGGCTGGGTGGTGCTGCCGCCGGCGGTCCGCGAACAGGCCGTCATCTGCAAGCAAGGCATGGACCTGCACTCGTCCACCCTCACGCAGGAAGTTGCCGCCAAGTATCTTGCCAGCGGCCGCCTCGAAGCTCGACTGCCCTCGATCCAGGCCGCTTACCGCGAACGCAATGAAGCGCTCGCAGCCGCGCTGACCCGCCATCTGGGTCAGCGGATCGTTTTCAACCGACCCGAGGGCGGGATGTTCCTCTGGGCGCGGCTGAACGAGGGGTTCGACGCGTCCGACGTGTTGCGTCACGCCATGGAAGAGGGAATGATCTTCGTTCCGGGCAGCGCCTTCTACTCGGATGCCCCGGATCGATCGACTCTGCGCTTGTCGTTCGCAACGGCCGCACCGGCCGAGCTCGACGTCGCGGTGCAGCGCCTGTCGCGTGCACTGGATCGAAGCGCGCACCGCACCATCATCAGCGATTCCAATCCCGAAGCCGACGGCAAAGCGCTCAAGAGGCGACGCTCCTAGGCTTCGCAGGCAGACGTCGGCGGTTCTGTCCCGCCTGTCTCACTATTGCAAATGTCCCACGCCTCGGTAGACAGCACGGGGCGGGGCGCCTAGACTCGCCCGCCAAGCGGCCCTTCGAGCCGATTGCAAGACTCGATAACGATCACGATCTGGGAGGAGCGAATGACTCCGATACGTCGGTCCGTCGCAGAACCGTCTCTCGCCGTACTACTCGCCCTGCCGTTCGCCCCGCTCGTCCACGCTCAGCAGGTGCCGCCGGCCCCCACGGGGACGGAACCACCAGAGCAGGTTGTCGTCACGGCCCAGAAACGCGCCTCGGCCCTGCAGGACGTGCCCTTTTCCGTGGCCGCGCCGAACGAGGCCCAGATCCGCAACTCCGGCGCCGACAGCATCGTCGACCTGGCGCGCAACGTCGCGGGGCTGAGCATCGCCGACCTCGGCCCCGGTCAGAGCCAGATCGCGATCCGCGGTATCAGTTCCGGGCAGGTGATCCGCGACCAACCGGGCGTGAAGGAGCAGGTGGGCGTCTACCTGGACGAGTCGCCGATCTCGGTCGCCCTGTTCACGCCCGACCTCGTGCTGTACGACCTGGCCCGCTTCGAGGTGCTGCGCGGCCCGCAGGGCACGCTGTTCGGCGCGGGCTCCGAGTCCGGCACGCTGCGCTACATCACGAAGGCGCCCAGGCTCGGCGTCTTCGAGGGCAATGTCGAGGCAACCGGCGACGCCTCGACCACCGGTGACGGCGGCGGCTCGTTGCGCGGGATGGTGAACCTGCCGCTGGGCACTGTTGCGGCACTGCGTTCCGTCCTCTACAAGGACCACGCGCCGGGGTTCATCGATGCGGTGCAGCCCAACGGCGGGCTCAACAAGAACGTCAATTCGGCCGACCGCGAGGGCGGCCGGATTGCACTGCTGTGGAAGCCCACGGACGACCTGACGCTAGAGCCGCGCTACGTCTTTCAGAGACTTGAGACGGGGGGCTATCCGCGCGTCGATCTGTACAACATCCTCGCCAACCCCTATACGACCACCCAGCCGGCGGTAACCCTGGGCGATCGCCAGCAGTTCACGCAGCAGCAGGAGGGCATCGAGGACCTGTTCCACCTGGCCGATCTGAAGATCGATTACGACCTGGGCAGCATGGCCCTGACCTCGATCACGTCTTATACCGATCGCGCCGTGACGGTGCTTCGCGACGCCACGCAACTGACGGGCAGTGTCACGTTCGACCTTGGCACCCCGGGGCCCCGAATCATCAGCCCGGGGCCCCCGCCCGTCCATGCGATCGCCACGCCTGCGGATGTCCGCCTGAACTCGCCGCTGTACGACCGCACGAACCTGAGCGTGGTCAGCCAGGAAGTGCGGCTGGCGTCGACCGGCAAGGCCACGATCGATTGGCTGGGGGGCCTGTTCTGGCAGCACATCGACCGCCACTACGGGCAGGATCTGCCCACCCCGGGCTACGATGCCCTGTCGACGTTCCTCGGCTACCCCACCTCGGTACAGCTGGCAGCCCCGCCCGACACCCCGTTTTACTCGAACCTCCAGTATAAGTTCCGGCAGTACGCCGCCTTCGGCGAGGGCACCTGGCACATGACGGACCAGCTGGGAGTCACCCTGGGGTTGCGCTACTACGGCTTCGAGGAGAGCCGCACGCAATCCTTCGGCGGCCTCTTCGGATGCTGCTCGACCAGCTCGGGCTCGGTCAACTCGAACGGCTTTTCGCCGCGCGCCATCGTGACTTACAAGCTGACCAACGACATGCTGTTCGATGCGCAGGTCTCGCGTGGCTTCCGGCTCGGCGGCATCAACGATCCGCTCAACATACCCTTGTGCACGGCCACCGATATCCAGGTCTTCGGCGGCCATCCGACCTGGCGGGACGAAAAGGCATGGAATTACGAAGTGGGAGCCAAGACACAGTTCCTCGATCGCAAGGTGACCTTCAACGCCTCGGCCTTCTGGACGGAGATCTATAACCTGCAGGCGACCACCACCGCTGGCCAGTGTTCCTCGCGGATCGTCTTCAACGTACCCACCGCCCACAGCACCGGCCTCGAGGCGGAGCTGTTTGCGCGGCCGACCGCGAACTGGGACTTCGGACTGTCGGCGACCTGGGTGAATGCGGTGCTCACCTCTACGGTCACGACCAAGGATACTGCTGGCAATACGATAGTCGTTGGCGGGTTGCAGGATGGCAACCGGCTGCCGACCGCGCCGAAGTTGCAAGCGGTCGCCAGCATCGGCTACACGCAACCGCTTCAGAGCGGGCGGGATCTGTTCGGCGTTTTCACGGTGCAGTACGTCGGCTCGTCCTTTTCCCAGTTCGAACAGGAACAGCCGGGCTTCGGCCAGATCTGTACGCCCGGGGTGTGCTCCGGGGCCGCGGCGCGGCTGATCCAGTTCGGTGGTCCCTTGACCACGAACCGGATCACGTTCAACCCTCAGCTGCCCAGCTACACGCTGGGCAACATGCGCCTTGGCCTGAGGTCCGACCGCTGGGAGGTGGCCGGCTTCATCAACAACATCTGGGATAAAACGGCGCGGCTCGCGCTCGATTACGAGCGCGGCCGCAGCGCGCGCGTGGCTTATCTCACCAACGCGGCGCGCCTTTTCGGGGTGACCGCGCGCTACAGTTTCTAGCGCGCAGGCGAGCGTTCGAGGCGCTTCAGCGCGCCTCGAGCGCTCGCCGGATCGCTGCCTCGACGGCATCGATTTGCGGCTCGCCCGTCCTCGGGTGCAGGAAGGCCAGCCGAATCGCGGTGCGACCGTGCAGCGTCGTGCTGGAAACGCGCAGCTCTCCTGATCCGTTGATGACTGCGAGGATCCGCTGCGTCGTCGCGTCGCCTTGCGCCGCGCAGAACGCGACGATGGAAAGCTCCGGCTCGTGCAGCACCTCGATCCCGGGTATCGCGCGAAGGCGGGCGGCCGCCTGCTGCGCGAGGTCGAGGGACCGGTCGAGCGCCTGCCGGAAGCCTGCGACGCCGTGCAGATGCAGCGGCAGCCAGAGGAGGAGCCCGCGAAACGGCCGTGTCAGCTCGGGCCCGAGCTCGAAATAGTTGGGCAGATCGGGCACGCGCGTCACGTCACGCATGTAAGCCCCTTGCCCCGAGTGCGCACGCGCCAGCGCGCCGGGATGCCGCACCAGCACGGCAGCTACGCCATACGGCAGGAAAAGTCCCTTGTGGGCATTCACGGCGACCGAATCGGCCGCCCCGATTCCCTGCAGCCGTGCCGCACCCCGCCCGGTCAGCGCGAACATGCCGCCGTAGGCGGCGTCGACGTGAAACCAGGCGCCGCAGCGCGATGCGATCGCGGCCAGTTCACTCAGATCGTCGACCGAACCCGTGTCGGTACTGCCGGCGACGCCGACGATCAACCACGGATGGCGGCCAAGCGCCCGGTCGCGCTCGACTTCCTCGAGCAGCGACTGCGTGTCGATCCGGCCGGGTGCGGTGGCGCGAATCGAGCGAATGCATGCGGCCGGGATCCCGCACAGGTGCATGGCCTTGGGCAGCGAGTGGTGCGCCCGCTCCGACAGGTAGGCGACGCTGCGATCGGGCGCGAAATCGCCCCGATCGCGCGCACACACGATCGCGGTTTGGTTGGCGAGCGAGCCTCCCGACAGCAGCAGGCCTTCGGTGGCGGGTGGCATGCCGAAAACGCGGCCCAGCCATCGCAGCACGCTTTCTTCGAGCGCGACCAGGCCGGGCTGCTCGAACGCCGAGCCGGTGAACGAGTGAAGGCCGGCGGCGAGCATTGCGGCGATCACGCCGCTGTACAGCCCACCGTTGGGAATGAAGCCGAGGTCGCCTGCGTGCTCCTTGCTCCAGCCGCACTCGGCCGCCGCCTGCAGCCGGTCCAGCAGCTCGGGCAGCTCGGTGCCGCCCTCAGGCGGAGCGACTTGCATCGCCTCGATGCATTGCGGCGGCGTCGGCACAAAGATCGGCGCGTGGTCGCGGCGTCCCAGCAGGCGCTCGATCACCTCGAAGGCCTCCTGGGCGAGCTGTTTACGTTGCGCCGCATCCAGGTCAAGCGGCAACAGCCGCGAAACAGGCCGCTTGTGCATCGGATTCTTTTTCGGGCGACCGTTCAAGTCGTTGAGTCCGGTCCGGAAGGTCGGTTGGAACGCCGCAGCGCATCCAGCATCGCCCACGATGCCTGCAGCGTGAACTCGCCGCGCTCGATCGCGTCCAGCGCCGATTGGACCGGCAGTGTTTCGAACGCGGCAACCTCGCCGTCCTGGTTGGCCGGCACGAAATCGCCCGGCAGGCGCACGTCGAACACCTGCACCGTCTCGATCATCAGCCCCTCGGCGACCATCCGCTGCACCCGCAGTCTGGAGCCTCGTACCAGCGGCAGTTGCGCCAGTCGCAGGCCGGCCTCCTCGTAGGCTTCGCGCTCCAGCGCCTGATGATCGTGCTCCCCGGCGGCAATCATCCCGCCGGCCAGGTTGTCCCACCGGTTCGGATCGCTGAGCTTGTGCGCCGCGCGCCGGGCGGCCACCATCGATCCATCCGGCCGGAACGCGTTCAGCTGCACCGATCGGGTCTCGATTCCGAGCGCCCGACACGCCGCTCGCTCGATCGTCGCGACGATGCGCCCGTCCTCGGCGTGCACGTCCAGCTGTTCGGATCGCCACTCGCGCACGATCCCGGCCTCGCGCAGGCGCCGGGCCGCCCAGTCCATCGCCCGCGAGCGGGCCGGTCGGTCGCCCGGATCCGGCGCCAGCGCCAGCTGCGCGCCGTCCAGCTGGAACGGCGAAGAGGGCCGTACCAGGCAGCGGGCCGTGTCCGGATCGACCCATCCGCACCTGCTGCCGTCCACCGTCAGCGCCAGCCAATGGGCGGGCACAGCCTGGTTGGCGTGCACCTCGCACGCCCGCCACAGGCGGTCGAGCCGATCGGCGAGCTCGCCCGCCGGAGCGCGCGACGCGGAGGCGGGCGCGGACGTCAGACCGGCTCCTCCGGGCGCAGGTGCGGAAACAGGATCACGTCGCGGATGCTGGGTGCATCGGCCAGCAGCATCACGAACCGGTCGACGCCGATCCCGCAGCCGGCCGCCGGCGGCATCCCGTATTCGAGGGCGCGAATGTAGTCGGCGTCGTAGTACATCGCTTCCTCGTCGCCGGCCTGCTTGGCCTGCGCCTGGCGCTGGAAGCGCTCGGCCTGGTCCTCCGGATCGTTCAACTCGGAAAATCCGTTGGCCGTCTCGCGCCCGGCGATGAACAGCTCGAAGCGTTCGGCGATGTCGGGCTGCCGATCGGAAGCGCGCGCCAGCGGCGAGACCTCGACCGGGTAGTCGATGATGAAAGTCGGCTGTAACAGCCTGGCCTCGGCCACGTGCTCGAACAAGGTGAGCTGCAGGCTGCCCACCCCGGCGCCCGGGGCCGGCTCGGCGCCCCTCCTCGCAAGCTCCGAGCGCAGCCAGCGCGGGTCGGACAGATTCGCCGCCGAAGTGTCGGGGCTATGACGGAGGATCGCCTCGGCGATCGTCAGACGCTCGAAGCTCGGCGCCAGATCGATCGTCTGCCCCTGGTAGGAAAGCGCTGCCGATCCGGTGGCCGCCACCGCGGTCTGGCGCAGCAGCTGCTCGGTGAAGTCCATCATCCACCGTACGTCCTGGTAGGCCGCATAGAACTCGAGCATCGTGAATTCCGGGTTATGGCGCGGACTGATGCCCTCGTTGCGGAAATTGCGATTGATCTCGAACACGCGTTCGAACCCGCCCACCACCAGCCGCTTCAGATACAGCTCGGGGGCGATCCGAAGATACATGTCGACATCGAGCGCCTGGTGGTGCGTGACGAACGGGCGCGCGGCGGCTCCACCCGGAATCAGTTGCAGCATCGGCGTCTCGACCTCGAGGAAGCCCTGCTCGGTCATCAGGCGCCGCATCTCGGCCACCGCGCGCGACCGGATCTGGAAGACCCTGCGCGTGGACTCGTTCACGATCAGGTCCACGTAACGCTGCCGGTAGCGCATCTCGTGGTCGGCCAGCCCGTGGAACTTGTCGGGAAGCGGACGCAGCGCCTTGGCCAGCAGGCGCAGCTCCTTGCAACGGACCGACAGCTCGCCGCGGTTGGTCCGGAACAGCACGCCGCGCGCGCCCACGATGTCGCCGATGTCCCAGTGGCGGAAGGCCTCGTGCGTGTCGGCGCCGGTGTCGTCGTCGGTCAAGAAGAGCTGGATCCGTCCGGATCCGTCCTGCAGCGTGGCAAAGCTCACCTTGCCTTGCAGGCGCCTGAGCATCAGGCGGCCCGCCACCGCGACCGGAACCGGCTCGCGCTCGAGCTGCTCGCGGGTGGCCTGGGCATGGCGCGCGTGCAGCTCGGCGGCGCTATCGGTGCGGACGAAATCGTTCGGGTAGGCCGGGCCGCCCTGGCGCAGGCGCGCGAGCTTGGCACGGCGCTCGGCCACGATCGGATGGACCGGCTCGATGTCGCGCGGGTTCGATTCGGACATGGAACCGGTCACACGCCCTGTTTCAGGCTCGCGTTGATGAACTCGTCCAGATCTCCGTCCAGCACCGATTGCGTGTTGCCGATCTCGACGTTGGTGCGCAGGTCCTTGATCCGCGACTGATCCAGAACGTACGAGCGGATCTGGTGGCCCCAGCCGACATCCGTCTTGGACTCCTCCAGCCTGGATTGCTCGGCCAGCCGCTTTCGCATTTCCAGCTCGAACAGGCGCGATTTGAGCATCGCCATGCATTCGGCGCGGTTGCGGTGCTGCGAGCGGTCGTTCTGGCTCTGCACCACGATCCCGCTTGGAAGATGCGTGATCCGCACCGCCGATTCGGTCTTGTTCACATGCTGGCCGCCGGCGCCGGAGGCGCGGTACACGTCGATCCTCAGATCCGCCGGGTTGATCTCGATCTGCACCGTGTCGTCGACTTCCGGGTAGACGAATACGCTGGCGAACGAAGTGTGGCGGCGCGCATTCGAGTCGAACGGCGATTTGCGCACCAGCCGGTGCACCCCGGTTTCAGTGCGCATCATCCCGTACGCATACGGGCCGGTCATCTTGATCGTCGCGCTCTTGATGCCCGCGACTTCGCCGGCGGACTCCTCGAGCAACTCCGCCTTGAAGTTCTTGCGCTCCGCGTAGCGCAGGTACATCCGCTCGAGCATCGCGGCCCAGTCCTGCGCTTCGGTGCCGCCGGCTCCGGCCTGAATGTCCAGGAAGCAGTTGTTCGGATCCAGCGGGTTGTTGAACATCCGCTGGAACTCGAGCTCGTCGATCTGCCGCGCCAGCGCGCTCACATCCGCATCGATCGTCGCCAGCGCGGCAACGTCCTGATCGGCCCGCGAAAGCTCGAACAGTTCCGCCGCATCGCCCAGATCGTGGTCCAGCCGGCGCATCCGATCGACCACATCCTCCAGCGACTTCTTCTCCCGCCCGAGATCCTGAGCCCGCTTCTGATCGGTCCAGATATCCGGCTGCTCGAGCGCGACGGCCACCTCGGTCAGGCGCCTTTGCTTGGCGTCGACGTCAAAGATACCTCCGCAGGTCGGACAGCCGGCTGCGAAGGTCGGCCAGGGTCGCGGCGGTCTGGTTCAGTTGTTCGGCATCCATCGGGTCGTCCATCCAAAGCCTCTCATTATCGCCGAAGACGCGCACGGCATAGGCAGGATTCAGTCCGCGGCGGCGGCGGCAATCTGCAGGCGGATGCGGCGCAGCCCGCGGTAGGTGTCGAATTTCAAGCGGTAGGCAAGGCGCGCCCGCGGCGCCAGCGTTTCGATGTGTCCGAACCAGATGGCCGGCAGGCGGCTTTGACCCAGGCCGAGGGTCAGCTGCAGGTGCCGCCCCTGCACCAGGCGCTGCTCCAGCACGTCGAAGTCATTGGCGAACACGGGTTCGGCAAAACCCTGGCCCCACACGATCCGCTCGATCGCATCGACCAGGTCGGGGCCGATTTCGGCCGCGGCCAGCGCGCCGTCCGTGACCAGCGAGCGCGCGAACAGCGACGGGTCGGCACCGGCGCGCATCGCCGATTCGAACGCTTCGGTGAACGCGGCAAGGTGCCGCTCGCGCAGCGTCAGGCCGGCGGCCATCGCATGGCCGCCGAAGCGCTCGATCAACTCGGGCGCGGCCTTGGTGACGCAATCCAGCGTGTCGCGCAGATGCACGCCTTCGATCGAGCGCCCGGAGCCGCGCAGCACGTCGCCGCCGGCCGAAGCGAAAGCGATCGTCGGTCGGTGATAGCGCTCCTTCACGCGGGAGGCGACCAGCCCGACCACACCCTGGTGCCACTGCGGGTTGAACAATACGATCGAACGCCGCTGCTCGAATCCGGCCGGATCGATCCCGCTGATCGCATCGAGCTGCATCTGGGCTTCGATCTGGCGACGTTCCTGGTTCAACCGATCCAGTTGCCGCGCGAGCTCAAGGGCGCGGTCGGGGTCGTCGCAGGCCAGGCACTCGATCCCGACTGTCATGTCGGTCAGACGGCCGGCCGCGTTGATGCGGGGCGCAATCGAAAATCCGAGATCCTCGGTGCGCGCCTCGGCGGCGTTGCGGCCGGAGACCGCGAACAGCGCCGCGATACCCGGCTGGATGCGACCGCTGCGGATGTTGCGCAGACCTGCGGCGACCAGCGTGCGGTTGTTGCGGTCCAGCCGCACCAGGTCGGCCACCGTTCCCAGCGCCACCAGATCGAGCAGCCCATTCAGGCGCGGCTGGGTGGCCTGATCGAAACGGCCGCGGTTGCGCAGCTCGCCGCGCAGCGCGGTCAGCACATACAGCATCACGCCCACGCCGGCCAGATTCTTCGATGGGAAAGCGCAGCCAGGCTGATTGGGGTTGACGATCGCGCGGGCCGCCGGCAGCCGCTCGCCCGGCAGATGATGATCGGTGATGACCACCCCGATCCCCAGCGCATTGGCACGTTCCACGCCCTCGACGCTGGCCACGCCGTTGTCGACCGTAATGATCCAGTCCGGATGCCGCTGGGCGGCCAGCTCGACCAGTTCAGGGGTCAGCCCGTAGCCGAATTCGAAGCGGTTGGGTACCAGATAGTCCACATCGGCGCCCATCGCGCGCAGTGCGCGCAGTCCCACCGCGCAGGCGGTGGCGCCGTCGCAGTCGTAATCGGCCACGATCAGCAGTCGCTGCCGCCGCTCGATCGCGTCGGCCAGCAGCGAGGCCGCACGATGGCACTGAGCCAGCAGCGCCGGCGCGTGGATGTCGCCGAGCGCAAACTCCAGCTCGCTGGCCGAGGCGACTCCGCGCGCGGCCAGCGCGCGTGCCAGCGGCGCGGGCACGCCGGCATTCGCCAGCCGGGCCGCCACTGCCGGATCGTGCGGGCGTTCGACAAGCTGGATCGCGTTCACTGCACCGTCTCCAGCAGATCGTCGCGCAACGCGCGCCGCCGCCACGGCAGCACGGCGGCGCTACGGTCCAGCGCGAAGGTCGCCGCCGCCCGCCGGCCGCAGGCAACGAGCTCGACGCGGCCGTCGCGCCCCGAGCGCGCGGCCTGCAGCAGCGACTCGACTTCCGAGTCGAGCCGGGCCCAGGCGGCGGCCCAGCCGCGCCAGTCCCTGCGCCAGTACGGCTCGAACAGGTGAGGCCAGACCGTCAACGTGTCCGAGGGCAACCCGGCATCGGAAGCGGCGCGTGCCGCCTGCTGCCAACCCAGCACGAGCGGCTCGTCGCTGTGGACCCGGGCGAACCGGGAGGGGGCCAGCGCGCGCCACGCGCCGCCGCCGTGCAGCCACAATCCATTGGCAGCCTGCTGGCCGCGCGCTTCGCGTTCCCGGCTGACACGGCTCGCGTGCCACCGCATCTGAACCTCGTTCAGCAGGCGCCGCCACTGCGTCGCGTGCCTGCCCTGCGGCAGACGCGCTTCCACCGATGCGCCCACGGCTGCCTGCAACGCGGTGGTCTGCAGTTCCCACGGAGGATCCATGAACAGGTACCAGCCGTTGGCGGCGCGGCGCAACTCGGCACCGTGGCTTCGGGCGCTGTCGGCGGCTTCATCGAAGAGCTCGCGGGCTTCCGTGTCGGTCAGCGGCGGGCCGTCGATCGGAGCCAGCACGGTTCGCTCAGGTTCGAGGCTCAAGTGGACCGGATCGCAGAACCAGATGTCGCCGGCCGGGGCGTCGGATCCATCCTGCCCGCCGGCTGCCCGCCAGGAATAGGGAGCACATGCGGGAGCGCGCCCGGGCGGATCGCCCGATACACGAAAGGCGCGGGCCAGCCACTCGAGATGGGCGGCACCGTCGGACCAGCTTGCATCGAGAGCCTGCCAGGTTCGGCGCGCACGGGTCAGCCGGCGCGCCAGGCGCTCCGGCACGCAATCCGCCCCGGCCTGGTCCCAGTCCGGCTCGAAGATCAGTGCTCCCGCAACGAGCAGGACATGCGTCATGGAGGTCCAATTGTACGAATGCGCGGGTTGGCTAGAATCGGCGGTGCCTTTCCACAAATGCCGCGCCCATCCGGGTCGATCTTGAGCATTCCCTTCGAAATTCGGATCGGCCTGCGCTACACACGTGCCGGCCGGCGCGCGCGCCGCCGCAACGCGTTCATTTCCTTCATTTCGGCCATCTCGATCGGAGGGATCGCGCTGGGCGTGACCGCGTTGATCGTGGTGCTGAGCGTGATGAACGGCTTCCAGCGCGACGTACGCGACCGGATGCTGTCGGTGATTCCGCATATCCAGATCGAAGCCTTCGACGGGGTGCTGAACGACTGGACGCAGGTGGCCAGCCGCGCGGCAGCCGATCGCGAGGTGGTGGCCACCGCGCCGCTGGTGCAGGCGCAGGCGATACTGGTTCGCGGTGACACCGTGCGCGGCGCGCTGATGTCCGGGATCGATCCGGCGCAGGAACCGCGGGTGTCTGAAATCGCGCATCACCTTCAAGGCGCACCGATCGACGCCCTGGCGCCCGGCGAATTCGGAATCGTGCTGGGACGGGACCTGGCTCACGCGCTGAGCGCCGACGTGGGCGACAAGGTGACCGTGGTGGTGCCCGAGGGCAACCTGACTCCCGCCGGCATGATCCCGCGGTTGAAGCAGTTTCGGGTGGTGGCGACGTTCAGCTCGGGCCATTATGAATTCGACAGCGCGCTGGCCCTGGTCAATCTGTCGGACGCCGAGCGGCTGTTTCGCCTGCCGGGGCCGACGGCGGTGCGCCTGCGCTTGCGCGACATGCAGCAGGCCCCGTCGGTGGCGCAGCGGCTCGCGCTCGAGCTCGGCCCCCAAGTGCTGGTGCGCGACTGGTCCAGCGTGAACCGCACCTGGTTCGCCGCCACCCAGATCGAAAAGCGGATGATGTTCCTGATCCTGGCGCTGATCGTCGCCGTGGCGGCCTTCAATCTGGTTTCCACGCTGGTGATGACGGTGACCGAGAAGCACGCCGATATTGCGATCCTGCGCACGCTGGGGGCGAGCCCGGGGAGCGTGATGGCGATCTTCATGATCCAGGGCGCGCTGGTCGGCCTGCTCGGGGTCGGCCTCGGCGTCACCGGCGGCCTGCTGCTGGCGACGCACCTGGAAACGATCGTGCCGGTGGTCGAACGGGCTTTCGGGATCCATTTCCTGGATCCGTCGATCTATTTCATCAGCGAGCTGCCGTCGGACCCTCGTGCCTCCGACATCGTCCCGATCTGCGTGATTTCGCTGCTGCTGTCGTTCGTGGCCACGCTGTATCCGAGCTGGCGGGCCTCGCGCATCCGCCCGGCCGAGGCGCTCCGGTATGACTGAAACGATGCGCGCGGTCGGCGTGTTCAAGGCCTATCGGGAGGACAACTTGTCGGTCGAGGTGCTCAAAGGAGCCGACCTCGAGGTTCGAGCCGGCGAGGTGGTGGCCGTGGTCGGCGCTTCGGGTTCGGGCAAGAGCACGCTGCTGCACTGCCTGGGCGGATTGGACTCGATCGACGCGGGCTCGATCGTCATCGGCGGCAGGGCCCTTTCTACGCTGACCGAAGCCGAACGCGGGCAGCTGCGCAATCAGCAGCTCGGGTTCGTGTACCAGTTCCACCATTTGCTGCCGGAGTTCACGGCGCTGGACAACGTATCGATGCCGCTGCTGATCCGGCGCATGCCGCTCGCGCAGGCCCGGCTGCGCGCCGCCGAGGTGCTTTCGTCGGTCGGGTTGGAGCAGCGGCTGGCCCATCACCCGAGCGAGCTTTCGGGCGGAGAGCGCCAGCGCACCGCAATCGCGCGCGCGCTGGTGGGCACGCCGCTGTGCGTGCTGGCCGACGAACCGACCGGCAACCTGGACCGGGAAACCGCACGCACCGTGTTCGACGTCCTGCTCGACGCGGCGCGCCGTTGCGGCGCGGCCGTGCTGATCGTCACCCACGATCCGGAGCTGTCGACCCGTTGCGACCGCGTGATGCGTTTGAGCAACGGCCGCCTGGAGCAGGAGCGGCCGGCCGGCTGAGTGCGGTGACTCCCGTCGGCGGGTTCGCCCGTCCGCGGTACCACATCTAAACTGTCGTGGCAGTCCCGTAGTTGCCTTGGCTGGGGGAGCGCGAGGGGCCAGCCCAGCCCCCTCGCAGCCGATCCTCCCGGGCGCGGTCGGAGCTGATCTGCATGGATATATTGGAAGCGCCTATTGGAAGCGCCTAAATGTGGATCGACAGCCACTGCCATCTGGACGCCGAGGAGTTCGACACCGACCGCGAGCAGGTCGTCGAACGGGCGCAGGCCGCCGGCGTGCAGATGATGTTGATTCCGGCGGTCGAGGTGAGCGAGTTCGAGCGCTTGAGGGGCGTCGCGCACCGGTTCGGCTTCGGCTACACGCTGGGGATTCATCCGTTGTACGTGGCGCAGGCGGGGGAAACGGATCTGGGTCGGCTGTCCGAAGCGGTCCGAACGGCGCGGGTCGATCCGAATTTCGTCGGGATCGGCGAGATCGGTCTGGACTTCCACGAGGGCGCGCCCGACGCCGGGCGCCAGGAGCACTTCTACCAGGCGCAGCTGCGGCTGGCGCACTCCTGCTCGCTGCCGGTCGTCGTGCACGTGCGCCGCTCGGCCGACCGGCTGTTGAAATACTTGCGCCGGATCGAGGTGCCCGGCGGCATTGCGCATGCATTCAACGGCTCCGAGCAGCAGGCGCGCGAATTCGTCGCGTGCGGGTTCCGCCTCGGCTTCGGCGGTTCTGCGACATTCAGCGGCTCGCTGCGGATTCGGCGCCATGCGGTCGAGGCGCCCGAATCGGCGGTCGTGTTGGAGACCGACGCGCCGGACATCGCACCGCAGTGGATGCACCAGCAGGCCGGCCGGCGGCGCAACGAGCCGGCGCAGCTGCCACGCATCGCGGCCGTGATTGCTCAGCTTCGTTCGATCTCGCCGGAGCAGCTGGCGCAGATCAACCGGCGCAACGTGCTGGATGCCTTTCCGCGACTGGCGGCCCTGAGTCGAGCAGCGTAGGCAACGTTCAGCGGCCTCGCAGCGTACCGACCCGGCCGCCCATCGATGGTGCACGCGCTGGTCGCATTCGTCGCGGCCGTTGCATGGCTTCAGAGGGCGACCGAGCTGCCTTCACCGCAGACGATCGGCGCCGTTGCGGCCGCCGCGCTGGCGCTGAGCGGCGCCGCGGCGCTGATTCGCCGGTTCTGTGCTCGGGCGGTGCGAGTCGCGATCTCACGGGTCGCCGCCTGTCTTGCGGCCGCGCTGCTGGGATACGCCTACGCCGCGTGGAGCGCGCAGCTGCGACTTGCCGATGAGCTCAGCTTCGCCGACGAGGGCCGCGATATCCAGGTCACCGGAATCATCGCCGCCCTGCCGACCCGGATCGAACGCGGCGTGCGGTTCGCCTTCGAGGTCGAACAGGTCGAGGCGGCCAAGCCCGCCGAAGCAGGGAGCGCGAAGGCCGGGCCGCCACACGTCCCGCGGCTGATCGCGCTGTCCTGGTACCAGAGTCCGGACGGCGTGCGTCCGGCGCAGCGCTGGCGGATGACAGTCAAGCTGCGTCGGCCGCACGGCACCTTCAATCCGGCGGGCTTCGATTCCGAGCTCTGGATGCTGGAGCAGGGCGTACGGGCGACCGGTTATGTTCGGGATGGAGCCGGGCAGCCGACGCCACAGCGCCTGCAGGAGGCGGTGTGGCGCTTCAACCCGATGATCGACCGGGCGCGGGACGGCCTGCGCCAGCGTTTGCAGCTGCTGCTGCAGGGGCGCCGCTACGGCGCCGTGATCATCGCGCTGGTGATGGGAGATCAGGGGCTGATCACCCAGTCGGACTGGACCCTGTTCAATCGGACCGGCATCTCGCATCTGGTCAGCATCTCCGGCCTTCATATCACGATGATCGCGGGCCTGGTGGCACTGGCGGCCGGCGCGCTCTGGCGCATCTCGCCCCGCCTGCTGGCCGTGGCCCCGGTGCAGACCGCACGCGCGATCGCCGGGGCCTGCGGCGCACTCGGATATTGCCTGCTGGCCGGGTGGGGCGTTCCGGCGCAGCGCACGTTCGTGATGCTGGCCACCGTGGCGGCGGCGCTGCTGCTGCGGCTGCAACTGAGCGCTGCCGCAGTGCTGTCCAGTGCGGCCGCCGTCGTGTGCCTGTGGGACCCGTGGGCGGTCACCGCGACGGGCTTCTGGCTGTCGTTCGGCGCGGTGGCTTCGATTTTCATGGTGTGCTACGGCAGGGTCCAGCCCGCCGAAGCGCATCGCGCGGAGGCGGGCGCGGACACGATCAGGCGCCCATGGCGGGAGCGGCTGCGGGCCCGGCTTGCCCGCTTGGCCGACCCGTTGCACGAAGCGGCCCGCGTGCAGGCCGCGGTGACGATCGGGCTGGTTCCGCTGACGCTTGTCCTTTTCCAGCAGGTATCGCTGATCTCGCCGCTCGCCAATGCGATCGCGATCCCGCTGGTCAGCTACCTGGTCACGCCGCTGGCACTGATCGGTGCGCTGCTCTGCTGCCTGGGCGAAGCGATGCTGCCGGTGGCGCAGGCATTGCTGCAGGCTTCGGATGCGCTGTTTGCGCTGCTCGCGGTGGCCCTGAACTGGCTGGTCCAGCTGCCGTACGCCTGGGTCGGCTTCGCGGCGCCACCGATATGGGCGGTCGCGGTGGCTGGCATCGGCATCGCCTGGCTGCTGGCACCAGCCGGCTGGCCGCTGCGCTGGGTCGGAGCGGCGTGGCTGGTGCCGGCATTCGTGATGCCGCCGGAACGGCCGCAGCCCGGCGCGCTGTGGCTCACTGCACTGGATGTGGGGCAGGGGATGGCGTTGGTGCTCGAGACGGCCGACGCCACTGTCGTCTTTGACACCGGCGCCAGGGTTTCGCAGGACGCCGATGCCGGCGGGCGCGTGATCGTGCCCTACCTGCGGGCCCGGGGCATCGACCGCGTGAGCCTGCTGGTGATATCGCACCTGGACTCGGATCACTCGGGAGGCGCCCGATCGCTGGCCGACGCGATCAGCGTCGAGCGGGTGCTGACTTCTATCGAGCCCGGAAATCCAGTGCTGCCGGCGATGCGCAATGTGCAGCGCTGCCAGGCCGGCGAGCGCACCCGCGTGGGCGAGCTGCAACTGACCGTGATGAATCCGCCGGCCGTTCTGTACGAGCGGCCCCGGGCCACGACCAACTCGAAAAGCTGCGTGGTGCTGGTCCAGCTGGGGCCCACTCGCGTCTTGCTGACCGGTGACGTTCCGGCGCGCGAGGAAGCGGGGATGGTTGCGGCCTTCGGTTCGGCCCTGCAGGCTCAGCTGCTGGTGGCGCCGCACCACGGCAGCAAAACGTCCTCCAGCGAGGCGCTCGTGACAGCGGTGCATCCGAACTGGGTGTCGGTTCAGGCCGGCTACCGGAGCCGCTTCGGTCATCCGCATCCTGAGGTGGTGGCGCGCTATGCGCAGCACGGGGCGCGCGTGATCCGCAGCGACTGGAGCGGGGCGGCCCGCTGGCGTTTCGGGACGGACGGATCGGTGGTGCTGGAGCAATGGCGGCTCGATCATGCACGCTACTGGCTCAATCAGCCGGCCAAGTGGGTAAACTCAAGCCCCGCTTCAACCGGTGAGTCCGTGGAGCCTGCGCAATGAGCACGCCACGTCCGGGTGCAGTCCGCTGCCTGAGCCGCATCGGATTTCACACGATGCGATACGCGGAATGGGGAGCGGCCGACAACCCGCGCGTGCTGCTCTGCCTGCACGGGCTGACCCGCGTCGGCAAGGATTTTGCCCGGCTGGCCGAGAACCTGAGCGACGCCTACCGGGTCGTCTGCCCGGACGTGGTCGGGCGTGGAAGCAGCGACTGGCTGGCCGATCCGATGTTGTACGGGCTGCCCCAGTACTCGTTCGACGCGGTGAGCCTGATCGCGCGCCTGAACGTGGAGCGCGTCGACCTGCTCGGAACCTCGATGGGGGGGCTGATCGGCCTGTCGCTGGCGGGCCAGCCGAACGCGCCGATCGGGCGCTTGATCCTGAACGACGTCGGGCCCCGCATGGAGCTGGACGCGCTGCTGCGGATCGCGCAGTACGTGGGGCAGCCGAAGCGGTTTGCCGACCTGGATCAGGCCATCGAGTACGTGCGGTCGATCTCCTCCGGATTCGGTCTTCGGAACCCTCAGCAGTGGCGCGAGCTCACCGAGTCGGTGGTCCGCTTCGATGGCTCGGGCTGGACCTTTCGCTACGACCCGGGTATCGCGCAGCCGGTCAGGGACACTTCGGCGCAGACGAACGCGCTGGCCGAGGCGAAGCTGTGGCAACTGTACGACGCGGTCCGGGGACCGGTTCTGGTGCTGCGTGGCGCCGAATCGGACCTGCTGTCGAGCGCCTCGGCGATCGAGATGACGCGGCGCGGACCGCGCGCCGAACTGGTCGAGATCCCCGGGGTAGGACACGCGCCGATGTTTTTCGATCCGGACCAGATCCAGATCGTGCGGCGTTTCCTGCTCGCGAACTGAGAAGCGCCTGCTGGAGGCCTCGAATGCCCGATCGAAACACCGGCGAGCTCGCCCATTCGCTGCAACCGCGCCACGTGACGCTGATTTCCCTGGGCGGCATCATCGGAGCAGGCCTGTTCGTCGGCAGCAGCGCGGCGATCAACATGGCCGGCCCTGCGGTGCTGATCAGCTACGCGCTTTCCGGCATTCTGGTGTTCCTGATCATGCGGATGCTCGGCGAAATGGCCGTGGCCCGGCCGGGCATCGGGACCTTTGCGGAGTATGCGGCGCTGGGCCTCGGGTCGTGGGCCGGGTTCCTGACCGGTTGGCTCTACTGGTACTTCTGGGTGATCACGGTCGGCGTGGAGACGATCGCCGGGGCCCAACTGCTGCAGTACTGGGTGGCCGCACCCGTATGGCTGATCGGGCTCGTGCTGATCGCGATGATGACGGCGACCAATCTGCTGTCGGTTCGCACCTACGGCGAATTCGAATTCTGGTTCGCCTTGCTGAAGGTCGGCGCGATCGCGGTATTCATCGTGCTGGGACTGGGTTTCATTCTAGCGTTCGGTCCCGGGCCGAGCGCTGCGCTGCACCAGCTGACGGCGCACGGCGGCTTCTTCCCGAAAGGAATCAGCGCTCCGCTGGTTGCTATTCCGGTGGTGATCTTCTCGATGATGGGAAGCGAGGTCGCCACGATCGCCGCCGCCGAGACCGCCGATCCGGCGCGCAACGTGACACGCGCGGCGCGCACCGTGTCGCTGCGGATCCTGGTCTTCTACGTCGCATCGATCGCGATCATCGTCAGCCTGGCCCCGTGGGACAGCCTGGTGCCGGGCGATTCGCCCTTTACCAAGACGCTGGAGATCATGAAAATTCCAGGCGCCGCTGCCGCGATGTCGGTGATCGCCGTGACCGCGGTGCTGTCCTGCCTGAACTCCGCCATCTACATCACGTCCCGGATGCTGTACGAGCTGGCCCGCCGCGGCGACGCGCCGGCCGTGTTCGCGGCGACCTCGGGCCGCAGAGTGCCCCGGCTCGGCATCCTGTTCGGAACCGTCGCTGGGTCCGCGGCTGCGCTGGCGTGGCTGATCTCGCCCAAAGGGATCTTCCTGTTCCTGATCAACACGTCGGGCGCGATCATCCTGTTCATCTACATGATCATCGCGTTCGGCGAGATCCGCTTCCGCCAGCAACTTGAACGCCGGGGCGAGCGCCTGCTGCTTCGGATGTGGCTGTTTCCGTGGCTCAGTTACGCGGTGATTGCCGGCATCGGCGCGGTGCTGGTGCTGATGGCCGTGACTCCGTCCCAGACGGTCCAGCTCGCACTGAGCGGATTGAGCGTGGTGGTTGCGCTGGCCGCGCTGGCGGTTCGCCGGACCGTGGCGGGCAAACCCGCCGCAGCGCCCACCTCGGAAGCGGGCCTGCCCGCCGAAGCGCGCAGCGCTAAGGCGGGCGCGGCTCAGTAGCTGAGCGGATCGAGCAGGTAGAAGCGGCTCAGCAGCTCGTACCAGTCGGGAAACGCATCGCGCAGCCGGTGCGGATCGACGAAAAACGCCTCGCTGGAAACCGCGAAGAACTCGGCTTCGTCCTGCGCCGCGTAGGCATCCAGCGGAAGGCGCGCATAGTAAGGGTCGGCCGCGCTGGATTCGGGATCGACGTCGCCCGGCAGTTGCAGCTCGATCAGGTCGACCGCCGCGCCAAAGCGCTGATACGCATCCTCCAGCGTGCTGCGCCACCGATGGTGCTCCAGCCCGGCGTGCAGGCGCCGGTCCAGCGGGGGCAATCCGTCGGCTCCGCCGTTCAGCGCATCGAGCTTGTGTGCGAATTCGTGGATCACGACGTTGAACGGCGGATCGCCGCCGTGCGTCTCGCCGCCGTCCGCGTCCCCGGACGCCGGAGCCTCGGCGAAGGCGTCCCAGGAAACGACGACGGGCCCGGCGTCCCAGGCTTCGCCTGCCGCGGTCTCCTCGTATTCGTGCACCAGTCCGGCCTCGTCCTGGACGCGCCGCCGCGCCACGTACTCGGACGGGTAAACGACGATTCCGCTCCAGCCCCGATACCAGTCGATCCCGAGCTTCAGGATCGGAAGGCAAGCTTGCGCGGCAATCGCGACTTGGACAGTGCCCGTCAGCTCAAGACCGCCGGCGCCGGTCATCACCTTGGTCGCCAGCAGCCGCCCGGACAGTTCGCGCAAAGACGGGTCGGCCGCGGCGCTGAAGCGCCGCAGAAACGCAAGGTCCGACAGCACGTGTTCCCACAGAGGCGATGGGATTTCGACCGTGCCGGAGCCGAGCGAGTCGAGCAGGCGGCCGAGCATGCGGCATTGTGCCCGAGCGGCGCGTAGCGCGGAGTGCACAAGGGGCGGTGCATAATCGAGCACAGCGTGGAGCTTGTGAAGTGACAGAACTCGAAGAGCCGCTGCATCGTTTGCCGGGCGCGGGCTCGACGCTGGATGCGGCCGGGGCGCGGGCGCTTATTTTCCCGCTTTACGAGGGCCGCCAGCTGCGCACCGGCGAGTCATTCGCCGATCACGCCGACGGCATCGCGCAAATCATGCGCTCGGTCCACGAGGACCCCGAGCTGATGGCGGCCGCCTACCTGTTTGGCGCACACGACGTGCTGCGTGACGCCGCAGAGTGGATCCGCAACAGAGCCGGCGCCGCGGTCGCTGTTCTGGTCGGCGATCTGCGGCAATTGATTCTGCTGTCCGAAAGCGTGCGCGCGCGCCAGGCCGATGCGGCCGACGCGCAGCGGCACAAGCCGCAGGCCGAAGCGCTTCGACGCATGCTGCTGGCAATGGTCAACGATCCGCGCGTGGTCGTACTGCGCCTGGCCTCGCGCCTGCAGACGATGCGCTTTGTGGCCCACAATCCTGCCGCGGCGCAGAGCGCGGGCTCCGAGGCGATCGCTCGCGAAACCCTGTCGCTGTTTGCGCCGCTCGCCAATCGCCTGGGGATCTGGCAGCTGAAATGGGAGCTGGAAGATCTGGCCTTCCGGGTGCTGGAGCCGCAAGCCTTTCACCACATTACGCGCCAGCTCGAGCAGAGCCGCGCGCAGCGCGAGGGCACCGTCGAGCAGGCCGCTCAGCGCCTGCGCCAGCTGCTCGGCAGCGCCGGCATCACGGGGGAAGTCAGCGGACGGCCCAAGCACGTCGCCAGCATCCACCAGAAGATGATCGCCAAGGGGCTGTCGATCGAGCAGGTGCATGACCTGCTGGCGGTGCGCGTCATCGTCGACCAGGTCGCCACCTGCTACGAGGTGCTTTCGGTCGTTCACTCGAGCTGGACACCGATCGAGAGCGAGTACGACGACTACATCGCCAGGCCAAAGCCCAACGGTTACCAGTCCTTGCACACGGTGGTCAGGGATCCGGACGGCGGGCCGATCGAGATCCAGATCCGCACGCGTCAGATGCACCGGGACGCGGAGTTGGGCGTTGCTGCACACTGGCGCTACAAGGAGGGCCGGCGCGACGACCGCGCGCAATACGACCAGCGCATCGCCTGGTTGCGTCGCCTGTTCGACTGGAGCTTGGACGCCGAAGCCGCGGCGAAGGCGTCGCCCAGCCTGGGGCAGGCGGCCTCGGACGCCGGAGCCTTGGCGAAGGCGTCCGCCAGCGAGCGCGTGTATGCGATGACGCCGCAGGGCCGAGTGGTGGAACTGCCGGTGGGCGCGACTCCTGTCGATTTCGCCTATCACGTGCATACCGAGCTGGGACATCGGTGCCGGGGAGCTCGCGTCGACGGGTCGCTGGTCGCGTTGAACACACGGCTGCGCACCGGGCAGACGGTTGAAGTGATTACGGCGCGTAGCGGCGGGCCGAGCCGCGACTGGCTCAACCCGGAGCTCGGCTATCTCGCCAGCGCGCGCTCCCGCACCAAGGTTCGGCAGTGGTTCAACGCGATCGAACACGAGCAATCGGTGGCTGCGGGCAGGGAGGCCGTCACACGCGAGCTGCAGCGGCTGGGGCGCACCGCGGTGAGCCTGGAGGATCTGGCCGGGCGGCTGAGCTTTGCCTCGGTCGACGAACTCTGCCTCGCGCTCGCGCGCGAGGAGTTAAGTCTGCGCAGCATCGAGCAAGCCGTGTCCGGAGTTCCCCGCGAGGCCCACGAAGCGGACCTTGCGCCGGCGCTGCGGCCGCCCAAGCCGACCCACGGACGCGTGCTGGTCGTCGGCGTCGACTCTCTGATGACAAGCCTCGCGCAGTGCTGCCGTCCGATTCCGCCGGACGAAATCATCGGCTTCGTCACGCGCGGGCGGGGCGTGTCGGTGCACCGGGCGGCCTGCTCGAACGCGCGGGCGCTGGCCAGGCGCAGCCCCGAGCGCGTGATCGATGTCACCTGGGGGGCCGGCGGCGACGGCTATCCAACCGAGGTATTCGTGCTGGCGCAGGATCGACCCGGATTACTGCGCGACATCTCGGAGGTGTTTGCGCGCGAGAAGCTGAACGTGCTGGGTGTGAACACGCTGTCCGAGCGGGGCGAGGCGAAGATGCAGTTCACCGTCCAGGTTCCCGACGCGGCCGTCACGCGCCGCACGCTGGCACAGATCGGGGAAGTCAAGGGCGTGTTGGTCGCCCGCCGTCGCTGAACCCTCAAAACGGGCTGAGATAGATATCGCGCAGCGGGTCCAGACGGTAGGGACGGCGGCGCGGCTTGCCCAAGCTGCCGATCAGCGCCAGGGCCAGTCGCAGCGTTTGCGGAAGTCGCATGGCTTCAGTACCGGCTGGCCGCCAGCTGCGCCGCCAGCAGATCGAAGTGGCGCGCGTAGCGCTGGTTGAGTCCGTCCAGCGACAGCCAGATCAGGAAATCCGCGCTATTGAAATCAGGATCCCAGGCCGGCTCGCCGCACACTTTCGCGCCGAGCCTGAGATAGCCTTTGATCAGCGGCGGAATATCGAAGCCGGTGGCGCGTGGAATGCGCTCGTGCGGGAACGGCAGCCGTGGAAACACCCGGTACTCGGGGCTGGCAAGGAAGCCTTGCAACTCGTCGCGCAGCCGGGCGGCCTGCATTCCACCGTCGGCCAGCGGCGCACTGGCGCAGCCGATCAGGTGCCGATAGCCCGCTGCCTTCATGTACTGGGCCAGCCCGGCCCACAGCAGCAAAATGGCACTGCCGGTGCGGTAGTCCGCGTGTACGCACGAGCGGCCGACCTCGATCAGCGACGGCCGAAGGTGCGTCAGACGCGACAGATCGAATTCATTTTCCGAATACAGCTTGCCCAGCTTGCGGGCCTTGTGCGGGGGCAGGATCCGGTACGTGCCAACCACGCGCGTGGTGTCGTCGTCGCGTACGATCAGGTGATCGCAGAACGGATCGAACTCGTCCTGATCGAGTGCGTCGTCGGTTGCGCCCAGCTTGGCGCCCATTTCCAGCGCGAAAACCTCGTAGCGCAGGCGTTGGGCGTCCTCGATATCGGCCGGACCGCGCGCCAGCCCGACCGACAGGCGCGGCTCGCGAGGCTGCTTCTCAACACTCGGCTCAAGCAGCGTGGCCGGCTGCAAATTACGAGGTGACATCGACGTTTCCCCTCAAAAACCCGCAGACTTTAGTCGAACCCGTTGTCTTATTCGTGAAGTATTCATGGCATTGTTGTGACAACCTGGCGAGCGATTGTAATGCCTCGTGTATCATCGGCGACCCTTAGGCGCGTAGCTCAGCTGGTTAGAGCACCACCTTGACATGGTGGGGGTCGTTGGTTCGAGTCCAATCGCGCCTACCACGTTCATCCGATGCCCCAGATATCCCTACCGGACGGTTCACAGCGCCCATTCGATCGCCCGGTCACGGTAGCCGAAATTGCCGCCTCGATCGGACCCGGGCTAGGCAAGGCGGCGCTGGCGGGCCGGGTCGATGGCCGCCTGGTCGACACCTCGTTCCTGGTCGAGCGCGATGCCAGCGTCACGATCGTCACCGAGCGCGACCGCGATGGCCTCGAGGTGATACGGCACTCGACCGCGCACCTGCTGGCCTACGCGGTCAAGGAGCTGTTTCCCGATGCGCAAGTGACGATCGGCCCGGTGATCGAGAACGGGTTTTACTACGACATCTCATATAAGCGGGCGTTCACGCCGGAGGACCTGCAGGCGATCGAACGCAAGATGAGCGAGCTGGCCGCGCTGGACGAGCCGGTCCAGCGCGAGGTCTGGCAACGCGACGATGCGGTCCGCTTCTTCGAATCGATCGGCGAACGCTACAAGGCGCAGATCATCGCCTCGATTCCGCCCGGGGAGGAGGTCTCGCTGTACCGGGAGGGCCGCTTCATCGACCTGTGCCGGGGTCCGCACGTGCCTTCGACCGGGCGGCTGAAGGTGTTCAAGCTCACCAAGGTGGCGGGAGCTTACTGGCGGGGCGACAGCCGCAACGAGATGCTGCAGCGGATCTATGGAACCGCGTGGGCGCGCAAGGAGGATCTGGACGCCTACCTGCACCAGCTGGAAGAGGCCGAGAAACGGGATCACCGCCGGCTCGGGCGTGAGCTGGACCTTTTTCACATGCAGGAGGAAGCGCCCGGTCTGGTGTTCTGGCATCCCAAGGGCTGGACCGTCTGGCAGCAGGTCGAGCAGTACATGCGCAGGGTGTACCGCGACAACGGATACCTGGAAGTCAAGGGTCCACAGCTGCTCGATCGCAGCATCTGGGAAAAGACCGGGCACTGGGACAACTTCCGCGAGAGCATGTTCACGACCGAGTCGGAAAACCGCCATTACGCGCTCAAGCCGATGAACTGCCCCGGTCACGTGCAGATCTACAAATCGGACCTGCGTTCGTATCGCGATCTGCCGCTGCGCTATGGCGAGTTCGGCCAATGCCATCGCAACGAGCCTTCCGGCGCGCTGCACGGAATCATGCGGGTTCGCGGCTTCACGCAGGATGACGGGCACATCTTCTGCACCGAGGAGCAGATCCTGCCCGAATGCGTTGCCTACACGGCGCTGTTGCAACGCGTGTACCGCGACTTCGGCTTTGACGACATCGTGTACAAAATCGCCACTCGGCCGCCGCGCCGGATCGGCGCCGACGAGCTATGGGACCGGGCCGAACGCGCGCTGACGCAGTCCTTGCGGCAGTCCGGATGCCAGTTCGAGACGGTCCCGGGGGAGGGCGCCTTCTACGGGCCGAAGATCGAGTACCACCTGAAGGACTCGATCGGACGCTCCTGGCAGTGCGGCACGATGCAGGTCGACTTCTCGATGCCCGGACGGCTGGGCGCCGAGTACGTGGCGGAAGACAACACGCGGCGGGTCCCGGTCATGTTGCACCGCGCGATCGTCGGGTCGCTCGAGCGCTTCATCGGGATCCTGATCGAACACTACGCGGGCGCGTTCCCACTGTGGCTCGCGCCGGTGCAGGCGGTGGTGGCCAGCATCTCTGAGCACCATCGCGGCTATGCGCAGCAGCTGGCCGAAGAGCTGAAAAAACAAGGATTTAGGGCCTCATCGGATTTGCGGGACGACAAGATCGGATATAAAATCAGAAGTCTTGCCCTGCAAAAGCTTCCGTACATCTGCGTGGTCGGAGACAAGGAAGTGCAGGCGGGAACGGTGGCCGTGCGAGCTCGCGGAGGAGTCGATCTGGGCGTGATGTCCCTGGCGGCCCTTTCCGAGCGGCTGCGGCTGGAGGTCGAGCAGCGAAGCAACAGCCAGGTCGCGAACGAGCACGGCACGGGCAGATGAGCGCCCGGCGCTGAGCGCGCGAGTCCGGGCTGGGGTGCGCGGCTCGATATTTTTTCAAGGAGGTTGCAACCATCGCTCAAGAACGTGCGCATCGACTCAATGGCGAGATCACGGTACCGGAAGTTCGTTTGATCGGAATCGAAGGGGAACCGCTTGGAGTGGTCCGTACTCCCGACGCACTCCGGATGGCCGAAGAGGCCGATGTGGATCTGGTCGAGATCGCACCAACCGCTGTTCCGCCGGTATGCCGGCTGATGGATTACGGGAAGTTTCGCTACGAAGAGCAGAAAAAAGCACACGAAGCGAAGCTCAAGCAGAAGCAGATCCAGATCAAGGAAATCAAGTTCCGGCCAGCGACCGATGAGAATGACTACCTGACCAAGGTCAGAAAGCTCACCGAGTTCCTGGAGGAGGGCGATAAGGCCAAAGTGACGATGCGCTTCCGCGGCCGGGAGATGGCGCACCAGGAGCTGGGACTGAAGGTGCTGGAACGGGTCAAGGCGGACCTGGAGACGATCAGCCAGGTCGAGGCGATGCCCCGCCTCGAGGGACGCCAGATGGTGATGGTGCTGTCGCCCCGGCGCAAGAAGTAGGAAGTTGCGGCCGGTGCGCGGGTAAAACGCAGGACCCGGGCCACCCGGCCCGGACAGGTGAGCATCCGGATCCCTTGGACCGGATGCGGCACCCAAGAAGTGTCGCAGGCAGTTGAAGTCCCGGCCGATGCGCCGGGCGCCCGGCGACATCGAATACAGGAGTACGTGATGCCGAAGTTGAAGACCAAGCGAAGCGCTGCGAAGCGGTTCGCGATCCGCGCGAGCGGATCGATCAAGCGCGCCCAGGCGTTCAAACGACACCTTCTGACCAAGAAGAGCACGAAGAACAAGCGGCACCTGCGCGGGCCGGTCGCGATTCACCCGTCCGACGCGGCCTCGGTGCGGCGCATGCTTCCGTACGCGTAGGGAGATCCGGCATGCCTCGCGTGAAAAGAGGGGTCACCAGCCGCGCCCGTCACAAGAAGGTGCTGGCGCAGGCCAAGGGGTACACGCAGCGCCGCAACAGCGTGTTCCGTGTCGCCAAAGAGGCGGTGATGAAGGCGGGCCAGTACGCCTATCGCGACCGCCGCACGCGCAAGCGCGTATTCCGCTCGCTGTGGATTGCGCGCATCAACGCAGCCGTGCGCGAGCACGATCTGTCCTACAGCGCCTTCATCAACGGCTTGCGCCGGGCCGCGATCGATCTGGACCGCAAGGTGCTGGCGGATATGGCGGTGCTGGACAAGCCGGCCTTCGCCGCGATCGTCGACCGCGTCAAGTCCTTGCGCGGCGCGTAGGCGGCCGGGCGGCCTGACCGGGCGGTACTGCTCGCGCCGGGGCTCGTTGGGCGCCGGCGCAAAACCGCGGCCCGGGTGGTGGATGCTCCCATGCAATCGATCGACGATCTGATCGCCGAGGCGCAAACCGCGTTCGCCGCGGCCACGCGTCCGGCCGACCTGGAAAACGAGAAGGCCCGCTTTCTCGGAAAGGCCGGCTCGATCACCGAGCGTCTCAAGGCGCTGGCGCGGCTCGGTCCCGAGGAGCGCCGCGAGGAAGGCGCGCGACTCAATGAAGCCAAGCAGGCGATCGAGCAGCTGCTGCTCGAGCGCCGCGCGCAGCTGGCCGAAGCGGCCCTGTCGGCCCAGCTCGCAACCGACGCGATCGACGTGACCCTGCCGGGCCGCGCGCGCAGCGTCGGAGGGATCCACCCGGTGATTCGGACCTGGATCCGGATCGAGCAGATTTTCCGCTCGATCGGTTTCGACGTGTCCGACGGGCCCGAAATCGAAACCGACTGGTACAACTTCACGGCGCTGAACAACCCGGAAAACCATCCGGCCCGCTCGATGCAGGACACGTTCTACGTCGACGTGAGCGACTCCGACGGCCGGCCGCTGGTGCTGCGGACCCACACGTCGCCGATGCAGGTGCGGTATGCGCGCCAGCACAGCGAGGCGGTGCGCGTGATCGCACCGGGGCGCACCTACCGGGTCGACAGCGACGCGACGCATTCGCCGATGTTCCACCAGGTCGAGGGGCTTTGGCTCGACCGCGATATCAGCTTTGCGGATCTGAAGGGCGTGTACACCGATTTTCTGCACCGCTTCTTCGAGACCGACGAGCTGCAGGTGCGGTTTCGCCCGTCCTACTTTCCGTTCACCGAACCGTCGGCCGAGATCGACATGATGTTCACCAGCGGGTCGCGCACGGGCCGCTGGCTCGAGATTTCCGGAGCCGGACAAGTGCATCCGGCCGTGGTCCGGAACTTCGGATTCGATCCGGAACGCACGATCGGATTCGCGTTCGGCTCCGGGCTGGAGCGGCTGACGATGCTGCGCTACGGGGTCGACGATCTTCGGCAGTTCTTCGCCGGCGACCTTCGGTTCCTGAGGCAGTTCAATTGACGCCAACGAGCTGACGGCGGTGACGTGAAGATTCCCGAAGGGTGGCTGCGCCAGTTCTGCGATCCGCCGATCGATACGCAGTCGCTGGCCGACCGGCTGACGATGGGCGGCGTGGAGGTGGAGGCGATCGAGCCGGTCGCGCCTGCGTTCTCGGGCGTCGTGGTGGGGCGCGTGCTGGAGGTCGCGCCCCATCCGGGCGCCGATCGCCTGACCGTGTGCCGGGTCGACGTCGGTGCGCCGGAGCCGCTGCAAATCGTGTGCGGCGCACCGAATGTGGCGCCGAATCTGCTCGTGCCGTGCGCCCTGCCCGGTGCGGTGCTGCCCGGCGGTGCACCCATCGGCACCAACGTAATTCGCGGCGTGCCCTCGGCCGGCATGCTGTGCTCGGCGCGGGAGCTTGGCTTGTCCGACGATCACGCGGGACTGCTCGTCCTTGCGTCCGACGCACCGGTAGGACGATCGGTGCGGCAGGCGCTGGACCTGGACGAGCAATGCCTGCAGGTCAAGCTCACGCCGAACCGGGGCGATTGCCTCAGCGTGCTGGGCGTCGCGCGCGAAGTCGCGGCGCTGACCGGCAGCGCACTGCGCCCGCCGCTTTTTCCGACCGTGACCCCGACCACCGACGAAAAGCTCGCGGTCCGGATCGAGGCACCCGAGCTGTGCGGGCGCTTTTCGGGGCGTGTGGTGCGGGGACTGAACGCCCGCGCCGAAACGCCCGGGTGGATGCGCATGCGCCTGGAGCGCAGCGGCCTGCGATCGGTGTCCGCTCTGGTGGATATTTCCAACTACGTGATGCTCGAGCTGGGCCGGCCGACCCACGTATTCGACCTGGGCGCGCTGCGCGGCGGACTGGTCGTGCGATGGGGGCGCAGCGGCGAGCGCCTGCAGCTTCTGCACGGCCGTCCGGTCGAGTTGGACCCGCAGATCGGCGTAATCGCCGACCAGCAGGGCGTCCAGTCGCTCGCGGGCATCATGGGCGGCGAGCCGACTGCCGTGACGCTGGATACCACCGACATCTACCTGGAAGCGGCCTTCTGGTGGCCGGAGGCCATCCAGGGTCGAACCCGACGGCTGAACCTGGCGACCGACGCGGCGCACCGCTTCGAGCGAGGCGTGGACTTCGCCAGCACCGTCGAACACATCGAAGCCATCACCCGGATGATTATCGATATCTGCGGTACCAGCCGCACCCGCGTCGGCCCGGTCGACGATCAGGTGGCTCGCCTGCCACAGCGCGCTGCGATCCGGATGCGTAGCGCGCGCTGTCGCAAAGTGCTCGGGATGGCAGTCACTGACGAACAGATGGCCGAGGCTTTTTCCAGGCTGAATTTCGCCTTCTCTCGCGTCGAGGAAGCGTGGGTGGTCGAGCCGCCCAGCTATCGGTTCGACCTTCAGATCGAGGAAGACCTGATCGAGGAGGTAGCGCGCGTGGTCGGCTACGAGCAGATTCCAGCGCATCCACCGATGGCGGCCGCGCGGATGGTGTCGGAGCCCGAAGCGCGGCGGGGAGCGCACGACCTACGGCACCGGATGGTCGAGGCAGGCTACCAGGAGCTGATCAACTATTCGTTCGTCGACGCCGCCTGGGAGGCGGACTTCGGGTGGCCCGGCCGGGCGATCTCGGTCATCAATCCGATTGCCGCCCAGCACGCGGTGATGCGCACGACGCTGCTTGCGGGCCTGGTATCGATTCTGAAACACAACCTGAATAACCAGGCCACGCGCGCCCGCCTGTTCGAGGTCGGCCGCGTGTTCCGCTTGGAACCGGGACTGCCGGAAGGGCCGCTGCAGGTGGCCGGTGTGGCGCAGCCGACGCTTCTTGGCGCACTGGCCTACGGCAATGTCGACGACGAGCAGTGGGGAGTGCCGGCACGCGCGGTCGATTTTTTCGATATCAAGGGCGATCTGGAGCGCCTGATCAGCCCATTGCAGGCGCGCTTCGTTGCCGCCACGCACCCGGCGCTGCATCCGGGACGGTGCGCCCGGGTCGAGATCGGCGAACAGACGGCCGGCTGGATCGGCCAGTTGCACCCGCGGCTGGGCCAGAAATACGGGCTGCCTGGCCACGCGATGCTGTTCGAAGTCCAGGTCGATGCACTGCAGGAGTTGCCCCTGCCGCGCGCGATGCCGATTGCCGACGTGCCCGCGGTGATGCGGGATATCGCGATCTGGGTACCCGAGCAATTGCCCGCGGCGCGCGTGTTCGAAGAAATCGCACGCTTGTCGGCTCGGGACCACCGTCTGGCGGTCCTGCGCGAGGTTAAGCTGTTCGACGTGTTCCGTCCGTCCCCCGGCCACGTGACGGATGCCTCGAAAGCGTCCGCTAACGTGTTGTTAAATAAGGAGAAAAGTCTTGCCTTCCGCGTGGTTCTGCAAGATACTCGTCGCTCGCTTTCAGACTCCGACGCAGATGCAGCCTGCGGCGCAATCGTTGAGCACCTGACGATCGCACTCGGCGCCCGCGTCCGTCAGTGAGTGGTGCGATGGCCGTCGAACCGATGACTTCGTTCAAATTTCCAGACCTACCCCCGGCGGCGCGGCCGCGCGGGGAGTCCGAGCGTGGCGCTCGCACGCTGACCAAGGCCGAGCTGGCCGACGCTCTGTTCGAGCGACTTGGGCTGAACAAGCGGGAGGCCAAGGACATGGTCGACGGCTTTTTCGACGAAATCAGCCAAGCGCTGCAAAGGGGAGAGTCGGTCAAGCTGTCCGGCTTCGGCAATTTCCAGCTCAGGAACAAGCCGACCAGGCCTGGGCGCAATCCGAAGACCGGCGAGGAAATCGCGATCACGGCGCGCCGGGTCGTGACCTTTCACGCAAGCCAGAAGCTGAAGGCCGCGGTGTCGCGCGCAACCGAACGCTGATCTTTGGATGGTTGCGGCTCGAATCGGACATGCAGACCGCCGAGGCACCGTACGACGCAGATGGCGCGCTACCGCCGATCCCGGCCAAGCGTTACTTCACGATCGGCGAAGTGAGCGGGCTGTGCGCCGTCAAGCCGCACGTGCTGCGCTATTGGGAGCAGGAATTCACCCAGCTCAAGCCGATCAAGCGGCGCGGCAACCGGCGCTATTACCAGCATCACGAGGTACTCCTGATCCGGCGCATCCGCTCGTTGCTGTACGAACAGGGATTCACGATCAACGGGGCGCGCAATCGGCTCGACACGGCCGGCCCGATGCCGCGAGAGCGCCCGGCGCCGGTGGAGAAAAAGCTGAGCGACGGCGCGATCCGCATCCGCCTGCAGGAAATACGCGCGCTGCTGAAACGCGACGCATGATGCGCACGGTACAATGAGACTTACGTCGGGGCGTAGCGCAGCCTGGTAGCGCACTTGCATGGGGTGCAAGGGGTCGCGAGTTCGAATCCCGCCGCCCCGACCATTGAGTAACAATTCGCGATCCGTTACGCCGCGCGGCAGCGGCGCGGCCCGTGACCGACGTTCGGCGTGGACCGATGCACATTCTGGTCAGCAATGACGACGGTTATCTCGCACCGGGGTTGCGGGCTCTGGCCGATGCGATGCGCCCCTTCGGCGAGGTCACCGTGGTGGCGCCCGAGCAGAACTGCAGCGGCGCCAGCAACTCGCTGACGCTGACGCGGCCCCTGTCGGTGCGCAACGCCGAGAATGGCTACCTCTTCGTGAACGGCACACCGACCGACTGCGTGCACATTGCGCTGACGGGTCTTCTGGATCAGCGTCCGGACCTGGTCGTGTCGGGCATCAACGATGGCCAGAACATGGGCGACGACACGATCTATTCGGGTACGGTGGCGGCCGCGATGGAAGGCTATCTGTTCGGCCTTCCCGCAATCGCCTTCTCGATGGTGCAAAAAGGGCACGCCCACCTGGAAAGCGCGGCGCGCGTGTGCGCCGGCATCGTCGAGCGTTTCCGCACCGGGTCGCTGCCGGCGCCGTTTCTTCTGAACGTCAACATTCCGGACCGGCCGTACTCGCAACTGCGCGGCTTGGCGTGCACCCGTCTGGGCAAGCGCCACCCGTCCGAGCCGGTGGTGCGGACGGTGAGCCCGCGCGGCGACACGATCTACTGGGTGGGAGCCGCAGGCGAAGCGGCCGATGCCAGTCCGGGAACCGATTTTCACGCGACCGCCGCCGGCCATGTCTCGGTGACGCCGCTGCAGATCGACCTGACTCACACCGGACTGCTGGAGTCCGTTTCGCAATGGCTGGGCCAGGGGCGGCTTTGAGCGCAACGCCCAGCACGGGACTCACATCGGAGCGCGTTCGCGCGCGCATGGTCGACAGGGTGCAGGAGCTGGGGGTGCGCGATCCGCGCGTGCTGGCGGCGATGCGCTGCGTGGAACGGCATCGCTTCGTCGACCAGGCACTCGCCAGCCGGGCCTACGAGGACACCGCGCTGCCGATCGGATTCGGCCAGACGATCTCGCAGCCCTATATCGTGGGGCGCTGCGCAGAGCTCGCGCTGAGCGGGACGGCCGACCCGAAGAGCGCGGCCGCGCTTGAAGTGGGCACCGGAGGCGGGTACGCGGCCGCCGTCCTGAGCGAATTGTTCGGCACCGTGTTCTCGATCGAACGCGTGCGCGCGCTGCACGAGCTGGCGCGCGCCAATCTTCGCCCGCTCAGGATCGCGAACCTGCGCCTCGCGTTCGGCGACGGCATGCTGGGGTTGCCGACCGAAGCGCCCTTCGGCGCAATCGTCTCCACCGCGGCCGGAGACGACATTCCAGCAGCGTGGATCGAGCAGCTGGCCCCGGGTGGCGTGATCGTCGCGCCGCTGGGCCGCGGTACGCAGGTGCTCACGGTGCTTTCCAGGAGCCCCGAGGGCCGGCTGGTGCGCCGCGAGCACGAAGCGGTACGCTTCGTTCCCTTGCTGCAGGGAACCGTGACCGCCGAGAACCGATGAGCTCCCGAAAACCGATGCTTCGCCTGATCACCGCGTCCGGGTGCGCCGCGGTTGCATTGACGGCTTGTATTGTCTCGCCGACCCAACAGGCGCCGATCGAGGAGCGCTCTCAGAAGGGCCGCCCGTCGGAAGCGGCACAGGCCGCGCCCGCGCCGCCGCAGCCGACAGCGCCGCTGGCGCGCGAGGCACACGATGGCCAGTACGTGGTGCAGACCGGAGACACGCTGTACAGCATTGCGCTCGCGTTCGGACAGGATTTTCGCGATCTGGCGCGCTGGAACGGGCTGGATGATCCGACCCACCTGCGCACAGGGCAGAGCTTGCGGGTCACACCGCCGCCGGCCGACGAGTCCGCAGCTGTCGAGGCCACGCCGATTCCGGTCTCACCGTCGGGTTCGCTGGAAACGCGTCCGCTGAGCCCCGGTAGCACGATCGCGCCTGAAACGCACGCCGCGCCGGCGGCCCCGGAGCGTGCGGCACAAGCGCCCGGCAGCACCACGGCGGCCGTGGCACCGACACCGGCGACTTCCGACAAGGCCGCCGCCGTGGAGCCCGAGAGCGTGTGGGCGTGGCCGAGTGCGGGCAAGGTGCTGGAGCGATTCGACGAGACCCGCAATAAGGGGATCGATATTTCCGGCACCGTCGGCGATCCGGTATGGGCAGCCAACGACGGCCAGGTCGTGTACAGCGGCAGCGGCTTGCCTGGCTACGGCAAATTGGTCATCATCAAACACACGGACGACTACGTGTCGGCCTACGCTCATAACAACGAGATCCTTGTAACGCAGGGACAGGCCGTCAAGCGGGGACAGCGTATCGCTGATCTGGGGATGACGGATGCGACCGCCCCCAGACTCCACTTCGAAATCCGGCGTCGCGGCACGCCGGTGGACCCGCTGACGTACCTGCCGTCCCGTTGAACGGCGCGCGGAGCGCATCGCCGGCGCGCCAAGGACGCTGGCGATGGGAGGCGCGCGCAAACTGGTCAGCCACGAGCCGACGCCGCTCGCGGGCGAGCGCGAGCCGGAACAGGACGCTCTCGAGAGCAACCCGATCGAGCCGGCCGGCCTGCAGCCGCCGGAGCCGCTGCCAGGCCCGCTGCAGCCCTCGGCAGGCCCGGGCGAGGAGCTCAGCGGCGATGCGATGCGCCGTTATCTCGGGGCCATCGCCTCGCGACCGCTGCTGACCGCCGACCAGGAATACGCGTACGCCACGCTGGCACGCCAGGGCGACTTCGACGCGCGCCAGAGAATGATCGAACACAATCTGCGCCTGGTGGTCGCCATCGCCCGCAACTTCGTGAACCGGGGCCTCACGTTTCTCGATCTGATCGAGGAAGGCAATCTGGGATTGATCCACGCGCTGGACCGGTTCGAACCCGAGCGCGGATTTCGCTTCTCAACCTATGCGACCTGGTGGATACGCCAGGCGATCGACCGCGCACTGGCCACGCAGGCGCGCGCGGTGCGCCTGCCGACCCACGTGATGCGGGAGTTGAACCAGGTACAACGCGCGCGTCAACGGCTGGAGTCGGGGTGGCGCGCGGCCGGCCTGCCTCGCAGCGCGAGCGCGGACGACATCGCGCGCCTGCTCGGCAAGACGGCACACGAAGTTTCCGATCTTATGATGCTGTCCGAAGCGCCGGCCTCGCTCGACAGTCCGGTCGGAGAGGAAGGCGAAACCGCGCTGGTCCAACTGCTGGCCGACCATGCTGCCGCTGCCCCCGAGTGGCACGTGGCCCAGCACGAGCTGCAATTGCGGGTCGAGCACTGGCTGGAAGATCTTTCGGCGAAGCAGCGCCTCGTGATCGAACGTCGCTACGGCCTGAACGGGCAGGATCCGGCCACGCTCGATGATCTGGCCCGCGAGCTGCGGTTGACGCGCGAACGGGTCCGTCAGATCCAGCAGGAGGCGCTGGCGCGCCTGCAGCGCGCGCTGAAGTCGCGCGGGGTGGGACGCGACGTGCTGTACTGATTCCCGCGCGATTGGGTCCGTACAATCGCGACGTGATGCCGATCCTCACCTTCGATCTGGAAACCATTCCCGACGTCGATGCGCTCAGGCAGCTGCGGCCGCATTGGGCCGGCCTCGACGATCGGGCGGTGGCGGCGCAAGCGATGGCCGAGCGGCGCGAGCGCACCGGCAACGACTTCCTGCCGCTGCATCTGCACCGGGTGCTGGTGATCGGCTGCGCGTTCCGGGACGAGTCCGGATTCCGGGTGCGCAGCCTGGGCGCGCCGGCCGACGACGAGCCGAAGCTGATCGGGGACTTCTTCCGCCTGATCGATCGCTACACGCCTCAGCTGGTCAGCTGGAACGGGAGTGCGTTCGATCTGCCCGTGCTTCAGTACCGCGCCCTGATTCACGGCGTGCCGGGGCGCCGCTACTGGGACCAGGGCGACGAGGACCGGGACTTGCGCTACAGCAACTACGTGAACCGATACCACCTGCGCCACGTCGACCTGATGGATGTGCTGTCGCGCTACCAGGGGCGCGCGGCGGCGCCATTGGACGAAGTGGCCCGCCTGTCCGGCTTTGCCGGAAAACTCGGGATGGAAGGATCGCAGGTGTGGGACACGTATTGCAGCGGGCAGATCGAACGGATCCGCGCCTATTGCGAGACCGACGTCGTCAACACGTATCTGCTGTATTGCCGCTTTCGAAAGATCCGCGGACAGCTGGACGATTCCGAATACGCGACCGAACTTGAACTGGTCCGCGATGCGCTGGCGGCATCCGGCGAGCCGATCTGGCAGGAGTTCCTGAACGCGTGGCCGGCGACGCCGAGCCGGTGAAGCCGCTCCGGGTCGACCGGGTCGAGTCGCTCGACCAGCAGGGCCGCGGTATCGTGCGTGTCGACGGCAAGGCCGTGTTCGTCGAGGGCGCGCTGCCGGGCGAGCGCGTCGGCTGGGAGGTGGTTCGCAGCGGCCAAAAGTTCGACCTGGGCCGCCTGGTGCGCATCGAGCGCGCCAGCAGTCAGCGCGTGCCGCCGCGTTGCCCCCATTTCGGCTTATGGCGCGGCGCATGTGGCGGCTGTTCGATGCAGCATCTGGACGCGCGGGCCCAGGTCGCCGTGAAGCAGCGCGTGCTGGAAGACGCGCTGTGGCACCTGGGACGTCTGAAGCCCGAGCAGATCATGCGCCCGATCGCAGGGGTCGAGTGGGATTACCGGCACCGGGCGCGGCTGTCGGTGCGCTACGTCGCGCGCAAGGCCGAAGCGCTGGTCGGGTTCCACGAACGCGCCAGCAGCTTCGTGGCCGACATCCGCGAGTGCCATGTGCTGGCCGGGCCGGTCGGATCCCTGCTGGTGCCGCTGCGCTCGCTGGTCAGCGCGATGGATGCCCGCCAGCGCCTGCCGCAGATCGAGGTGGCGGTCGTTCAGGCCGGCGCGCGCGTGCACACCGTGCTCGTGTTCCGGGTGCTCGATCCGCTGTCGGCGTCCGATCGGAAGGCACTGGAGCGATTCGGCGCGACTCACCGGGTGTCAATCTGGCTCCAGCCCGGAGGACCCGGCACCGCGACGCCGCTGGATGCGGCCGAGCCCGTAGAGCTCGAGCTGCAACTGCGCGAGTTCGGTGTACGCCTTCCGTTCGCACCGACCGATTTCACACAAGTCAATCACGCGGTCAACGAAGTGCTGGTGCGGCGTTCGCTGGCGCTGCTGCAACTCCGGCCGGACGAGCGCGCGCTCGATCTGTTCTGCGGCCTCGGAAATTTCACGCTGGCCCTCGCCACGCGCGTTGCGGACGTGGTCGGCATCGAGGGCAACCCGGCGCAGGTGGCGAGGGCCGCGCGCGCCGCTGAGGCCAACGGCCTGCAATCGCGAGTGCGTTTCCTCACGCAGGACCTGTTCGCCTGGACTCGCGACGACTGGGAGGCGCTGAATCGTCGCGAGGGCCGCATCGACCGCGTACTGGTGGATCCGCCGCGCGAGGGTGCGCTGGCGGTGGCACGCGCGCTGGCCGCCAGTGCGTCGCGTCCCCGCTGCCTGGTCTACGTATCGTGCAATCCCGCCACGCTGGCGCGCGACTGTGCGGTGCTGGTGCACGAGGGCGGGTGGGGCCTGGCAGCGGCCGGCATCGTCAACATGTTTCCGCACACCTCGCACGTCGAATCGCTGGCGGTTCTGCGACCGCACAGCAGCTAGTGTCCTGAGTCGGAACTGTGCAGCGAACCTCCGACTCGGGACACTCGCATACGTCGTTGCGCGAGTATCGGCCGCCTGCGCTTGCGTGTTACACTGTCGCTCCGGATTGCTCCGTAACTTATTCTTTTTATTCAGTTTTTTAGCGACATCTGCAGCGACAATCGGCGGTCGAACGCGGCGCCGCCCCGATGCCTGTCGCCGTCGGCCCGACTGCGCCCAGGGACCCGCATGGCTATCGAACGAACTCTGTCCATCATCAAGCCGGATGCCGTCCGCAAGAAGCTGATCGGAAGAATCCTCGCGCGCTTCGAGGCCGCCGGCCTGCGCATCGTGGCGGCGCGCATGATGCAACTTTCGCGCGCCGAAGCCGAGGCGTTCTATGCGGTGCACGGGGAGCGGCCGTTCTTTCGTGATCTGGTCGAATTCATGACGTCCGGACCGATCATGGTGCAGGTTCTGGAAGGGGAAGGGGCGATCATGAAGAATCGCGACTTGATGGGCGCCACTGATCCGAAGAAGGCGGCAGCGGGCACCATCCGGGCGGACTTCGCCGAGAGCATCGACGCCAACGCCGTGCACGGCTCCGATGGAGTGGAGACGGCGCATGCGGAGGTCGCATTCTTCTTTCCGACGATGACGATCCTGACGCGCTGATGGGTCGCGGCACAAGCAGCGAGCAACGATGAACGCAGTCAACCTGCTCGGCCTGGATGGGCAAGCGCTCGAGCAGTTGCTGCAATCGCTGGGCGAGCGCCCGTTCCGCGCTCGCCAGCTCAAGCGCTGGATTCACCGTCACGGCGCCGCCGACTTCGAGTCGATGTCGGATCTGGCGCGTTCGCTGCGGGAAAAACTGAGCGGCCACGCGCTGATAGCCGCGCCGGGCGTCATTTCCCATCGGACGGCTCCCGATGCGACCCAGAAATGGCTGCTGTCGGTCGGCGGCAAGGACGCGGTCGAAGCGGTGTACATCCCGGAGCCGGATCGCGCCACGCTGTGCATCTCGACCCAGGCCGGTTGCGCCGTCAACTGCGTGTTCTGCTCGACGGGCAAGCAGGGGTTCAGCCGCAACCTCGCCACGGCAGAGATCATCGGCCAGCTCTGGCTGGCCGAGCACAGCCTGCGCCGCGCGGACGCAGTCGGCGTTGGGGCCCCCGTGCGCGCCGAGCGCGTGATCAGCAACGTCGTGTTGATGGGAATGGGCGAGCCGCTGCAGAACTACGACGCGGTGGTGCCCGCCCTTCGCCTGATGCTCGACGACGACGCCTATGGTCTTTCGCGGCGGCGGGTCACGCTGTCCACGGCCGGCATGGTGCCGCAGATCGACCGCCTGGCGCAGGACTGTCCGGTCGCCCTGGCGGTCTCGCTGCACGCTCCCGACGACGCCCTGCGCGACACACTGGTGCCTCTGAATCGCAAATATCCTCTGCGCGAGTTGATGGCGGCCTGCCGGCGCTACCTTCGGAGCGCTCCGCGCGACTTCATCACGTTCGAGTACGTGATGCTCGATGGCGTCAACGACAGCGATGCGCACGCGCGCGCGCTGCTCCGGCTGGTCGGGGATCTGCCCTGCAAATTCAACCTGATTCCGTTCAATCCGTTCCCCGGGGCCACCGTGCGGCGCTCGCCGCCGCAACGAATCCAGGAATTCGCCGCGCGGCTGGCTGCGGCCGGCATCGTCACCACGATTCGCAGGACGCGTGGCGATCAGATCGAGGCCGCGTGCGGACAGCTGGCCGGGGCGGTTGACGATCGCACCGGCATCGCCGACCGCGGTCCGGATCATCGCGCCCGGCCGGTGCCGCTGCGGGTCGCGCCGTGATGGTCTGGCTGCAGAAGCGACGGCGGTCGGCGGGCCGATGGCAACCGATGCTGGCCGTGCTCGCCGTGGCAGCTGCGTCCGTGCTGGCAGGCTGCAAGACCACGACCACCGTGACCTCGACCTCGGACAGCGCGCACACGAGCGGAGCCAGCGCCGAGGGTGACCCGCATCGGCGGGCTGCGGTGCGGCTCCAGTTGGCCGGCGGCTATTACCAGAAGGGGCAAGTCGATGTGGCGATCAAGGAAGCCACGGAGGCGACCCGGATCGACCCTGGCCTTTCGTCCGCGTTCGGTCTGCTCGGACTGATCTACATGGATCTGGGACAAAACGACCAGGCGGAAGACAACTTCCGGCGCGCGTTGCAGGTGGACTCGAACGACCCGGAGCTGAACAACAACTATGGCTGGTTCCTGTGCCGCACGCACCGCGAGCGCGACGCCACGACCTATTTCGACAAGGCAGCCGCCAATCGCCGGTACGCCACGCCCGCGATGGCACTGCAGAACGCCGGCATCTGCCTGATGCAGACGGGCGACAACGAGCGCGCGGAGAAGTACCTGATGCGCGCGTTCGAGGCCGACGCCTCCAGCCCGGTCGCGAAGTTTCAGCTGGCCCGTTTGTACCTGCAGACGCACCGGCTCGAACGGGCCGAGTTCTACTACGGGCTGCTGGCCAAGAGCGTGGACCCGAATCCGCAGACGCTGTGGCTCGGAACCAAAATTGCGCACGCCCGCTCGGATGTTCGCACCGAGCAGCGTCTGAGCCAGGAGCTGCGCGCCCGCTATCCGAACTCGCCGGAGACCGCTCTGTTGAACCGGGAGGCCTTCAATGAATGAGCCGGCCGCGGTCGAGCCGCATCAGGTGCGGGGCGACGAATCGGCACGCGCCACGCCGGCCGGATTCGGTTACGCGCTGGCGCAGGCGCGCACGCGCGCGGGCCTGAGCGTCGAGCAGGCGGCTGGACGAATCAGACTGCAACCGAGGCAGCTGCGGGCGATCGAGAGCGAGGATCTGCGGGCGCTGCCGGGGCCCGCCTACGTAAACGGATTCGTCCGCAACTACGCGCGCGAGGTTGGGCTCGATCCAGGTCCCTTGATCGAGGACCTCAATGCGAAGCTCAAGCTCAGAGGCCTCGGCCCGCAGGCGCCGGACCTCGGCACCGGAGGAGCGGTGCCCGGGCCGGCGCTGGACGAGCGCGCCTGGCGCCAACTGGTTCTGGCCGGCATCGTGATCGCACTGGTGTGTGCGGGACTGATCGGCGTGTGGATGGCGCGCCCGGTAATCCGCGCCCGCGACAGCGTGCCCCAGCGAACGGCGCAGCCGGCGCCAGCGCCCGCCTCCGAGGCGCCCGGCCACGAAGCGAAGGCGGCCTCGCCTGCGCGCGCCTCCGAGGCGCCCGGTTCCGAAGCAAGAGTGGCCTTGCCCGCGCGCGCCTCCGAGGCGCCCGGTTCCGAAGCGAAGGTGGCCGCGGCAGCACCCGGCACCACTCGCGGTGGCGGCACAGCGGCACTTGGCGGCGCGACGCCTGTTTCCGGCCCGAGCCCGGCCGCCGCCACTGTACCGGAGTCGGGCGCGTCGACCGGGTCGGATGCCAACTCTGGCAGCAACTCCGCGGCCATCGACGGCTCCGGCACTGCGCCGGCAGCGGGCGCGTCCACCGGCCTGGTGCTGCGCTTTGACGAGCGCTCGTGGGTCGAAGTCAGGCAGCCGGACGGTCGCGTGCTGCTGTCGCGCTTCGGCGAGCCCGGCAGCACGGAAATGGTGAACTCGCCGCCGCCTCTGGAGCTGGTGATCGGCAGGGCCGAGGCGGTGCAGGTCGAATTCCAGGGGCAGCCCGTGAACTTGAGGCCGTACATCAACAGCAAGGGCGCGGCGCGTGTGGTGCTGGGCGACGGCCGCGTCGCCAGCGGAGGGCAGAGCAACCGATGAATGCGATGGACAAACCTCTCGATGGACCGGCGTCGACCGGCCCGGCGGCTCGCCGCCTTTCGCGCCAGGTCGAGCTGCGCTGGGGGTCGCGCGTGGTGCGCTTCGGGGGCGATGCGCCGGTGATGGTGCAGGCGATGACGAACACCGACACCGCCGACCCGGTCGCCACCGCGATTCAGGTGCGCGAGCTCGCCGCAGCCGGGTCGGAGGCGGTCCGGATCACCGTCAATTCGCCGGAAGCGGCGCGCGAAGTGGCCTACCTGCGCGAAGCGCTCGACCGCGGTGGGCTCGACGTACCGCTGATCGGAGACTTTCATTACAACGGTCACAAGCTGCTGACCCAGTTTCCGGACTGCGCGCAGGCGCTGTCCAAGTACCGGATCAATCCAGGCAACGTCGGGCGCGGCGCGCGCGGCGAGGACAATTTCGCCCAGATGATCGAGGTGGCCTGCCGGTATGAACGGCCGGTGCGGATCGGCGTGAACTGGGGCAGCCTGGACCAGGAGCTGCTGGCCCGTCTGATGGACGAGAATGGTGAGCGCGATAGGCCGTGGGACGCGTCCGCCGTGCTGCGTGAAGCGCTGGTGCGCTCGGCGCTCGACAGCGCGCGCCGGGCCGAGCAGCTGGGTCTGGCGGGAAACCGGATCTGCCTGTCGGCCAAAGTGAGCGCGGTGCAGCAGCTGATCGCGGTGTATCGGGAGCTGGCGCGCCGCTGCGACTACCCGCTGCATCTTGGCCTGACCGAGGCCGGCATGGACAGCAAGGGCATCGTCGCCTCGACCGCCGCCTTGTCGGTGCTGCTGCAGGAAGGCATCGGAGACACGATCCGGGTGTCGTTGACCCCGGAGCCGGGCGGAGCGCGCACGCGCGAGGTCCAGGTCGCCCAGGAGATTCTTCAGTCGCTGGGGCTGCGCGCCTTCGTGCCGATGGTGACCGCCTGCCCCGGATGCGGCCGCACCACCAGCACGGTGTTCCAGGAGCTGGCCTCGCGCGTGCAGGCGTATCTGCGCGAGCGGATGCCCGAATGGAAGAGCCGCTATCCCGGGGTCGAGAACCTGACCGTTGCGGTGATGGGCTGCGTGGTCAACGGGCCTGGCGAGAGCCGGCACGCCGATATCGGAATCAGCCTGCCCGGGACCGGGGAGCAGCCCGTGGCGCCCGTGTTCATCGACGGCGAACGACGCATCACGCTGAAGGGCGAACGCATCAGCCAGGAATTCGAAGCCATCGTCGAAGAGTACGTCAACCGTCGTTACGGCCACCCGGGCCTCGTGTCCTGAGTCGGAACTTGACCAACCTCCAAATCAAGACAGCGGCTTCCTGACCGCGCATCTGCGATCACATGGGCTCACCGAAGATTGCCGCCGTGCGCGGCATGAACGATTTGCTGCCCGCGCAGGCTCCGCTTTGGGAGGCGTTCGAGGCGCAGGCGGTACGGACCCTGCAGAGCTACGGCTACGCGCAGATTCGCACCCCGATCCTGGAGCCGACGGCCCTGTTCCGGCGCGGGCTCGGAGAGGTGACCGACATCGTCGAAAAAGAGATGTACAGCTTCGTCGACTCGCTGAACGGCGAGGCGCTGACGATGCGACCCGAGAACACCGCGGGCGTGGTGCGGGCCGCGATCGAGCACAGCCTGCTGTACGAGGGACCGTCCCGCCTCTGGTACATGGGGCCGATGTTCCGGCACGAGCGGCCGCAGCGCGGCCGTTATCGGCAGTTCCATCAGGTCGGAGCCGAAGCGCTCGGGCTGGCCGGACCGGATGTGGACGCCGAGCAGATCGTGATGCTCGGGCGGCTGTGGCGGGTGCTGGGGCTGGCGGGCGTTCGGCTGGAACTGAATACGCTGGGCCAGCCGCCCGAGCGCGCGCGCCATCGCGCCGAGCTGATCCGGTACCTGGAGGGGCAACACGACCGCCTCGACGAGGACGCGCGCCGCAGGCTGCACTCCAATCCGCTTCGGATTCTCGACACCAAGAGCGCCTCGATGCAGGAGCTGGTGGCGGGCGCGCCTCGCCTGCTCGACTACCTGGGCGAAGCGTCGCTGACACACTTCGAGCAACTGCAGCAGCTGTTGCGGTCGGCCCAGGTCGACTTCGCCGTCAATCCACGACTGGTGCGGGGCCTGGACTATTACAACCTGACGGTATTCGAATGGGTGAGCGATCGCCTCGGCGCTCAGGGCACCCTCTGCGGCGGCGGCCGCTACGACGGACTGATCGAGCTGCTGGGCGGCAAACCGGCTCCCGCGTGCGGATTTTCGGTCGGGATCGAACGGGTGATCGAGCTGATGCGCGACAATGCGGGCGCGAGCGCACGGCCGGACTGCGAGGTCTACGTACTGCACCAGGGAGGCGCCACCTTCGAGCCGGCGATGCGGGCGGCCGAACGGCTGCGCGATTGCGGGCTGGACGTGATCCTGCATGCGGGCGAGGCGAGCCTGAAAGCACAGATGAAGCGTGCGGATGCGAGCGGGGCGCGCTACGCGGTGATTGTCGGAGAACAGGAGGCCGCCGAGTCCGTGGCCGCCGTGAAGGCCTTGCGAACGAGCGATCAGGCGGACGAGTTCGCCCAGCAGCAGACGGTCGCGCTGGATCTTCTGGCGCCGACCGTGGCGAAGTTGCTGCGGCCAGATTGATGCGATAGATCTTGAGACGGGTGGATCGAGAATGTCATACGACTTGCAGGAACAGGAACAGCTGGACGCGCTCAAGACTTGGTGGCGGGCGCACAGCAACCGGGTGACGACCGCGGCCACCGCCGTCCTGCTCGCGATTCTCGCGTACCAGGGGTGGTCGTG
>WNGJ01000046.1_pt1 | contig 107641 bp, 88 predicted proteins | sample 5400611 | NCBI WGS metagenome assembly WNGJ01 (sample SAMN13153375, study PRJNA577476) | soil metagenome | isolation source: 40 cm soil or saprolite under Garry oak tree replicate 1 | place: USA:California | collected 2016-06-15 | reverse complement strand
CGGCGTCGATTTTGCGCAGATTGCGCCGATCCTTTGTGCCGGCGTGACAACTTACAAAGGCTTTAAGGAAACCGAGGCGCGGCCGGGCGAATGGGTCGCCATCTCGGGCATCGGAGGCCTCGGACACGTTGCCGTCCAATACGCCAAGGCGATGGGGTTGCACGTTGCGGCACTTGATATCGCCGCGGACAAGCTTGCGCTCGCTCGATCTGCGAGCGCCGACATCGCGGTCGATGCGCGCTCTCCAGACGCGGTGGCAGATATTCTCAAGGCGACCGGCGGCGGCGCCCATGGCGTTCTGGTGACAGCCGTTTCTCCACCCGCCTGCTCTCAGGCATTGCGTATGGTGCGACGCAAGGGAACCGTCAGCCTTGTCGGCCTGCCGCCAGGCGAGTTTCCTACCCCGATCTTCGACGTTGTCCTGAAACGCATCACCGTGCGCGGCTCCATCGTAGGAACGCGTCGCGACCTCGACGAGGCCATCGCATTTGCCGTCGAGGGCAAGGTACGGGCCGATATCAAAACCGCGCCGTTGAGCGACATCAACACGATCTTCGCCAACCTCAAGGCAGGTAAAATCGAAGGGCGCATGGTGCTGGATTTGAGCCAACCGATAAAGGCCCGGTCCGAGACCGGCGAACTCGCGCACGCCTGAAACGTGGCTGACTCCGGCCGCCCCCCACCTAGTTGGGGGCGAACCGGCCGCAATCAGAAGCCGTGCGGTTGAACGGCACGACAATGCCGAGCGTTTTGCCCTCTACGCGATCATGGAGATAACTCATGGAAGAGCGAATCAGAAGGAAAATTCTGACGCTGCTGGACCAGCACCGCATCATGACGGTTGCAACGCTGCGGCCGGACGGCTGGCCGCAGGCAACGACTGTCGGCTACGTCAACGAAGGGCTGACTCTGTATTTTCTCTGTGGCCTGGACAGTCAGAAGGCAAGAAATCTGGCGCGAGACAACCGGATTTCGCTGACGATCGATCACGACACCGCGGATCTGATGACGATCACCGGCCTATCGATGGCGGCACACGCGCATGCGGTGAACGATCGGGCCGAAACCGACAAGGTTTTGCGCATGCTCCCGCTCAAGTACCCTGAGGCGCCTCCTTTGCCGGTGAAGATGCCAAGCCCGGACGAAATCCGCCTGTTCCGCGTGACGCCGACGGTCATTTCCATACTCGACTACACCAAGGGCTTCGGGCACGCGGATCTCGTCACCTGCTGATCGCGTTATCCTCGCGTCCTCTGGTCGTCCGCGACTCGATAGCCTCAATCCGAGAATGGGTTCCGAATGGCCGCACCTGGAGCGAATGCGAAATGACGACCGGCATTGAAATTGTCAGCTTACGGGAACCGGAAGGGGTCGGCCTCGGGCTGGAACGGCGATATTGCCCCTTGGTTGGAAGGCTTTTGGCGTGAGGCGGACCTGGGCGCTCCATTTGCGAAGCGACCCGATGTAAGCGGCAATATCGGCAGCCTCGTTTCGGCTCAACGGAAAATTCGGCATCTTCGGATGCGAGTCAAGAAGGAAGAAAGCAACCTTTTCCGGAGTGAAGTCTGACTTGCGCGCGATCGTCGCGAACGGCAGAACATCGGCGCTGGCCGGTGTCTGGCCGCTGTCAAGCAAGTGACAGGTGGCGCACCAGCGCTTCGCGAGTTCGGCGCCATGATTCGCATCGGCGGCCATTACCGCTGACCCACTCAGTCCGATCGTGGCAATAAGCAAAAGTCCAGCGTTGGTTGGGGCTACTCGCATGGAAAGATCCGCTGTTTGGGCCGCTGAGATCGAAAGCCTACGCAATCATCAACAGGAATGAAACAGAAATGAGAAGGGCGTCTACTTGACACGCCGTTCTTCACCGAAGCCGCACTTATCAGACGCTTGCGGCATGATGCATTGGTCGCAATGACTTTGATCTATGACAAAGTCGCTGCTTCGCATTGGCTTATTAAGGCCGGACGTAAGGGAAGTTTGCGGCCGGTGAGATTTGGAGCTTGCTTTCCTGGACGTTCGATTGGTGGGTGCCCTTGAGCTTGACCAGCTCACGGGCATCCGTTCGTTTCCCTGCTTGCAATTCGATTTAAGGATCGTCGATGCGAGCGTTTTATTTTGACATGAGGGACGGAGTTCGATCAGGGACAGAGTTGGGTTACAGTTTCCTACCGCCGGGGGGTGCGATTGAGCATAGCAAGGAGCTGGCACGGCGGTTTAACCATGAACATCCGCTCAAGGACCCGGACCTTGCAATAGTCGCCATCGACGAGTCGGGTAGCGAAGTTCATCGGGAAGCAAGTATATCCGAAGGTCGCTGACCCGAAGGTGCCTCAACTCCAGCGGAGCCGGATGACTTTCGCCGATTTCGCATGAGCAATTGATTTCCCTCAACCGCGACCGACGCATTTCCGGCAAAGCGTGATGAGTTTTGGTTCTGCGCGTGCCCCGGCGCTCCGGCTGCGTCTGAAAAAAAACGCCCGGAGGCGGCTCCGAACGGCGAAAAGTCCAACTGATATCTTCCTCCTTTGAGGAGGTACATTCAACGTCTACGACTTGGATTTGATTGTTTTGCCATGCACCGGTCTCCGGCATCGTATTTTTCCACGGGCATCTGTAGTCTTTTTGCCCGTTCATCGCGGTCCTTGTGACGAAACTCCCGCTCTCTGCGCTCGAACTTCGTTAGCTCTTCGTTGACGGCCCGCATAAAGCAAGCGTGCGAGGTGCCAGCTCTTTGAGTCCGCTCGGGCATGCTGGTCTCCTAAACAATTTGGTCACAAAAATATAAAGCGAAAACCGGAGGCCGGTTCGAAGATGATATCGGCTTATTCTGATGAGGCCATTGGCCAATTTTCATTCACGTCCGGCGCAGCGGGAGGAAATTTGGAGTCGGTTGCCTGCGGATCGCCCATCACAAGCGCAATGAGGGGGTCGATGTAGACCCCCTCGACAACGCGGCTCTTGAGCGTGTAGGCGCAGCGCACCGCCCCAAATTTGCGGGAGATTTTGATTCCGCCATTCGGAGGTTCGATCCCTCCCGCCCCAGCCAGCCCGTTGCGGCTGCTATGCGACCCGCAACGCTTCGTCGATCTTTCGCGAGCTGTCGAACAGTCCGGCAAAGCGCGTCATCAGGCCCGCGCTATCATCCGGCTTGGCGCTCGGCGTGAACGGGTCGGTGTAACACTGTGCTCCGGCGGCCCTGGAAATCCGGGCGACGCTCTCGGTCATCGCCGGCGCGCCGCAAGTGTAGACGACGTCGTCCGGCGACAATCGCGGCATGTGGTCGGTCGGTCGGCCAGATCGGACGGCCGGAGAGACATTCTGCGGCTCCGATACGATCGGGATGATGGTGACGTTCGGAAACCGCGCCAACCGGCACAGGGCACTATGCATGTAGAACGACTGGAGCTTGCGGGCTGCGACAATGAACACGAGCTCCCGTTGCGGCCGCTCCGTGATCGCCGCGACCGCGATCGACCACATCGGTGCGAAACCGGTGCCGCTCGCGACCAGCACGGTGCGGCCGGTATGCTTGGGCCTCAGGAAAGCGCTGCCAAGCGGCCCCGTCACCTTGACGCGGTGGCCGATGCGGATCTTGTGGCCGAGCGCGGACGACACCAGTCCGTCCTGCAGGCGGCGGATGTGGAAATTCAGGAGCTGATGATCGGGGCCGCCTTCCAACGGATAGGTCGGGCTGTAGCTTCGCTCGGGGAAGCCGCGGAACTGCACCTTGCAATACTGGCCGGGAAGATAACGCAGCGGCTTCGGCATCTCCAGGGACACGCCGACGACGTCAGGCGCCAAGCGCACCAACTCTGCCACGCGGGCCGACATCGACACCGTGTCGGGGACCGGCTCGGTGATGATCTTCATGTCGGAGACGACCCGCGCCTGGCAGGCGTAGATCATGTCGCTGCCTTCCTCGGTGCCGCCAAAGACCTTGCCGTCGACCAGGCGCACACGGCAGCTGCCGCAAATTCCGCTTCGGCAATCGTGTTGCAACTCCACGCCGCTCATGATCGCGCCATCAAGAAGCAGATCACCGACGTTTGCGTAGAACGTTTCTTTGTTGAGAGTTACCTTGCAGATCTTCGGCATTATTCCACCTCGAGACGAATCGGTCGGACGTGGCGGGTGTGCCTGATCTGGGTATGATCGAAGGCGGAGACCCGCATGAAGACTCCCGTCCTCAATGCCACGTCGTATTGGCTGTCGACCTCGAGGCGGCGTGCCACCTCGAGCGCCCAATGTCCGGAAGCCCAGCGGGCCGCGCACCGCACGTCGGCGCGATCGCCGGTGAACTCGCCGGCGATGATGACGCCGGGAAGGACGGTGCCGACGGGAATCTGCCGATCCCGCTCGGGTGTATAGGGGTCCGATTCGGCTTCCGTCATGAACCAGCGCGCACCGTCGCTCTCGCCGACATCCGGATCGAGCGTAATCTGTCCCATCGCCGCGGTTGTCGCGGCGAGGTTCTTGGGCAGCCGGCGTGGCATGACGTATCGCGTGCCGCTGGCTGGGTCGAAGGAGACGACAAAATTGTCGCTATAGTTGGCCGAACCCGGATCCGGCTCGAACCCGCCCTTGTACGGGACGACGTGGCTCACCTGCTGCGGAGTAGGCTCCACCGGCGGGCCGAAATGGTCGTCGTCCATCCATCCCGTCGGGCCGCCGCTGGTCGCCTTCCATTGCCACACGTCGGCATAGATCCCCGCGGCCGGCGTATAATGGAGACCGCGGCCCGTCATGGTGGCGGGGGCATTCGGAATCGGCTGAGGGCTTGCGTGGAAGGTCCGGTCGCCCGCGAGATCGACGTCCAAGGTGGTCAGCAGCACCGAGAACTTGTCCTCATTGAAGGCGTGCTCGTCGCCGTTCTCGTAACCGTCGTGAAGCAGGTGCCATCCATCAACTTGCTTGATCAGCGGCAGTTGCTTGAGCGAGCGCGTCGGATCCTCCCATGTGAACAGGAAATATGCCCAGGTGCCGTCGTGCACCGCGCGAATATCGATCTTCGATTCGCCCCTGCCGTCGAAATGGTCGCCGTTGTTGGTCATCACCGAGAACGGCGGGATGGTTCGCCAGACCGGGTCGGACGTGTCGCCGTCAAGGATCGGCGCGTTGGCAACGGCGATGCGGTGAATCCGCAGATCGTCGACGGCCATCCAATCCGCGGCGACAACGGCCGAAGCTCCCGTGATTGCAACGGCTGCGGCCACAACGAAAGGATTGGATTGAAGCGTCACGTTTCGTGGCTTTACGGGGCGCCGGGTCGTTGGCTTTTTCGAACTGGATTGCATGGTCGGTTTTTGATGCGTGGTCGGTCTGCGTGTGTCCCGCCGATCGTGTGCGGCCTCGTGCGGTTCGGTCGGCTGAAGTGGTGCCTTGGACGTGCTCTGAAACTCCGCGGCCGACGACGAGGACTTCTCGACCAGCATGGTCAACAATTCCACGGGATCAAGGCGCGGCGGCGGCGGCGGTACGCGATCGGGCCGAAATACCCTGAGCAATTGCGACGACCTGCCGATGGCGTAGTGGACCAGCACGTGAAAGGTCGCAAAAGCCGGAATCACCCAGGTCGCATACCAGTGGACCGTCAGCATGCCGTAGCCGGCGGACAGGCCGAAATACAAGAGGCCGCCACTGACGATCAGTGTCAGCATCGTGGCAAAAAAGATCCAGACCAGCAGCACGCTGAACGAGCCGAATCTTGCCTGCTTGCGGCCGACGAGGCCTCGCAGGCGAATCTTGTCCAACACGACGCGACGCGTAAGCCCGGACCGTATCAGATAGATCGCGTACGCGATCGACACCGCGGTAAGCACGACGGCGGCCTGCATATGCGGTACCCAGACACTAGAGCTCGGCAACACTGTATCGAGCCAATTGATCCAGGTCCGGTCCGGCGCTTCGGTTGCGATACGAAGTCCGGTGACGAAGGCGACGACGATCGCGGCAACAAGCAGCCAGTGCAGGATGATCGTGCCATAGTCTGTTTTGCGACGCCTCACTTTCGCCCTCCTTTTTCGAGGAGGCGGCGAGCGCCTGCATCGGCCTCACGCGCAAATCTTGGACGAATTGCGTATATGGCATGCGACCGCGCGCAGCATTCACGCGATTCAGGCCGCGCGATGCTCTGCAAGGAGCCGTTGTTACTCTTACCCAAACTTTCTGTCCCCCAGATATCGGCTCGTCGAGACCAGCGAGCGGAAGTCATCTCCTTCTGTCAGCACATCGCAACACGCGAAGTGTTCAACCAGCGACGCCCGTGCTAAGTTGAACGATCCGCCGACCGTACGCGTGATTGCTGTCTTTCGGCCGATCCTTCGGATCGTCCCGGCAGCTCGCCTCAACCCGCGAAGCGAGCCACGTCTCTCTCCTGCTTCTCCCCTGCATCGCCAGAGACCGGTCCGTGCCGTCGACTGTGCAGTGCAAAGAGTTATTTAGCTTCATGGCGTCTTTCGGCCCACACAGGGGCCAATGAGCGCAGAAGCAAGGTGATAGCCGGACGATTCTATGACGCCAGTGGTCGCTTGCGGGCTCATCGATTTTCGGCCGTTGCGAGCGGAAGCAATACCGCCGCTCAGGGCCTTCTTGTCCCGATCAAGACGATGAAGTGCTTGCGGCATTTCGTTTTCTCGGGTGCTGCGCGCAGGAATCTCGATCGGTCCAATTGTTGCCGGAAAATGGTCGGTATCGGCTGCCAACCTGACTCCAACCAGCACTTTGACTCAATCGGGGAGACGTACGGGATGAATGCCGTTCCGCACCACTCGCAAATCACTTCGTCACTCAAGGCGCCGAGTCCATCATCTGCGCCGGAGGTCGACGATCCCGTTACCATTGGCCTGCGCGAGAGTGCTCGGCGGATGATCGGCATCGCCATGTTCAGCGGCGTGATCAATCTGCTGATGCTATCGGGCTCGCTCTACATGCTGCAGGTTTACGACCGGGTCATTCCGAGCCGCAACGTCGCGACGCTGCTCGGCCTGTCGCTGATGGTGCTGCTCGCCTATGTTCTACAGGGATACTTCGACGCGTTGCGCTCGCGGATGCTGTGCCGGGTTGCGACCCTGTTCGACGTCGGTTTGCAGGACGCCATCCACAACGCGCTCGCCGTGCTGCCGCTTCGCGGCGTGAAGCCGATGCTGATGCAGCAGCCGTTGCGCGACCTCGACCAGGTGCGGGCCTTCATGTCGAGCATGGGACCGACCGCATTCTTGGACATGCCTTGGATACCGATCTTTCTGATCGGGTTGTTTTTGTTCCATCCGGCGATCGGCGTGACGGCGCTGCTTGGGACAATTGCAATCGTCGCGATGACATTGATATCGGACCGCATGTCGAAGGGGGCCGCCAAGGCGGCGATGGAGAGCAGCGCGCAGCGGCAGGTGTTGGCTGACGCGACGCAGCGCAATGCCGAGGTGATTCGCGCGCTTGGGATGATGGACCGGTTTGGCGCGCGCTGGGCTCGCGCCAATGAGCGCTATCTTCGCGAGAACATCCGCGCAACGGACGTGTCCGTGAATCTCGGCTCCGGCGCGAAAGTGCTGCGCTACGTGCTGCAATCCGGCATGCTTGGAATTGGCGCGTTTCTCGTGGTCTCCGACAAGGCGTCGGGCGGCATCATGATCGCGTCCTCGATCATGATGGGCCGGGCGCTTGCGCCCGTCGAGGTCGCGCTCGGCACCTGGAAACAACTCGTCGCCGCGCGCCAGGGCATCAAGCGCTTGCGCGATATCTGCAGGGTGACGGCGAAACCTTCTGTGCCGCCGGTGACGCTTCCGCGTCCCAGTCGCGAGCTTTCGGTGCAGGCCCTGAGCGTCGCTGCGCCGGGAACGGACAAGCCGATCGTCTCGAACATCTCCTTCTCGCTCAAAGCAGGCATGGGATTGGCTTTGCTCGGCGCGAGCGCGTCGGGAAAAACCTCGCTTTCAAAAGCGCTGGTGGGGATCTGGCCGGTCCAAGAGGGGGTCGTGCGCCTTGACGGAGCGACGATCGACCAATGGCGCAACGAGGATTTGGGGCGCTACATCGGCTATCTGCCCCAGGATGTGGCGCTGTTCGATGGGACGGTCGCGGAAAACATCTGCCGTTTCGATCAGGGCGCGACGTCGGACGCGATCCTGCGGGCCGCGCAGATCGCAGGGGTCCATGACATTATACTACGTCTGCCGGAGGGCTACTCGACGCGGATTGGTCAGGGCGGCATGTCGCTGTCGGCCGGTCAGCGCCAGCGTATCGGCCTTGCGCGAGCGGTGTTCGGCGATCCCTTCCTGGTGGTGCTCGACGAACCCAACGCCAATCTGGATGCCGACGGTGAGAACGCCCTAAGCCGCGCAATCCAGATTCTCCGCCATAATAAGAGTATCGTCATCGTCATTTCGCATCGTCCGAGCGCGCTCGCCTCGCTGAACATGGCGATGGTCTTGTACGAGGGCAAATCGATCGCATTCGGCGCCAGCGAGGAAATCTTCTCACGCGTTCGCGCTCCGGCGCTTCAGCCCGGGCCGGCAGCTCATGCCGCACCGCTGGCGCAACAAGTGCCGGCGCCAAACGCCAAGACGCCGCGCCGCGCCGTGGTCGCTGGGAGTGTGTCGTCATGAGGCCCATCGAGGACACCGGACGTGTCAACGATCTCGAGCCGAACTGGAACGACGAACCGCAGGCTGACGGCGTGGGGCCGCAAGGCGAAGCCTTGATTCTCGAACTACAGCGTCTTCGACAGGCCTTCGATGACGACGACGGGAACAATCGCAGGGCCGGTCGCCGGTCGCGCGACGGCTCGGAGCCCGATCGGTATCGACGCGGCAAGCCGCCGAAGCGCCGGCGAAAGGGCAGGATGGGGAAGGCGATCGACGTTTGGCTCACGCAATTCGGGCTGAAGACACCTGTCGAGGTCAGAGGTGACGGGAGTGAAAGGTCGTTCGCCGCGAACGCCTCACAGTCGCGCCGTCAGCGCCCGACGATCGCTCCCAGTGAGCCCGTCATTATGAAGAGGCCGGTCAAGAACGCAGCAGCGCGTCCGCACCCGCGGAACCCGACGATCATTCCCGTCGAGCCCGTCGTGATGAAACGATCGGTCGAAGGGACTGCCCCGCGCGCGCCACGCCGGCAGGGCCCGACGATCACGCCGGACGAGCGCGTCGAGATGAAAAGACCGGTCGAGGAAGCCGCCCCGCGTGTTCCACGCCAGCAGGGTCCGGCGATCGTACCGGGCGAGCCATCAATGATGAAAAAGAGGCCGGTCGAAGGGATCGACACGCGCCGTCCGCGGGCGATACCGCCCGGCGAGCCCGTTGCGATGAAGCGGCGGGTCGAGCCGACCGTCACGACGCCTCGCCGCGAGAGTCCGATGATGACGCATGGCGATCCTATCGCCGTGGACTTGATGAAGCCCGGGCCCGCCGCTCGCAGGCCTGGTGGCTCGCATCAACCAATGCTTCTCGCGAAGCCTGGTTCGGAGCCTCCGAGTGCGGCGAGGCCCGAAACGCCCACGGCCAACAAGTTGATCGAGAGATCTCGCACCGGCTTGATGGCGGGTGTTTCCTTCATGCTCGACCACGGCGCTCCACCTCCTCCGGACGACACGCCCGATAGTAGTCTGACGGTGCGAGCCCGCTGGTCGTTCGAGCGCGAATTGCGCAGGGGGCTTCGGGTTCTCATCCTGGCTGCCGTGCTGGGTGGCGGTTGGTTGGTTTTCGTGCCGCTGGCGGGCGCTGTCGTGGTGCCGGGCAATCTCGTCGTTCAATCCAACGTCAAGCAAATCCAGCATCCTACTGGTGGCGTTGTCGCAGAGATCAAGGTGCAAAATGGCTCGCGGGTCAGCGCCGGCGATCTCTTGGTGCGGCTTGACGCCACCCAGGCTCAAGCCAGCCTTCAGGTGGTGACCAAGCAGCTCAACGAGGTGCGGGCACGGATGGCGCGGCTGACTGCCGAGCGCGACGGCCTTGCCGAAATCGAATTTCCGGCCGAAATGGTGGCGCGGTCGACCGATGACAACGTTAATGGTCTACTGGCTTCGGAAACGTCGCTTTTCAAGGCCCGATCCAGCGCGCGCCAAAGCCAGAAAGACCTTCTGCAAAGTCAGGCCGCTCAGTTCAGCCAGCAGATCACGGGAGCGGAGTCGCAGCTGGAGTCCAAGGCGAGGCAACTAGACTTGATCAAAGGTGAGCTCGCTGGTGTCCAGGACTTGTATGACAAGCATCTGGTGTCGCTACAGCGGCTGAACGCGCTACAGCGCGATGCAGCGCAAATCGACGGCGAGCGGGGTCAATTGACGTCCGCAATCGCCGAGACGAAATCGAAGATCGACGCGTCCAAGCTTCAGATCGTTCGGATCGATCAGGACTTTCGCAGCGAAGTCGTGAAGGATCTCAACGAGGCGCAAGCCAAGGAAGCCGAACTCGCCGAGCATAGCGTCGCTGCGCGCGATCAGCTCGACCGGATCGAAATGCGGACATCGACCTCCGGCGTGGTCAATCAACTTTCCATCCACACCATCGGCGGCGTGATTAAGGCGGGCGAAACCATCATGGAAATCGTTCCGGATACGGATGATCTGCAGATCGAGGCGCGGGTGCAACCGAAGGACATCGACCACGTGCGAACCGGCCAGCAGGCGTTCGTGCGCTTCGCGGCCTTCAATCAGCGTACGACGCCGCAGCTTAATGGCACGGTTTCGTATGTGTCGGCCGATACCGGCCATGATCAGCAGACGAACACGCCCTATTTCACGGTCAGGGTCGTGCTGCCCGAGGACGAGCGCCGGCGGCTGAACGGCCAGCAACTGGTTCCTGGGATGCCTACCGAAGTCTTCATGCAGACGGGCAGCAGGACGATGATGAGTTACCTCTTTGAGCCGATCACCGATCAATTGCGGCGCGCGTTTGTCGAGCAGTGAATGGTGTCCGGCAGCGCTGGGAACCATGGGATAGACGACCGAAGGTATGATGATCGCAGTACCGTTGGATTTTCCGCGAACGCGTGTGGAGAGTTCGCGATGCCCAACTTTTCGGCGATTTCATCGCGCTCTAATCGTGCTCTAAAGGCTTAGGCTGTCTTCAACTTGGCCATCTTCGTCGCCGCGCGCTTGATGCGGCAAGACGAAATTTCCGGAGTTGACTGGCGCGACTTTGATCGCGATGGTCGAATGCTCAGCATTGGATGCCGCAAGGCACAAAAAACGCATCGCATTGCTGGAACAAAATCATACTTGCCCGAACAACATCATAGTTGCGGCTATGGGTGCCCTTCTTTTAGCCCGATTAGAGTTAGTAAGTCACGGCTGCACGGAGCGCGAAACCGCTCACCGGGCCGACTGACGTCGGCTAAGTCTTGAATATCTTCGTAGTCCTGTGGGGAGCGCCAGGCAGGATACGAGTGATCAATTTCGGGGAGACGATCTGATGGCAACTACATTGTTCAACAAGACTGCGCTGGCGAACGGGACGTCGAACTTGATCGTGCGTGCCGACGCGCTCAATCAATCGACGGACCTGGTGCAGGCCGGCGTCGTCTTCAACGATGCGATGCGCGCGTCATTGGGCCTGTTCAATCTGTCGGGCAGCGGCAACTCCAACCCCTTCCTGGGCAGCTACACGACCGACATCCATGCGGTGCAGAACGACATCGCCGCGATGCTCGCCACTCCCGGCAATGTGACGATCGGCGGTCAGGCCTTTGCCCTCAGCGCCACCGACACCGCGGTCTTGACCAACATCCAGAGCCAGCTCGGCACGCTCTTGACCGCTGCGCCGCAGACCACCAATGCGGCGACGCTGACGGCGGCGGATCAGACGATCCATGCCGTGCAAAGCGAGATCCTGCAGGAGATCAACAACGACGCCCATATTTCGGCCGCCCTCAACAACGTCCAGTTCCTGGCCAACACGGGTGCCAACGACGTCGCGTTCCAGAACATTCCGGCGGGCGCGGACGATCCGGCAGCGCTCGCCGCGGCGACGGCGGGCAACAGCCTGAAAGCGGTCGGCGAAGTCTTCAACGCGGCCACCGTTGCCGCCGCCGGCGGCATCAACACGGCGAATCTCAACGAGATCACCAACGACTTCACCGCGGTTCAGCAGGGTCTGACCAAGATCCTCGGCAATGCGACCATGCTGGCGCAGATCGAAAATGGCGAAACCGCCAATGCCGCGGCGTTGACGACCGTTCACCTGCAGACGGTGCTGAACCAGATCAACCTTCAGTTGAACAAATATGACAACGCGGAAACGACCGGCAGTCCCACCGCGCTGCGGGGCACTGCGGACAATCTGCTCGACATCATCGATATCATCCAGGGCGACACCAACCTGAACATGGCGGCGGGCGGCACCGGCGCCGCAGGGCATGTCGGAGGCTTCTCTGAAATGCCGGGCGGTTTGACCGGAACTGTCACGAAGTTCCAGGACAATCAGGCGCAGACCAACTTCTGGGCGGCGTTCCTGGCCGAGGCCAACACCATCAACGCGCATCTGACGGCGATTGCCGGCGGCCAGGAGCAGGCCAGCGCGGCGCTGGTCACGCAGATCCAGAACTACCAGCAGTTCGGCGCCAATTTCGATGCCGCGCAGGGTTCGGTCTTCCAGGGCCGCTTCGACAACGAACTGAACAACGGCACGCTGGAGGCCGACAGCGCCGCCTCGATCAAGGGGCTCACCGGCATCCTGAACGGCGACACCGGCGCGGCGCTGGCGGCGGACCAGGCGATGCTCGTAGCTGCCGGCCAGGGCTTTGCCGCCGACGCCATGGACGTCTCTGGCAACAACATCGCGATCGGCGGCGCGACCTATGTCGGCACGGCAACGACGGTGGCGACGGCAACCTCGGTCAATGGTCTGGCACAGGGCTCCATCCCTGTGACGGCGACCCCGAACATCGCCAATGGCACCGGCGGCACGGCAACCACGGGCACCACGACGACTGGTGGTGGAACCGCGGCCGGCGGTGGTGGTGCGGCGGCCGGTGGCGGCGCGGCTGGTGGTGGCGCGGCGGCTGGCAGTGGTGGCGCTGCGGCCGGCGGCGGTGCGGCGGCCGGTGGTGGCGGCAACCAGGCCGGTGGCGGCAACGGGAACCAGCAGGCAAGTGGCGGTGACCATGACGGCCATCAAGGTGCCTGTGGCGGATGCGGCGGACACCAAGATTTCCACCATCTTGAAATGATGTGGCATCATGCCTGATCGTAGTCAGGTCCTTGCGGACCAGTCGTCGAGCACCATCACGTGATGGCGCGTATTGGGGGTAAGCCGTCGACGCGACGAGCAGCCAATGCGTAAGAGTTTCCCAGCGCAGAACCTTGTTCTGCGCTGGTTCGTATTTGAAGGATCGGCCAACGCGTCACTTTCGCAATTGATCGAAGCTGCTTGCAAAATTGATCGCTCTCGCCTGGTCCCGGCCGCGACATGCCGACGCGTAGCGTTTGCTTCCAGCCGAACAATCCCGCGCCGCGCATTTGCGCACGCAGCTCATAAGACAGCACGCCAATGAACGAATCAGCTCTTGCCGACCGGCCGCGCATTGCTTCGGCAATCCCCATTGCCGGTGGACACCCGTTGCATACAGCCGAACAGGCCTATCGACGGGTTCTCGCCAGTCAGCCCGGGCATTTCCGCGCCCTTTGTGGATTGGCGGTGGTTCGTCACCAGCTTGGTGCGCTCGCCGAGGCGCGCGATCTGATCAGCAAGGCAGTCGATGTCGCAGGGCAATCGGCCGAAGATCATGTCGTGCTCGGGACGACCTTCATTCGGATCAACGATCTCGAAAGCGCCCATCGTCAGTTCGAGATGGCCGTCGCGCTCGACGAAGGGCATGCAGAGGCCAGGTTTCATCTGGCCAACGTCCTCTGCGGCCGTGACGATGTTGCTGAGGCGGTCATCCAGTACGAAAGGGTGCTGGCGATCGATCCCAACAACGCGGAAGCCCGTCAAAATCTTGGACTGGCTCTCCAGCGGCTCGGTCAATTCGAGTCGGCGCTGGCCTGCCACCAGGCGGCGCTCGCGATCTCGCCGAAATCTGCCGCCATCCATATCGGCCTGGGCGACGCCTGTCGGCATCTCGGCCGACATGATGACGCTATCGTTCAATATGCGCAGGCGCTCGCAACCAATCCCGGCTTGACGGACGCACACATCAACCTCGGCGGCTGCTTCCATGCAACGGGCCGTCACGAGCAGGCGATCCGCAGCTACCTGCGGGCGTTGAGGATCAATCCCGGCCTTACGGACGCGCACTACAACTTGGGAAATCTCTACGCCGAGTCCGGCAATCTGGACGCGGCGATCGTTCACTACGAGCGTTCCATTGCCCTGCTTCCGACCTCGGCCGAGGCGCACAACAACCTTGCCAATGTGCTGCGGAGGCGCGGTCGGCTTGAGGAGGCGATCGAACATTATAAGGACACGCTTCGTCTCAAGCCGACCTACGTCTCGGCGCAGCGCAGCTTGGGCGAAGCCCTGCAGTCCCAGCACCAGATCGATGGGGCCATTGTGTGCTATCGGGCCGCGCTGGCAATCGAACCCGGGGATGCCCCGACGCTCAATCGTCTTGCCTCGGCGCTGCTGATCGTGGGGCGCCTCGATGAGGCATCGCGGGCCTATGAGAGGGCGATCAACATTGCGCCTGAAAATATCGGCATTCAGCACAATTACGCGGCGGTCAAGCCATTTGCCGACGGCGATCGGCGCCTGGCCCGGCTTGAAGAACTTCATGCCCGCGAGGAGCAGCTTTCCGACGATCAGCGCATCGTGCTGCACTTCACGCTCGGAAAGGCCTATGCCGACCTCAAGGACGCAGACCTTTCATTTCGTCATCTGGACGCTGGCAATCGTCTCAAGCGGCGGCAAGTGACCTATGACGAACGCGCAACGTTGATGCTGATGCAGCGTATTCGCGACGCATTTACGAAAGATCTCCTGAAGGTGAGATCCAATGTCGGACATCACTCGGAGGCCCCGGTCTTTGTCGTTGGCATGCCGCGCTCGGGCACGAGCCTCGTCGAACAAATCCTGGCCAGTCACCCGCGCGTCTTCGGAGCTGGCGAGGTCGATCACTTTGCGGCCGCAACATCTGATGTCGCGCAACGCAGAGCGGGCGCGTACCCGGACATGCTCGCCAAAATATCGGATGAAGACTTCCGAGAGCTTGGAAAAACCTATGTCGAACGACTGAGCGGGGACGGGGCCGCGAAAGATCGCATCGTCGACAAATTGCCGTCCAATTTCCTGTTCGCCGGCCTTATCCATCTGGCGCTTCCGCGCGCCCGGATCATCCATGTCAAACGGAATGCCGTCGACACCTGTGTGTCCTGCTACTCGTTGTTGTTCGCGGAGAACCAGCCATTCGCCTATGATCTCGGCGAGCTCGGTCGTTATTACAAGGCTTACGAAGCGCTGATGGGCCACTGGCGGTCCGTTCTGCCACCGGGACGAATGCTCGAAGTCCGATACGAAGACCTCGTCGAGGATCTGGAAGGGCAGGCGCGACGTCTTGTTGCGCATTGCGGCGTTGATTGGGATAAGCGCTGTCTCGCGTTTCACGAGACCAGGCGTCCCGTCCACACAGCAAGTCTCGTCCAGGTGAGGAAGTCGATTTACGCGAGTTCGGTCGGGCGATCGCGCTTTTATGGTTCAAGGCTCGAGCCGCTGATGGATGCGCTCGAGATCGACAGCTCGCCCGCCAAAGGTTCTCCTGCCAAAGGTTCTCCGGCCAAGGGTGCGCCGGGCGCACCGGCCGGGCGTAAAAAACGGCGATCGGACCAACGCGCGACTGCGGAAAATGTGTCCGAACCGCCACCTCCGGCAAATCGCAAGGCCGAAATCGGCAAGCCAGAGGCCGGAACAGAACTTGTGTTTCAAGCCGCCAAGAAGCTGCAGCAGCGGGGCGACCTGAGCGACGCGGAGCCGCTCTTCCGCGCCGTGCTCGCGGCGCTTCCGGGTCACTTTGGCTCACTGCTGGCGTTGGGCTCGATATGCGCCGTCACCAACCGGCTCGATGACGCGAAACGCTACCTCACGCAAGCGATCGCAGCCAACAAGGACGCCGCCGAAGCACATGGGAGCCTGGGCGCCGTCCACACAAGCGCGGGCGACCTCAACGCCGCGTCGGGCTGCTATGACAAGGCCCTTGCGCTTGCGCCTGATCATCCCGGGATCCATTACGCGTATGCGACGCTCCTGCAGTCTCTCGGGAGAAATGCAGAGGCCATCGAACATCTCAGGCGTGCCGTTTCGGGACGGCCCGATCATCTCGATGCCCATTTCGCGCTCGGAAATCTGCTCTATGCCGGCGGTCAAGATGCCGAGGCGATTGAGTGCTACCTCAAAGTACTGAAACTCAACCCACGCCATTCGGAAACTCACAATAATCTGGCCAATGTCTATCAACGGCAAGGCCAGATGGAGCTCGCGATCACTCACTATAAGACGGCGATAGAGATCAACCCATCCTACGCCGATGCCTATGGCAATCTCGGCAATGCCTATCTTGTGCTTGATCGTCTCGAGGAATCGATCGAGCAGAACCGGCGCGCCCTTGAGCTGAAGCCGTCAAGGTTCGGATCGTACAACAATCGGGGCGTGGCGTTCCAGGCCTTGGGGCGGTTCGAGGAGGCCGAACGGGCCTTCGAGCGGGCGCTCGAACTGGCGCCGAAGGAGGCGTCCGTTCACCTCAATCTTGCAAATATGGGGCGGTTCAAGACGGGTGACCGTCGTCTGCCGGGCCTTCAAAAGCTGCTGCGTGAAGTTGAGTCCCTGGATGTCGACAATCAGATTGCGGCGCATTTCGCGATGGGCAAAGCCCTTGGCGATCTTGGTCAATACCAGGATGCTTTCCGGCATTTGCGGAAAGGCAATGCCCTGAAACGGCGCAACATCGACTATGACGAGCCGCAGAGACTGGCGATGTTCGAGAACATTCGGACAATGTTCTCGCAGGACTTTATGAAGGCAAGATCGGGCGGCGGCGATACGTCGCGGTCTCCGATCTTCATTGTCGGTATGCCCCGCTCCGGGACGACCCTCATGGAACAGGTGCTGGCGAGCCATTCGAAAGTGTTCGGCGCCGGAGAACTGGAGGCCTTCAAGGAAGCAGTTACGGAGTGCGTCAGCAGCCACGGAATCTTGCCGGCCTATCCGGCGCTGGCCGGGGCGCTATCATCGGATCAGATTCGACAGCTTGGCGAAATATACACCACGCGGGCGCGCGCACGCGCACCTGAGGCCGAGCGGATCGTCGACAAGATGCCGCTCAACTTTGTCTTTGTCGGGTTGATTCATCTGGCGCTGCCGAACGCCCGCTTCATCAATACCCGTCGTGATCCCCTTGACACCTGCGTCTCGTGTTTCTCGTTGCTATTTACGGGAAGCCAGCCCTTTGCCTACGATCTCGCCGAGCTCGGCCGCTACTATCGCGGCTACGAGGCGGTCATGGAGCACTGGCACAAGGTCCTGCCGCCGGGCGTCATGATCGATGTCCAGTACGAAGATCTCGTCGATGACCTCGAGGGTACCGCAAGACGCGTTCTCCGCCATTGCGACCTCGATTGGGAAGATGCATGCCGCGATTTCCACGACACAAAGCGGGCGGTGCGAACGGCCAGTCTGATGCAGGTACGCGAGCCGGTTTACCGGCGCTCGATCGGCACCTGGCGGCGGTACGCGGAGTTTCTCGAGCCCTTGGGGCAGGCGCTCGGCGTGGACATCCGCGCCAAGTTGGCGGACACACGCCAGCTGTCAAAATGACGATGTTGGATCGTCAATCGAACACTCAGGCCCCCACCGCATTTTTCGCGATGACATTGCGGTAGAACGACACGCTCAGCTTTGGCGTTCGGCGGAGCGTCTCGAAATCGACGTGGTACAGTCCGAAGCGTTTTTCGAAGCCGTAAATCCACTCGAAATTGTCCATCAGACTCCACAGGAAGTAGCCGCGGACCGGCACGCCTTCAGCGGTCGCGCGCTGCAACTGGGTCAAATAGTTGCGCAGGTACATGACGCGGTCGAGATCGTAGATGTTGCCGTCTTTGGAAATTTTGTCGTCGGACGACGTGCCGTTCTCGGTGATGTAGATGGTCTCGACGTTCCAGATCTTGGCCGCCAGCCGCGGCACCCAATAGGCGGTCTCCGGCGCGATCCTGAGCCAGTCCGAACTCATGTGCGGAAACGAGGCCGGGAACGGCAGGACGTCAAACCCGGGCGAACGGTCGGATGCGACGACGTAGTATTGCGGCGCGTAGATGTTGAGGCCGAGAAAGTCGATCGGCGAGGAAATGATCTTCAGCTCCTCCTCGGTGTATTTCGGCGCGTCCTTGCCGGCGTATTTGAGAAACGCCTCGGTATATTTGCCTTCCAGCATCACGTTCAGGAAGCCCGCGTTCAACTCGCGCGTGGCGATTTCCGCGGCGCGGACGTTCTCCGGCGTATCGATCGCCGGCACGCAAGCGGCGATGTTTTCGGCCGGACCGATCTTGGTGCCTGCGCGCCCCTGAGCGCGCACCGCCTGAACCGCAAGCCCGTGCGCTAACGCGACGTTGTGGCGGACCTGGTTCAGTTGCGCCGGTGGCAAAGTCAGCCCCGGCGCATCGATGCCGTAGCCGTAACCGAAATTCACGAACCGCCCGGATTCGTTGACCGTGAAGATGTATTTGACGCGATCAGTCAGGCGCTTGGCGACGTAGCCCGCGTAGTCGGCGAATGCTTTGCAGATGTCGGCGGATTCCCAGCCGCCCAGACGATCCTGCAGCGCCTGCGGAAGGTCCCAATGATAGAGCGTCGCGAACGGCTCGATGCCGTTGGCGAGCAGTTCGTCCAACAGGCGGTCGTAGAAGTCGAGGCCCTTCGGGTTTGGCGTTCCGGTGCCATCGGGAAACACGCGCGGCCACGCGATCGAAAACCGGTAGGCTTTCGCGCCCAATTCCTTGATCAGGCCGACGTCTTCCTTGTAACGGTGAAAATGATCGTTGGCGCGATCGGCGTTGGTGTGATCGCCGATCTTGCCTGGCGTGTGGCTGAAGGTATCCCAGATCGAGGGACCACGGCCGTCTTCATTGACGGCGCCTTCGACCTGATAGGAGGAGGTGGCCGTGCCCCATATGAAGCCGCTCGGAAAACTAGCCGGAGTGGCCGAAGCGGCCACTGGATTGACCGGGCTCACTTGTGACAGCGCCGGGGTCGTCATCATTCCGAGGCCGGAGAGCCCGGCAAGCTTGCCAAAGTGCCGGCGCGAGAACTTACCGAGCATTGATGTCTCCCGTGATATTCGTTCGGTCCGGCATCGAACCCTGCAGCATCCTGGCGGACTGGTACGGATCGATCTGATAGGCGGAAATCCGGTCGATCTCGAATTCGACCATGACCGGCGATTCCCCATCGACGACGCCGACGCCGCCGAAATATTTCGACCCCATCGCCAGATTCACGATCATGTACATCGGATCGTCGAAGCCGACCGGCACCTTGATGTCGGAGACGGGCTTGCGGTCGATGAAATAGATGATGCGATCCCGCTGCCACAGCATGCCGTAGTTGTGGAAACTGTTCGCGGCATCCGGCAACAGGAAGTCAAATCCGCACGATTGGATGCGTCCGGTCGCGGGAATCCGCCAATGCGTCGTCATCACGAGATCGCCGGGCCGCTGGCCGCGTCCTTCCAGGATGTCGATCTCCGGAGGCCAGCCGCCATCGTCGGCCAGCAGCCAGAACGCCGGCCAGACGCCGGTCCCGACCGGGACCTTCGCGCGGATTTCGAAATAGCCGTACTTCTGCGCAAACCAGCCCTGACTCGTGAGGACGCCTGAGATATATTCGTTGTTGAACAACGCGGATTTGAGTTCGGGAGGCGTGCGGCTGGCGATGATCGAGAGAACGCCTTGCCGGACCTTGAATGGGTCGAGCCCCAGCGGCGTCGTCGCCCGACCGCTGTAGCGGGGATCGACATAGATCTGTTGCTCGCCGTTGGTTTTGGTCTGCCGCTTGAAGTCGGAGCCGTCGCCGCCCCAGTAGCGCGCTTCCGGCCAAGCGGCGCCGCCGGTATAGTGCGGCACCCATCGTCCGTGCGCCAGCGGATGTTCGTCGAAATCATCGTGAAATGTCCGATGCAGGGCAACCGGCGCAAGCTGGGTGAGTGGAAACGTATCGACCCGGCGGCACGCTTCGCCCGGTGGATCGTGCGTCGCCAGCAACGAGAGCTGCGGCGGCGCTGCCTTGAAGTCGCCTTGCGCGACAGCCGGCGAAACCGCCGCAAGGCAACCGAAGATGACCAGAACTTTCGGGGTCACAGGCAAAATCCTCAATGAACCGGCTTGGTGATGTGCGCCGACCGGTACGAGATGGTCAAATCATCGCACGCAAATACGGCCCGCCGGTAGTCCTAGCAGAGCAATTGGCGTTTTTGTGATGTTGGAGGTGGCAGTCTGACTGCCCGTTGACGGAATTCTCTGCCGGCTATTGATGGGCGGCCACAATGTCCGAGACAGCGCGCTCGAGCTGCTGCGCGGTGGCGCATTGCCGGACCACGTTGCAGAAGGTCTGATATCGCGGCATCTCCGAATCGCCCCAACCCCAGGTCATACGGCCCTCGGGATTGAGCCACACCAGCCGCTTCGCTCGTTCGGCGATGCGGCGAACGACGTCGGTGCCGGGATCGAGGTTGTTGCTGCGCGCGTCGCCAAGTACGATGACGGTGGTCTGCGGCGTCACGCATTCCATCCATTGCCGCTCGAAGTCGGCAAACGATCCGCCATAGTCGGAGGACCCGAAACCGACTTTGGACATGATCTCGGTCATCGCCTCTTCCGCGGTCTTTGACTCCAGGATCTCGCTGACCTCGATCAGATGTCCGGAAAAGGCGAACGAGCGGACATCCGAGACGACCTCGTGCAGGCTATGGATCAGGAGCAGGAAGAAATCCGAGACGCGCGCCACCGAGCCGGAGACATCGCACAGCGCGACGATCTTGGGCCGGTCGCGCTTGCGGCGCTTCCAGGCGGTGAGGAAAGGAACGCCGCCCCAGGCGGCGTTGCGTCGCATGGTCCGGCGGACATCGAGATGGCCGCGCCGCTGCCGTTTGCGCGGCTTGCTGTAGCGCTCGCGCAGGCGGCGCGCGATCTGGCGGATCAGCGCGCGCATCTGTTCGATCTGCCGCGGTTCGATCCGCGACAGCGGCGCGTTGCGCAGGATCTCGTTGCGCAGGTTTTCCGCTTCCTCGCGCCCATAAAGCAGCAGCGCCTGCGAAACCGCCTCGCGGACGTTCTCGCGCAACGCGTCGGTCGCAGCCTGCAGCCGCTCGGCCAGCGCGGGGTTGCTCGCGGTCAGTTCGTCGAGATCGTCACGAAGCCGCGCAATGCCCATCGCGTCGAGGATGCGGGCAGAAAACAAGCCGCGCTGGGTAAAATACCTGATGTCTGAGAGCGAGGCTGTGCTGGAGGCGTTGGCGATCGCTGTGGCGATCTCGGCCCGATCCTGCGACAAAAGCATCTCGGCGAGCGGGCCGAGGTTTTCGGCCGGCTCATCGCCGCTACTTTGGGGGGGCGGCGTGTTGTCCTGCATGGCGGGCTCGGACTGATCGTTCGCAGGGGAGGACTGCGACAGCTCGGGATGTGCGAAGAAGAGATCGAAGCAATCGCCAAGCGCCTTCTTTTCATCCTCGCTCTTGGCCAGCGTCAGCAGAAAGGTGTCGCGCAGGATGCTTCGATCCGAGACCCCGACCTGCGCCACCGCCCGCATCGCATCGATGCTTTCGGCCGGCGAGACCCGCACGCCAGCTCCGCGCGCCGCGCGAAAGAAGCGATGCAGGTTCTCTTTCATCCGCTTCGGCCGAACACGTTCTGGCGGGACGCGTTGGCGACGAATGCCGTGACATGCGGCAGCGTCGCTTCCACGTCGGATTCGTATTTCAGGAGCACGTTGAGCGTGTCCTTGACCATCTCGTGGCCGAGCTCCGAGGCTTGCAGCAGAACGAGCACGCGCGCCCAGTCGATGGTCTCGCTGACCGACGGCTGCTTCTTCAGGTCGAGGTTGCGGATGTCATGGATGAAGCTGACAAGCTGCTTGCGCAATTTCTCGGAGATGCCGGGAACGCGGCTTTCGACGATGCGTTCCTCGAGCTTCTGTTCGGGAAAGCCGATATGAAGGTGCAGGCAGCGGCGCTTGAGCGCGTCGCCAAGGTTGCGCTCGCTGTTCGAGGTCAGTATCACCGTCGGCGGCACGGCGGCGGACACCGTGCCAAGCTCGGGGATGCTGACCTGGAAATCGGAGAGGATTTCGAGCAGCAGGGATTCAAACTCGGCGTCCGACTTGTCGATCTCGTCGATCAACAGCACGCAGCCCGCGGGCTGCTCCAGCGCCTGCAGCAGCGGCCGCGGCTCGACGAACTCTTTGGAAAAGAACACGTCGCCAAAATCGTGCAGTTGATCGAGCGCCTCATGCAGCGTCTCCGCGCCGCCCAGCACCTCGCCAAGCTTGTCCTTCAGGATCTGGGTATACAGGAGCTGCTTGGCGTACTTCCACTCATACAGTGCTTTTGCTTCGTCCAACCCCTCGTAACATTGCAGGCGGATCATTTTCAGCCCGCGCCATCCTGCGATTGCTTTCGCGAGCTCGGTCTTGCCGACGCCGGCGGGACCTTCGACGAGAATGGGTTTCTCGATCTGCTGGGCGAGGTAGACCGCGGTCGCGATCTGACGGCTTGCGATATAGCCTTGGGACGAAAGGCCGCTTTCGACGGCCTCGATCGAGGCCAATGGCCGATGTGCGGGCCGATGTTCAGCCACGGATTTCAACTCCGGTCTTATGGGCCTATTCTGGCTACGCGCGTTTCGACCCGATGTCCATAGCTCGCCAGGCCATGCACGGCCGTCACGGTGCTCAGAGCAGGGACGCCGCGGTCAGCAATATCGCCGCCTCGCTCGCTTGCTCCAGCGCGCCCAGCACGTCGCCGGTCTGTCCGCCGATCTGCTTGATGGCAAGCCGCGCCAGCACGAGTCCGATCGAGCTCAGCGCCAGCACGCCGACGAACGCGCCGGATGGTCCGAGGCCGAACAAGAGGCAGACGGCCCCCAGCATCAAGGCAATGGCCGCGCTTTGCCGCGGCGGCTGGCCGGCACTGGTCGAAAGGCCGTCCGTGCGTGCCGGCGGGACGAACGACATGAAGATCGGCAAGGCCGCGCGCGCCGACACATGTGCCGATATCAGCGCGATCGTAACGAAACGCGGATCGGCGATCTCCGCCAGCGCGCTCCATCGCAGCATGAGCGAGACCACGAGCGCACAGGCGCCGTAGGTGCCGATGCGGCTGTCGCGCATGATCTCAAGCTTGTTTTCGCGCGTCTTGCCGCCGCCGAAACCGTCGGCGGTGTCGGCGAGGCCGTCCTCGTGCATCGCGCCAGTGAGCAGGATCGTGGCGGTCATCGCAAGCGCGGACGCTGGCAACGGCGGCGCGTGGACGCGAGACGCGAGCCAGTAAACCGCGGCGCCAAAGAGGCCGACCACCAGGCCCGCGACCGGAAACGCCCAGCTTGCGCGCGCCACGTCGCCGTCACCGGCGGGCAACGCCGGTCCGATCTGCAGGCGCGTGCAGAGCGAGATTGCGATCCTGAGATCGAAGATGAGATGTTGCAAGGTTTCAGCGTAACTATTCAAGGCGTGTCTCCGAACGCTGCGACATTTGTAGGGCGCGTGGTTCACTATTTGACGCGTATCGGCAGACCTGCGACGACGAATTCCACTTCGTCGGCCGCGCTCGCGATCATCTGGTTCATGATCCCGGCGGCGTCGCGAAATTCGCGCGCCAGCGCATTATCAGGCACGATGCCGAGCCCCACTTCGTTAGTGACCAGCACCACCGGGCTCTGCTGGCGGCCCAGTGTGTCCGCGAGCGCCGATGCCGCCTTCCACCAGTCGCGTTCGGCATGCAGCAGGTTGGAGAGCCAGAGGGTCAGGCAATCGACGAGCCGCGCCCCGCCGCCGTCGGTCTCGGCCAGAGCTGCCGCCAGTTCCAGCGGAGTTTCCCGTTCGAGCCACTCCGGTCCCCGTCGGGCGCGGTGCGTTGCGATCCGTTCGCGCATTTCGGCATCGAGCGCTTCAGCGGTGGCAATGTAGACCGGCTGCCCTGCGAAGGCGCGCGCGCGGGCCTCCGCCCTCGTGCTCTTGCCTGATCGTGCCCCGCCGGTGATGAGGATGACGGCCATGACGCTCTCCAATGTCAGCCCCGCAGTAACCATCAATCCCGGACGATGACAAAGGCAAAATCTTCGGCGGCGGGGGCTTGCACCGGGTCGACATTCTCGCGCATCAGGAAGGTGCGGTAACCTTGGAGCAGGCGTGGAATTTGCGGGAGCGATGGCGGTGGCGATGGTGGCGGATGCCGTTCTGGGCTGGCCCGACGGCTTGTTCGCGCGCGTCGGTCATCCCGTCACATGGCTCGGCCGGTTGGTCGCCGCGCTGGACACGCGCTGGAACCGGACCGAGGACGCGGCTTGGACGCGCCGCGCCGCGGGCGTGGCCGCCGCGCTGATCGTGATCGCGCTGGCAAGCGGCCTTGCGCTCGCGATGCAGGCCGCGATGCCCCCGGGCTGGACCCGCACGGTCCTGCTCGGGATCGTGGCCTGGCCCTTCGTCGCATTGCGCTCGCTGCTCGATCATGTCGCCGCGGTCGCGCGGCCGCTGCGATCGGGCGATCCGCAATCCAGTGATCTGGCGGCGGCGCGATCGGCGGTATCGATGATCGTGGGGCGCGATCCCGCAAATCTCGACGAAGCGGGCATTGCCCGCGCCGCGATCGAGAGCCTTGCGGAAAACACCTCTGACGGCATCGTCGCGCCGGTGCTCTGGGGTCTGCTGTTCGGGCTGCCTGGCATCGTCGGCTATAAAGCCGTCAACACGCTTGATTCCATGATTGGTCATCGCACCGAACGCCATGAGCAGTTCGGCTGGGCCGCCGCACGGATCGACGATGTCGCAAATCTTGTGCCGGCGCGGCTGACTGGAGTTCTCTTTGCGCTGATGTCCGCGCATCCGGTCGACGCGATGGCCTGCATGGCCAAGGACGCGCGCCGGCATCGCTCGCCCAATGCCGGCTGGCCGGAAGCGGCGATGGCGGGCGCGCTCGGCGTGCGGTTGTGCGGACCGCGCTTCTATCATGGCGAACTCGCCAACGAGCCGTGGCTGAATGGAGGCGCCCGCGATCCCGCAGCCAGCGATATTACGCGGGGGCTAATGCTCTATGCCCGCGCCATGATCTGTCTCGCAGGGCTTCTTGTGGTGCTGGCGTTCGTCTAACGTTCGTCTAAAGAGAGAGAATGTTGGATCACGGTGGAAATCTTGATGTCGCGATCGAGCGTTTTGGCGGGCGCCTGGACGACTGGATCGATCTGTCCACCGGCATCAACCGGCGTCCCTATCCGGTGGGTGAGTTGCAGCCGCGGCACTGGCGCGCGCTGCCGTCCGGCTCCGACATCGAAGCCCTCCATGAGGCGGCAAGGCAAGCGTACGCCACCACCGCGCCGGTTCTCGCCACGGCTGGCGCGCAAGCGGCGATCCAGCTGCTGCCGAGACTGTCGCCTCGCGGCCGGAGCAGGATTCTCGCGCCGACATATAATGAGTACGCCGCCATCTTGAACGCAGCGGGTTGGCACGTCGAGCAGGCGATCGATCTCGAAGCACTCGCCGGCGCCGATCTCGCAATCGTGGTCAACCCCAACAATCCCGATGGGCGGCGGCATGATCCGGCAAAGCTTCTCGCGCTGGTCCCGCGTGTCGGCCGGCTGGTCGTCGATGAAAGCTTTGCCGATGCGGTGCCGGGTCTGTCACTCGCGCCGGAGGCGGGAAGGCCGGGCCTGTTGATCCTGCGCTCGTTCGGAAAATTCTATGGACTGGCAGGTCTGCGGCTTGGCTTTGTGCTCGGCGGCGAGGCCGATGTAGCAGCTCTCGCGGGCATGCTGGGTCCTTGGCCGATCTCGGGTGCGGCGATCGAGATCGGACGGCGCGCGTTGCTGGACCGCGATTGGGCAAATGCGACAACCGCGCGTCTCGCAGGCGAGTCGTCACGGCTGGATGCTCTGGCGAAAGAGGCGAACTGGGCATTGGTCGGCGGCACATCGCTGTTTCGGCTCTACGAGACCGGCGACGCGAACGCCGCGCAGGCGCGGCTTGCCGGCGCAAGAATCTGGTCGCGCGTCTTCAAGGACGCGCAGGGCTGGCTGCGCTTGGGCTTGCCCGGCAGCGATAGGGAGTGGGCGCGGCTCGCCGCCGTCCTTGCTCGTTATAGCTGCCGTGGACGCGACCGTCCGTGGACACCGCGCCTTCCGGCGCATCGCCGACATTTGCGAAGGGACGCGCGCAATCCGGCCCGTCGGTATGGCCGATATGGATCTCGTAGGCGTCAATGGGCTCACGCGTCCCCGCGTGAACGGCTGCGACCCGCGTCAGGCTTTTCTGCGGAGTCATCACGGTAGTGACGTCGAGAAGCCTGAGACCCGGCGTCTCGCCTGCCGGTCCTTCGATGCCTTCGGGATCGGCGATGCTCTGTCCAAGCATCTGGTAGCCGCCGCAGAGGCCGAGCACGTGGCTGCCGCGGCGGTGATGCGCCAGGATATCGATGTCCCAGCCCTGATCGCGCAGGAACTTAAGATCGCCGCGCGTCGATTTGGAGCCGGGGAGAATGACGAGCGTCGCATCGCCGGGAATGGCCTCACCCGGCCGGACCATCACGAGATCGACGTCGGGCTCGAGCTTCAAGGGATCGAGATCGTCGAAATTGGCGATCCGCGACAGCGCAAGGCAGGCGATCTTGCGCCGGCCCGCTTTGCGCGCGTCCGCAAGCCCCAGCGCGTCCTCCGCCGGAAGCTCATTGGCGCGCGCGAAGTAAGGCAAGATGCCAAATCCGCGCCAACCGGTCCGCTCCGCGATCAGCGCGTAGCCGTCATCGAACAGCGAGGGATCGCCGCGGAATTTGTTGATGATGAAGCCTTTGATCATGGCGGCATCCTCAGGATCGATCACTGTCTTGATCCCGACGAGCTGCGCGATGACGCCGCCGCGGTCGATGTCGCCAATGAGCACGACGGGAACATCGGCGCGCCGCGCAAAGCCCATATTGGCGATGTCGTTCGCGCGGAGATTGACTTCGGCTGGGCTGCCGGCGCCTTCGACCAGAACGAGATCGGACTTGGCCTTCAGCCGCTCGAAACTTTCCAGCACCGCCGGCACCAGCGACGGCTTGAGCGCGGCGTAGTCACGTGCGCGTAACGTCGCGACACGTTTTCCCTGCACGATGATCTGCGCGCCCACCTCCGTCTCCGGCTTCAGCAGCACCGGGTTCATGTCGGTGTGCGGTTCGACGCCAGCGGCCTGCGCCTGCAGCGCCTGCGCCCGGCCGATCTCGCCGCCGTCGATCGTCACGGCCGCGTTGTTCGACATGTTCTGCGGCTTGAACGGCAGCACGCGAAGCCCGCGGCGCTTGGCGGTGCGCGCGAGCCCTGCGACGATGAGCGACTTGCCCACGTCCGAGCCCGCTCCCTGGATCATCAATGCGCGCGCCATGCGACTCACATGCTCGAAGCTTACTTTTTGAACATGATCTCTTCGGAAAACCGGTACCCACTTTTCCGGATCATGTTCTAGAACTCGACGCCGGGCTGCGCCTTGATGCCGGACCGGAACGGATGTTTAACCAGCGTCATTTCTGTGACGAGGTCGGCCGCGTCGATCAGTTCCGGCTTGGCGTTACGACCGGTCAGCACGACATGCGTGAGCGGCGGTCTCGAATTTTGCAGGAACGCGACGACCTCGTTGATGTCCAGATAGTCGTAGCGCAGCGCGATGTTGATCTCGTCGAGCACGACCATGCGCAGACTGGAATCGCTGATCAATTCCTTGGCCTTCTCCCAGCCAGCCTGAGCGGCGGCGACATCGCGGGCGCGGTCCTGCGTCTCCCATGTAAAGCCTTCCCCCATGGCATAGAACTGGCACAGCTCACCGAAATGTGTGGTCAATAGCCGCCGCTCGCCCGTATCCCAGGCGCCCTTGATGAACTGCACGACCGCGCAGGGAAAGCCATGCGCGACGCATCGAACGATCATGCCGAACGCCGCCGACGACTTGCCTTTTCCCGCGCCGGTGTGGACGATGATCAGGCCTCTCTCGCCGCTTTTCTCGGCCATCATGCGGTCGCGCGCGGCCTTCTTCCTGGCCATCTTGGCCGCGTGGCGGGCATCCTCAGCGGCATCGTGCTCGGGAACCATGCTGGACGCTCCTCCTGCTTGACAAGGCCCGCACCTTGACAAGGCGGACACTTGGGCAAATGGTGGGTTGAACGTTGGTTCCTGTCCTACGACAGGCGAAGAGGGAATGCGATAGGGCTAAAAGCCTTCACGGCTTGAGCTCGAAAAGCAGCCGCCCCCGCGACCGTGACCGGAGAGATCCCCAACAGCCACTGACCGATAAGGTCGGGAAGGCGGGGATCGGAGGAGAAATCCTGCTCCGCAAGCCGGGAGACCTGCCAACGCTCCGTGTTTTAGTCCGGCGGACGGGGTGTTCCGCGACGGGGAAGCGAATCGCTCACCGGATTCGCGCGCCTCATCGCCTCCTGCCGCCAGTATCAGGGAAGGGCGATGACCGTCACGCTTCATGTCTGCATCACCTGTCGCGCGGGTCAAACGATCCCGGAAGGAGAGCCGACGCCGGGCGCGCGCCTGCGCGACGCCATTCTCGACGCGGGCGTGCCCTCCGGCGTGAACCTGGTGCCGGTCGAATGCCTCTCCGCCTGCAACCAGGGCTGCTCGGTCGCGCTGAGCGCCCCCGGGCGCTGGTCTTACGTGTACGGCCGCTTGTCGGACGGGAACGCACCGGACGTCGTTGCCGGCGCGGCGGCCTATGCGGCGGCGCCCGACGGCATCGTGCCGTGGCGCACGCGGCCCGAAATCTTCCGCAAGCAGTCGCTCGCCCGCATTCCACCCATCATGTCTTTGCCGGAGGCCGCCGAATGACCTCGCTTGCCAAAATTCCGGTGACCGTCATCACCGGCTTTCTCGGATCGGGCAAGACCACGCTGATCCGGCATCTGATGACGAACGCAAACGGCAAGAAGCTTGCGGTGCTCGTCAACGAGTTTGGCAGCGAAGGTGTCGATGGCGAGATCCTGAAGTCCTGCGCCGACGCCAATTGCCCGGAGGAAAATATCGTCGAGCTTGCCAATGGCTGCATCTGCTGCACGGTGGCCGACGACTTCATTCCGACCATCGAAAACCTGCTGTCGCGCAAGGTTCGCCCCGATCATATCCTGATAGAGACGTCCGGGCTCGCCTTGCCGAAGCCGCTCTTGAAGGCGTTCGACTGGCCGGAGATCCGCTCGCGCATCACGGTCGATGGGGTCATTGCACTCGCGGACGCGGAAGCCGTGGCGGCGGGCCGCTTTGCACCGGACCCGGCAGCAGTCGATGCGCAACGCGCCGCCGACGAAAGTCTCGATCACGAGACGCCGCTGTCCGAGGTGTTCGAGGATCAGGTCTGCTGCGCGGACATTGTGCTTTTGACCAAGGCCGATCTTGCCGGCGTAGAGGGACTTGAAGCGGCGCGACTCGCGATCGCAGCCGAGACGCCGCGCCCGGTCCCGATGCTCGCGGTCACCGACGGGGCGATCGACCCGCGCTTGATCCTTGGTATCAACGCCGCGGCGGAGGACGATATCGCCGCGCGACCCTCGCATCATGATGGCGAGGACGACCATGAGCATGACGACTTTGCCTCTGTCGTCGTCGAGCTTGCGGAGATCACCGATATCGATGCGCTGGTGCGATCGATCGGGCGGCTGGCGCGCGAGCAGAACGTGCTGCGCGCCAAGGGATATCTCGCGGTCGCGGGCAAGCCGATGCGGCTCTTGGTGCAGTCGGTCGGCGAGCGCGTGCGGCATCAGTTCGACCGGCCGTGGGGCGAGACGCCGCGGCGATCGAAATTGGTCGTGATCGGCGAACGCGGCGATATCGATGAGGCTGCGATCAAGGCGGGCCTTGGTATTTAAGAAGCACAGGATTTCGGGACCGGAAGTCTGATGCACGTCGTCTTTCGTGAGAGTCATGGGCTTGAGGAGACCGCGACGGCCGTCGATCTCGGTCAGGATTCGGCCGATCTCGTCGTGCTCTCATTCTCCGACAGCGACCTTGCCGCGTTCGCGGCTGGCTGGCGGCGCGGCCGCGCCGGACTGCCGTCGCTGCGGCTTGCAAATCTCGTGGCGTTGCGTCATCCGCTCTCGGTCGACACCTATGTCGAGCGCACGCTGTCGCATGCGCGTGGGATCTTGGTGCGGCTGATCGGCGGCGAGTCCTATTGGCAATACGGGATCGCCGCGCTGCATCAGCTCGCGACGCAGCGCGGCATCGCGCTCGCTGTACTGCCGGCCGACGGCCGCGACGACGCCCGGCTTGATGAACTTTCGACACTACCGCTCTCCGCCTTGCGGCGGCTCAAGGCACTTTGCGACAACGGCGGCGCGACGGCGGCGCAGGCCGCGATCGCCCAGCTCGCGCTGGCGTCCGGACTTTATGCGGGGCCGGTATTTGGCGAAACAGACATCCCCGACATGGGTTTCTACGATCCGGCACTTGGCGTGCTGGCGTCGCTGCCGCACTCCGACAGGCCGCGCGCGCTCGTCGCGTTCTATCGCTCCTATCTCACCGCAGCCGACACCGGGCCGATCGATGCGCTGATAACGGCCTTGCATCGGAAGGGTTTTGACGCCCGCGGCGTGTTTGCAACCTCGCTGAAAGCGCCCGGCGTCGCCGCGTGGCTGAAGACTCACCTCACGCAACAACCGCCGGCCGTGATCGTCAATGCGACCGCGTTCTCGGCGATGGGCGATGACGGAACGACGCCGTTCGACGCCGCGGCCTGCCCGGTGTTCCAGGTCGCGCTGTCGACCGCCCGGCGTGAGGATTGGGCGTCCTCGCTCCGCGGCCTGTCGCCGGCCGATCTCGCGATGCATGTGGTGCTGCCGGAAGTCGATGGACGGATCTTTGCCGGCGTCGTCAGCTTCAAGTCGCCGGGCGCGCGCGATCCCGCTTTGCAGTTTTCGCATCTGGCGCACCAGGCCGACGATGCACGCGTCGATGCCGCGGTCGGACGGATGTTGTCCTGGCATCGGCTCGCGACGAGGCCGGCCCATGACAAGCACCTCGCCATTATTCTATCCAGCTATCCCGGTCGCCCGCATCAGATCGCGCATGCCGTAGGGTTGGACACGTTGGCTTCAACCGAAGCTTTGCTCGCCGATCTCGGCGCGGCCGGTTTCGATGTGGAAAGTAGCGACGAGCTAGGGAAAGCCCTGGGCGAGGCAGTGCTGACCTGGCGCGTTGTCGACTATAGCGCCGCTTTGGCAACGCTTCCCAAGCCGTTGCAGCAGAATCTCGAGAATGCCTGGGGTTCGCCGGAAGACGATCCTCTCGTCCATGGCGGCGAATTCCGTTTCGCCGCGGTCCGGCGCGGCAAGGCGATCATCGCCGTCCAACCGGAACGCGGCGACGTCGGGACGCGCGACAGCGACTATCATGACCTCTCGCGCACGCCGCGCCATGCTTATGTCGCGTTCTATCTGTGGCTCAGGAGCCTGAGCATGGACACCCTGATCCACATGGGCGCGCATGGCACGCTGGAATGGCTCCCGGGAAAATCCGTGGCGCTGTCGGACGAATGCTGGCCCGAGGCGCTGATCGCTGACCTGCCGGTGATCTATCCTTTCATCGTCAACGATCCCGGCGAAGCGGCGCAGGCCAAGCGGCGTATCGGCGCCATCACCATCGGGCATCTGCCGCCGCCGCTCGCGGACTCGACGCTCCCCGAAAACCTGGTTCGGCTCGAACAACTGCTCGACGAGTACTCGACCGCCGATGGTCTCGATCCCGCGCGGCGCCAGCGTCTCGTCGCCGCGATCCGTGACGAAGCGCGCGCGGTGGGCGTGGAGCATGATCTTGGTCTCAACGCGACGGCGGCGCCGGCCGAAGCGATCCCCCGGATCGACCGCTTCGTCTGCGATTTGAAGGAGAGCCAGTACGGCGACGGGCTGCATGTGTTCGGCCGCGGCGCGTGCGGCACTGAAGAACGGCGCGCGCTGATCGATGCGCTGTCGGGCAAGCACGTGGCGCCGGGGCCCGCGGGCTCGCCCCATCGCGGACGAAGCGACGTCCTGCCGACCGGGCGCAATCTGTTCGCAGTCGATCCGCGCGCGGTGCCGACGCGCTCCGCCCATGCCCAGGGCATCAAGCTTGCCGAAGAGCTGTTGCGCCGGCACCTGCAGGATCACGGCGATTGGCCGAAGGGGTTGGTCGTCGACCTCTGGGGATCGGCGACCATGCGAACGGCCGGCGAGGAATTTGCGATGGCCTTGCAGCTTGCCGGCATCGAGCCGCGCTGGGACCAGGGCTCCGGGCGTCTCACCGGTTTCGAGATCATCCCACTGGCGCAGCTCGGCCGGCCGCGCATCGACGTGACGCTTCGCGTCTCCGGGCTGTTTCGCGACGTTTTTACCAGCCTCGCGCAACTGTTCGAGGCGGCCTCCGAAGTACTGTCGAAGCGCGACTTCGAAGGTGACGAGAATCCGTATTGTCATCGCGCCGCGCGCGTGTTCGGGCCGCGCCCCGGGCAATACGGTGTCGGCATGACGTCGAAGCTGGATGTGTTCACGCGCGAAGCCCGTCATGCGGCAGGCGAGGCATGGCTCGCGGCTTCGTCATGGTCCATCGCGCCCGATGGCGCGATGAAGTCTGATCGCGCAGGGATCGAGGCGCGGCTCGCGGCAGCCGATGCCTTTGTGCATGTCCAGGATCTGCCCGAGACGGATCTGCTGCTCGCGGCCGACTATGCCGCGCATGAAGCCGGCGTGGTAGCGGCGGCGGCCACGCTCAATTCCCCGATGTCGGCGCTCTACCATCTCGATGCAACGCGGCCCGACACGCCGCGCGCGCGATCGTTGACCGAAGAAATCTCCCGGGTGGTGCGCGCCCGCGCAGCCAACCCGAAATGGATCGCGGGCATGATGCGTCACGGCTTTCGCGGCGCCGCCGAAATCGCGGCGACGCTGGAGCACATGGCGGCATTCGCACACCTGGCCGATGCCGTGCCGGCACATCTGTTCGATCTCTATTACGATGCGACACTCGGCAACGACGAGATCCGCGCGTTCCTCGATCGCGCGAGTCCGGCGGCGCTGGCGGCGATGGAGGATTGCTTCAGGCGCCTGCATGAGGCGTCGCTGTGGGTGACGCGGCGCAATTCGATTGCGGCGTCATTGCGGGAAGCGTCATGACCGGCTTCGCGATCAAGGGCTGGTGTCCCAGCGCCTATCGGCCGATACAATCGGGCGACGGCCTCGTGGTCCGCGTCCGTCCGCGCGGCGGCCGGCTGTCGGCCGCGCAAGCTTCATGCATCGCCGATCTCGCCGAGCGTTATGGCAATGGGCTGATCGATTTGACCGGCCGGGCCAATTTGCAGATCCGCGGCGTCAGTGCCGCGAGCCATGCGCCGCTGCTGGACGTGCTGGCAGAACTCGGGCTGATCGACGCAGACGTGGAAAAGGAGGAGCAGCGCAATATCGTGGTCGCGCCATTCTGGACCGAGGGCGACGATACCCATTCGCTTGCCGCCGAACTTGAGCAGGCGCTCGCGGCCAATTCTCTCGGCCTGCCAGCGAAATTCGGCTTCGCCGTCGACTGCGGAAGGGAGCGCGCGCTGGCGCGGACTCCCGCCGATATCCGCATTGAGCGCGGGGCCGAGGGCGGACTGATCGTGCGCGCGGACGGCTCGGCGATCGGCCGTGCCGTTGGAAGGGTCGATGCGGTCGCTATCGCGCTGTCGCTCGCAAAATGGTTTGTGGCTTCCAGCGGTGCGAGGGATGGGCGAGGGCGGATGGCTGCGCACATCGCAAGCGGCATAATCCTTCCGGATGCGGTGGCCGGCCATGCTGAGCCTGCGTCGTCCATCCCACGGCCGGGGCCCGGGCTTCGTACCGATGGCACACTGGTCGCGCTTGCGTTTGGACAACTGCACAGCGCGACACTGAAATTCATCAGCCAGCTCGCGCCGGCTCTGCGTATCACGCCCTGGCGCATGATCCTCATCGAAGAGCTCGCCGAGATGCCGCGACACAATGGCCTCGTCACGCGCGCCGATGATCCGATCCTGCGCGTCGTGGCCTGCACCGGTGCGCCGGCCTGTCGGCAGGCGCATGCGGAAACGCGCGTGCTCGGAGCCGTGCTGGCGCCGTTCATCGCGGCGGATGCCCGCCTTCATGTCTCCGGTTGCGCCAAAGGTTGCGCTCATCGGGGCACGTCTTCGATCACCCTGGTCGGCGCCAGCGATGGCTTCGATCTGATCCGCGATGGCTGCACGCGTGACGTTCCCGTGATGCGCGGAATCAATCCGGCGACGATGCGCGCCAATCCCGCGGCTCTATTGGGAGCCGACTGATGCCCCATGTTTACGAAACCGACGGTGCGGCGATCTACCGGCAGTCGTTCGCGACCATCCGGGCCGAAGCCGATCTTGCGCGCTTCACGCCGGATGAGGAGCCTGTGGTCGTGCGTATGATCCACGCGTCAGGCATGGTCGGCCTCGAAGCGAGCGTCCGCTTTACGCCCGGCATGGCGAAGGCAGCGCGCGCGGCGTTGCAGAATGGCGCGCCCATCCTTTGCGATGCGCGCATGGTGTCGGAGGGGATTACGCGCTCGCGCCTTCCGGCCGATAACGCCGTGATCTGCACGCTCGACGACCCTGCCGTGCCATGGCTCACCCAGGCCATGCGCAATACCCGTTCAGCCGCGGCCCTTGAACTCTGGCGGCCGCATCTCAAAGGATCGATTGTTGCGATCGGCAACGCGCCGACCGCGCTGTTCCATCTCCTCAATATGCTGGAAGACCAAACTTGCCCGCGGCCGGCGGCGATCATCGGTTGCCCCGTTGGTTTCGTCGGCGCGGCGGAAGCCAAGGCCGCGTTGATGGCGGCTGCACCCGCCCACGCGCTCACCGTCGAGGGACGTCTCGGTGGCTCGGCCATCACGGTCGCCGCCGTGAACGCGCTTGCAAGCAGGAGCGAATAGCGATGGGGCGGATCATCTGCTGCGGCCTTGGACCGGGCGATCCGGACCTGATCAGCGTGCGCGCGGACAGGGAAATCCGCGCCGCGACGCATGTGGCGTATTTCCGCAAGAAGGCGCGGCCGGGACAGGCGCGATGCATCGTCGATGGGCTATTGGCGCAAAACGTCACCGAATATCCGATGGAATATCCGGTCACGACCGAACTTGCCTTTGACAGCCCCGATTATGTCCGCGCGCTCGCGGAGTTTTACGACGCCTGCGCGGATCGGCTCGAACGGCTTGCGCACGAGACGGATGTCGTCGTGCTCTGCGAGGGCGACCCGTTCTTCTATGGCTCGTTCATGCATCTCTATGCGCGGCTGCAGGGCCGCGTCGCAATGGATGTGATCGCCGGTATTCCCGGGATGGCCGGGTGCTGGAACGCCGTCGGCCAGCCGATTGCGCTCGGCGATGACGTAATGACGGTGCTGATGGGAACGCTGCCGGAAGATGAGCTGGCAAGACGCGCGTTCGGCTTCGACGCGCTCGTGGTCATGAAGACCGGACGTAATCTCGGCAAGGTTCGCCGTGCGCTGCAGGCGGCGGGACGACTCAATGAGGCCTGGTTGATCGAACGCGGCACCATGCCAGGCGAGCGCGTTACGCGCCTGAAGGATGTCGATACGACGGATTGCCCTTACTTTGCGATTGTCCTCGTGCACGGGCGCGGGCGGCGGCAAGAGGCGGCCGAATGACGGGCAGCTTGACCATCGCAGGGCTCGGGCCGGGCGACGCGGCGCTGGTGACGCCGGAGGTGTCGGCCGCGCTGGCCGACGCGACGGATGTTCTCGGCTATGCGCCCTATGTCGCGCGTGTGCCGGTGCGGGAAGGTTTGAGGCTTCATCCGTCCGATAATCGCATGGAGCTGCAACGGGCCGGCGAGGCGCTGCGGCTCGCCGCTGACGGACGCGACGTCGTCATCGTCTCGTCAGGCGATCCCGGCGTTTTCGCCATGGCGGCCGCCGTGTTTGAAGCGCTCGAAGCATCGCCGCAGTGGCACGACGTCGCGATCCGCGTGCTGCCGGGCGTGACCGCGATGCTCGCCGCAGCCGCGCGCGCGGGCGCGCCGCTCGGCCATGATTTCTGCGCCATCAATCTCTCGGACAATCTGAAGCCGTGGCCGACGATCGAAAAGCGCCTGCGGCTTGCGGCCGAGGCCGATTTTGCGATGGCGATCTATAACCCGCGCTCCGCGAGCCGACCTGACGGCTTTGCCCGCGCGCTTCAGATTTTGACAGAGGCGGGCTGCGGCGAGCGCACCGTCATCTTCGCCCATGCCGTCACCACGCCCAAAGAGCGTATCGAGATTCTGCCGCTGCAGGAGGCGCGCGCCGACATGGCCGACATGGCGACCGTCGTCATCATAGGCAATTCGGCGACGCGCCGCGTCGGCCGCTGGGTCTATGCCCCGAGGCGTGAGTCATGACCAAGCCACGCCAGCACCTCTTCGATGCTCTCGACCCATGGCCGCTCGGGGAGCTCGGGCCGCGCGATCATGACGACCGGGAGGCCAAGCTCGCGTGCGGCGTCGATCTTGGCGCGCGCGCCGGTGCCGCCGGAATTTCGTGCGACGACCCATGCGATGTGTCGCGCGCACATCAGGCCGAGATCACTAGCAAGGGTGAAGGGGCCGCGCGAAACGATGACGTCGGTGTCCGGCAACGGCAGCGCGCCCTCGGGGGGATCGACGAATCGCAGGGTGTATGCGTGCTGCGGCTTGGCGGCAAAGGGCGCAAGATGCTGCCGGCCGATCGCCAGAAACACGTGGGCGCGTGCTTCCGGCAAGGCATCGACCGCGGCGTCGATGTCGCGTACCTCAATCCATCGGTCGCCGTACATTTGCGTCCACGGCGCGCGCTCGAGCGCGATCAGGGGGATTTGCGCCGCGGCGCACGCGTCGACGGCATTGCGGCTCATTTCGGCGGCGAAGGGGTGGGTCGCATCGATCACATGCGTGATGCGCTCCTGCCGGATGAAAGCGGCAAGGCCGCTCGCGCCGCCAAACCCGCCGATGCGGGTCGGCAGCGCGTGGCCGAGCGGAATCTGCGTGCGGCCCGCGTAGGAATAGAGCGCATCGACATTCGCGCGGGCGAATCGATCGGCGAGCTTGTTGGCGTCTCCTGTTCCGCCCAAAATGAGGGCGCGCATCGTGCCTGATCCCTGGCTGACCATCATCGGTATTGGCGAAGATGGCCCTGCCGGGCTGTCGAAGGCAAGCCGAAAAGCGCTTGCGCGAGCCGAGGTCGTATTCGGTGGCGAGCGTCACTTGAAGCTAGCCGAAATGGATGATCGGGGCCGGCCTTGGCCGGTGCCATTCGATGTCGCGCCTGTGCTATCCTGTCGTGGGCGCCCGACCGCGGTGCTCGCCTCGGGCGATCCGTTCTGGCATGGCGTGGGCGGCAGTCTGGTGCCGCATCTGGAAACGGGAGAATGGGTCGCGCACGCGGCGCCTTCGACCTTTTCGCTTGCGGCCGCGCGGCTGGGCTGGCGTCTTGAAGACGTGATTTGCTTGGGCCTTCACGCGGCGCCGTTCGAGCGGCTGGTGCGGCATCTTGCGCGGGGTACGCGCACCATCTGTCTCGTGCGCGACGGCAAGGCGGCGGACGTACTCGCGCGATGGCTCACCGCGCGCGGCTGGGGCGCTTCGCGGCTGTGGATGCTGTCGGCGCTCGGCGGAGCGCGCGAGCGCATTATCCAAGGCCGGGCCGATCGCTTTGCAGCGGATACGGCGTTGAGCCCGCTTGCGGTCGCGTTGGAAGCCGAGGGGCCAGCGGGATTGCCACGCAGTTCCGGACTTGATGACGATCTTTTTGTGCATGACGGCCAGATCACCAAGCGTCCGATGCGAGCGCTCGCGCTATCGGCGCTTGCGCCACGTCCGGACGAAACGCTGTGGGATATCGGTGCGGGTTCGGGCTCGATCTCCATCGAATGGAGCTTGGCAGGAGGAAAGGCGATCGCGGTTGAGGCGCGCGAGGATCGCGCGGCCAATATCCGCGCCAACGCCGCGTCCTTCGGGCTGTCAGATCGCATTTCGATCGTCGCGGGATGTGCGCCCGCGGCGCTCTCCTGCCTAGGCAAGCCTGACGCGGTGTTCATCGGCGGAGGTCTGGATGCGGCGATGTTCGACGCGCTCTGGTCGCTGCTTGCCGACGGCACGCGGATCGTTGCGCATGCGGTGACGTTGGAAACTGAGGCACTTCTGTCGGAGCTGCACCAAACGCACGGCGGCGATCTGATGCGGATCGAGATTGCGCATGCCGCGCCGCTCGGCCGCTATCGATCCTGGCAGGCCGTGCGCCCCGTCGGGCAATGGAGCGCGGTGAAGAGAGGAGAGGGCGAATGACCGTGCATTTCATCGGCGCCGGACCCGGCGCGCCCGATCTCTTGACCTTGCGCGGGCGCGATCTCATCGCGTCCTGTCCGGTCTGTCTTTATGCCGGCTCGCTGGTGCCAAAGGAGATGCTCGCGCATTGCCCCACCGGCGCGCGAATCGTCAACACCGCGCCAATGTCGCTCGATGAGATCATAACGGAGATTTCGGCCGCGCATGCTGAAGGTCGTGATGTCGCGCGGCTGCATTCCGGCGATCTATCGGTCTGGTCCGCGATGGGCGAGCAGCTCCGGCGCCTGCGGACGCTTGGCATTCCCTTCACGGTGACGCCGGGCGTGCCGTCATTCGCTGCCGCCGCCGCCGCGCTGGAGATAGAACTCACGCTCCCCGGCCTCGCGCAATCGGTGGTGCTGACGCGCACCTCGGGCCGGGCGAGCGCCATGCCGGAGGGCGAGGCGCTGTCGGCTTTTGCGGCGACCGGTGCGATCCTCGCGATCCATCTCTCCGTGCATGTGCTTGCCAAGGTGATCGCCGAGCTTCTGCCGCACTATGGCGCCGATTGCCCGGTGGCGGTGGTCTGGCGCGCGAGCTGGCCGGACCAACGCGTCGTGCGCGCGACGTTGGGCACGCTCGAAGCCTCGCTCGGCGCCGATCTTGAACGCACCGCGATCATCCTGGTCGGCCGGACGCTCAATGCCAGCGATTTCGGCGAAAGCCGCCTCTATGCCCCTGATTACGACCGCCGCTACCGGCCGGTCGGAAGCGCGCCGCGATTTCCGGAGGCGTCGTGATGGCGCATTGTCTCGTCATCTCCGCTCCCGCCTCCGGCGCTGGCAAGACGACACTGACGCTCGCGCTTGCGCGTGCCTATCGCGACCGTGGACTAAGCGTGCAATGCTTCAAGAGTGGCCCCGATTATATCGACCCCGCATTTCACGCTGCGGCGACGGGGCGCAGCTCCGTCAATCTCGATAGCTGGGCGATGCGGCGCGACACTATCGAACGCCTTGTCGCGCGCGGCGGGGATGCAGATCTCGTGCTGACCGAAGGCTCGATGGGGCTGTTCGACGGCGTCGCATCGCCGGGCATGTCCGGCACGGGCGCCAGCGCTGACATCGCCGAGTTGATGGGCTGGCCGGTGCTGCTGGTGCTCGATCCCTCAGGCCAGGCGCAGACGGCCGCGGCCGTCGCTGCCGGGCTTCGGGATTTCCGGCGCGGCGTGCGGATCGCAGGCGTCATTCTCAACCGCGTCGCCAGTCCCCGTCATGAAGACCTGGTGCGTCGCGCGATGGAATCAGCCGGCATTGCCGTTCTCGGCGCGTTGCCGCGGCATGCGCCGATCAAACTGCCCGAGCGCCATCTCGGTCTTGTCCAGGCAGAGGAATTGGTGCGGCTGAACGACCTGGTCGGGGAAGCCGCGCGTCTGGTCGCCGAACGCATCGATCTCGACGCGCTGTTGCGATTGTCCGATTGCGCATGGGCGGCGCCGGCCAGCAAATCCATACCGTGTGTCACTCCTCCGGGCCAGCGTGTTGCACTCGCGCGCGACGCCGCTTTTTCCTTCATCTATCCGCACATCCTCGAAGGCTGGCGCGCGGCGGGCGCCGAGATCATGCCGTTCTCGCCGCTTGCCGATGAAGGCCCGCACGAGACCGCCGACGTCTGCTGGCTGCCTGGCGGTTATCCGGAATTGCATGCCGGACGGATCGTGGCCAACCAGCGGTTTCACCGCGCGCTGAAGGCGTTTGCTGAAACCCGCCCGGTGCATGGCGAATGCGGCGGCTACATGGTGCTCGGTAGCGGACTGATCGACAAGGACGGCACGCGGCACGCGATGACGGGATTGTTGGGTCTGGAGACCAGCTTCGCCACGCGCCGCATGCATCTCGGTTACCGGCTGGCGGAGCTTGCCGCCGGCATCCCGGGCCACGCTTCCGGCGCGCGGCTGCGCGGCCACGAATTCCACTATGCCACGATCCTTGCCCAACCCGATGCGCCGCTCGCCACCGTGCGCGATGCCAACGGCACCGATGTGGCGGAGAGCGGATCGCGTCGCGGACGCGTCACCGGCACGTTCTTTCATCTGATCGCGGAGGACAGATGAGCGGCTTCGTTACCTTCGTCTCGGCGGGGCCGGGCGATCCCGAGCTTCTGACGCTGAAAGCCGCCGCGCGCCTCGGCGCCGCCGACGTCGTGCTCTACGACGATCTCGCCGCGGGAGCCGTTCTCGATCACGTCCGTAAAGGCGCGAACCTCGTCTCTGTTGGCAAGAGGGCGGGGAAGCGCTCGGCCAAGCAGGAGCATGTCAGCCGGCTGCTGGTCGATTACGCCGCAACGGGAGCGTCCGTGGTGCGGCTGAAGTCCGGCGATGCCGGGATATTCGGCCGGCTTGAGGAAGAGCTGGAGGCGCTGCGATCAGCAGGCATCGCCTACGAAATCATCCCCGGCGTCACTGCCGCCTGCGCGGCCGCGGCGACGGCGGGGATTCCGCTGACCCGCCGTCACACCGCCCGCCGCGTGCAGTTTGTCACCGGCGCTGACGTGAAAGGCGAACTGCCCGAGGACCTCAACTGGACGGCGCTCGCAGACCCCCACGCGATGACCGCGCTCTACATGGGAAGGCGGACCTTTCCGGCGCTGGCCGCACGGCTGATCGCAAAGGGAATGTCGCCTGACACCCCGGCGCTGTTCGCCGAATCTGCCGGGCACGCCGATCAGCGGCTCGTTCGCACGACAATCGCAAGACTTGCCGAGCAACTCGCGCAGGAAAATGTGACTGCAACCGCCGTAATCCTCTACGGGGCGCTGGCGGGGACCGATTGATAACGATATAAATCCGCAACCGAGAAGGACATGAACCATGCATATCGAACCCGGTATCGTTGACGGCACCAAGATCGTCCTGAGCTACGCCACGGCCGCGGCCGCCTGCGGCTACGCCGTGAAACTCGCCGCCCAAACGGTCCGTGAGCAGGGCACTGCCTCTTTCGCCATGCGCGCCGGCACAACCGCGGCGCTGGTGTTTTCGTTCTTCGAGCTGCTGCCGCATTTCTCCGTCGGCGTATCGGAGGTTCATTTCATCTTCGGCTCGACGCTGTTTCTGATGTTCGGCGCCGCGCCCGCGGCCTTCGGACTGGCGCTCGGGCTTCTGCTGCAAGGCTTGTTCTTCGAGCCGGCCGACCTGCCGCAATTCGGCATGAACGTGACGACGCTATTGGTACCGCTGTTCGCCATCGGCGCGCTTGCTGACCGCATCATCGCCCGCAAGACCGCTTATGTTGATCTGGAATATCGCCAGGCGCTTTCGCTTTCGACGGCGTATCAGGCTGGCATCGTGGCGTGGGTCGCGTTCTGGGCCATCTATGGCCGCGGCCTTGGTGCCGACAACCTGTCGTCGATCGCGACTTTCGGCGCGTCCTACGCGCTCGTGATCGGCGTCGAGCCGCTGGTCGATCTCGGCGTCCTGGCGATGGCGAAGTCGCTGCGCGGCGTGTTCGACGGGGCCTTCGTCACCCGCCGGCTGCATCACGCCGCATAAGGCCTGGCAGGGTTGCCCCCGGCCGATGATGCTGTGTTCGCTCTGTCGCTGATCGGGATCGGTTGCGGCGATCCCGATCAGTTGACGCATCAGGCCGTCCGCGCAATCAACGCCGCGGACCTGGTCCTGATTCCATGCAAGGGCGCGGAGAAATCGGACCTCGCGGAGTTACGCCGCGCGATTTGTGCGCAAGTTCTCACGAATCCCGCGACGCGTATCGCCGAGTTCGACCTGCCGGAGCGCGACAGCGCCCGGGAGGACTACCGTGGCGGCGTCGATGAATGGCACGATGCCGTCGCCGCGGCGTGGTCGCGGGAGATCGCCCGCCATCTCGGCGGCACGGGGCGGGTGGCGCTGTTGATCTGGGGCGATCCTTCGCTTTACGATTCAAGCCTGCGCGTCGCGCGAAGGCTTGAGCCGGTGCCGAAGATCGAAGTGATTCCCGGGGTCACCGCGATCCAGGCGCTGTGCGCGGCCCACGCCATTCCGCTCAATGAGATCGGCGAGCCGTTTCTTGTCACGACTGGACGGCGGCTGCGGGAAGGCGGCTGGCCGCTTGGCGTAGAGACGGTCGTTGTTATGCTCGATGGCGGTACGGCCTTCCAGGCGCTCGATGCAAAGGGCATTCATATCTGGTGGGGCGCTTATCTCGGCATGCCGAACGAGATCACCCTGTCCGGCCCGCTGACCGAGTTGAGCGCAAAAATCGCCGCCGCGCGCGCGGAGGCGCGAGCGCGGCATGGCTGGATTATGGACAGTTACATCCTGAAACGTGCATTGACTTAAATCGATAAGATCGAAGGCTGACACGCCATGCTGCCCGAATGGGTCTATCAGGAATGCCCTCGCATCTCGGCCGCGCATCGCGATGCGGCGTTTGTCCGGCAATGCGAACTCACCAAGCCCGCCGGCGCGCTCGGCCGGCTGGAGGTGGTCGCCATTGAGCTAGCCGGTATGCAGCACACCGACCGTCCGCGGGCCGCACGCGCACCGATCATCGTCTTTGCCGGCGATCACGGCATTGCGGCGCAGGGCGTCTCCGCCTATCCACAAGACGTGACGATCGCGATGATGGCGAATTTCGCCGCGGGAGGGGCGGCAATTTCGGTGCTGGCGCGCGAACTGGGATCGAGCCTCGAAGTTGTCGACGCGGGCACCTTGGCCGCGGCGCCGATGCCGGGTGTCATCACCGACAAGCCGCGCCGGGGTAGCGGAGATTTCAGCCGGGGAGCCGCACTCGATGCCGCGGACGTCGCCTTTGCCTTCGATTGCGGCCAGCGGGCGGTCGCGCGCGCGGCTGCGCCTGACATCCTGATTCTCGGCGAAATGGGCATCGGCAACACAACCGCCGCCGCTGCGATGGCGGCGGCGCTGCTTGGGATCGGTGCGGAAATAATTACCGGCAGCGGTACGGGTCTCGATGCCGCCGGCCGCGAACGCAAGGCGCGCGTGATTGCAGCGGCGCTGGCCCATCACGGCCTTGCACCATCGGGTGCGTCGCCGGAGCGGATCTTGTGCGCCGTCGGCGGACTTGAGATCGCGGCGATCTGCGGCGCCATGATCACTGCCGCGCAGCGCGGCGTACCGATCCTGGTTGATGGTTTCATCGTGTCGGTCGCCGCGCTCATGGCCTCGCGCCTCAATCCATCCTACCGTCCCTTTCTGATCTTCTCGCACAGGTCGGCGGAGCAGGGGCATCGGCTGGTGCTCGACGCACTCGAGGCCCACCCGTTGCTCGATCTTGACTTGAGGCTTGGCGAAGGATCGGGGGCGGCCATCGCGCTGCCGATCCTGCGGCTAGCCTGCGCGCTTCATAACGGTATGGCAACCTTCGCCGAGGCGGCCGTTCCGGGCCGCGCCGGATGAGGCTCCTGGCGCGAGCCCCCTCGAATAACCTTGAGGTCACCATCGCAGGAAGAGTTGCTTGACCCGCCGGGCATTGCGACCTTATCTGCCCTGATGAGCCCTCGATCTCCGAATCCCCAGGGGCCCCGCGTCGCAACCAAGTCAGAACATGCGGTGAGCAGGGCCGAGAACGAGAAGCGGCAGGCCATCATCGACGCGTGCCGCTGGATGAATGCGCTCGGCATCAACCACGGCACCTCGGGCAATATCAGCATTCGTCACGAAGACGGTATGTTGATCACGTCGACCAGCGTGCCCTACGACGCCATGACTCCCGAGCAGATCGCCTTCCGTTGCGCACCGTGCGCGGCCTACGGCACGCCGGAATTATCCGAATACGCGGTCACGGCGCTCGAAGGGCGCATGGCGTGTCTGCTCGAGCATCACGGCATGATCGCGGTCGGCTCGTCGCTGGAAAAAGCCTTTGGCTCGCCGTCGAAGTCGAGACACTCGCGCGCCAGTACCACGGCTGTCTGGAGATCGGCCAACCGCCCTTGCTGTCGAGCGACGAGATCGAACGCGTTCGCCGGAAGAGGGCCGGCTATGAGCGCGCGGATGTTTGAGTTGGATAGATAGGACTGGCTGGTGCTTTCTCAGCTCACACGGATCATCGAGCGACGCGGTTCGAACAAGGCGCTGACGCGGTTGCGGGCGCTGTTGCGCAGCAATGAGTTTTATCTGATCCCGCTGGCGCTGGTGGTCGGCGTGGTCGCGGGCGCGATCGTGACGCTGATGAGCGAAATCGCGCAGATCGCGCACGTCCTGATCTATGGCATTCCGATCGACGTCCGTTTGAGCGCGAACGCCTATGTCAATCCCGTGACCGCGTTGCTTGCGCCGGCTTGCGGCGGACTGGCGCTCGGCGTGATGGAATGGTTGCGCCGCCGCTGGAAGATCGCTAACGCGGTCGACCCGGTCGAGGCGAACGCGTTGCGCGGCGGGCGGCTGTCGGCGCGCGACAGCGTGGTGGTCAGCGGGCAAACGCTGCTCTCGAACGGCTGTGGCGCTTCAGTCGGCCTCGAGGCCGGCTACACGCAGATCGGTGCCGGCGCGGCTTCGCTGCTCGGGCAGTTTCTCAATCTCAGGCGTAACGATCTGCGCCTGATCGTCGGCTGCGGCGCGGCCGGCGCGATCGCCGCGGCCTTCGGCGCGCCGATTACCGGGGCATTCTACGCTTATGAGCTGATCGTCGGGGTCTACTCGGTGGCCAGCGCGGCGCCGATCCTCGCCGCCTCGCTGTCCGCGGCATTGACCGCGCAGTGGCTCGGCGGCGCGCCATATTCTCTGGAGGTCGCCCATGTCGGCGCCGTCGGCATTGAAACATACCTCGCCTTGATAGGACTGGCCTTGATCGTGAGCGCGGTCGGGATCGTGGTGATGCGCAGCTCGGCGGTGGTCGAACGGCTGTTTGCCTGGATGCCGGTCTGGATCAGGGCCGTGATCGGCGGGGTCTGTATCGGCGGGATGGCGATCGTCACGCCGCAGGTGCTTGCCGCCGGGCACGGCGCGATGGTGCTCGATCTGCACCGCGATATGGCGGCGGGCGTGATCGCGGTCATCATCATCCTGAAGCTGAGCGCCTGCCTGATCTCGTTGGCCTCCGGCTTTCGCGGCGGCCTGTTTTTTGCCTCGCTGTTCGTCGGGAGTCTGCTGGGCAAGCTGTTCGCCGTGCTGCTCGCATTGTCGGCACTGGGGATCGTCGTCGACCCCGTGGTGAGCATGCTGACGGGAATGGCGACGCTTGGGGTCGCCATCGTCGGCGGACCGCTCACGATGTCGTTCTTGGTGCTTGAAATGACGCGGAGCGTCGACGTCACCGCCGTCGTTCTGGCGGGATGCATCGTCACCAGCATCTTCGTCCGCTTCATGTTCGGGCATTCGTTCTCAACCTGGCGGCTTCATCTCCGTGGCGAGACGATCCGCAGCGCCAATGACGTCGGCTGGCTGCGCAACCTCACCGTCGAGCGCATGATGCGCTCTGACGTCGGCAAGGTCCCGGCCACGACGACGATCGCGGCGTGCCGGCGCGAGTTCGTGCTGGGCTCGCGTCCGGCGATCGTGGTGGTCAACAATTCCGACGATTATTGCGGCCTGGTGTTGCTCCCGGAACTGTTTTCCGGTGAGCTCGATAGCATCGCGGACGATATCCAGGTGATCGAACTCGCGCGTTTCACCGACGTCGCCTTGTTGCCGGAGATGAACGTCAAGACCGCCATGAAGATATTCGACGACGCGGAAGCCGAGGTGCTTGCCGTTCTGGAGTCGGAGGACAGCCGCAAGGTGATCGGATTTTTGACCGAGTCGTTCGCGCGCCGCCGCTATGTTGAAGAGATCGATCAGGCGACACGCGGAGTTCTCGGCGCGCTGTCGTAAACATCGGCCCTAAACTTGTCCTAGTGCGTCTCGGCCGCAATCCAGGCCGCGACCACGGCGCGCTCCTCGCCGGTCATCTCGGTGACATTGCCGGGCGGCATCGCGTTCGCCCAGGCTGCGTTGCGGCCGATCAGCCGGGCGTTGCGATGGATATGACCGGAATCATCGAGCAGGACGCCTTTGGGTGCGGTCACAATCCCCGCCCATACCGGCTCGGTGGCGTGGCACATGCTGCATCGGGACAGGATGATCTCTTCGACATTGGCGTAGGTCGGTGCTGCGGCGAGCGATCCGGTCTTGATCTCGCGCGGGCCAGCCGCGGACAGAAAGGCGATGGCGATCATGCCCAGGCCCGCGATGCCCCAGACCCACCATGGCGACGCGCGTCCGGCGTGGCGTTCGTTGAAGAAATGCCGGATGATCGGGCCGAGCGCCAGCACGATCGCGACAATGACCCAGTTGTAGCGTGTCGCAAACAGCAGGGGATAATGATTGCTGATCATCAGGACCAGCACCGGCAAGGTCAGATAGTTGTTGTGGACCGAACGATCCTTGCCGGCCTTGCCGAGCTTCGGATCGGGCGATTGGCCGGCGAGCAGCGCTGCGACGATCTTCTTCTGGTTCGGGATGATCGTTAGAAACACGTTGGCGACCATGATGGTGCCGATGATCGCGCCGATCTGGTTGAACGCGCCGCGTCCGCTCAGGACATGGGTGAATGCGTAGGTGAGGCCGACCAGGAACAGATAGCCGCCGAGCGCGAAGGGGAGTTCGTGCCTGGCGAGGCCCGCCCGGCAGGCGGCTTCATAGAGCAGCCATGCCAATAGCAGGCTGCCGAAGCTGAACAGGCCAGCCTGTGGCGGCGTCAGATCGAGGATGGATTTGTCGACCAGGAACAGCTCGGCATCGAGATAATAGACGACGACCATCAGCGCGAAGCCGGACAGCCAAGTCGTATAGGCCTCCCATTTGAACCAAGTCAGTTCGTCCGGCATTTTTGTCGGCGCGACCAGATATTTCACGATTCGGTAGAAGCCGCCGCCATGCACCTGCCAGGACTCGCCCTGGACGCCCTCGGGCAGGTCGCTGGTCGGTTTCAGGCTGAGGTCGAGATGAATGAAATAGAACGAACTGCCGATCCATCCGATCGCGGCCACCACATGCAGCCAGCGGAAAATCAGGCTCAGCCATTCCGTCAGTACCGATCCCCACATGGTGGCGCCCGTCAATCATGACATCCCCTGTCATGTGTTGCACCGATCGTATTGATTTTCCAGCGCTTCTGCGAGGCGCTGCCTGCACATCCTTAAGGCAGGGGACGCTGCAATGCGGCTTCACGATCACGTCGGGCAAAAGACAAATTGATTTGGACCGCCGAACATTTGCAACCGCCTGTTATTATGCTCGTTGGGTGCGGGTTGATGAACGGGGATATCCGAGATGCCAAGGCGCGCGATTCCGGCGGTCGTGTCCGCACTCGGCGCTCTCGCCGTTTTGAGCGGCGCGGCGTTCGCCCAATCTGGCCTGCGCGAAGGCAAGGATGCGTTTGGTAGTTGGCAGCTCGACAAGCCCGGCACGATCCGCCTGATCAAACCGCAGGATTTGCCCGCGCCGGGAGCGACGCGATCGGCGGCGAATGTCTCACGTATCGTGCCAAGACCTGCCGGCGCCGCGCCGCAGGTCCCGCCTGGATTCAAGATCGAATTGTTCGTGGACGGGTTGAACGGGCCCCGCATCGTCAGGGTCGCGCCAAACGGCGATATATTCGTGACCGAGACGTACGCAGGGCGCATCCGCGTTCTTCGCGCCGCCGACGGTACCTCGAAACCGACTGCGAACGTGGTCTACGCGACCGGCCTGCATCAGCCGTTCGGCGTCGCTTTTTTTCCAAGTGGCGATGACCCGCAATGGGTCTATGTCGCCAACACCGACAGCGTCGTGCGCTTTCCCTACCATTCCGGCGACCTGAAAGCGCCCGGCAAACCCGAAACCATTGTCGCGAACCTGCCGCACGGATCGGGACATACGACCCGAGACGTCGTCTTCACGCCGGAAAGCAAGCTAATGCTGGTTTCGGTCGGCTCGGCCGGCAATGACGGGGAGGGCATGGGCCAGCCTCCCGGCGGACTGGAAGCGTGGGCCAGCGAGCAGCCGCTCGGCGCCGCCTGGAGTTACGAAACCGACCGCGCCGCGGTTTTGGCCTTCGATCCCGACGGCAAGAACCGAAAGCTGTTCGCGACTGGCATCCGCAACTGCGTGGGCCTCGCGGTTCAACCTCAGAGCGGAACGCCCTGGTGCTCGACCAACGAGCGCGATGGCTTCGGCGACGACCTGGTGCCCGACTATGTGACCAGCGTCCGCGAGAACGCATTTTATGGATGGCCTTGGTTCTATATCGGCGGCCACGAGGACCCCAAGCATGCTGGCGAACGGCCTGATCTCAAGGACAAGGTCACGACTCCCGATGTTTTGCTCCAGGCGCACTCCGCTTCTCTGGGGCTGACCTTCTACCAGGGAAGCAATTTCCCGACGGACTATCGGGGCGACGCCTTCGCAGCCGAGCACGGCTCATGGAACCGCTCGAAGCGGACCGGCTACAAGGTCATTCGCATCCGCCTGAAGGATGGCACGCCGACCGGCGAGTACGAGGATTTTGTCACCGGTTTTGTCGTCAACGACAGCGAGGTCTGGGGACGTCCGGTCGGCGTGGCCGTCGCGCATGATGGCGCTCTGCTGATCTCCGAGGATGGCAACGGTACGATCTGGCGGGTCAGCCACTGACTTCAAGGCGTCCGCTTTCCCAGCTCGTCGACCAGCACGCGCATGTTCTCGCTGTAGTCGATGGGGACGGCCACGAGATGGACGCCGCCTTGCTTGAAGGCTGCCTCGAGCGTCGGCACCAATTCCGAGGTGGCTGAAACCCGATGCCCTTGGGCGCCGTACGACGTCGCGTAGGCGACGAAATCCGGATTGCCGAACGTCATCCCGAAGTCGGCAAACCCGTCTACCGCCTGCTTCCAGCGGATCATGCCGTAGGCGGAATCCTCGATCACCAGAACGACAAGATCGAGCTTCAATCGAACGGCCGTTTCCAGCTCCTGGCTGTTCATCATGAAGCCGCCGTCGCCGCATACTGCGAGCACGCGCTTGGTCGGATTGAGGCATTTTGCGGCGATCGCGGAGGGAAGACCCGCGCCCATTGTCGCCAGCGCATTGTCCAGCAGCAGTGTATTTGCAACGGTCGTCCGATAGTTACGCGCGAACCAGATCTTGTACATGCCGTTGTCGAGGCAGACGATACCGTCTTCGGGCACGACCTTGCGAACGTCGTGCACGAGACGTTGAGGAATCACGGGAAAGCGGTCGTCCTCGGCCCGCTCGTTGATGTGCCCGAGGATCTCGTCCCGCAATTTCAGAAATTCGGGGGCGGGTTTGACGCGCTGATGCAATTGAGCGGCGAGCGCGGAAACGGTGGTCCCGATGTCGCCGATCACCTCCGCGTCGGGATGGAAGACCTGTTCGACGGTGGCGGAGACATAGCCGATATAAGCGACCTTGGGTCCGGAGCTGGAGCCCATCAGGAACGGCGGCTTCTCCACGGTGTCGTGTCCGATCGCGATGATGAGATCGGCGCGCTCGATCGCATCATGGACATAGTCGCGCTCGGACAGCGCCGCAGTGCCGAGATACAGCTCGGAATTGCCGGTGACCGCGCCTTTCCCCATTTGCGTATTGAAAAAGGGTATTTGCGCCTTTCGAACGAAATCGGACAGCGCGTCCACCAGCCGCGGCCGGTTTCCCGCGGCGCCAATCATGATCAGCGGACGCTTGGCGCTCAGGATCAACTCGACGAGCCCCTTCAGCGCCACGGGGGAGGCGATGGGCCTGTCGATCTGATGCGGCGGGATGATCGAGGCGGTCGAGGGTTCGGCCGCGATGTCCTCGGGGAGTTCGAGGTGGACGGGTCCGGGCCGCTCCTCGGTCGCGACCCGGAATGCATCCCGGACGGTCGACGGGATCGAGTCGGCCGATACGATCTGCCGCGTCATCTTGGTGATCGGGCGCATCGCGCCGACAATGTCGACGAGCTGAAAACGCGCCTGGCGCGCGCTCTTGATCGCCTTCTGGCCCGTGATCAGCACCATCGGCATGGCGCCGAGATACGCATAGGCTGCGCCTGTCGTAAAATTCAGTGCGCCGGGCCCGAGCGTGGACAGGCAAACGCCGGGTGATCCCGTGAGCCGTCCCTGTGTCGCCGCCATGAAGGACGCGGCTTGCTCGTGGCGCGTCAGGACGAGCTCGATTTTCGATTGCCGCAGGGATTCGACGACGGCGAGGTTTTCTTCGCCCGGGAGGCCAAAAATCCGCTCGACGCCTTCGTTCTCCAGCGCAGCGACCAGAAGGTCCGATCCGTGGGTACGCATTTGTCTTACGCTCCGTGCCGTTCAACGGAACGCAATTCCTGCCAGAAATCGAGCTCCGGCGCCACGTCGCCGGGGAACAACACAGGAACAACAGAGCGTGTTGTGTCGTATCGCGCGCTGGCGTTCCGATCCAGCCCACGGGACATGCGGTTCCGTCCCACCCATGCACGTGCCGGCGTCAAATCTCACGTGCCTGCTTGCGGACTTCGTTTGCGATCGGTCTTAAGGATTCCACCGCGGACTGGCCAACCAGACTGTAACCCATCCCGGCATCGGCCCAGACGAAGCCAGAAACCTCGCCCTTCAATTGCGGCGTCATGGGTGCGTTCTGGTCGACGGCCATCGGCCGCGTCAGCACGACAAGCCGGTCGCCACGATCGTCGTCATACATGAACATGGCGGCGGGGCCGTGCGACGTCGGGATCAAGCGTCCTCCCATCAGCCGGTAGCCTGACGTCGTCAAATCCGGCACCTTTATCGGCTGATGCAGCCGGTTGGAGAGCCATTGCACGAGCTGCGCGCCGTCCGACGCACGGACCTCGACCGGCCGGACGCGATCGGGCGCGTAGACGTTAAAGGAATCGGCCGCCTCCTGGGCGAGAGCGGCGAGCCCGTTGGCGGAAACCTGCATCGAACCGCGCGCGACCCAGCCGCCGAGACTGCCGACGCCGAGGAACAGCATCGCCGCGACCGCCCGCCAAGAGCGCGACGGACCCCGCCTGCGGTTTTCGATGATCCGCGACAGATTGAGCTCGGGGGGCAGCGGCTCATACACGATCGGCGCCAGCGCGCCACGCAGAAGATCGCGCTGGTCCGAAAAGGCGGCGACGCGCCGGGCGACATCCGGATGAGCGTCGAGATAGGCCATGACTTCCGCCCGCCGCTCGGGTTCGAGAAGCTGGTCCACATAGGCGTGGAGATCGTCCTCGGTGATGGGCCGATTGCTCATTTCAGGCTCCGTAGCTTCACCACGTTCCGCGATGCGTCATCCGCGGTCCCTTCGATTTCCTGCTGCAATTTTTCGCGCGCCCGCGACAGGCGCGACATCACGGCGCCGATCGGAATATCGAGAACCTTTGCCGCGTCCGCATAGGAGAGGTCTTCGACCGCGACAAGCAGCAGCACGGCCCGCTGGTCCTCCGGGAGCTTTGCTAATTTGTCCAGAACGTCCCGATACATCAGCTGTTGTTCCTGTACGGCATCCCGTCCAAAGTCGTCCTCATTGGTCTCATCGATCGTCACGTGCTTGCCGCGCGCCGCCGATTGACGGAACTGATTGACGGCGAGGTTATGAAGAATGGTGAAAAGCCAGGATCGGGCATTGCCGTCGCGCCGCTGGTGCCAGCGGCTGACGGCCCGTTCCAGGCAGTCCTGCACCAGATCGTCGGCCGATGCGGCATTGCGCATCAGCGCTCGCGCGTAGCGGCGCAGCGCCGGGATCAGCGGTTCGACCTGAAGCAGCATGTCGTTCATCGCTGGCTCCGCGCTTGGCCCAACCTCGTTCTGCTCACCGTCATCGCGTCTGAACCTGGATGGCCTGGCCGACGGTCGTCGCATCGCCGGGCGCGATCACCAGGTATCGCCGTTCGGGCTTTGCGGGGCTCTCGACGATTTGCCGGATCGGCCCGGCTGCATTGACGATGGCGGACCCGGCCGGATTGGTCATGAACGCCGCGAGCGGCTGCAGCGATCCGCCGCCGTCGGCCTGGTCCGCCAGCGCAAGCACGTATTTCTGCTTCGGCTCAAGCCCCGTAACGGACGCCTGCAACACCTGGATCAAACCCTGATCGAACAGTGAAAACGCTGGTCGGCGCTTTTCCGCCATCCGGGCCCGCCTTTGGGGCGAGCGCGAGTTGGGCGACCTGGCCGGCTACGCCGAGGCTTTGCAGATTTTGCCGGTCGTCCGGATTCGGTGCGGCGTCCGGCACATAGGCGATCGCCTGCGGCGCCTGTCCGATCGGAACGGTGGCGACGGCCCGGTTGGTCGCCGTGTCGATCGCGGTCAGCGCGTCGTTGTTCTCCAGGCCGACATAGACGCGCGTGCCATCGCCCGACGGACATACGCCATGCGGGAGCTTGCCGACCGCAATCGTCGCGACTTGCGAGAAATCGTCGGTGCGGAACACCTTGACCTCGTTGGTGCCGCCGATCGTGACATAGGCGAACGTACCCTTGGCGGTGCGTGCGAAATTGACGTGGTTGGTGGTCTCGATGGTCTTGATCAGGTTGAACGGCGGCCTGGCATCGAACACTTGCGTCTTGCCGACGTCCTTGAGCGTGAACCACACCTGCTGTCCGTCCGGCGTGGCGGCGATGTTCGGGCAGAACGGACTTTCCTGCTTTACCTTCGCGATGATCTTGTGGTCGGCGACGGTGACGACGTCGGTTTCTGGATTGAACGACGAACAGATGTAGCCATACTTGCCGTCGGGCGAGAAGATCTGCATGCCCGGACCGCTCGGTGTGGTGATGCGGGTCTTCTCCGCAAAACTCTTGGCATCCAGGACGGAGATGTAGTTTTCGCCGCGCACGGTGACCCAGACCTCCGTGCCATCGGGCGTGAAGAAGGCTTCATGCGGCGAGCGGCCGATATAGGTCACCTGCTTCACCGCATTGGTGGCGGTATCGATGAAGGTCACGGAGTTCGAGCCGATCGAGACCACCGCGAGCGTCCGATGATCGGGTGAATAGCCCATGCCGTGGACCAGAACCTGTCCCTTGTAGAGTGGGCTGAAATTCCCGGGCTGGTGGTCGCCGAGTTTGATCACGCCCAACAGCTTGTTGTCGACGGGGTCCGTCACCGAGACCGTGTTCGAGAACTGTTCCGCCGCGTAGACGCGATCATGATGGCTGATCGCGATGTCGGGAGAGGACGCCGCGCCAGGGGCTTGGCCGGCGAACGCCGCCGAGCAGGTCGTCGCAAGGATCGTGCACGCAAGCATCGCGCTTTTGGACAGCCGGGTCTTCATCTTCCACTCCTACTTCTTCATTCCGGAGGACATGTCCATATGCATGTCCATGTGGTGGTTGTCGGTGGCAGGCGAGGGCAGGGATTGCGTCGGCGCCGTCGTCGAAGTTGAGACTTGTTGGCCGATCGCGAGCTTCATGGCCGCGATCTCCTGCATCTGGTCGACGATGATTTCCTGCGCGATCCGCCGCAACTGCTCGTTCTTGCCATAACGCAACTCGATCACCGCCATGTCGATCGCGCCCTGATGGTGAGGGGTCATCATCGCGACGAAATCCTGGTCGATATCGCCGGTCGGTTTCGCCGCCATGTCATTCATCATCTTGGTCATCGCGGCCTCGTTCTCTTCCAGAAACGATCTTTCGGCGATCGTCGCCGCCACTGCTTGCTCGGTGGGCTCATGGTGGGCTTCATGCGCCAGCACCAGCGAGGAGGTGAAAAAGGCGAACAGAACGCGCGCCCCGAAGAACGCCATGCCGAAATTGGGTTTCAGGAACCGCAACATGAGTTGTCTCCGTATTCAACGTCTTGCGTTCGGGCGGGCCCGGGCGCACCGCCTTCGCAGATGCGTCCGGGTTATTGGGCAAGGTGTCAGGGTTGCGCGAGATGCCAGGCGCCGTTCAAGAACCCATCGCCGGTGATGTCGCCGGCCTTCTGATCCTTTGCGAACGTGTACAGCGGCTTGCCTTTGTAGGCCCATTGCTTGGAGCCGTCGTCGCGCGCGATGATCGTGTAGTTGTCGCTCGCCTGATCGCCGGCTTCGGCCTTGACGATCGACCAGTTCGTGGCACAGGGACCATTGCAGGCCGACTTGCCGCCGGAATCCTTGTCGAACGTGTAGAGCGACATGCCCTTGCCGTCCGTCAGCGTCGGACCTTTTGAGGTCGAACCGGTCTTGGTCGGGGGCGCCGCGCTCGCGGCCGACATCGCCGCAAAGGACATCGCAGCGACGAGGGCGCCGCGAATCGATAGTCTGGTCATTGATATCTCCATGATGCAAAGGATTGCATCGGTGGAGACGTGTGGCGGCGCATTCTATTCCGCCCGGCCGCAAACACGAAAATGTTAACATGGTTGCCCTCACCTGCCGCTGACAGAAACACGCAGGGGAGGGGTGAACCGATGGACCCCGATTTGGCCCCGCCGCACACTGGCGCCGCCGTCGACCGCCATCGCTAACGACAATCCGCCGCGCGCTCCAATTTCAGACACACCTCCGCGCTCTCGCGGCGTGCCGCGCGCGAAGTCGTGCATATTCGTTTCGCCCGGGAGGGCGTGGGGAATGCCGGGTGCCCGATGCACCCGCAGCCTCGCGTGCAATGAAGAAAGCACGCGAGCGAGTCACCGCAGGTTCACCGGAATCACCCGGCATTCCCGCACGCGATGGTTTTAACGGTTTCCTTCGAGCTCTCCCCGGTGACCGGGCTCTTTTGCCACCGTCGTTCGCAGGACACGTCCTACGACCTTAGCGCCAGCGTCGGGGCGCCAGGACCACACGACTTCGCCGTCCGCGTGAGCGCCGCTCGTCTTGCGCCGCTCTCGCGTCCATCGCATCCCGCACCAACGTCCGTGACGATCGCGAAACGCCCCTCTGCGGGACGGGATGGCGAGAGTTATGGATGTGATTTGGGGGAAGCGAGAAGCGAAATATTTTTGCGGAGGGGGACTGGACTGGTGGAATCGCGTTGATCTGGTTCAAGAAATTAGCCGGAGCGCGCATCTGGTGCAGCGGGTTAGCCGAGGGCGTAACCCGCCATCTTCGCGATTCATGACGGCGGATCATGATCCGCGCTACGAGCTGGACTGGTGGAATCACGCTGATCCCACGGGAGAATTTTTCCTGTCGCCGCAAGGCTTGAATCTTTCGGCAAGTAGTCCGCATGAGCGCGGCGATATGCGGGATCAACGCAAATGAAAATTCCCGGATGCGGCTATGCTCATCCGGGCTACGCTTGCTCCCGTTCCGATTCAATTGGAACGGGAGCTCCAGCGCGATCGTCAACTCGTTTGATCTTGCGCAACACTGTGCACGGCATGCTACGTATCCCTGCTGATGTAGCAAGGAGGAGTGAAATGAGTATTGTGAAACGACTGGGCACTGTCGTGGTCGCCGCCGTGCTGGCGACTGCGTTGATGGCGCCAACTGGTGCACAGGCGCGGAATGGCCGGATTGTCGTCGGCGGGGTTTATTGGGGACCCTCTCCTCCTTACTATCCTTACTATCATTACGGTTATTACGGCGTTCCGGTTGGGGGGCCCGGTCCGTTCTGGCGATCCTACGAGTACGGCTGCTACCGTCAGGCCGTTTGGACCGGTCGCCATTGGCGCCGCGTGCGCGTCTGTGACTAGCGCATGATCCGGACCGAAGCTCGGATGGGTTGAGCCCTTCGCGAAACCCATCAACTTCGTGAACAGCGATTGATGGGTATCGCTGCGCTTTCGCTCCACCCATCCTTGCTACGAGTTCCGCTACCCCCGCCGCACGCTGGCGCCGCCATCGACCGGCAAGGTCACGCCAGTGATGAAACCGGCTTCGTCTGATGCCAGAAACAAAGCGGCGTTGGCGACATCCCAGCCGGTGCCCATCTTCCTGCGCAGCGGCACCTTGCTGTCGCGCTCGGCCTCGACCTCGGCGCGGCTCTTCTTGAACTCGCGGGCGCGGGTGTCGACCGCCATCGGCGTATTCATCAGCCCCGGCAGGATGACATTGGCGCGGATGCCGTATTCGGCGTTCTGGTAGGCGAGCTGCTCAGTGAACGAGATCATCGCCGACTTGGTCGCCTTGTAGGCGACGTAGGGATAGGTCGTGATCGCGGCCATCGAGGAAATGTTGATGATGGCGCCGCTTCCCTGCCGGCGCATGATCGGGATCACATGCTTGGCGGCGAGGATGCAGCTCTTGAGGTTGATCGCTACGCAGCGGTCGAAAGCCTCTTCCGTGATGGCGAGCAGCTCGGCGTCGCCGCCCGACAGACTGACGCCAACATTATTGTGGAGGATATCGATCTTGCCCCAGCGGCTCATGGCATCAGCCACCATCGCCATGATCTCGGCGTTCTTGGTGACGTCGGCCTTGCATGTCGCAGCGGTGCCGCCCTTGGCTGTGATCATGTCGACCGTCTCCTGTGCGGAGGCGATATTGTGATCGACGCACAGCACCTTGGCGCCCTCGCGCGCAAATGTCAGCGCGGTGGCGCGGCCGTTGCCCATGCCTTCGCCGGGGCTCTGGCCGGCCCCTACGACGACGGCGACGCGATCTTTCAGACGCATGTCAGTTCACTCCCGGGATAGGGTACTGCTGCAGTACCTCTTTGTAAGTAGGTTCGTTGTCGATCTTCATGGTCGCGAGCACGCGCACCACGGCGCAATAGAAGGCGATGGTGAGCACGAGATCGACCATGTGCTCGTCGGAGAGCTCGCGCTTGATCTCGGCAAAGGTCGCCTCCGACATCGCCAGCTCGCGGACCATTTCGCGCGCGCCTTTCAGGATCGCTTTCGCCAGCGGTTCGAGCTTGGACGGCTTGCCCTCGGTCTCCGCCATCAGGCCAGCAATATCGTCGTCGGTGACGCCGAACTCCTTGCCGATCTTGACGTGATGGGTGAACTCATATTCCGACTTCTCCAGCCAGCCGACCTGGAGGATCGCCAGTTCCCGCAGGCGCGGATCGAGCTTGCTCTTGAAACGGATGTAGCCACCGATGCCGCTGAACGCGCGCGCCATGTCCGGCGAGTTGACCAACAGCTTGTGCAGGTTGGTGTTGCGCTTGAGCAAGTCGCGATATTCGGGCGCGACCTGGTCGGCCTCGAGATAGGGCAGGCGGGCCATGTTGTTTTTCCTTCTTGGTTGGTCCTGTTGGTTAGTGGTCTTGTTGCTTAGTGGTCTTGCGACTCGCGCTCCGGCGCCTGCAGGGTAACGCCGCCGTCGACCACCAGCACCTGGCCGGTGATGTAGCGGGCGTAGTCGCTGAGTAGGAATTTTACGGCGTGGCCGACGTCCCAGCCGGTGCCTTCGCGCTTCAATACCGAGGCCTTGGCACGCTGGGCGCGCGCGGCCTCGCTCATGCCGCGGGCATAGACCATCGGCGTGTACATCGGCCCAGGGCAGATGCAGTTGACGCGGATATTGTCGGCCCCGTGATCGACGGCCATGGCGCGGGTCAGGCCGATGACGGCAGCTTTCGAGATGGTATAGGTGGTCAGTCCGCGCGGCCGCAGCGCCGAGATCGAGGAGATGTTGACGATCGCGCCTCCTTGCGCGGTCCGGATCATCGCGGGGATCGCATATTTGGAGAGCAGAAACATGCTCTCGACGTTGATTTGCATCACCCTGCGGTATTGCTCCAGCTTCTCCTCGACCACGCTGCCGCGGCTGCCGATGCCGACATTGTTGTCGAGAAAATCGAGGCGGCCGAAGCGATCGACGGTGGCGTCGACCAGCCGCTGGCAATCGGCCTCGTTGGTGACGTCGGCGGCAAGCGCCGCCGCAGCGCCGCCCTCGGCTGTAATCATTTCGACGGTGCGTTCGGCGAGTTTCAAATCGCGATCGGCAACCAGTACCTTGGCGCCCGCGCGGGCCAGCAAAATGGCGGCTGCCCGGCCATTGCCGATGCCATCGCCCGCCGCACCCCCGCCGCTGATCAGCGCCACCTTGCCGGTGAGACCGGCATCTTCCTCGGGCCCCTTCATGTTGTTTCTTCCCTTTTTAAGCGGACACGATAGCAACGCACCGGCTGGCAGAGAAGAGCGGAATTGCCCGCGGCTAGAATGAGCGTCCACGTCAACAGGTATTTGCGGGCCAGCAAAACCGCCCAGCCATCATATGGCGCGCGCAGCCTTTAGCTTGTCGATCGCTTCGGCGTCATAGCCTAGCGACTGCAAGATCTCGTTTGTATGTTGGCCGAGATCTGGGGTGGCCGTCCGTATCGCGCGGTCGAAGCCGGTAATTTCGCAGGGTTGCGCGATCAGGTCCGTATCGCCAAGTCTCGGATGGCTGACTGAGCGCTTGATGCGCAAGGTCTCGACCTGCGGATCCGCGAACACCTCGCTGATATCGTAGACCGGGCCGCAGGGAATGCCCTCGGCGACCATCAACTCGAACCATTCGCGGCTGGTTTTAGCGCGCAAAGCATCCGCGATCAGGTCGTTCAACGGTGTCTTGTTTTGCCGGCGCAACGCGATCGAGGTGAAGCGCGGATCGGCCGCCATCGTTTCGCGGTCGATCAACTTGCAGAATTTCTGGAAATTCTTGTTGCTGGTGGCGGCGAGGTTGAGGAAGCCGTCGGCGGTCGGGTAGAGCCCCATCGGCGTGTTGGTGGGATGGAAGTTGCCCTCCTGCGGCGGCACTTTTCCGTCCATCGTCCATCGCGTCGCCTGGAAGTCGAGCAGCGTGATGCCGGCCTCCAACAGTGAGGTCTGCACCCAGCGGCCTTCGCCGCTGACCTCGCGGTCGAGCAGCGCGATCAGAATGCCTTGCGCCAGGAAAGCGCCCGCCATGATATCGGTGACGGCGACACCGACGCGGACCGGGCCTTGTCCCGGAATGCCCGTCACCGACATGATACCGGTCATGCCTTGCGCGATCTGGTCGATCGACGGCCGCTCGGCATAGGGGCCGTACTGGCCGAAGCCAGAAATGCTGCCATAGACGATGCGCGGATTGCGCTTCCTGACCGACTCGAAGTCGACGCCAAGGCGTCGCGTGACGCCGGGCCGCATGTTTTCGACGACGACGTCGGCCTGTTCGGCGAGCCGCATCAGGACTTCGCGGCCCTCGTCGGTTTTCAGATTGAGCGTGATCGCCCGTTTGTTGCGGTGCAGGTTCTGGAAATCCGAGCCCTCGCGCCTGCCCAACAGTTCGTCGATTTCGCCCTCGCCCGGCGGCGGCTCGACCCGGATCACGTCCGCGCCCCAGTCCGCCAGCGTGCGCACGCAGGAGGGACCCGCGCGCGCCAGCGTCAGGTCGATCACCTTGAAGCGCGACAACGGCAAGGACGGCGGGTGCGCAGGCTGAGCAGCTTGGCCGGAAGACTCGCGGGAGGATTCGAAAGGCTTACGCATGTTGGTCCCGCTTCCCTGGTGATCCCGAGTTCGGCCACTATCGTCCGCTGAATTTCGGCTTGCGCTTGTCCATGAAGGCGCGCCGGCCTTCGCGGAAATCCTCACTGTCCATACAGGCGATGCCGATCTCTTTGATCGCGTCCATGTCGCGCTGGTCGGGATCCTTCAGCACCTGCGCGATGGTGAGCTTGGCGACCTTGATCGCCAGCGGCGCGTTGCCGGAGATGGTGGTGGCGATGTCCATCGTCGCGCCCCACAACTCGGCGTCCGGGATGACGCGGTTGACGAGGCCGATCCGCAGCGCTTCAGCCGAGTCGATCCGCATGCCCGTGTACATGATCAGCCGCGCCCAGGATGGGCCGACCAGTGCGACCAGGTTTCGCAATCCGTCGTAGCCGTAGGCGATGCCGAGCTTGGCGGCGGGAATGCCGAACTGGCTGTCGTCCGAGGCGATGCGGATATCCGCCAGCATTGCCACCTGCATGCCGCCACCGAGGCAGAAGCCGCGGATGCAGGCGATCGTGGGCTTCGGATAGTCCGCCAGCAACGCCCGCTGGGCGGCGCTGCGTTTGGAATATTCTTCGGAAGCTTCCGCGTTGTGGCGGGTTTTTTCGAACTGGCTGATATCGGCGCCCGAGACGAAGGCCTTGTCGCCGGCGCCGACCATGATCACGACACGCACATCGGGGTTGTCGCGCAGCTCGATCAGTGCGTTGCCGAGCCCCTCCCACATCTCGAGCGACATTGCGTTGCGCTTCTCGGGATTGTTGAAAGTGATGACGCCGACGCCATCGGCGACGCTTTGCAGAATCTTGCCGTCGGCGTGGGATTTGTCGGCCTTTGTGGAGACATCTGGCATGTCGAGGGATCCAGTTCGGATTCAGGTGTCAAAAATCGGAGAAGAAATCGCTAGCACGAAAAGCCGGCTACGCTCGTACTCTAACCCGGCATTTCGCCGGCGCGCGCAAGCCTTCGTAGTCGTCCAGTTGGCCGCGCCCGCCAGCTTCCACGTTGCCGGTCTTTTGCCGATCATGCATGATTGATCCCATAAGAAAAGGGGGGCAGAGGAACGCCGTGAAGATCGTCGATGCGCAGGTGCATATCTGGTCGCAGACCGTGGTGCCGACCTCGGGCCTGCGCCGCAAGGTTTCGAAATTCACCGTCGAGGAGCTGTTGTCCGAAATGGACGACGCCGGCGTGGACGCCGCCCTCATTCATCCGCCCTTGGGTTGGGATCCCGACGCGAACGCGATTGCCGTCGAAGCCGCACGAAACTATCCGGACCGCTTCAGCGTCATGGGCCAGTTTCGGCTCGATCAGCAGGAGAACCGCAAGCTGATCGGTGGCTGGCGCAACCAGCCGGGCATGATGGGGCTGCGCTGGCCGTTGCTGCTGGCGGAACACCGGAAGTGGCTCCATGACGGCTCGCTCGACTGGCTGTGGCCGGCGGCGGAGGAGGAGGGGCTACCCATCGCCATGATGGGCGGCCTGTTCCTGGCGAAATTTCGCGAGATCGCCGAGCGCCACCCGCATTTGAAGATGATCGTCGATCATTGCGGATTGAATCGGCATGGCCGGGACGCCGAGGCCTTTATCTATCTCGATGAATTGATAGCGCTTGTGAGACTGCCCAACGTTGCGGTGAAGGCGATCGGCGCGCCGCATTATTCGACACAAGGCTATCCGTTCCGCAACATCCAGGACGGGCTGCACCGCATCTTCGATGCGTTCGGGCCGAAGCGCTTCTTCTGGGGCACCGACATCACCCGCATGCCTTGCAGCTACCGCGCGTGCGTGACGTTTTTCACCGAGGAATTGCCCTGGTTGAAGGACGAGGACCTGGAGGACGTCATGAGCCGCGGTCTCTGCGAATGGATCGGCTGGAATTACAAGTTTGACGAGGTGAGAGCCGGGCGATCGATCATTTGTCCTTTATTTGCCCTTGCCCGGCCGGCAATTAAAGGCCTTTCGAAAGCCCGTGGCCTGGGCGTCGTCCTCGGAGCAGAACCAGCGGTCGGGCTTGGTCATCGCGGCGTAACTCGGGCATCCCCGCAAATGATAGATGCCGACATTGCCGGTCACGCGCGCGCGCACGGCGAACTTGGCCTTGATGCTGCAGTTCGGCGGCATGGTGAGGTCCTCGGGAAACAGCGCCGCGCGGATTTCCTTGTCTCGGTCGGCCCTGCATGATCCGCCCAGGAGGGCGCCGTCCTTCTTGCCAAGGCGATACTCTTGCGGGGCGACAAAACAGCCCTTCCAGATGCCTTTGCTATCGTCCTTTGCCACCGCCGCGTCGTCTTTGAACTGGCCCTTGACGAAAGGTTCGGCGCTCAGGGCAAAACCCTCGCGCACAAGCTGCTGGTTCAGGCTCAGCGTGTCGCCCTCTGCGGTGCAAAGGCCGATATGGCGTTTCTTGAAGGTCTTGTCGGGACCGAGATCGTCGCAGCGCACAGCGCGTCCCTTGATCAGCTTGGTCAATTGGTCTCGCGCTTCGATGCCGCAGGTCCAGGGATCGGCGTGGTCGTCGATGCACATCTGATCGACTTCCGGCGCGTCGATGCCATCGAGCCTGTAGGTGATCTCGCCGAGCTGAATGGTGTCGCCATCCCGGACGACAGTGCCTGCCGCCCAGCTCGGCCTCCCGGACAAAATAACGGCGAGGGTGAGCAACGACCAAAACGGCAAAAGACAATCGCGTAATCGCATGTTTTCTCACAATATGCTTCGAGCACTGATCTCGATTTTCTAGCATATTTGAATGCTGTCGCTAGGCCTCCAAGAGCTCATCACGGCCGTCGCTGCACTTCGTCGCATCGGACCCAGGCCGGTGCGATGCCGCTAAGCGCGTCTGGTCAGCAATTGATCGGCCTTTGACGAACCCCCGATCTGATCCTATCGTTGGTTTGCCCGTCGCCCGGATGAGGCGAGGGCAGGAGCGAAACGATGCCCCAAGCGCTGCGCGCGCTGACCTCGATCGACGTCAGCGATCCCCACCTTTATCAGGACGACACCTGGCGGCCGCTGTTCGCCCAGCTCCGCCGCGACGATCCTGTGCATTGCTGCGAAGCCTCGCCGTTCGGACCTTATTGGTCGGTGACGCGTTATGACGACATCTTCGCGGTCGAACTCGACCACGCAAATTACTCGTCGAGTTCGGAACTTGGCGGCATCCAGATCACCGATCAGCCCAAGGGGCAGGAGCGGGTTAGTTTTATCCGGATGGACCCGCCGGGACATACCGCGCAGCGCCGCACCGTGGCACCGATCGTCGCGCCCTCGAACCTCGTCAACCTTGAATCCTTGATCCGCAGACGAACCTCCGACGTGCTCGAAGCCCTGCCGCGCAGCGAAACCTTCGACTGGGTGGAACGCGTCTCGATCGAGCTGACGAACATGATGCTGGCGACGCTGTTCGATTTTCCCTGGGAAGATCGCATGAAGCTGACGTGGTGGTCGGATGTCGCAATCGCCAATGTCGATTCGCCCGACGCCGTCGTGCATTCGGAGGAGGAGCGCTTCACTGAGCTGAACAAGATGGGGGCGTATTTCCGCAAATTGTGGGACGCGCGTGCGGAAGCCCCGCCGACCTTCGACCTCATTTCGATGCTGGCGCATTCCGACGCGACGCGGAATATGCCGCCGCTCGAATTCATCGGCACGCTCGGCCTCTTGATCGTCGGCGGCAACGATACCACGCGCAATTCCATGAGCGGCGGGCTGATGGCGCTGGTCGAAAATCCGGAGCAGTTCGAGCTCGTGCGCGGCAGTCCGGAGTTGATCCCGAGCCTCGTCTCCGAGATCATCCGTTATCAGACGCCGGTGTTGCACATGCGTCGCACGGCCAAGAACGATGTCGAACTCTCAGGCCGCAAGATCGCCAAGGGCGACAAGGTCGTGATGTGGTACATCTCCGGCAATCGCGACGAGGACAAGATCGAGCGCGCCGACGAATTCATCATCGACCGCGCGAAGCCGCGGCAGCATCTTTCGTTCGGTGCCGGCATCCATCGCTGCGTCGGCGACCGGCTCGCCGAGCAGCAATTGCGCATTCTCTGGGAGGAAATTTTGCAACGGGAACTTCGCTTTGAGATCAAGGGTCCGCCACGGCGGCTCTATTCGAATTTCATCCGCGGCATTCGCTCGCTGCCGGTGCGGATCGTGAACTGAATTGTTGTCGTCGTTCCGGGCGATGCCAACGGGTCCGGCCTTGGCCGGCCCGATGACAGGCTCCGCATCGAACCCGGAATCTCGAGATTCCTGGTTCGCCCTTTGCGCGCCCCGGAATGACGGAAGGAATTGCAATGAACGATGCTGTTGACGTCCTGATCATCGGCGCCGGCGCCTCTGGTGCCGCGGTCGCGTGGTCACTTGCGGAAACCAAAATGCACATTCTCTGCCTGGAACAGGGCGGCTGGATGAATCCAGCCCAATATCCAAGCGCCGGACGGGATTGGGAGGCACGTTTCTACGGCGATTACTCGCCGAGCCCCAACGTCCGCGCGCGGCCGGAGGATTACCCTATCAACGACGACAACTCGCCGATCAAGGTGGTGAATTTCAACGGCGTCGGTGGTTCGACCATCATGTACACGGCGCATTTCCCGCGCCTGCATCCGTCCGACTTTCGCGTCAAGGCGCTGGATGGCGTCGCCGACGACTGGCCGATCGACTACGATACGCTGGCGCCGTTCTTTGCCGAGAACGATCGGATGATGGGCGTCTCCGGCCTTGCCGGCGATCCCGCCTTTCCGTCGACCGAGCCGCCGATGCCGCCATTGCCGCTCGGCCGCTCCGGCGCGCTGCTCGGCAAGGCGATGAACAAGCTCGGCTGGCATTGGTGGCCGTCGGATACGACGGTCGCCACGACGGACTATGAGGGACGGGCCCGCTGCATCAATCTCGGCCACTGCACACCAGGCTGCGCACAAGGCGCCAAGGCAAGCACCGACATTACCTATTGGCCGGTCGCGCTGCGCGCTGGAGTCGAGCTGCGCACGCATTGCCGAGTGCGGGAGATCACGACCAACGAGCATGGCATGGCCTCCGGTGTCGTCTATTACGACAAGGATGGCGCCGAGCAATTTCAGCCGGCGGAAGTCGTCATCATCGCTTGCAACGGCATCGGCACGCCGAGGCTGCTGTTGAACTCGGTCTCCGGCCGCTTTCCGAATGGGCTTGCCAATTCCAGCGGATTGGTCGGCAAGAACCTGATGTTCCACCCTTACGGGCAGGTTTACGGCTATGTCGAAGAACCGACCGACAGCAACCGTGCGCCGCCGACGTGCTTGTGGAGCAAGGAATTCTACGAGACCGACACCTCACGTGACTTCGTGCGCGGCTATGCCATCCAGTTCGGCCGCGGCATCGGCCCGGTCGCGGAAGCCGTCATGAGCGAAGGCAAGGGCATCTTGCCCTGGGGCGCGGATCACCATCGCGTCTTCCGCAAGCTCAACGGCCACCGGCTCACGGCGTCGGCGATCTGTGAGGATCTGCCGGAGGAGCACAACCGCGTCACCCTCGATCCCGTGCTGAAGGACAGCCACGGCATTGCGGCGCCGCGCGTCGATTACACCATCGGCGCCAACAGCACCAAGATGCTGGAGCACGGCATCGCACGCGGCAAGGAGATCCTCGCGGCGGCGGGCGCGACAGACATCTGCGTCAACTGCCCGATCCCTTATGGCGGCTGGCATCTGCTCGGCACCGCGCGGATGGGCAGCGATCCCGCGCGTTCCGTGGTGAACGAGTGGGGCAGGTCGCATGACGTGAAAAACCTGTTCATCGTCGACGGCAGCGTCTTCGTGACCTCGGGCGGGGTGAACCCGACGTCCACCATTCAGGCCATCGCGCTTTATGTTGCCGACCAGATGAAGCGCCGGCTTGCCAATTTGTTCGAGTGAGGCCGGTCATGTCCGCGGAAGACACGCTTTCAACCCGGCAACGCGGCGACCTGCGCGTGATCGCCGCGATGATGATTCCGGCAAGCGCCGAATATAACGTGCCTGGCGCTGACGATGTCGCCATTCAGGCCGACATCCTCGCGACGCTAGGCCGCGATACCGGGCAGGTCTCCGAGGCGCTCGATCATCTCGCGCGCCTCGCGGGAGCGCCCCTTGCCGAGCTTGGCGTGGCGCGGCGGGAGGCGGTCGCGAAGGAATTGCGCACCACCGGGGGCGCGCCGGCGGCGACACTGATACGTGTAGTGATGCAGTGTTACTACCGAGACGATCGTGTGCTCCGCTCGCTCGGGTTAGAACTGCGGCCGCCATTTCCGAAGGGTTACACGCTGGAGCAGGGCGACTGGTCGTTGCTGGAGCCGGTGAAGGCACGTCCCTCGATGTGGCGCAGAGCCCCATGATCGATTTGCATTCGGTTGAATGCAGATTTCTTTACGAATTTGTCTCAAGAAGCCCGCACCGGACATCGAGTCCGGCTGGGGGTACGATGATAGATAGTGACGGTCGCCCGCCGCAGCGAAGAGGTGACGCCTCGTCCGCTGTGAAGTTGAGGCATTCCGGCGTGACACGCAGAAGTTTGTTGGCGAGCGCCGCGCTTTTATTCACCGCGACCGGCGCCGGTGCGCGGGTGGTGACAAAGGTGCTGCCGTGGAGGCCGAACGAGGCCTATCCGGTGACGCCGGTCGCTCCCGATGGCTATCTGTTCTTCACGGCTCAGGAGGCCGCCGTTGTCGATGCCTTCGTCGAGCGCCTGATCCCGACCGACGATCTCGGCGCGGGCGCCAAGGATGCTGGCGTGACCACCTTCATTGACCGGCAGTTGACCGGTCCCTATGGCGGACACGACTGGCTCTACATGCAAGGGCCGTTCTCTTCCACACCCTTGCCCTCGCAGGGATTGCAATCGCCGTTGACGCCACGCCAGCAATATCGCCAGGGGCTGGCGGCTCTGGAAGCCTATTGCACGAAGACGTTTGCTGGTCGCGGTTTTGTCCAGCTCAATGCCGAGGAGCAGGACAAGCTGATCGCCGGCATGGAGAAGGGCGAAGTGAAGTTCGAAGGCTTCAGCAGCACAATGCTGTTTAATGCCGTCTACGGCAACACGATGGAAGGCTATTTCGCCGACCCGATCTATGGTGGCAATCGCGACATGGTGGGCTGGAAGCTCGTCGGTTTTCCTGGAGCTCGCTACGATTATCGCGACGTGATGGAAAAGCCCAATCAGGCCTATGCGCTGCCGCCCGTCGGCATGCAGGGCCGTCCCGCCTGGGGAGAGCGCTAATGGCCCGCCGTCTCCCACGCAAGGATGTCGTCATCGTCGGTCTCGGCTGGACTGGGTCGATCTTGGCTTACGAGCTTTCGCGTACCGGCCTTGAGGTCGTGGCGATCGAACGCGGCCCGTGGCGCGACACCGCCACTGATTTTAACATCGGGACCGCGCCGGACGAGCTGCGCTACGCGGTTCGCCACGACGTCTTCCTGCGCCCGCGGCAAGAAACGCTGACGATGCGCAACAGTCCCTCGCAGACGGCGCTTCCGATCCGCAAATGGGGCAGCTTTCTTCCCGGCAACGGCGTCGGCGGCGCCGGGGTGCATTGGAACGGCCAGACCTGGCGCTTCCTTCCCGATGATTTTCGCATCCGCAGCCACATGATCCAGCGCTACGGCGGTGGCATCCTGCCCGAGGGAAACTTTATCCAGGACTGGCCGGTCAGTTACGACGAGCTCGAACCCTATTACGACAAGTTCGAATATGTCGCGGGTATTTCGGGCAAGGCCGGTAATATCAAGGGCCAGATCCAGGCTGGCGGCAATCCGTTCGAGGGGGCTCGCTCACGCGAGTACCCGACGCCGCCGATCAAGCAGGGCTATTCGCAGGAGCTGTTCACCAAGGCGGCGACGAACATGGGCCTGCATCCGTTTCCGCGGCCTTCGGGGACCCTCTCGGTCGCCTACACCAATCCGTACGGCTGCACCATGGCGCCTTGCACCTATTGCGGCTTTTGCGAGCGGTTCGGCTGCGCTAATTATTCAAAGTCCTCGCCGCAGACCTGCGTGCTGCCCGCGCTGGTCCGCGAGCCGACCTTTGAAGCCCGTACCGAATGCGAGGTCACCAAGGTCAATCTGTCGGCCGACGGCAAGATGGCCACCGGCGTAACCTATGTCGACGCCAGCGGCGAAGAGTGGGAACAGCCGGCTGATCTTGTGCTGGTCTGCGCGTACAGCCTGTTCAACGTTCGGCTGCTGCTATTGTCCGGCATTGGCAAGCCCTACGATCCGGCAAGCGGTGAGGGCACGGTCGGGCGCAACTACGCCTATCAGACTGGCACGGGTTCGACCGCATTCTTCGAGGACGCCAAATTCAACCCATTCGCCGCGACGGGCTCGCTCGGCATGGTGATCGACGACTATAACGGCGACAATTTCGATCACGGTCCGCATGGCTTCGTCGGCGGTGCCTACATCAACAACGCCTATACCAACGGCCGGCCCATTCTCTACCACCCGACGCCACGGGGCACCCCCAACTGGGGCAGCACGTGGAAGAAGGCGGTGCGCGAGACCTATCAGCGCATCACCAATATTGGCGCGCAAGGCAGCGTCATGAGCTACCGCAACAACTATCTCGACCTCGACCCGACCTACAAGGATCCGCTCGGCCGGCCTCTGATGCGCATGACCTTCGACTATCAGGACAACGAACGCAAGATGGCCAACTGGATGGCGGACCGCTGCGACGAAATCGCCAAGGCGATGGGCGCCAAGACGACACAGGTCAACCGTCTGGTCGGACCGTGGTCGGTGGTGCCCTATCAGACCACGCACAATACCGGCGGCGCGATCATGGGCAGCGACCCCAAGACCAGTGCGCTGAACCGCTATCTGCAGTCCTGGGATGTCTCCAATGTCTTCGTGATGGGGGCGTCGGCGTTCCCGCAGAATGCCGGCTACAATCCGACCGGCACGGTCGGCGCGCTGACCTATTGGGGGCTTGACGCAATCTTCAAGTATTTGAAGTCGCCCGCGCCGCTGGTGCAGCGATGAGGCCCATCATGACAAGTGCACGCAGCAGGTGGATCGCGCGGCTCTCTTATGCCGTTGGATTGTTGCCCTTGATCGCGGCCGGTGGCGCGGTCGCCGATTCCGACAACTATGTCGAGGTTTCGCGCGGCAAGGCTCTGGCGACGGCCGGCGACTGCGTTGCCTGCCACACGGCCAAGGGAGGCGCGCCCTTTGCCGGAGGACTGGCGCTGCAAACGCCGTTCGGCGCGATCATGACGCCGAACATCACGCCGGATAATGCAACCGGCATCGGTAGCTGGTCGGCGGACGATTTCGCACATGCCATGCACGATGGCAGGCGGCCGGGCGGGACCTATCTCTATCCGGCGTTTCCCTATCCCTATTACACCAAGGTGACACGCACGGATATTGACGCGATCTATACCTACTTGCGCTCGCTTGATCCGGTATCGAACAGCGTCAGCCGCAACACGCTGCCGTTTCCATTCAACATCCGGCTCTCGATGTCGGGATGGAACACGCTGTTCTTCACGCCTGGCACGTTTGCCCCGGACCCCAAACGCTCCGCCGAGTTCAACCGCGGCGCTTACTTGATCGAAGGCCTCGGCCATTGCGGCGCATGCCATACGCCATTCAACGCCTTCGGGGCGAACAAGGCCGACCGCTATCTGCAAGGCAACCAGATCGACTCCTGGACCGCGCCCAACATCACCAACGACATGCAGTCAGGCTTGGGCAAATGGTCCGTCGACGACGTCGTGGCATACTTGAAGACGGGCCAGACCGGCACGACTCTCGCGAGCGGTCCGATGAAGGACGTGATCGAGAATTCGACATCGAAGATTCCGGATGCAGACCTCAAGGCGATCGCGGTCTATCTGAAGGAACGTGGCGCGGCCGGTTCGTCTCCGCCGGCGCCGTTGCCCGCGTCGGATCACCAGATGCAGGTCGGGGAAGTGATCTTTGTCGATACCTGCTCCGCGTGTCATACGCGCACGGGCGCCGGCATCGAACATATCTTCCCGAAGCTCGCCGCGAATGTCATCGCGACCCAGGACGATCCGGCCTCGCTGATCCGCATCATCATCGCGGGCGGCCGCGCGGCGGCGACTGACGCAAGGCCGACGTCGCCCGCTATGCCATCGCTCGGCTATCGGCTCAGCGACGATCAGGTGGCGGCGGTCGTGACCTACGTCCGCAACAGCTGGGGCAATGCCGCCTCGCCGGTGTCGGCCGATACCGTCAAGGCGCTACGCGCCCGCGTGACGGGGGCTGCCGGCGACTAGTCGGCGGCCTGAACCCGCTCTTGCGCGGCCAAGACCTGACACCCATCTGACATGGCGAAGGAATTTCGCCATGTTGGACGTTACTTCTGATATCGCCGACGACGGCTCGTCGTCGCGAGCGACCGAACAAACCCCCGTCAACGACCAGGCGCTGCTCGACGCCTACTCCAATGCCGTGATCGGCGTGACCGAACGAGTCGGTCCCGCCGTCGTGCGCGTGGAAACCGGACCGAAAGTGCGTAACCCGCGCGAACGCGGCGGCCTGGGTTCCGGCATCGTCATTTCACCCGATGGGCTTGTGCTGACCAACAGCCACGTCGTCGGTACCTCGAAGGAGATCAGGCTGCGCGACACCGAAGGTGTCGTCACCGATGCGCGCGTGCTCGGTGTCGATCCCGATACCGATCTTGCGCTACTCCGCGCCGACGGCGTGCGCGATCTGCACTATGCCTCGCTCGGCAACTCCAAGAACCTGCGCCGAGGCCAGCTCGTGGTTGCGATCGGTAACCCCTTGGGATTTGAATCGACTGTCACCGCGGGCGTGGTGTCGGCGCTTGGCCGCTCGATCCGTTCGGTCAGTGGCCGGACCATCGAGGACGTGATCCAGACCGATGCCGCGCTCAATCCCGGCAATTCCGGCGGACCGCTGGTGTCGTCCGCGGCCGAGGTGATCGGTATCAATACCGCGATCATCAATGGCGCGCAGGGCATCTGCTTTGCGGTCGCGAGCAACACCGCGCAATTCGTGCTGTCGGAGATCATCCGCCACGGCTATGTGCGGCGCGCCTATATCGGCGTCGCCGGCCAGACCGCGCCGATTCCGCGGCGCCATGCGGTGGTCGCGGGGATCGACAACAAGATGGGCGCGCTGTTGGCGCAGATCGAGCCGGATGGACCCGCCGCGCAGGCAGGCCTTCTGCCGGGTGACGTCGTGATCAAGCTCGACGGCGTCGACATCAACGGCGTTGACGATCTGATCCGGGTGTTGGATCGCGACCGCATCGGCCGGACGCTCGCAATGGACGTGCTGCGGCTCGGCCGGCTGCGGGCGCTCGACATTCACCCGGTAGAGCGCAAGCCCGCGGCGCGACAGACGCTCGCGCCGTAGCGGGTTTGGCGCTGGATGCGGCTATTCCGCCGCGGCCGCAAAGCGGTTGTTTTCAAGCTCGGCTTCAAGCCGGACTTTTTCGGCCCGCGCTTTTCCGATGTTCTCTTCCTTGATGTGGCCGTAGCCGCGGATCATTTCGGGCAGCCGCGCGAGTCTTGCCAGCAGCGGAATTTGCTCGGCCTTGAGCGCTGCCGTGCGCTGCTCGATCATGGCGAGATAGTCCTCGATCAGCTTGCGTTCGGCCTTGCGCTCGGCTGAGCGTCCGAAGGGATCATATGCCGTGCCGCGGAGGAACCTCAGTCTCGCCAGCAGGCGGAAGGCGTGGATCGTCCAGCCGCCAAATTCCTTCTTCTGCAGATGGCCCGTCGCCTTGTCGCGACGGGCAAAGACCGGCGGAGCGAGGTAGAATTTGAGACGGAAGTCGCCGTCGAATTTCTCCGCCAGCTTTTTCGCAAAGCTGCCGTCGGTGTAAAGCCGTGCGACCTCGTACTCGTCCTTGTAGGCCATCAGCTTGAAGAGGTTCTTTGCCACGGCCTCGGTCAACTCGGCGGAGGCGGGCAAGGCGGCCGTTTCGGCCTTGCGCATTGTGTCGACGGCGGCGACATAGCGGTCGGCGTAGGCGTGGTCCTGATACTCGCTCAGGAATTTGGCGCGGTAGGCGATCTGCTCATCGAGCGTTCTGGTTGGGCTTGCCGCGCGGGTCCGGAACTGGATGACGCCGCGGACGCGCGCCATGTCGTGGGCGGCGAGCCGTCCCCAGGTGAAGGCCTGCTTGTTCATCTCGATCGCGGCGCCGTTGATTTCGATCGCGCGCAGGAGGGCCTCCAGCGAAAGCGGGATCGCGCCTTTCTGGAACGCGAAACCGAGCATGAAGGAATTGGTCGCGATGCTGTCGCCCATCAGTGTCGAGGCGATGCCGGTCGCGTCGATGATGTCGAGGTTCCGCTCGCCGATGGCGCCGCGCAGCGTGGCCTGGATCGCGCTCATCTCGAAATCGATGTCGGGGTTTTGCACGAAGCTCGCGGTCGGCTGCAAATCGGCGTTGACGAAGGCGCGCGTCACGCCGCGATCGACCCGGTTCAGCGCGGTCTCGCTCGCCGCCACTACGATGTCGCAACCAAGGATGAGGTCGGCGCCGCCCGACGTGATGCGGACGCTGGCGATGTCTTCCGGTTGGGGCGCGATCCGGACGTGGCTCATGACCGCGCCGTTCTTTTGCGCAAGGCCCGTAAAGTCCAGCGCGGAGCAGCCGCGGCTGTCGAGATGGGCGGCCATGCCGAGCAGTGCACCGATGGTGATGACGCCGGTGCCGCCAATACCGCTGACCAGGATGTTGTAGGGCGCCTCCAGCTTTGGCGCGGGAGGCAACGGCAGGTCGGCGAAGAGCTGGCTGGAATCGACCGCCGACGTCTCGATCCGCTTCAGCTTGCCGCCATGCACGGTGACAAAGCTCGGGCAGAAGCCCTCGACGCAGGAATAGTCCTTGTTGCAGTTCCACTGGTCGATCTGGCGCTTGCGGCCGAACTCGGTCTCGAGCGGCTGCACGGAGACGCAGTTCGAGGTCTGCGAGCAATCACCGCAACCCTCGCAGACCAGTTCGTTGATGAAGACGCGCTTAGGCGGGTCGGGATAGACGCCGCGCTTGCGGCGGCGGCGCTTTTCCGCGGCGCAGGTCTGGTCGTAAATCAGCGCGGTCAATCCCTTGGTCTTGCGCAGTTCGCGCTGCAACTGGTCCATCTCGCGGCGATGGTGCACGGTGACGCCAGGTGGGAAGTAGTTGCCGGGGTACTTGCCGGGATCATCTGAGACGACCGCCAGGCGCTTGGTGCCTTCGGCCCAGATCTGCTGTGCGATTTGCGCAACGGTGAAGCTGCCTTCGGCCGGCTGCCCTCCGGTCATGGCGACCGCGTCATTATAAAGAATCTTGTAGGTGATGTTGACGCCGGACGCGGCCGCCGCGCGCAGCGCCAACAGCCCGGAATGAGTGTAGGTGCCGTCACCGAGATTCTGGAAAATGTGTTCTTCGTTCGTGAACGGGGCCTGACCGATCCAGTTGGCGCCTTCGCCGCCCATCTGTGTAATCGTCGCGGTGCGCCGGGCCGGGACATAGAGCGCCATGCCGTGACAGCCGATGCCGGCCATGGCTCGGCTGCCTTCGGGTAGCTTGGTCGAGGTGTTGTGGGGACAGCCGGAGCAGAAATAGGGCGTGCGTTGGAGCGTGATCGGTGCGTGCCCGGCGGCTGGATGCTCGAACGCCTCTAGCCGCGCCAGTCTTTGTTCCAGCGCCGGGCTCTGGTGTCCGAGGCGGCGCAACCGGGCGACCAGCGCGGAGGCGACGATGGTCGGGGTCAGTTCGCCCTCGCTCGGCAACAGCGGCGCGCCGGTCTCGTCGAGCTTGCCGGCAACCGATGGGCGGTTCCAGGCGTCGACATTATAAAGAATCCGCTTCAGCTGGTCTTCGATGAAGCCGCGCTTCTCCTCGACCACCAGCACATCCTGCAAGCCTTCGGCAAAATGCCTGGCGCCGCTTTCCTCAAGCGGCCAGGTCAGCGCGACCTTATAGATCCGCAAGCCCAGCGCCTCGGCATCCCGATCGGAGATCCCGAGGTCGGCGAGCGCCTGGCGTAAATCAAGATAGGCCTTGCCGGTCGCCATGATGCCGAGCCGCGCCGGCTTGCCGTCGAGCACGACCCGGTCGAGCCTGTTGGCGCGCACGAAGGCGCCGATCGCCGCCATTTTCGGGCCAAACAGACGCCGTTCCTGTTCGAGCGGTGGGTCGGGCCAGCGGATGTTCAATCCGCCCGGCGGCATTTCGAAATCGGCCGGCAACACGATGTCGACGCGCGACGGATCGCTATAGACGGATGCAGAACTCTCGACCGTTTCGCCGATCGCCTTGAAGCCGACCCAGCAGCCGGAATAGCGCGACAGCGCAAAACCATAGATTCCGAGGTCGAGATAGTCCTGCAGCGTCGCCGGGTTAATGATCGGGATCATCGCCGCCGCAAAAACCTGCTCGCTCTGATGCGCGAGGGTGGAGGACTGGCAACCGTGGTCGTCGCCGGCGAGCGCCAGCACGCCGCCATGTCGTGATGAGCCGGCTGAATTCGCATGCTTCAAGACATCGACCGAGCGGTCGACTCCGGGACCCTTGCCGTACCAGATGCCGAACACGTCATCGACCTTGGCGCCGGGAAAGAGACCGACCTGCTGGCTGCCCCACACGGCGGTCGCTGCAAGATCTTCGTTCAGCCCGGGAACGAAAGCGATATCATGCGCTTGCAGGAAGGATTTCGCACGCCACAGCGTATGGTCGTACATGCCAAGCGGCGAGCCGCGGTAGCCCGAGATGAAGCCTGCGGTGTTGAGGCCAGCCCCGCGATCGCGTTCGCGCTGCAACATCGGTAGCCGCACCAGCGCCTGAACGCCGGAAAGGTAGATTCGCTTGGCCTCGAGGCGGTACTTGTCGTCCAGCCCGACCTGCATCAGCGTCATCTTGATACTCCCGTCTTCTAGGCTGGCTGCCCAGGGAGACGCCCCGGCGGGCCGATGCAGTGCTTTAGTGAAAAGCATGTACGAGCAATGTCAATATCGCTTTCCGATTTGAATCCGCCCGGCATGGCCGTTGTTGAGGAATCTCATGAGTTTGAAAGCATCCGACACGGAGAAGGCCGCAGCCGATCTTGTCGGTGCTTCCAGTGTTTTCTCAAAAAGAGTCGAAGAACGATTCTTCACCGTCGAAAGGCTCAGGCGTCGGTCTTAAGTGCCCCGGCTCCAACGTCGCTGCCCGTGACGAACTGCTGAAGCTTGCGACACCAGCGCACTCTTATCGGCGCGCGGAGGGTCGCAATCGCTCAACGAAAGACTGCTCCCGCGTCGCCTATTTGCGAAGCGAGTCATGGACGCGTGCATGCAATTCGCGCTCAACCAATGAGCAATCGCACGCCGTAAATCCCCGGCACAGCGATTAAGCAGATGTCAGTTGTTAGTAGAACTGGCTGAAAATGCAGAGGATTTCGGGACGCCGCGCTGCGGGCGGTGATTGTACACAATGGCATGGCGCTTGCTTAACAGAGTGAGAAGAGTTCTCTCGCCCGGGGGGCCATGGTCATGAACTCAAGGCAAGTTTCAAGCGTCATCGCGGAGCCGGAGCCGGTCGACCTGGACTGGTCGACCACCGCACTCGTTATCATCGACATGCAGCGCGACTTCATGGAGCCCGGCGGCTTCGGCGAGACTCTCGGCAACGATGTCTCGCAGTTGGCGCGCGCGGTGAAGCCGATCGCCTCACTGTTGGCTGCGGCCCGCGACATGGGAATGCTGGTGGTCCACACCCGCGAGGGCCATTCGCCCGATTTGTCGGATGCGCCACCTGCAAAGATCGAGCGCGGCGCGCCGTCCCTGCGCATCGGCGATCCCGGCCCGATGGGGCGGATACTGATTCGCGGCGAGGCCGGCCACGACATCATTTCCGAACTCTATCCGCTCGACAGCGAGATCGTGATCGACAAGCCCGGCAAGGGTGCGTTCTACGCCACCGAATTTGGCGACGTGCTGCAGAAATACGGCATCGAGAATCTCCTGGTGTGCGGCGTGACCACCGAGGTCTGCGTCAACACCACGGTGCGCGAGGCTAACGACCGTGGTTATCGCTGCGTCGTGATCTCGGACGGTTGCGCGTCCTACTTTCCCGAATTCCACGAGATGGGCCTGAAAATGATCAAGGCCCAAGGTGGCATCTTCGGCTGGGTCGCCGACGCGGCCGCGGTTCTCAAGGCAATGCAAGCGGAGACATCGAACAATCTGGCAGTGGGAGCATCACGATGAGCACGAGCGCGACGGGGACGGCAGTCAAATCGGATTTCAAGCCGGTGTTGTGGACGTCAGGCGACTGGAACGCCTTTTTCGGCTTCGGCACCAATATCCTGGTCAACATGCTGGTGTTGACCGGCCTGTTGCGTTTCGTGCTGAAGATGCCTGACAGCTTGGTGTTCGGCCGCATCCTGCCCGCGCTCGGCCTGATGATGTGCCTCTCCACGTTCTATTACGCGTTCCTCGCCTATCGGCTGGCGCTGAAGACGGGCCGCAGCGATGTCTGCGCGCTGCCGTCGGGCGTCAGTGTGCCGCACATGTTCATTGTCACCTTCGTGATCATGCTGCCGATCACCCTCAAGACCGGCGATCCCATGAAGGGCTGGTCGGCGGGGCTCGTCTGGGTGTTTTTCCAGAGTTTTATCCTGATGATCGGCGGCTTTGTCGCTCCCGTCATCCGAAGGATCACCCCGCGCGCGGCGCTGCTCGGCACGCTCGCCGGTGTCTCCGTCACCTTCATCTCGATGCGCCCGGCGCTCGAAATGTACATGACGCCGCAGATCGGCCTGGTCTGTTTCGCGATCATCCTGGCGAGCTGGTTCGGCGGGGTCAAATATCCCAGGGGAATTCCGGCCGGCCTCGTCGCGATCGCTGTCGGCATGATCATCGCGTGGGGCTCGAACCTGTTCGGTCTAGGTCTTGGCGGACTGAGTCTTAAGGGCGTCGGCGACGCCTTCGCCAGCTTCGGCTTCTCCGTGCCGATCCCGGCCGTCAGTTATATCTTCTCCGGTTTCGAATTTCTCGGCGTCATCCTGGTGACCGCGATTCCGTTCGGCATCTACGATCTCGTCGAGGCCATGGACAATGTCGAGAGCGCGGAAGCGGCCGGCGACGAATATCCGACCACGCGGGTTCTGACCGCCGACGGCATCGTCAGCTTGATCGGCTGCCTGATGGGCAATCCCTTCATCAACGCAGTCTATATCGGCCATCCCGGATGGAAGGCGATGGGGGGCCGGATCGGCTATTCGGCCGCGACCGGCGTTATGGTGGTGCTGTTGTCCTGGTTCGGCATCATCTCGGTGCTGCTGGCGCTGGTGCCGGTGGTCGCGATCTCACCGATCCTGCTCTATATCGGTATGCTGATCGGCGCGCAGGCATTCCAGACCACGCCGGTCAAGCACGCGCCGGCGATCGTGCTCGCCCTGACGCCGCATCTGGCCGCCTGGGCCAAGCTGCAGATCGACACCATGCTGGGATCGACGATCAACGCGGCGCAAAGCGTCGGGGGTCTCGCCGCCGACAAGGTGGCGGCCGTCAAGACCGCGGCTATCGCTGCCCTGCCGCAACAGGGCGTGCTCTACCACGGCTTGGAAGTGATGGGCGGCGGCTCGATCCTGGCCGGTCTCATTCTGGGGGCGATCGGCGTGTTCGTGATCGAGCGCGATTTCGTCAAAGCATCGGCGTTTGCGCTTGCAGGCGCCGCGCTCACCTATTTCGGCTTCATGCATGGTGAGGCGGTGGGGGTCGGCGGCGGGTTTGGTGTGACGCCCGCCGTCGCGCTCGCCTATGCTGTCGTCGCAGCGGGCCTGTTCGCGCTCGGCAGACTCGGCACCAGCGCGCACTTTGTCACACATCCGGAGATGCCGGTGGCCGCGCCAGCGGAATAGAGGCTGCACGAATTCGATTTGTTTCGGCCGGACGTCATGCCCGGCTGCTTTTTTAGGGCCGCACCGCTGGCGTCTCGATCGGCATGCCCTTCGCACGCGACATCAAGTAGAGTTCCAGCTCGACCAGTTCCGGCGCGCCGAAGTCATAGGGTTGCGCCCGGACACCGAAGATGCAGCCGCGCAGGCGGCGCTGCAGCGAGCCCAGCGATTGCCACTCCAGCCGGTACATCGGATAGCCGGTCGGATGGCCTTGCGTGATTCTCGAACCTGCGAGGCGCTTGTCCCAATTGTCGTCGTGACAGTTGGCGCAGGCCAGATTGAGCTGGCCCTGCCGCTCCATGAAGAGGGCGCGTCCCTTGGCGACGAAAGGTTCAAGCTCTGGATCGTCAAGGGGTGAAATCGCAGCGCCACGCGATTGTTCGGCGATGAAGGCGGTGAGCGCCAGCAGGTCGCGGCTCTCGAAGGGGAGCGGCTCGGCCTGCTGATGCAGCGCGCGTTCCAGATTGATGCGCTGCTCGAGATCGACCGGCCGCGCCAGTTCTTTGTCGAACGCCGGATAGCGCGCCGCCACGCCCTTCATGCTGATGCGTGCGTCGTCATGACAATCCGCGCAGGCCTTGTCCGCCGCGCCTTGTTTCTTTTTCCAAAGGGCTTCGCCGTCGAGCACCCAGAGCATGCCAGGATTGGCGGTGTCGTCGTCCTGGATCGCCTTGGTGTCCGGCGTCATGAAACTGTAGCCGGAGCGGCGTTCGCCTGGCGGGATGTCGCTGGCGCGGAGGGGAAGGGAGACGGTGATCAGGAACGCCACCAAAATAATGGAGCGAATAGCGATGGCGCAAAGAGCGATCATTCGACTACAATGGACGCCGAAGCGGTCTCGGAAAAGCCCTTGTCGCCGATCCACTCGAAATCGAATTTGCCGCTCTCTTTGGCGACCGTAAAAAACGAGATGAACGGGTTTGCGGCGATGGCCGGGAAAAAATCCGCGCGAAAAACCTCCGCTCCGTTATAGCGGCAGGTGAAGCTCGTGATGATGTCGCGCGGGACGATCTCGCCGGCGGCGGTGCGGCGATAGCCGGTCTCCATGATATGCGACGTCAGCGCCTTTATTTCGATGACATCGCCGCGCTTGGCCTTGGGCGGAACGTTGATCAATGCCGAGGGCATCAGAGAACCTCCTCGGTGCAGGCGGCGAGCGTTACCACGACGTCGACGCTGGTCGACCAGAACGAGCCGTCGGAGAGCTGCGCGATGGCCACGACCTTCTGGCTGTCGGCCAGGCGGATGCGGGTCGAGACCTGCGCACGGCCGGCCTGCGGACCAAGATAGAAATTGCCGATATTGGGCTGCGGGTTCTTCTCGTTGAAAACATGGATGCTCTTGACGTAGTCGCTCGCCGTCATTGGGCTTGCGACGCTGACCGTCATCGGCACGGTGTTGCCGTTCTCGACGAGCGGCGGGATGTCGAGCTTGACCTTTCCGGTATGCACATCAGCCTCGCCGACCACGTTGCGGATGGCGGAGGCGAGCATCGCCGGTGTTGCTTCCGCAGGCCCCAGCGTCACGATCGGAACTGTGCCGCATAGGGCGGCACCACCGGCAAGGCCGAGAAAGTGACGGCGTGTGGACGGGTCTAAATCGCGCATGATTGGTCAAACGCTCCTAGTCGCGCAGCGTTGCAAGATACGCCACGATATCTTCGATCTGCCCGGCCGACAGGATCGGCTTGCCGCGCCAGCTTGAACTCACGCGAGCCAGGCCGTCCACGCGGTAGTAGGATGGCATGATGGTCACGGGATTGAGGCGCGGTGCGTCGACGAGCCGCAGCCGAAGCTGGCTGACGGTCCAGCGGCTGCCGGCGCCGGAAAGGCTCGGCGCGAGGTCGCCGTGGAACTTGGCTTCCGGAAACGGACCGGAGTGACAGAGGATGCAGGTGCTGGCGCGATCCAGCACCAGCGCGCGTCCGCGCGCCGCGTCGCCGGGAGCACCCGTCAATGAATCCGGAATGCCGTCGCCGACGACGGCATAGGATGCCAGCGCCTGCGCGCCGGCCGCGCAGGGCAGGGCGAAGGCGGCTGCCATGAGCCACGCCATATGGATGACAGGTCTAGCCAAAGGCATCCACCGTAATCGTCTGGAACCACTTCTGTGCATCTTCGGCCTCGCGCGCGCGCACCTCGCGTGGCGCATCGACCGCGCTCGAGCCGCCGCCTTCGGCCTCGGCGAAGATGTCGTCCTTGGGCTGATAGATGCCGGCGAGCGAGAACGCATAGCCCGGCGCCACGATGTTGTAGCAGATGCCGGTCAGTTTCGGCGTCTCTGGCGCCTTGCCCGCGATCAGGTTCGCGATCACGGCGGCGCACGCCTTGCCTTGCGCGCTCGCAGCCGATGCGGATCTCGGAATGCCGCCACCGAGGCAGGCGTCGCCGATGACGTGGGTGTTTGGCATGAGCTTCGAGGCGAAAGTCGTGGGATCGATCGGGCACCAGCCGGTCCGATCGGCCACACCCGCGATCTCGACGATGCGGCCGGCCTTCTGCGGTGGAATGACGTTGGCGACCTGGGGCGTATAGTTGCCGAATTCGGTGACGATCGTATTGCTTGCGGGATCGACCGAGGTGACCCGACCGCCCTGCGATAACGGTATTCGTTCGATCATGCCGCCATACAATTCCTTCCAGGCATTCTCGAACAGGCGCTCTTGCGGGATGGTGTCCTTGGCGTCAAGGATGAGCACCTTGGAGCGGGGCTTCTTGGCTTTCAGATAATGCGCGATCAGGCTGGCGCGCTCGTAAGCCGCCGGCGGACAGCGCGCGGGGTTGGCGGGCACCGCAATCGCCACCACGCCGCCATCGTCCATGGCTTCGAGCTGTTTCCGCAACAGCATCGTCTGCTCTCCCGCTTTCCAGGCGTGCGGCATCTTTGCTGAGGCCGCCTCGTTGTAGCCTTCCAGCGCATCGAACCTGAAATCGATGCCGGGCGCGAGCACGAGGCGATCGTAGCCAATCGAAGTTCCGTCGGCGAGGACGACGATGCGCGCTTGCGGATCGATCTTCGCCGCCGCCTGCGCGATGAGGTTCACGCCTTCGGATGCGATCCTGTCATAGCCGAATTGCTGAACTTCGATGTCCCGCAAGCCCGCGATCACCTCGTTGCTGAACGGGCATGCGGTATATGTCCGGTTGGGTTCGACCAGCGTCACCCGGAGCTTCGGATCGAGCCGCTTCAGTGCTCGCGCGCAAGCCGCGCCGCCAAAGCCGCCGCCGATCACGACCACGCGCGCCGTAGACTGCGCCCTGGAAATGGATGGCAGCGCCAACAATCCCACGGGCGCCGCTGCGATGCCGCCAACGACGTTCCTTCGCGTCACCGGTCGCAGCGCGTCCATGAATACGATCCGAAAATGGCGCGGGCCGTCAAAGCCGCCACGCGCTTGAGTCAGGCGAAGGTGATGTTCTGCTCCCGCAAGGGCGCCGAACGGATGCGCTTGCCGGTCGCCGCGAAATAAGCGTTCAGCACCGCCGGTCCCGCGACGCAGATGGTCGGCTCGCCAACGCCGCCCCAGAAGCCGCCGCTCGGCATCACGATCGATTCGACCTTTGGCATCTCGTTGATCCGCATTGAATTGTAGGTGTCGAAATTGGTTTGTTCAATGCGCCCGTCCTTGACCGTGCAGCCGCCATAGAACAAGCCGGTCAGGCCGTAGACAAAGGAGCCCGCGATCTGGCGCTCGATCTGCGCCGGGTTGACGGCGTAGCCGGGGTCGGTGGCGGCCACGATCCGATGCACCTTGACCTTGGTGCCGTCCGTCACGGAGATTTCCGCCGCGGCGGCGACATAGCTGCCATACCCCATGTGTTGGGCGAGACCGCGATAGACGCCTTGCGGCGCCGGCTTGCCCCAGCCGATCTTCTCGGCCACGGCATTGAGCACCGCGAGGTTCTTCGGGTGTTTGGCCATTAGCTTGCGCCGGAACTCAAGCGGGTCCTGGCCGGCCGCATGTGCCAGCTCATCCATGAAGCATTCGACATAGAGCGCGTTTTGATTGACGTTCACGCCGCGCCAGAAGCCCGGGATGATGTGCGGATTGCGCATCGAATGTTCGATCAGGAGATTCGGAACTGAATATCCGAACGCCGCATCGCCATCGGGATTGAGACCGGCGAATGTCGCCGGATCCTTGCCGTTGACGAGCGCCTCGGGCCGCAGGCTAAACAGGATCGACTGACCTGAAATCCGCATATGCAACGCCGTCAGATTATTGTCGGCATCGAGCGCCGCGGTCATCTTGCATTGCGTGATCGGATGATAGCGTCCGCGCAGCATGTCCTCCTCGCGCGACCACAACAGCTTGATCGGCGTGCCCGGCATCTGCTTGGCGATATCGACGGCCTGCCGGACATAGTCGGTCTGGCCGCGGCGGCCGAAACCGCCGCCGAGGATCTGCTTGTGAACGTCGCATTTGTCGGCCGGCAGGCCTGAACCTTCCAGCACCGCGGCGAAAGCGGCTTCGCCGTTTTGGGTGCCGCACCAGACCTCGCATTTGTCGGCGGTGTAGAGCGCGGTCGCGTTCATCGGCTCCATCGTGGCGTGATTCTGGTAAGGATAGTTGTAGACCGCCTCGACCTTCTTCACGGCGCCCGAAAGCGCTGATTTCGCGTCGCCGCTCTGATTGCCGACATAGGCCGGGCCTGACTCCAGACCTTCCGCCAGCCATTGCGCGATCGATGCGCTCGTGACTTTGGCGTTCTCGCCTTCGTCCCAGACGATCGGCAAGGCGTCCAGCGCGGTCTTGGCGTGCCACCAGGTGTCGGCCACCACCGCAACGGCGCTATCGCCGACTTTCACCACCTTCTTGACGCCCTTCATGCCGGCGATCTTGGTCTCGTCGTAGCTCCTCAGCTTGCCGCCGGTGACCGGGCAATCCTTGATCGCGGCGTTGAGCATGCCGGGCAGCTTGATGTCGATGCCATAGACCATCGCGCCGGTGACCTTGTCGGGGGTGTCGAGCCGCTTCAGCGGCTTGCCGGCGATTTTCCAATCCTTCGGGTCCTTCAGTTTGACATCGGTTGGCGGAGGCAGTTTCGCTGCCGCTTCGGCGACCATGCCGTAGGTCGTGGTCTTCCCCGACGGCGTATGAGTGATGATGCTGTCGGCGGCGGTGCATTCGCCGGCCGGCACCTTCCATTCATTCGCCGCGGCCTGGATCAGCATCATGCGCGCGGTCGCGCCACCCTTGCGGACGTAGTCCTGCGAGGTGCGGATGCCACGGCTACCACCGGTTGAAAATTCGCCCCACACCCGTTTACGGGCGACGCTTTGGCCCGGCGTGGGATATTCGGTCGTGACTTTCGACCAGTCGCATTCGAGCTCTTCGGCAACAAGCTGGGCGAGGCCGGTGAGCGTGCCCTGGCCCATTTCCGAGCGTGCGATGCGGATGACCACGGTGTCGTCGGGCCGGATTACGACCCAGGCGTTGACTTCCGGCGAACCGTCGGCCGCGCGGACGACGGTGGGACCGCCAAAGGGGATGTCGAGGCCGAGCGCAAGTCCGGTCCCGACCGCGGCGGTGCCGATGACAAAGGCGCGGCGGTTGAGTTTGGGCGCAACATGCTTGTTCATGGCGATCTCCCTCAAACGCTCGTGGCGGCGTGGATCGCCTCGCGCACCTGCTTGAAGGTGCCGCATCGGCAGATGTTGGTGATGGCCTCATCGATGTCCTGGTCGGTCGGCTTCGGATTGTCCTTGAGAAGCGCCACCACCGCCATGATCATGCCGCTCTGGCAATAGCCGCATTGCGGAACATCGTTTTCGACCCAAGCTTGCTGCACCTTGTGCAGGACCCCATTGGCCGCGAGGCCTTCGATCGTGGTGATCTGCTTGCCGCTGGCTTCGCTCACGGTGACGCCGCAGGAGCGCGTCGCGACACCGTCGATATGAACGGTACAGGCGCCGCATTGTGCAATGCCGCAACCATATTTCGTGCCGGTCAGGCCGGCATTTTCCCGGATCGCCCAGAGCAGCGGCGTGTCGGGTTCGACATCCAGATTGAAGGCTTTGCCATTGATTGTGAGGTTTGCCATCGCGGTCCCCTGATTGGTCCAATCCACCGATTGGACTTCAATGGAATCTTGGCGCGGAAATTGGAACCTTTCAAATCAAGATTCTGCGCTTGCGAAAGGGAAGATATTTTGTGGCGAACGGGGAAGATATTCGATTTGCCGGTGTTATCTCGCAACCGCGACCGTCAGGTGTTGCGCAGTGAAGCGACCGTCAATCGCAGGAAACTCATCACGCTTCCAAGCCCCGCAAACCCGGCGCCGAGCGCGAGCGCCAGCGTGGCTCCCTCGTGGCCGGCAAGGCCAAAGCATAGTGCCGCCAACGCCGCCCCCGTGGTCTGCCCGATCAGGCGCGCGGTTGCGACAATGCCGCTGGCGCTGCCGCTTCGGTGCGGCGGCGCGCTCGACATGATGGCTTTCATGTTAGGGGTCTGAAAGAGACCGAATCCGATCCCGCAAATCGCCATGCGCCAGACGATGTTGGCAACGCTCGGGGCTGTCGGCAGCGTTGCCAATAGCACCATTCCAAGGCCCAGCAGCAGCAAGCCGAGGCCGCCAAGCACACCGGCGGAAAAGCGGTCGGACAGTCGGCCGCCAATCGGCGCCATAATGGCAACCACCAGCGGCCAGGGTGTCATGAAAAATCCGGTCTCGACCTGCGAGCGATGCAGCACGTCCTCAAAGTAGAACGGCAGAGAGACGAAGGCCAATCCCTGCACGGCGAACGAGCAGACGGCGGTTGCAGCCGATAGTGCAAAAAGCGCCTGGCGGAACAGGTCGATCGGCAGCATCGGCGCGGGATGGTCCGCATGCCTTCGGGTCAAGGCCCAGCCTAGCAACACTGCGCCTATGATCGCGCTTCCTACCAGGATCGGCTGCGCGCCATGTGCGGCGCCGCCGATCCCAATAATAAAGAGCCCGAGGCAGCCTGCGGCGAGAATTGCGCCCGGGAAATCGAACGTGTGTACGGCGCGCGGTGTCGCCGGCAACGTTTTAAGGCCGATCAACATGGCGAGCAGGCCGAAGGGAATATTGACTGCGAACAGCCAGGGCCAGCGTCCGAGCGCCAGGATGCCGGAGGCGATGGTCGGGCCGAGGGTAAAGGCGGTGGCGACCACCAGCGCGTTGTGGCCGAATCCGCGGCCGAGCAGCCGGCTTGGATAGACGAAGCGGACCAGCGCGGTATTCACGCTCATGATCCCGCTGGCGCCGAGGCCCTGCAAGGTCCGGGCTGCGAGTAGAGTGGGTAGCGACCATGCCAAGGCACAGCCGAGCGACGCAACCGTGAACAACAGGAGACCGCCGAGATAGATCCGTTCGTGACCGACGATCTCGCCAAGCGCGCCGAGCGGCAACAGCGTTGCAACCAGCGCGATCTGATACACATTGACGACCCAGATCGCCTCCGCCGGGCTGACATGAAGATCCGATGAAATCGCGGGCAGGGCGATGTTGGCGATGGCGGTATCCAGTGAGGCCATTGCCAGCGCGGTGAAGATCGCAGCCACCGCCCATCGCCGGCGTTCCCAGGGCAAGGCGTCAGGCGCACTGTTGCTTGCCGCGGACGAAGGCGCCTTCGCGGCGGCTTTATCGATGGGCTTTCCTGAGGATTCTTCGGGCCGGAGATGTTGTTGCTGCATGCGGGGCATGTACTACGGGGGCAGTCGCGCCCCCAGACATCCGACTGCATGATGCATATGCGTCAATGCGTCATTTCCCAGCCGACTTTCGGCTACTTCCCGGCCCGCGATCGATCGACTAGGCTCCTCTTCAAGGCGGTCACAAATACGAGATAAATTCCGCCAGGGAGGGAAAGCGCTTTGGACGGACAGGCGATAGGCCGGCGCATCGAGGCCGCGCGGAGCGGCATTGAGGGCAAGCGCCGGGACGTGGTGGCCGCCGTCTGGGTTGCGTTCCTACTGGCGATCCTCGGCTTCCTGGTCATCTATCCCGTCCTCACCTTGCTGGTCGGTGCACTTACCGACACCAACCCTGTGGTCGACGGCCTCAGCCTGAAGCACCTGTCGATTGCCAATTTCCTGACCGTGGTCACCAACCCCAACGTCGGTGAGGCGCTGATCAACACGCTGGTGATCTGCGCTGGCGGGACCATGATCGCGGTTGCTATCGGCCTCTTGTTTTCCTGGGTCGTGGTGCGCACCAACACGCCGTTCAAGGGCCTGATCGCGGCGGCGAGCATCCTGCCGCTGTTTGCGCCACCGCTGGTCGCGGGCGTGGCGTGGTCCATTCTAGGGTCGCCGAAGACCGGGTTGATCAACACCCTGTTCAAGTGGGCCGGCCTCGATTGGCGCGTCGATTTCTATTCGTTGTCGGGCCTGGTGTTCGTGTTCGGCATCTACTACGCGCCCTATGTCTACATGTTCACCTCATCCGCGTTGCGCAACATGGACCCGAGCCTGGAGGAGGCCGCGGAGATTTCGGGCGCCAGCGCGTTCTCGACCCTGTTCTCGGTGACGTTTCCACTGATCATGCCGGCGATCGTCTCCGGCATGCTGCTGTCCTTTATCGTGATGCTCGGCATCTACGGCGTGCCCGCGGTGCTGGGCGCGCCGAGCAATATCGGCGTGCTCACGACCTACATTTTCAAGCTCACCAACTGGTCGCCGCCGCTCTACAACACTGCCGCCTCGGTCGCCATCATCCTGATGGTGGTCACGGGCCTCTTGGTCTTCCTGCAGCAGAGAGTTCTGAGCGGACGCAGCTACACCACCGTCGCCGGCAAGGCGTTCCGGCCGCGCACACTCGATCTCGGCCCCTGGCGCTGGCTGACGTTTTCGCTCGGCCTGATCTACCTACTCGTGGTCGTGATCCTGCCGACGCTCGCCCTGATCGTGGCGGCATTCCGCAAATTCATGTTTATCCGCGACGTCGCAAGCCTGTTCGACCTACGGCAATACTCACTGATGCATTTCAACAGCATTTTTGACAACCCGCTGACCTTAAGGTCGATCTACAACGCGGTCGAGGTCGGCATCATCACGGCGATCATCGGCGGTACGCTCGCTTTTGCGATCGGCTACACCATTCATCGCACCAACGTGATGGGCCGTCGGACCATCGACCTGATTTCGACCCTGCCGGTCGCGATTCCCGGCCTCGTGGTCGGCGTCGCCTATCTGTGGGCCTGGATCGGCATTCCCGGCGGGCTGTACGGCACCATCTGGATTCTGGCGCTGGCGTTCATCGCGCGCTTCATGCCGGACACGGTGAAGGCGCTGTCCACCTCGTTCCTGCAAATCCATCGCGAGCTTGAGGAGGCGGCGTGGGTCTGCGGCAAGGGGACGCTCGCGACCATCGGAACGATTGTGCTGCCCCTGGCGCGGCCGGGCGTGATCGCCTCGATGACACTGTTGTTCGTGCTGTCAATCCGCGAACTCGGCTCATCGCTGTTTCTCTACACCAGCAACACCATGGTGATGTCGGTCTTGCTGCTCGACTATTACGAAGGCGGCAATGTCGGAAAAACCGCTGCGTTCAGTCTGGTGCAGACCGTCTTGCTCGGCGTCCTGATTGGTGGCGCCAGCTGGCTGTCGCGATTCGCAAATCAGGACGGTCTCGCGCAACGGATAAGATAAAAACACAATAACAACGAACAAGGAGGAGCGAGCATGAAGGCAGGGGTAGCCAGAACCGTTGCCAGGGGATTTGCGATGGCCGGCATCGCCGGCCTTGCCATTGTGCTTGGTGGCGCACCGGTGCGGGCGGAGGACGAATTCGGTTCGCCCGAACTGATTGCCGCTGCGAAAGCGGAAGGCAAGCTCGTCTACTACACCGCGAATTTCGCCGAAGTCGAGCAGCAGGTGATCAAGGAGTTCAACAAGCGCTTTCCGGAGATCAAGGTGGAGATGGTGCGCGCGCCTGGCGGCCAGCTCATCACGCGGGTGAAAACCGAGGCTGCGGCCGGCAAGCTGATCGCCGACGTGGTCGACCATTCCGATCGCTCATTGATGGTCGAGCTGGTCGACCTGTTCCAGGATTATGCGCCGCCGAACGCCGCCGATTACAATCCCGAAGCGCAGGTTTCGCCCAAGCTGTGGCCGCGCGCCACGCTGGTCTGGTCGATCGCCTACAACACCGAGCTCGTGAAGGATCCGCCGAAGACCTGGACGGATCTGACCAAGCCCGAATACGACAAGATGACCGGCCAGGTGTTCGCGCAATCCGGCGGCACCACTTGGACCCGCATCATGTTCGAGCGTCAGGTGCTGGGCGAAGACTATTGGGGGAAGCAGGCCGCGACCCATCCGATCCTCTATCCGTCGGGCGCGCCGATGTCGGACGCGCTGGTGCGCGGCGAGGTTGCGATGGGACCGTTGCTCTATAACGCGATCTATCCGAAGCAGAAGGACGGTGCGCCGATCAGGATTTTCTTCCCGCCAGAGGGCGCGCCGGTCAATCCTTACGCGACCGGCATTCCGAAAACAGCGGCGCATCCGAACGCCGCAAAACTTTTCCTGAACTGGTGTATGTCGAAGGAGGGCCAGACCTTCATGATCAAGGAGTTGGGTAACCTGACCTCGCTAAAGGTGGCGCCGATCTACCCGGAGGGTTTCGATCCCAAGGTGGTCAAGGTCTGGTACCCCAATTTCGACCAGTATGTGAAGCTGCACGCCGCCTGGGTCGCCGATTGGGACAAGATTTTCGGCTATCGGCAGTGATCGACGCATTGAGGACAACAGGGAGATCATGACGGCGCCGCTTGAAGTCACCGACCTGCGCAAGCAGTTTGCCATCGGCCGGCCGGCGATCGACGGCGTCAGCTTTGCCGTGCCGGCGGGCGAGATCGTCGTGCTGCTCGGTCCGTCCGGCTGCGGCAAGACCACGACGCTGCGCTGCGTCGCGGGCCTCGAACATCCGACCGGCGGCGAGATTACCATCGGTGGCAGGGTGGTGTCGTCGCCGACGCGCGGCATTCTCGTGCCGCCGCGGTCGCGCGACCTCGGCATGGTGTTCCAGTCCTATGCCGTATGGCCGCATATGACGGTGCGGCAGAACGTCGTCTATCCGCTCAAGCACCGCAAGATCGCGCGCAGTGAAGCCGACCGCAAGGTCGCAGAGGTGCTGGAGCTCGTCGGCCTCTCCGAATATGCCGACCGGCCGGTCGTGGCGTTGTCCGGCGGGCAGATGCAGCGCGTAGCGCTGGCCCGCAGCATCGTCTATCGGCCGCAGCTTCTGCTGCTCGACGAGCCGCTTTCGAATCTCGACGCCAAATTGCGGCTGCGCTTGCGCGACGATCTGCGCGTCATCCTCAAGCAGACCGGCATTACCGCGCTTTACGTGACCCACGATCAGGCGGAAGCGGTCGTGCTAGGCGACCGCATTGGCGTGATGCGCGACGGCAAGCTGTTGCAGATTGGCACGCCGGACGAGATCTACAATCGGCCTGCCCATCTGTTCGTCGCCAATTTTACTGGCGCCACCAATGAACTCTCAGGCACGCTCGTCGCGCGCAACGGCAAGTTCGGCACCGTCGATTTCGGTGATGGGCGGCGCGCCGAAGCGGCGCTGTTGCAACAGCTCGATCCCGGCGACAAGGTGCGGATCGCGGTGCGGCCGGAGAACATCGCGATCGGCAAGCAGGATGGCGCGAACGCGTTCACGGCGAGCGTCGTCGACCGCCGCTATCAGGGTACGCAGACCATTTATGATATCGACTTATTCGGCCATAGGCTCGAGGTGCTCGAACTCGGCACCGCCGCGCGTCACGCGATCGGGGTCGAAGCGCCGGTTTCCCTGCCTAGGGAAGCCTGTTGGGCCTTCCGCGACACCGGTCCGTCGTCGTACGATTAGAGCGGTATCAAGATTTCAAGGGATCATCATGCGTATCGTCGTGCTGCCCGGTGACGGGATCGGGCCGGAGATCACTGCCGCAACCTCAGCGGTGCTGCGCGCGGCCTCCGAGCGTTTCCAGTTGAACATCAATCTCGAAGACCACGCGGTGGGACACGCCAGCCTCGAAATGTTCGGCACGACGGTTCGCCCCGAGCTTCTTGATGCCGTCAAATCCGCCGATGGATTGATCCTCGGCCCTACTGCGACCTTCGACTTCAAGGAAGAGGCGCGCGGCGAAATCAATCCGTCGAAATATTTCCGCAAAAACCTCGACCTGTTCGCCAATGTACGGCCGGCCCGCACCTATCCCGGCAGGCCAAACCGTTTTGGCGCGTTCGACCTTGTGGTGGTGCGTGAGAATACCGAGGGCTTTTATGCCGACCGCAACATGGAGCAGGGCAGCGGCGAAATCCTGGTCACACCGGATGTCGCGATCTCGCTGCGCCGGATTACAAAGACGTGCTGCGATCGGATCGCGCACGCCTCCTGCAAGCTCGCGATGAAGCGGCGCAAGCGTCTCACCATCGTCCACAAGGCTAACGTGTTGAAGATCGGCGACGGCATGTTCCTGGACGTCTGCCGCGAGGCGGCGCGTTCCTATCCGGGGCTTGCGGTGGACGACGTGCTGGTCGATGCCATGATGGCGCATGTCGTGCGCCAGCCAGAGCGCTTCGACGTCATCGTCGCCACCAACATGTTCGGCGACATCCTCTCCGATCTCACCGCTGAGCTCTCCGGCAGTCTCGGTCTCGGCGGCTCGCTCAATGTCGGCGCGCAACATGCCATGGCGCAGGCTGCGCACGGCTCAGCGCCCGACATTGCGGGCAAGGACGTCGCCAATCCCATTTCGCTGATCCTCTCGATGGCACTGCTTTTGGCCTGGCATGGCGAACGTACGGGGGGCCTACGATTCGAAGCCGCCGCAAGCGCCATCGAGCACGCGGTCGGCGCGGCCATGCGGCAGGGACGCGTCACCAGGGATGTCGGCGGGGAATTGGGAACGGCCGCGGCGGGGCGGGCGATCGTTGAAATTCTGCAGTCTGACGCGGCAAGCGCAACGCCGTCAGGATGATTGGCATCGCGCCCGATATGGGGCGCAAATCGTTGAAATCGATGCGCTGTTCGACGACGATATCGCCTCTGCTGTTCTTGACGATGTTGTAGCCGTGCAGACCATCGCCGTTGGCGTCGAAATTGTAGGTTCCTTCAACGCCCTTGTAATCCTTGACGGCAAGCAAGGCCTGGCGAATTTTTTCGGGATCGGTGCCGCCGGCCGCGGTGATGGCCTTCGCCAGCACGTGAACGGCGTCGTGGGGCCAGGATGCGACGGAAGCGGAAGAACCAGGGATTGCCGGATTTGGTCAGGGTTGGATCGGTGCCGCCGATCAGGACGGGACGCCGCGCCTGCGGCACGCTCGGGGCGATCGCCTGGATCTGCGTGCTCCGCGTCGGCCCGAGGAAGGCAACGATGTCCTTGTTGTCGGCGAGTTTGGTGAAGGCAAGAACCGTGGTCGGATTCTGGGTCTGATCGTCCTCGATGATCAATTCGAGCGGGCGTCCAAGGACACCGCCCTGGGCATTAATCCCCTCAACGGCGAGCTTTGCACCCTGCGTCCCGTAACGGCCGGCATCGGCAATCGGGCCGGTGAGCGGCACCACCATGCCGATCTTGATCGACTCCGCCGCGAGCGTTGGCAGTGGAAATCCGGCGAGCAGCATGGCGGAAGAGCGTTCGTCGTTTCATCATTAAATCCTCTCCTGTGGTATTGTCTCCCTGGACTTCTTGTTCGGCTGTTTTGCTCGATTGTTGTTGGCGACCGCTTTGGCGGAGCGATGAGCTATTTTCGAAGGAACTCATCCCATTGCGGGCAGCTCCGCTGCTCCACGGGCACGAGCCAGGCTTCGTAGTTGGTCTTTTCGATGATCTCGGCCGGCAGGATCACCTTGTCGGGCAGCGATTGGTGGTTGAGCTGGCGCAGCGCCGCGCGCGTTGCCGCGCAGCCGATCTTGAACATGTTGAAATCGACGCTTGCGAGAATGCCGCCGGTCTCGATCAGTTTCACCGCCGGAAGAATGCCATTGATGCCGATCACAATTGCGGTCCGGTTGGCGGCTTTCAGCGCCTCCAATGCGCCCAACGCCATGCTGTCATTGGCAGACAACACCGCGTCAAGCTGCGCATGTTCCGCGAGGAATTTCTCCATCACCCGCCTGGCGTCCGGCTGCTGGTAGTTGCCGCTGCCGAAGCCGAGCACCTCGATGCCCGGATACTCGGCGAGCGCGCGCTTATAGCCGCGCACGCGCTCGCGGTTGGTGGAAGCGCCCGCCGTGCCCTCGATGACGACGATCTTTCCCTTATCCCCGAGCTTTCCGAACAAATAGCGCGCCTCGCGGTATCCGATCTCGAAATCGTCGGCGCCGACATAGGTGACGAAATTGCCGGGCAGCGGGTTGGACGCCAGTACGACCGGGATCTTTGCGTCATTGAGTTTCCTGACGGAGTCGACCATCGCGACGTCGTCAACGGGAATGAAGACCACGGCGTCCGGTCGGTCCTTGAGGATCTGCTCGACCATCGTCCGTTGCTCGTCGACACTGTCCGGCTGCTTCGGAACGAAGTGCAGGATTCGCGCGCCGGCCGAACGCCCGACCTGGTCGGCGGCGATACGGAATGCCTCATAGGCGGGATTTGTCGTGTTCTTGGTGAACACGGCGATGGTCATGGGGCGGTCGGCCGCTTCCGCATGGCATCCGAACAACGCCACCGCGCCGGCCAGCGCTGCAGTCATCCGAGATCGCATCGTCGCCTCCGTCGTCATAGCCACAGGATCTTCTTGCGGTAGTCGAGATCGGTTAGAAGCGGGGAGGCGGGCCCCTGATGGAACACGGCGCCGCGCTCCAGTGCGAAGACACGGTCCGCCAGCGCCAAGACCAGATCGAGATTGTGTTCGACGATCACGATCGACAGGTGCCGGCGCAACAGGTCGAAGACCCTGAACAGTTCGAGCGTCACGGCCGGCGCAAGACCCTCGAACGGCTCATCGAGCAGCAGCAGTTTGACGTTGCCGGACATGGCGCGCGCGACCGCCACCATCTGCTGCTCGCCGCCGGACAGGTAATCGGCTGCGACGTTCATGCGCTCCTTCAGCCGTGGAAAGTATTGGAAGATCTGCTCTTCGCTCCAGACGACGCCGTGGCTGCCGTCGGTCCTGCGCGCCAGCCGCCCGAGCGAAAGATTTTCCCTGACCGAGAGCCCGGCGAACAGGCCTCGGCCCTGCGGCACGTAACCGACACCCAGGCGTGCGATGTCGGGCGCCGGCAGGCGGGCGATGTCGCGGCCCTCAAATTCGATGCTGCCGGATGCCGCAGGCACCAGTCCCGCCAGGGTTTTTAGCAGCGTCGACTTGCCCGCGCCGTTGCGGCCGAGCAGGGCGACGATCTCGCCTTCGCGGACGTCGAGCGTCGCGTCATTGAGGATATGGCTCTTGCCATAGAACGTGTTGACACGTTCGAAGCGCAGAAGCGGCGCGGCGTCCTGAGCGGTCTCGCCGCCGCGCCGGTGCGCGACATCGGGGATGCCCTTGCCGGTATAGATCTCCTGCACGCGGCGGTCAGCGCGGACCGCCTCGGGCGTATCCGTCATCAGCACTTCGCCCTGGTTCATCACGGTGACGGTTTGTGAGAAACCAAGCACGCGGTCGATATCGTGCTCGACGATCAGAACCGGAATGTTGGCGGCGACGTTCCTGACGAGGTTCGAGACTCGCTCGCGCTCGGCGGCGGCAAGTCCCGCCAACGGTTCGTCGAGCAACAGCACCTGCGGCTTGGAGCCGAGCGCAATGCCGAGGTCCACCAGCCGTTGCCCACCGTAGGACAGGTCGCCGCCGTTGATGTCCTCGATCCCTTCAAGGCCTAGAAATTTCACCAGTTCCGCGGTCTCGGCGTGAATGTCGACGCAGCCATCGATGTCGCGCCAGATATTGAAGCGCGCCGGGCTGCAGGCCTGCAGCGACAAACGCAGGTTTTCGTAGATCGAAAGTCCGCGGAACAGGTTGGTGATCTGGAACGAACGGGCCAATCCCCGATGACAGATGAGCTCCGATGGCACGCCCTGGATCTCGTGGCCGTCAAGACTGATGGTGCCGCTGTCGGTCGGGTACAGGCCGGACACCAGGTTGAACAAGGTGGTCTTGCCGGCGCCGTTCGGGCCGATCAGGGCGTGAATCTGGCCGGCATGAATTTGTAGATTTGCGTTGGAAACCGCGCGGATCCCGCCGAAATGTTTTGAGACGCCTTGAACCTCCAGTATCGTTCCCTTAAGGCCCTGCGGCGTCAGGAAAGTCGGCAACGGCAGGCCATCGTAAATCCTGCGCTTGCTCATGGCGGCAGCCTCTTTCGGCGCAGGCCTCAAGCGCCGGGCAAGCGTCGTCCAGATGCCGACCAGGCCGTCAGGTGAGAACATCACGAAGGCGACGAAGGTTAATCCGAACCAGAGCAGCCAATTCGGCGTCCAGATCGAAAACAGTTCGCGAAACAGGATGAAGAACAACGCGCCGAGCGCAGGCCCGAGCATGCTGCGCATGCCGCCGATCACGACCATCGCCAACAGCTCGCCGGCTAACGGCACGGAAACCGCCTCCGCCGATACCAGGTAGTTCTGGAACGCGACCAGCCCGCCCGCGAGCCCCGTGACCACGGCGGAGATCACGAACACAGCCAGCTTGTAGCGCTCGACCGGATAGCCCTGGAAGGTTGCGCGTTGCTGGTTCTCGCGGATCGCCACCAGCACATGGCCGAACGGCGAACGAACCAACCGCAGCAGGACGTAGAGCACGCAAAGGCCGATCAGCGCGACCGTGACGTAGTACGTCAGCGCATCATCGAGACTGACGGCGCCGAGGCTGCCGCGCTTCAAACCACCGAGGCCATCCTCGCCGCCGGTGACATTGCTCCAGCGAAACGCGATCGTGTAGGTGAGGGCGGCGAGCGCCAACGTCAGCAACGAGAAGTAGACGCCACGCCGCCGCAGGATGATCATGCCGATGATCGCCGACGAAGACGCCACGACAACCATGGACAAGAGCAGCGGCAGCCAGATCTCGCCGGGAAACAAGTGGAGCTGGATCAAGCCCGCCGCATAGGCGCCGAGGCCGAACCAGGTGCTGTGGCCGAAGGATACCAGCCCGGTGTAGCCGATACATAGATTGAGCCCCATGGCCGCGACCGAGAGCGCCACCACATTGATCCCGGTATTGAGCGACAACCCGAGCGCGCGCAGGACAAATGGCAGCGCGACGATCGCCAGCGCCGTGAGCAGCAGCGGCCGGTATTTGTCGGCGGTCGATAGTGTCATTCGAATTTCTCGATCCGCTCGCCGAGCAGCCCGCGCGGCCGCACCAACAGCACCAGGAACATCAGGATGTAGATCGATGCTTCGCCGGCGGCCGGCACGAAATGAATGGTGATGCCGCGCACCACGCCGACCAAGAGCGCTGCGAGCACGACGCCCCAGAAACTTCCCAGGCCGCCGATCACGACGACGACGAAGGCGACGGTGATGATTTCCGCGCCCATCGCCGGATGCACGATGGTGATCGGTGCAAAGAACGCGCCGCCGAGCGCCGCCATGGCGACCCCGAGCATGACGACCGCGGTCATATAGGGCTGCAAGCGGATGCCGAGGGCCGCGACCATGTCAGGCCGCTGGATGCCGGCCCGCACGACGCGGCCGAACGAGGTCTTGTGCAGCAGTAGCCAGACCCCGAGAAGCACGGCTGCGACCACCGCAAGAATGAGCAAGCGGTAGCGCGAGAACAGGAAATCGCCGAGGAACACGGAGCCGCGAAACGCCGGTGGGATCGATGCCGATAGCGGTGCCGCGCCCCAGACGATGCGGATCGCCTGCTCCGCGACCATGGCAATCCCAAAGGTGACCAGGAGGCTCAGGATGGGATCGGCGGCATAGAAGCGGCGCAGAATGAACCGCTCGAACAGGATGCCGAGCAGCGCGACCGCGACCGGTGACAGCACGACAGCCGGACCGAAGCCCAGATATTTCGTGATCTCGACGGAAGCGTAGGCGCCAAGTGCGTAGAACGCGCCATGAGCGAGATTGACGATGCCGCCGACGCTGAAGATCAGCGACAGCCCGAGCGCGATCAGTAGATAATAGCCCCCGAGCACGAGGCCATTCACCACCTGTTCGAGCAGGAATCCGAACTGCATGCGTGATCCAGGAAACTGAACTCGGAACGCGAGCCTTGGCTACAGGGCTTGGTTACATGGAGCAGGGGTTCTGCTCTTTGGTCAGCTCAATCGATTCCAGCGGTTCGTTCGGACCGGGGATGGCCGCGCCTAGTTCCAGGAGGTCCCATTTATCCCTGGCCTTGCCTTTCTCCTTAACGGTGAAGGGATAGGCCTCTTGCATCAACTGGTGATCCCAGTCCCTGAAATAGCCCTTGCGTCCCTTCAGGATGTCGAATTCGGGTCCCTTCTCGAGATAGGCGATCAGCTTGTCGCTATCCGTCGACTTGGTCTCGTTCATGGCCCGCGCCATGATCTTCAGCGATACATATTCAATCCAGGCGTGGTTCTCCGGCGGCTTGCCGTTCTTCTTGACGAAATTTTCGACGAACGTTTTTGAGGTCGGTACATCCGAGGTGTGATACCAGACCGTCGGCCAGGTGCCGCTCAGATTGCCATCGCCCGCCGCCCAGGCATCCGCGGTGTTGAGGTTGAAGCCGACGATCGGATAGGGCAGCCCGAATTCGGCATATTGCTTGATGAGGGTGGTGACCTGGTTGCCGGCGAGGTTGGAGCAGACCACGTCGGGCTTCGCCTGGCGGATCTTCAGGAGATACGGACTGAAGTCGGTGACGTCGGTTGCCACCAGTTCGTCGCCGATCAGCTTGCCGCCGTTGGCGTCGAAGAACGACTTCGCGGCTCGTGCGAGGTCGTGGCCGAACAGATAGTCGGCGGTCAGCGTATAGAACTTCTTGTCCTTCATCATGTGGTCGCGCACCAATGCCTTGCCGACCGCGTTCACCATCACCGTGCTCGGGATGTCGATATGGAAGGTGAACTTATTGCAGTTCTTGCCGCGTAGCGCGTCGGAGCGGGCGCCGATCTGCATGAACAGCCGCTTGTTGCGCTCGGCGACCTGCATGATGGTCAGCGCCGAGGCTGAATTGATCTCGCCCATCAGGAACGCGACACCGTCCTGATCGAGCATGCGCTGTGCCTTGGTCGCGGCGGTCGCCGGGTTGACCGAGTCTTCCGAGGCGATGGCGAGCTTCCGTCCCATGACGCCGCCAGCCGCGTTGATCTCTCCCTCCGCCATGCGGATGCCGAGCTGCGCATAGGCGCCGAGTGCGCCGAGAAAGCCCGTCAGCGGCGTCAAGTGGCCGATCTTGATCGCGTCGGTCTGACCGCTGACGATGGTCGGAAATCCGATCGTCGAGGCGCCGGCGAACGCGGCGCCGGCCTTCAACAGGGTTCGGCGGCTGGTGCGGATCATCTTGGGTCTCCTCCCGTGGGAAGCGATTTGTCCCCCCTCCAGCCCGTGCCAGAATATGAGAGGCCGTTTTTTATTGTCGGATGATATTTCCGGACGGCATCGCCGCTGTCAACGCCAAAAGCGGGGGAGGTGCTTGGTCTTAAATCACCTTCGCGACGCTATTGACGCCGAACTCGGCGGACAGGCGTTTAGCGGCGGCTTTCACGGATTTGGCGCGGCTTTGCAACGCCTGGTCGGACATCCGCCAGACGGGGCCGGAGATGCCAAGGGCTCCTACAACGTCGCCCGTGAAATTGTAGACCGGGACGGCGACGCAGCGGACTTCCGGATTGAATTCGCCGTCGTCGAAGGCCATGGCGCTGCGCCTAACCTCGGCGATCTCGCGCAGCAGCACGGAGGGGTCGGTGATCGACTTCCTGGTCGACGGTTTCAACTCGACGCGTTCGAGAAAACGCTTGAGTTGATCCGGCCGGAGCGAGGCCAGAATGATCTTGCCCAGCGCGGTGCAATGCGCCGGCCGCACCACGCCCACCCGGTCGGTCAACTGAAAGGCGCCGGGGCCGCTGGTGCGCGCGATCACGACGACCGCATCGCCCATGCGGACAGCAAAATGACTGCTTTCGCCGGTTTCCCGCGACAGGTCTTCCATGATCGGGGTTGCGACATTGACCATTTCGATTTCGTCGAGCGCGCTTGCAGCGAGCGCAAACAGTGGCCGACCGATCCGATAGCGCTTGGAGTCGCGCTCCTGCCGGATGTAGCCAAGCGACACCATCGTTTTGGCGAGGTGAAACGTCGTGGAATTGTGCAGGCCGACCAGCTTGCTCAGTTCCGCTAGCCCAATGCCCTCGCGATGGCGTGCAACCTGTTCGAGGATGGCAAAAGCGCGCCCGAGCGACTGAACGCCACCACGTTGGCGGTCCTCGGCCTCGTCGTCGATATTAGGCTCGGTCGACGGGACCAGCCGTGCGACGGCCGTCCTACGCGGTCTGGAAGGCTTGTCGTTGGTCTTTGGTTTGGCGCGCGCTTTCACAGGGATCAGGTCTCCATTCGAAGGATTCGGAAGTCTATCAGGCTGAGCTCGCGAATGAACAGTTTCACGGATGACCTCACCGTCGCTTGAAAAGAGACATATCACAATAGCAATTGACGTACAGTATTATGAGAAATAGGGTCGCGGGCTGGCTTTGGCGGCGCGTGCAGAATGCCGTTCAAATTGCCGGGCGGGAGGAGAGGGATCCGATGTCGCGAAATATGCTCAATGGGGCGCAGGTTATTGTCGATTATCTAATCCAGGAAAAGGTTCCGCAGGTGTTCGGCCTGTGCGGTCACGGCAATATCCAGTTCATCGACGCGCTCTACGAGCGTTCCGCCGATATCAAGACCATCTCTGTGCATCACGAGAGCGTCGCCGGCTTCATGGCCGACGTCTATTACCGCGTTTCGGGACGGCCGACCGCCACCTTCACCTCCTGCGGTCCGGGCTCGGCGAACCTGCCGATCTCGCTCGGCAACGCTTTTCTTGACTCGGTGCCGTTCATGGCGGTGACCGGCAATGTGCCGACCGCCCAGTTCAACCGCGGCGCGTTCCAGGAATTGTACCGGCATTACCAGGCGGACTTTCCGTCGACGGTGAGATCCTATTGCAAGAAGGTGTTCCAGCCGACGCGCGGCGAGATGGTGCCGCTTGCGGTCCGACAGGCCTGGAAAACCATGACCTCGGGCCGTCCAGGACCGGTGGTGCTGGATGTGCCGTTCGATGTGTTCATGGAATCGGCGGCCGAGGAGGCGCCGAATGCGATCACCTGGAACGGCAATATTTCGAGCCGTTGCGGCGCCGACCCGGACGGCGTCGTCAAGGCCGTCGACATGCTACTATCCGCCGAGCGGCCGGTGATGCTGGTCGGCCAGGGCGTGCGCTATGGCGGCGCTGCCGAAGAGCTATTGAAACTTGCCGAGCGGCTGCAAATTCCGGTCGCGGCGTCCGCCAGCGGCCTTGGCGCCATCGATTGCAATCATCCGCTGGCGCTTGGTCTTGTCGCGCGCGCCGGCCACTATCAGGCGAATCACGCCGCGCGCCAGGCCGACGTGTTGCTGGCGCTCGGCGTGCGCTTCGACGACCGCACGTCGAGTTCCTGGATCCCCGGCTACTCGTTCACCATTCCGCCGACGAAACTGATTCACGTCGACATCGATCCGGAGGAGATCGGGCGCAACTATCCTGTCGCGCTCGGCCTGATGGCCGATGTCCGCACGTTCCTGCGCCAGGCGCACGCCGAGCTCGACCGCCGCGCCAATCTCAACGGCAAAGCCGATGCGCGCAAGAAATGGCTCGCGCAGATCGATGTCTATCGCAAGGAATGGGACGAGTTCGTCGCGCCTGGTTTCTCCGACGACACCACGCCGATCAATCCGCAGCGCGCCGCACTCGAGATCGACAAGGCGCTGCCTGAGGATGCCATCCTGGTCAGCGATATCGGCGTGCATCACAATTGGCTGTTGGGTTTCTGCAAGCCGAAGCGGCCGGACTCGCTGATCGGCTCGATGGGTTTCGGTCCGATGGGATTTGGCGTGGCCGGCGTCATGGGCGCGAAGTTCGCGGCGCCCGACCGGCCCTGCGTGTCGGTGTGCGGCGACGGCGCCTTCTTCATGCACGCCAATGTGCTGGGAACCGCGGTGGAATACGATCTGCCAGTGGTCTGGGTGGTCTGGAACAACTATGCCTATGCCTCGATCCGCGGATTGCAGCGCGGTTATCTCGGGGGCCGTGAACTCGCCACCGACTTCCATGATCCCAAGACTGGCGAGCGCTACAATCCGGATTTCGCCGCGATGGCGCGCGCTTGCGGCGTCGAGGGCGTGCGCGTGGATCGCGCCGGCGACATCGGCGAAGCCATCCGCAAGGGCATCGCCACCAACAAGCCCTATCTGATCGACGTCGACATCGCCGCCGATATCAATCCCGCCGGCGCCGGCATCTGGGAGCTCCCAGGCCTCGGGCAAAGCAAGGCAGGCATCGGCACCCGCTATCAGCCGGCCTGATCGCATTAGGGAACGCACATGTTGCTCAAAAACAAAAAAGTTGTGGTCGTTGGCGGGTCATCGGGCATTGGGCTTTCGACCGCCGAATTGGCACGACGCGAAGGTGCCGATGTCATCATCGCCTCTCGAAATGTGGAGCGTCTGGATGCTGCGGCGCAAAGCTTGAACGCAATCGCGATCCCGGCCGATGTCACCAGCGATGAGAGCGTCGCAGACCTGTTCCGCAGAGCCGGCCCGGTCGATCATGTGGTGGTCACCGCGGCGCAACTGCGCACCGGTCCGTTCAAGACGGTGAAGATGGAAGACGTGCGGGCGACTATGGAAGGCAAGTTCTGGGGCGCCTGGCGCGTCGCGCGCGCCGCTGAGTTTCGTCCCGGCGGATCGCTGACGCTTGTCTCCGGCTATTTGAGCATTCGGCCGCGGCCAAACTCCGCGATCATCGGTGCCGCCAACGGCGCGCTGGAGTCGCTGGCGCGCAGCCTCGCGCTCGAGCTCGCGCCGGTCCGCGTCAACGCGGTGTCACCCGGGATTATCGATACGCCGATCCGCGCGGCGATGCCGGAAGAGGCGCGGCGCGACATGCTCGCCAAGACTGCCGCCGCGTTGCCGGTCGGCCGCGTCGGGGCAGGGGAGGACATCGCGCGCCAGATTCTGGCTTTCATGACCATCGGCTTCGCGACGGGATCGATCGTCTATCTCGACGGCGGAGCGCTGATCACTTGACGATGCAGGTTATGATGCAATTTCGAGCGGCTCCCTTGGATGGCGCGGGATATGCAGAAGCTGGTTATCGTCGGGCATGGAGCGGCGGGGCTTGCGGCTGCGCTATCGGCCGCAGAGCGGGCGCGCAGCCTTGGCTTGCGCACCGACATCACGCTGCTTGAAAAAGCGCGCGAGCACGAAGCTGGTGGCAACACTCGTTGGAGTCCGTCAAATATCCGAATGGACGCGCCGGATCGCCTGGCGCCGGGATCTGAAGAGGACATGCAAAGGGCATCTGGCGGGCGGGCCGACCGCGCGTATTTTCATGCGCTCGCGACTAATGCCGTTGAAACAATCGGATGGCTCAAAGCCCACGGCATCGCGTTCGCAACACCGATCTACTACCTCAGCGCGGGTCAGGCCCGTATCCAGCCCGTCGGTGCCGGCGCCGTGATCGTCGAGAAGCTGTCACATGCCGCGAAGGCAGCAGGGGTAAGAACAATCTACGAGGCTCCGGCCGGGCGTCTCGTCATGTCGGAGGGCCGCCGCATCAGCGGCGTTGAATTTGAGTTGGGAGAGGGGGCTACCGCGATCGTTGAAGCCGAGGCTGTCGTTCTCGCGACCGGCGGCTTTCAAGGCAATGCGACGATGATGCGCGAGCCATTTGGCTCCGATGCCGACGACTTAAGGCTCATCTCCCCCGGAACGCGGTTCAACACCGGCGACGGTATTCGCATGGCGCTGGACCTAGGAGCGAGAGCGTCAGGGGACTGGAACGGCATGCACATCGAGCCGATCGATCCGCGGAGCGTGCGTCCAGCGCCGGTGGTGCTGGTCTATCCTTACGGCATCGTCGTCGATCAGGATGGACATCGCTTTTTCGATGAGGGCGGCGGACTTGTGCACGAGACATGGGAAAGACTTGCCCGCGACATTCATTTCGCGCGCCCGAAACGGATCGCCTATGCGATCCTTGACAGTCGCCTGTTCGATATCGACGGTTTTGAACGCGCGATCAGGTCGGACGTGCCGCCCCTTCGATCCGAGACGGTCGATGGATTGGCGGCGCAGATCGGCACTCCTGCCGGCAACCTGCGCGAGACGATCGACATCTTCAATGCCGCGGCCACCGGCGATCCGTCTCGCTTCGATGCCGCGCGCCGCGATGGACTGGCGACCTATAGAATAACGCCGGCCAAATCGAATTGGGCGCGGCCGATTGCGAAGCCGCCATACCTCGCATATCCGCTCGTCGGTGGCCTCGCCTATACCTTTGGCGGGCTCGCGACCAATGAAAAGGCGGAAGTCCTCGCCGAAGGCGGGCCCGTGGCGGGCCTCTATGCCGCGGGAGAGACCACAGGGCATTTCTATGGCACCGCACCGAACGCGGTCGCCGTACTGCGCGCGCTGGTTTTTGGACGAATTGCAGGACGCGAGGCCGCCGGCTTCCTATCGAAGAAAAACCGCTGAAGAAAGGTCATTATCATGGCTTCAGAACATGGCGGCGCCTTCATCCGCAACATCGCCGAGGTGCCCTGGCGCGAATTTCCCAATCATTTCGGCGGCGCGCTGTCAAAACCCCTGGTGATGCCGGAAACCGCCGGCTCGCGGCACCTCGACTATCGCATCTCGATGTATCAGCCGATGGCCTATGTGGCCCGCCATAAGCACAAGGTGCAGGAGCAGATCTATCACGTGCTCGAAGGCGAGGGGTTGATGGAGATCGCGGGCAAGAACCACGTGGTGCGCAAGCACGACGTCATCTTCCTGCCGCCCGGGATCGAGCACGCGATCTCGAATACGGGGTTGGTCGATCTGGTGTTCTTGGTGATTACGTCGCCGGTGAGCGACGACTAGGTGCCTGCGCCGAGCCCGAGGCTCGCATAGATGCGCCTTGCATAGGCGCCGAATTCGTCCGTCGTCTTGATCGGCAGCGTGCGGGGAAACGGCAAATCGATCGAGAAATACTCTGCCATGCGCGCGGGGCCGGCGGTCAGCACCGCGCAATGCGAGGCGAGAAACACCGCCTCCTGGATCGAGTGTGTGACGAAGATGATGGTCTTGCCGCTGTCGCGCCAGATCCGCAGCATTTCTAGGTTCATCTGCTCGCGCGTCAGCGCATCCAGTGCGCCGAACGGCTCATCCATCAGGATCAGCTTGGGATCGTGGACAAAGGCGCGCGCAATCGCGGTGCGCTGCTGCATGCCGCCGGAGAGCTGCTGCGGATATTTGTCCTCATAGCCGGAAAGCCCGACAAGATCGAGCAGATCGCGCGCGCGGGCCCGCGCCGCCTTCATCGGCAAGCCAACGATCTCGGCCGGCAGCAACACGTTGTCGAGGATGGTGCGCCATTTCAACAGCAGGGCCTGCTGAAACACCATGCCGATGTCGCGCCCGGGGTCGAACGGTGTTGTCGCGTTCCCGATTGCGACGGTGCCGCCATCGGCCTCGTGCAGGCCGGCCAATATCTTCAGGACCGTGGTCTTGCCGCAGCCGGAGGGGCCGACCAGCGAGATCAGCTCACCCTCCTGCACGTCCATGGTGACATCGGAGACCGCGAGAAATTCGCTGCCTCCCGAACGGTAGACCTTGCGGACGTTGCGCAGGCTGATGAAAGGTTTTGGCGCCGTCATGCCAGCCATTTTTGCAAGTTGGCGGCGACGAAGTCGTCATCGGAGAGATCGGCATGCTCGTTGCAGACGCGGTCGATCTGTTGCATCTGGCCGGGGCTTAAGCCTTCTTCGGGATCAAGGCTCCAGATGCCTTCCATGAGCCCCTGACGCCGCAGCACTTCGTGGCAGCCGGCGATGCAGCCGTGAAAATTGTTGGCGACGTCGAAGAACGCACTGTTGCAATCGGTGACGCGGGCATCGAGCGCGAGCAGATCGGCAGGCACCGCCGGCTGATTGCGCACGGCCTTGCACTGCTCGAATTGCTTGATCGCGGCTGCCGTCCAAACCGACCAATGGCCGAGCAGTCCGCCGCGGATGTGGGTGCGGACGGTGACGCCATTGTCGCGCAAGTCGAAGGGCAGCGTGAGGTCGAGCAGGATGTGATCGTCGTTGCCGGTATAGAGCGTGACCCGGTCGAGTGCGTCTGCCGCGCAGACGCCGCGTAAGACGTCGAGCGTGCGGTAGCGGTTGAATGGCGCGATCTTGATGGCCACGACATTGTCGATCTTCGCAAAGCGCCGCCAGAAATTCGCGCTCAGGATGACACCGCCGACTGCCGGCTGCAGATAGAAGCCGACCAGCGGGATCTCGCGCGCGACCGCCTCGCAATGGGCGATGATCTCATCTTCGGACGCGGATTTCATCGCGGCGAGACTGAGCAGTCCCGCGTGATAACCGACGCCGCGCGCAATCTCTGCTTCCGCGATCGCCTGCCGGGTCGGTCCGGAAAGGCCTGCAACCAAGACCAGCGGCCGCTTGGTCCAGGCGGAAGCCGTCTCGGCGGCGAGTTCGAGCACGGGCCGGTACAGCCCGACGTCGCGGATGGCAAATTGCGTGGTGTGGACGCCGACCGCAAGGCCGCCGGCACCGGCGTCGATATAGTAACGTGTCAGCGCCCGTTGATGGATGGTGTCGAGCTTGCGGTTGGCATCAAGCGCCAGAGGATGCGCGGGTAGTACCGTGCCTTCGGCGATCAGCCGCCGCACCTCGGATGTCATCTGGCTGTGGTGCATGGGTTGGTCCTTATCCATATTCCGGGCCGACGACGGCAAACGGAGGTTCGGAGGCTTGTGTTGTCGTACGGCCGAATCGCATGCGCTGGAATGGCCGCTCGATCTTCCAAGCGCTATCCGTCAGGCCTTTGAGAAAATCGTCTCGCTCGGCAACGGCGTCGATCAGCAGCGGGCGGCTCTCGCCTGCAGCGATGTCGCTGACCAGCGCCAGCGCGTGATCTGCATGATCCGCAAATAGCGGACCGATGTGGCGGGCGGTGCGGCCATCGCGGATCAGCGCCATCGCCGTGCCGTTCGAGACCAGCTGCGAGCCGGAACGCGTGGCGAGTTCGCGCAGGAGATCGCCGCGGCCGAAACCGATGGCGCTGCAATCACGGGCCATAAACTTGTTGAGATCGCAGGCCGCGAGCGGCGCCGTCGCGCATGGAGGCCCCACCCTCGGAGCTGTTGCCACTTCGAGACGCAGCCGCCGCGATTGCAGCGTCGGTGTGAAGCCCAGCGGACCGTAGACCGCGGCGCCCGCGGGCGTCGCGTCGAGCCACGTCGTCAGTCCGAGCTCGCCGGCTTTGTTCAGGCAGGCGTCGACCAGCCGAGTGGCAAGGCCGCGGCGGCGCCAGGCTTGTGTCACCAGCACCATGCTGATCCAGGCATTGCCGGCGGAATAGGGCAGCAGCGCTGCGGTTGCGACCAGCCGGCCAGCATGATCGCGTACGCCAAACACGACTCCTTTACTCAGGAAAAATCGCCAGTCGGCCTCGTTCTGGTTCCAGTGTGCTTCGGTCGACAGCACCAGCCCGGCGGGCGCGTCGTCGACGTTGAGTTCCGAGATGGCAAGGTCAGTATCTACCATCGCGCACCTCATATTTCGTAGGTTTTCCCAGGCTGGGCATCGATCGCGCAACCCAATCCGCGGTCCAGGCGATCAGCCGCTCCGTATCGACGATCGGTAACCCGAACAGTTTTATCGCCTGCGAAGTGTTAGTGAGCCATGCAGTCGGCTCTTCCTGGCCCACGATGATCGGCTCGCGGCCGAGCAGCTTGCCAAATTTCGCAGCGAGATCGCGCACGGCGAGGATCTCGTGGCCGCTGACATTGATCGGCGAGGTGGGCGTGTCGCAATGGGCAAGGCATCGCAGCGCTTGTGCCGCGGCATCGCCCTGCCAGATGAAGTTGACATGGCCGAGGCTGACGTCGATCGGCTGGCCTTGCAGCACCTTGGCACCGATGTCGTGCAGCACGCCATAGCGCATGTCGATCGCATAGTTGAGCCGGAACAGCCGGCCGGGCGTCGCGAATTTACGAGAGAAATATTCGAACATGCGTTCGCGGCCGACGCAGGATTGCGCATATTCGCCGGGCGGATTTGGCGCGGTTTCTTCGTCGGCGCCTGTGCCATCGACCGGCACGAAGGGGTAGACGCAGCCGGTCGAGAACGTCACGATTCGCGAATCTCGAAACGCCTGCGCCACCAGCGCAGGCACGTGCGCATTCATTGCCCATGTGAGCGACAGGTCCCCTTCGGCGCCGAATTTACGCCCGGCCATGAAGATGATGTTCGGTATTTTCGGCAGGGTGTTGATTGCCGCCTCATCCAGGAGATCGCAATTGATGGTCTCGATGCCGTGGGCCTGCAGCCATTCTTTCACGCTGGCGTCGCTGAAGCGCGCGACGCCGATGATTCTATGATCGGGCAAGGCGGCCTTGGCCAGACCCGCCAGCGTGGGCCCCATCTTGCCGGCGACGCCGAGGATCATGATGTCGCCGTCGGCCTTCCTGAGATCGTCGATCAGCGCCTGGCTCGGCCGGCACAGGAGATCGTCGAGTGCGGTGATATCGGAAATCGTCTCCGGCAGGTTGTCGCGCGTCAGCAGCATTTTTTTCCTCAATCGTCTTATTGCAGCCGGATATCCCGCACCACGAACACCCGTTCGAGGCCGAGCACTAGGCCGTAAAGCCCAACGCCGAGCAAGGTCAGCAGCACCACCGCCATCACCATCGCCGGCGTATCGAGTGCGGACTGCACCTGGATCATCAGGTAGCCGAGCCCGCGCTCCGAGGCGATGAATTCGCCGACGATTGCGCCGGCCACTGCAAGGATGGCGCCGACCTTCATGCCGGAGAACAGGTAAGGCAGCGCGCCCGGCAGTTGGATCTTGCGAAACAACGTCCAGCGCGAACCGCGCAGCGATTTGACGAGATCGAGCAGGTCGGGCTCAACCTCGCTCAGGCCCCGCGCGGTCGTCAGGAGAATAGGAAAGAAGCAGATGCTGAACGCAATCAGGATGTTCGGGACGATTCCATAGCTGAACCAGACGATGAACAGTGGCCCGAGCGCCACCTTCGGGATCATGTTCAACGTCACGAACAGCGGCAGCAGCAACAGGCTGACCACCGGCGACCAGCTGAAGATGACGGCGAGCGCGACGCCGACGAGGGCGCCGAGCGAGAAGCCGCCGAGAATTTCGACCGCCGTAACGACGAGGTTGGAAAGCCAGGCATATTTGGCGTGGGCAAGCGTTGCGAGCGTCGCAAGCGGCGAGGGCAGGATGAATTTCGGCACGTGGAACGCATCGACCACGATCTCCCAGAGCACGACCACGGCGAGATGCACGACCACGATGACCGCCAGAGACCGAACGGATCGTCCTGCGTCGCGGGACACCACTTTCTCCTCTTCTCCTCCTCGTCCCGCTATCGTCCTGCAGCCGTCGCGGCTTTCAATCTACCGTGGCCGCGCCGCGCGTTCAACCATCTGGTTGATTAGAACTTAGGGCCGAAGCGCCTGCAACACTAGGTCGACCACGTGCTTGCGGCGGGCGCGCTTGGCAGCCGGACTGGTCAAATCCTTGCCGAAGATCGCCGACAGGGTCGGCGTATTCGAGAAGAAGAAGTAGCTCAGGCCTGCGATGGAGATGTAGAGGTGCACCGGATTGATGCCTCTGCGGAAAACGCCGGCGCGTACGCCTTCGCCGAGAATCTTGGAGACCATGCTGACCAAAGGCGAGTGGAGGGCTTCCAGCTTCTTCGAGCCGCGCACATGCCGCGCGCCGCCGCGGTTTTCATCGTTGAGCAGAACGATGAAGTCGGGGTGTTCGGCAAGGTGGTCGAAGGAGCCCTCGATAAGCTTGCAGATGGCCTGTTCGGGAGGCAGTCCCTCCAGATTCAGCTCATGCTCCTTGGCGCGGATCTCCTCATAAACCCATTCAAGGACCGCGAGG
>WNGJ01000069.1_pt1 | contig 108852 bp, 106 predicted proteins | sample 5400611 | NCBI WGS metagenome assembly WNGJ01 (sample SAMN13153375, study PRJNA577476) | soil metagenome | isolation source: 40 cm soil or saprolite under Garry oak tree replicate 1 | place: USA:California | collected 2016-06-15 | reverse complement strand
ATCCTTCTTTCTTTTCCAGCCACTCGTGTAGAAAAAATTCCCTACATAGCCAGTGGCGTGAGTAAACTAGCCGTTACTCGGGATGCTAGAAGCGCACTTAGCCAGTAGCAATTCCTCATGAGCATCGGTTGATATTCCAACAGGATGTGTAGGAAAGGTCAGTTTCGGCGTCAGAGTGGTTTCTACTGCTTTCCGCCGAAGAAAAAACTGCCGTGTAGTTGCGAACTCCACCTGAGCTAAAGTCGTAGATCGGGATTCTCCCACCGCTGGATCGAGTCTTACATCGATTACGGGATCCTTGGTTCACACTCACGAGGAATTGTGATCAGCAGTCTCTCTCCATAGTATTCCGCAGTAAGGAAACCGCACAACAGCGGCATTTCATAGGGCATCGCTGCCATTGAAGAAACGCAGAGGGCAATCGATGCGATCAATGCGAATACGATCAGCGAAGCTCTTTCGGCCATCGAGCGCGCGTCGGGAAAGATCAATGTTCTGCTCGCCCGCAACCCCGAGAACGCTCTTATACCTGTCAGCCAGGAGGTCGTGGTCTTCAACACGGCGCCGGAGGATATCGATGCCATCCTCGAAATTGCTGATGCTGTCGACGCTGCGATCCTGTTGGACGACTATCCCGCGGCGCGGGCGCTCCTCTATGGCCTGATGAGTGAACTCCGGGTCCGCACCTACAATCTTCCGCTGGCAACTTATCCTGTTGCTTTGACGGAGGCCGCGCGCCTGCTCGATGAGAAGAAGAACGACGAAGCGCGGATGGTGCTGATGGTGGCGCTTAGCACTTTGGTAGCCATTGATCGAGTTACACCTTTGCCGTTGCTCCTGGCGCGGGAGGCAATCAACGAAGCGGAAGCCCAGCGCAACACCGAGAAGGACTCGGCGCGAGAGCTTCTGGATACGGCACGCTATGAGCTGGACCGGGCCATGGCGCTCGGTTACGCGACACAGGACCCCGAGTACAAAGCTTTGAAGGACGAAATCTCGAATCTGCAGAAACAACTCAAGACGAATGAAGATACGTCTTCGCTATTTTCGAGACTGAAGGAGAAATTGTCGGCGTTCTTGAAACGTCAGTCCACAGGCAAGCAATCGCGTCAGGTGGAATCCCAGCGCCAAAAATCAGAGCGCGAGAAACGTGCTGCATGACTATGGCGCGTCCCGGTTACCATGAAGAAAGCAGGTAAGTATGGCAGTCAAACTGAACAGGAAGGCGTTCGACCATGCCAAGAAACTCATCCGCAGAGGAAAAGTCATGATGGACGACCGGGACGCTTGGAGGGAGCATCAGCCATCCGCCAAAGAAGAAAACAATTTCATTGAACAGCACGGATTCGGCGAATATTCGAAATGGCATTTGGGAATCGACGACGAGGAAGACGAAAACACCAAGAAAAGATACAAATTTCCTTACGGGGATTTCGAGAAGGTCCACCGCTGTACAATTCTTTCCGCGGAAAGCCGCGCAGGACAATACAAGCACCTTGACATTGAACGCGCGGTCGCACATTTACATGGCATGATTGATGAGCGGAGACACAAGAAGGCCGCCTGAGATGACCTTCGATCCGTGGCTAGGATGGTGCCGAATTGCGCGAGCACCCTGCTGCCCGCTCGAAAAGCAGTTCGCGCTCACGTGCGTTTCGGGTGAGCGATGCGGCGCGTTCGAACTCAGCACGGGCCTCGTCGAAGCGACCGAGCTTGAACAGGAAGTCGCCACGCACGCTCGGTAATAGGTGATAGTTGTCAAGTGAGCCTGAAGAAGTCAGCGCATCGACGAGCTTCAGGCCCTCTGCTGGACCGAACGCCATCGCGACGGCAACGGCGCGATTCAATTCCACAACAGGTGACGGTGTGAGCTGGGCAAGCGAATCGTAGAGCATGGCGATGCGCGGCCAGGCCGTTTCCTGCGGAGTACGGGCTCGTGCGTGACAAGCAGCGATCGCGGCTTGCAATGCGTATGGACCCTGCGCGACGCTGGAACTTTCTGAGTCGAGATTTTCTGCGCGCCGCGTTCTCCCACCCAGCTTTTCTGCTCGTAACTTTTCTGCGCGCTCGAGCGCGGCGAGTCCGCGCCGGATCAGGAGTTGATCCCAGTGGGCGCGGTTCTGATCGTTGAGCAGGATGGGCTCCCCGGACGGGCCTACGCGCGCCCGCGAGCGCGATGCCTGGATCTCCATCAGCGCAACCAGGCCGTGGACTTCGGGCTCCTGCGGCGCAAGCTCGGCCAGGACACGGCCGAGACGGAGCGCTTCTTCACAAAGGGAGGGCCGCATCCAGTCGTCACCGGCGGTCGCTGCGTAGCCCTCATTGAAAACGAGATAGATGACCGCGAGCACGGATGAAAGACGAGCGGCAAGCTCGTCGCCGCGGGGGACTTCGAAGGGAACGCACGCCTCGGCGAGAGTTCGTTTGGCGCGGACGATGCGCTGGGCGATAGTCGGCTCGGGGACGAGGAAGGCGCGCGCGATCTCGTCGGTGGTCAGGCCTCCGAGCAAGCGGAGAGTGAGCGCCACCCGCGCCTCGGTCGAGAGCACGGGATGACACGCTACGAACATGAGGCGCAGCAGGTCGTCGCCAACATCGTCATCAAAAGCCGCTTCGAGGTCTTTCATCTGGTCCTCGCCGGCACGGACCTCGCGTGCCCCAATCTTCTGAATGACGCCCTCGCGACCGAGCTCTTCGTGCTTGCGCTCGAGCCGCGTGTTGCGGCGGAAGTGATCGATGGCACGATGCTTGGCCGCGGCCATCAGCCAAGCGCCTGGGTTGTCGGGGACGCCGGACTGCGGCCACTGTTCGAGTGCGGCGACGAGAGCGTCCTGCGCCAGGTCCTCGGCCACACCGACATCGCGTACGATCCGCGCCAGCCCGGCGATGAGTTTGGGCGACTCGATCCTCCAGACGGCGTCGATGGCGCGATGGGTGTCGGTAGCTGTCACAACTACCGATCACACCATCTTTAATCGGTCAAAGCAAGGTGAGTCGCCCATCCCGACTCCCGAGGGTGCCCCGTTCAAGCTCCGCTTGGGCGGGGATCTTCTTGGGGTCACCGCACGGTTGGAAGAGCGCCGCTGAGAGAAGTCGAAAGGATTATCAGCTCTCGCACGACCGTTGACGACCAGTCGAACACCCCCGCCCAAGCGGAGCTTGAACGGGGCAGCCGTATCTCTTCCACCCTCTCCTTTCTATGCGGTCTTCGCGAAATCTTCGGGCCCCCACATCTGGCGGACTTCGGTTTCGCCTTCCCAGCCGGGCCAGTGTTGTTTGTGAAGTTCCATGAAGCGGACCGCCGCGTCGACGGCCTCCTTCTTTGTCTTGAACTCAAACTGGGCATAGCCACCGACGACTTCCTTGGCTTCGGTGAAAGGCCCGTCGGTCACGGTCACCTTTCCTCCCGAAAGCCGGACGCGGGCGCCCAGCGCCGTTGGCCCGAGTCCGCCGCTTCCAATCATGTTGCCGGCTTTGGCCGCGTCTTCGCTGAGCTTCGCCATGGCATCCATCAGCGGCTTGGGTGGGGGGCCGGACCTCTCGGCGGACTTGACTATCATCATGAATCGCATATTCAGATCTCCTTTATTAGTTTTGGTTTGGGAGCCTGGCTTCCGGCCGTTTCGCGGCCGGCTGAACCTGGGCTCGGACTCTGTCTCTACTACTATCTAGACGTCGAATGAGAAGGCGCGGAATCGACATCCCATATTTTTATTTTGTAAAAATTTGTCAGGCGCCGGCAATGCTTTAGCTCTCTCTGTGAAAAAATCCCGCAACAACACCGTTCCGAGGATGACGAGAAGCAGCGGCCAGAATGATATCAACATCCAGAGGAGGGTCTGCAAAAACCCCTGGTGATCCAAACCATAGGCTTGCACCGCTTGCGAGGCCGCCAGGACGGCCGAGGGCAGCACCCCGAGCGTCTCCCACGCGGGAGTGCCGAGCATATGCTGCAATTGCTCAGCGACCCTATCCAGGTTGCCAAACAGAATATGAAGCCCGAGCCCGACGAGGGCTCCTCCCACGATTGATTTAAGGCCCTCAGATGGTCTGTGCTGGCTTGCCATATCCGTCTCCTGAACCGCGCTTTGCTTGCCCCTACTTACACGTCGAACCAGGGGCGGCGAGATCGACAGGGGCGGGATATTTTTTTGGACTAAGGTCGCGCCAGCAGACGCGCAAAATGGAGATATGTTCCACGTGGAACATTTGTCAATACTGCCATGTACGTATACCAATGTACGGAATATAGGAGGATCAAGAAGAAAACCGGGGCTGGTGCCCCGGTTCAGGTGGATGGGAGTTGGTGGGGGAGTTAGAAGGAGAAGCTGTGAACCATCCGGACGCTTTCTATGGTTACTGAACCCAGACCGTAGGCAGCTCCGCCAACTGCGGATCCAAAGCCGGTGTTGACCACTGCGCCGGAGTCGGCAGCAGCCTGTATGGATAAGTAATAGGTGCCCACTCCAACATTGGGGAAAATGAAATTGTAGCCGTGAGCACTGGTGGTTTGCAGAATCAGCTGAATGGTAGACGTAAAATCACACGTCCCGGTTCCGGCCATGCCGCTGACGGTGACGTTGACCACACAATCGCTGAGCGACTGAGTGAGTGTCTGAACGCGGGAATCCAGGACGACGCCGGAGTCAGCTCCAGTCCCAGAACATCCCAGAACTGCGCTATTGCAGGCCGCTGCGGGATAACCATACATAACGGGATTGCCATTGGGAGCGTCCAAAAGGACAGCTCGTAGATACACTCCGCCGGTGGCTGTCGCCGTGGAAGTGTTCGTGCCGCCTGATGTTTTTGAGGGCTTCGTCGTGACCAGGGTGTTCGTATACAGACCAGTCACCAGCGACGCAGAGGCAAACAGCGACTGACTGTTGGAGACTTTCACGGTGCTACCCATAACCTCGACATAATTGTCCGCGGTCACGAGCTTCGCCGCGCCACTGAAAACGTCCGCGCAATTCCAGGTGCCGGTTGTCGCAGTCATGCTGCACCCAACGGCTGTATTGTAGGCCGCTGTAGCCTTGGAGCTTGGCGTGCCGCTCTGAGCGAAAGCCATCGTGGTAGCCAAGAGTGTGAGAGTACACAGGAGGTTGAACTTCTTCATTGGGGTATGTCCTCGAAATTGGATTATGACGAAGGGGCCCCAGAGGTGACCCAAGCTTATGTCTGACTAATCCGATTTTCGAGGTCACCGATGGTCAGCGTCGTCGGCCTGCGAGTAGATGGCCGGTAGGACTGGGCTGGAATTGAGTACGAGAGCGGCATGGCTGACGCCCAAAGACCTAGAGAGTGGGGCGATGAGACAGGTTTTTGATGAGATTATAGGTCACTTCAGGATCAGCAAAAATCACAAGCGGGGTTGGTGGCGGGCGGGCGTCCGAGGACGAAGGCGCCGCTTGACGGGGCTTGGTTCTCAAGAGAGATGAGTCAAAACCCCCCTCCTAGTCGTTCCAAAGGGCGGAACGACTAGGAGGGGGGCACCCTCGTGGTTTCATATTCTCCCATCTCATATCTCGCACCGCGACTGGGATTACGAGGCTTTCGGCTTCTTTTCGATTTGCTGGCGGATGCGTTGTTCTTGCTGGCGGAGTTCGGGGGTGAGTTCGGCGCCGAAGTCGTCGGCTTCGAAGACGGGGCGGATTTCGATTTCTTCTCCACCGCCGAAGGGACTGCGTTTGAGCCATTCTATGGCCTCGTCTATGGATCGCACCTGCCATAGCCAGAAGCCGGCGATCAGCTCTTTGGTTTCGGTGAAGGGGCCGTCGGTTACGGTCGTCTTGCCGCCGGAAAACTTGACGCGCTTGCCCTTTGAGCTGGGGTGGAGTCCTTCGGCGGCGAGCATCACACCGGCTTTGACCAGCTCTTCATTGAACTTGCCCATGGCTTCGAGGATTTTCCGGTTCGGCATGACTCCGGCTTCGGATTCCTTGTTGGCTTTGACGACTACCAGACATCGCATTGTTTTGTCTCCTCTTAATGGCGGTTTGGAGCGGGATTGCCGGGGGAACTGACCGGCTGAATCCTTGCTCTAATATAACGTCGAACGACAGGGCGGGAAATCGACAATGTGGCTGACTACTTCGGAATATTTTCCTAAGGGACAAACGTGCCATCGTAATGAGTCGAGTATTCGTCGAAGTGGGTGAGGAGGGGGGCTGCGTCATTGTGGATGACGGCGCGTCCATCAGTGCTGAAGGCGTGGACGGCGGCCATGGAGTCCCACAACGTCAGCGTCATGAACTCGACCTCGTTTTCGACATGGCGGCGGGCGACGTAGGCGCCGCGATATCCTGAAACGCGGTGGAGGCCGGGCAAGATGGTCTCTTGCAGCATCGCATAGTAAGCATCAGCGTTTTGCGGGGCTGTGTAGCCATGCCACATGCGAAGAATCATGATGAACTCCTGCAAAGAGAAATAGTCTACCGCGATTCGTGTCGGAGCAAATATTCGGCGGCAGTTTGCCTTTATCCTAAGAAGCGAAGCTGTATGCATGCAATGAACGAGGGGATTTGCTATTAACCATTGAAAAACTTGTGTACGGCGGGGATGGTCTGGCCCGATTGCCCGCCGATGAGCATGGGCGCGGGAAGACTGTGTTCACGCCCTTCGTCCTCGAGGGCGAGCAGGTGGAAGCGTCGCTCACCGAGCAGAAACCGGGCTTTGCGCGGGCGCGATTGGAAAAGATCGTCCGAGGTTCGGAGTGGCGAGTCGAGCCGCGGTGCCCGTATTTTCAGAGCTGCGGTGGTTGTCACTACCAACATGCCAGCTATGAGCATCAGCTCCAGATTAAAGTTGCCATTCTGAAAGAGAGTCTTCGTCGCATTGCCAAGCTGGAGTTAGAAAGCGAATTAGTAGTTCTTCCTTCGCCGCCGTGGAATTACCGCAATCGCACACGGTTCAAGATTCAGACGTCGCCGCAGTTTGCTTTGGGTTACTACAAATTTGGATCCCACGAGTTGCTGCCGGTTGAGGGATGTCCCATCAGTTCGCCATTGATTAATCGCACCATGGCTGCGTTTTGGGAGCAGGGGCGCGCAGGGAAAATGGCAGAGGGGATCCTCGAGCTTGCACTATTTGCGAATGCTGAGGACACGGAACTTTTGATCGAGGCTCACTGCACACCGAGCATTGAGAAAGGCGCCGCAGAGCAGTGGGCACAAGAAGCGCGGCAAGCTCTGCCGGAAATTACCGGGGCTGTTGTCTTCATCGCGAGGAACACACTTCAGCCTGAGTTGTGGATTGTGGCCGGCGCGAAAGAGATTACTTACAACACTGCGTACGGGTCGTATCGAGTAAGCGCTGGGGCGTTTTTTCAGGTGAACCGTCACCTCACGGATGAGCTTGTGAGAGTCGTGACCGAAGGACGTTCGGGAACCACAGCATTGGATTTGTACGCCGGCGTCGGATTGTTTTCTGCGGTTCTGAATCGGGAATTCGAGCGCGTGATTGCGGTGGAGTCGTCACCGACTTCTTATGCAGACCTGCTATACAATTCGGCTGCGAACGTAAAAGGTGTGCGTGCGACTGTGGAGCAGTATCTGGAAAACGCAGGCGGCAAGTTGCATCCCGATTTTGTAGTGGTGGATCCGCCGAGGGCCGGGCTCAACGAAGGTGTGATCCGAAATCTGGTGAAGCTGGCGGCTCCACGCATTACCTACGTGTCGTGCGATCCGGCGACGCTCGCGCGAGACCTGAGGGCGCTGTTGCAGTCGGGCTATCGCGTGGAGCAGGCACACCTGGTAGATCTCTTCCCCCAAACCTACCATCTGGAAAGCGTATTTCATCTCGTCCGCTAGTTCTCGATGTGAATTCGTGAGTCAACTCATCCGTGCAGCAACCGGAACCAGATGGGCTCAGGCGGGCGTCAGCCTTTGCTCTGGGTGGCGTTGGCCCTTGGCGGAGGAATCTTCACCGGCGCGCACATGTGGCGGCCGCCGATGTGGTGGATCGTTTCCGCTGCGTCATTCATTTTGTTCGCCGTACTTTTGCTTCGTGGGAGAGGGCGCGCTGCAAAGTTGGTAGGTCTGTGCTCGGTTTTTGCAGGTGGAGCGCTCGCGGTACAACTGCGCCCGCCGTGCAATCTCGGCAGTTTAGGCGTGCTTCAATTCGCCGACGGACGAGAGGTTAACGTCACAGCTCACGTTGTCCGCGAGGGCATGCTGGTCGAAGAAGGCGAAAGGGAAGTCCGACAGCAGATGGATGTTGAAACCGAGAAGATTGTGTTCCTGGACAAGGCGGTTGAAGTCGTTTCCGGTTTGCGGGTCAGCTTATACGGCAAGAGAAGCGAAGATCACGATCAGCCTGTACGGATGTTTCGTTATGGAGAGCGTTTGCGTTTTCCGGTCAAACTTCATCCGCCAAGAAATTTTCGGAACCTGGGTGCGTTTGACCATCAGCAATATCTGGCGGATCAGGGAATCGTGGCACTGGGTTCGGTGAAAACGGAGCGGGTGGAATTGCTGACAGGCTTTTTCGGAAATCGGGCCGAACTCTGGCGTACACGTGTCCATCGCAGCATCATCGAGAAGGTGCATTCGTTGTGGAGTCCGGCCCAGGCCGGGCTAGTAGACGCCATGGTCATTGGCGAAGATGCATTTATCAGCCGCGATCTGCGGGTGGATTTCCAGCGCTCCTGTACTTATGACGTGCTGGTGGTTTCCGGCATGAATGTGGGCATTCTGGCATTGTGACATGTTGGGTATTGCGGCGGCTGCGGGTGAGCGACCTTGTGGCAAGCGCGATCACCGTGGTGTTAGCGGTCGCATATGCGTTGCTAACCGACGTAGGCGCTCCGATCTGGCGAGCCACGCTGATGCTGGTCCTGTATCTAGGGGCACGATTGCTCTGTCGCGAGAAGTCCATGCTCAACGCGATTGGAGCGGTGGGGTTGGGCTTGCTGATCGTGAATCCGCAAGTTCTGTTTGGGCCGAGTTTTCAGCTGACTTTTTTGTGCGTGCTGTTGATCGTGGCGGTAGGCGTACCCATCCTCGAGCGTACTTCGCAACCTTACCACCGCGGTTTGATGTATCTGGATTCGACGCGCTACGACCTGTCCTTGTCTCCAAAGGTGGCACAGTTCAGGCTCGACCTGCGCATGGTTGCGGGCCGCCTGGAACACTTCATTGGAGTGCGCCTTCCTTTGCCTGCGATGGCGGGCATGCTTCGCATCGGATTTGCGGGCTTTGAGATTCTCATTATCTCGGGAGTGATGCAGGTGGGACTTGCACTGCCCATGGCTTACTACTTTCATCGCGCCACCGTGGTGGGATTGCCGGCAAATATGCTGGTGGTGCCGCTCACGGGCGTAATGATGGCAGCAGCAATCGCGGCTGTGGCAGCCGGTTATGTATCTCTTGCTCTGGCAAAAGCTCCCGCACTGATTGCTGCTGCTGTCGCATTGCGGGCGATCAGCGGTACCGTGTAGGAGTTCGGCGGCTGGCGCGTGGCCGACACTCGAGTCCCTACTCCCGAACTTGTCATTGTTCTAGTCGCCCTGGGGGCGCTGCTCTTGGCCATGGTGCTCGCGCGGAGGCGTCTGCTGCTGGCCGCGGCCGGTTTGGTCTCTGTGATGGTAAGCGCTGTTTGGATGTGTACCGTTCCACCACATCCGCAGTTTCGGAGTGGCGTGCTGGAAATGACAGCAATTGATGTGGGGCGAGGCGATTCTATCCTGCTGGTTTCACCGCAGGGAAAGACACTGCTGGTGGATGCGGGAGGACTGCCTCAGTGGATGCATTCGGACTTCGATATCGGTGAAGACGTGGTGTCACCCTATTTGTGGTCGCGCGGCATTCATCGGCTGGATGCGGTGGCGATCACGCCCGCGCACTCCGATCATATGGGGGGAATGGCAGCCGTACTGGCAAACTTTCATCCCCGCGAATTGTGGTTAGGTGTGGAATCGCGTTCTCCCGAATTGCAAAAACTGTTAGAGGATGCGAAGAGGCTGGGCGTCGTGGTTATCCACCGGAAAGCGGGGGACAATATCGAACTTGGCGGCAGTACCGTCAGCATACTGGCGCCAGCGTCCAATTTCGGCGGCAGCACTCTGGGGAGGAACGACGATTCTCTGGTGATGAAGATCAGTTTCGGACAGACATCCGCGCTTCTCGAAGGGGACGCGGAAAAGCGGGAAGAACAGCTCATTGCTCGAGAGCAGCCGCAGGCAGATCTGCTCAAGATCGCTCATCACGGCAGCGCGACTTCAACCATACCGGAACTGTTGGCTGCGGTTCGTCCACACTTCGCGGTCATCTCTTCTGGAGTGCGGAATGTTTACGGCCATCCGCGAATGGAAGTACTCAATCGATTGGAGCAGTCTAAGGTAGCGACATATCGCACCGACTTGAACGGAGCCGTGACTTTCTATCTGGATGGAAAAGGCGTCAGCGCTCTGGTGGTTCACTGATATCTTCGCTGATATCCACTTCGGCGGTGTCGTCATTCGAAGATGATTGCCGGTATTCCTCGATCAATCGTCGTGCTTTCGCGGCGTCTGCCTCACGCACCAGGATGACCGTTCCACCTACCCCGGGGAGGATATCCTGCTGAGCGTCCAGCGAGGTTATATCAGAGTCGATGCCGGAAGATTCCAGCAACCCACGCACGATCAGGGCTTCTGATTCCTGTTCCGTGTCGAACACTCTTACCAGCTTCTCATCGGGCAGGGGGCGCTGTCTTGGCTCGGGTGTCGAATTGGCTGCCATTATTTCCTCCGATCATGCGGTGGGTTAATTTACTTGTTGATTTTAACCCCTGGCACCTGGGAGTTGGGACTCATCTTCCATCCGCGCTCCAATCCATGATTCGCGAAGGCCCTTTGGAGTAACCGAAGTCCTACATCCTGGGGGAGTTGCTTTCAGATGACGTTGCCGAGGACAATGAGGGGAAGCAAGGGGCGCAACGCCCGAGCGGAGCTCCACATCTAATTGTTGAGTAGGATGCGGTGGCGTCGCCGTGAATTTGCGGTTATCGGAATTGAGGGCCCATGGAGAGTCTGGAGCGGGCGGGGCAGTCGGGGAATTCGAGCGAAAAAGATCAGGAAGCCCGAAAGATACGCCGGCTACAGGTCATGATGGGTATGGTGATGTCGGTGATCAGCCAGGATCCCAGTCTCACCGTAGAAGAAGCTTCCGAATTGGCCGCTGGCGCCAAACGCGCAGCCCTGGCCATGTTTCCCGACAAAGAACTGGCCTACGATCTGTTGTACAAACCACGGCTGCAACGGTTGATGAATGAGCGGTTTCGGCTTCAGTAGGGATTTACAATTTTCGATTGACGATTTACGATTTACGAATTGAAGAACTCTGGATGCACGAATCGGAAATGGAAATTTTGAGCCTTTAAATCGTACCTCGTAAATCATACTTCGTAAATCGTACTTCGTAAATCTCTTCTCACCGTCGCTGCAACTTGAACAGCAAAGTTCCCCATTTCAGTTTGGAGCGTATCTGCACTGGGGCGTGTTCAGCCTCCGCATCAAACCACACCCAGACCTTGGCTTTGCCCTTCAGTAACCCAGTGACGGGCTCTGCCTCCACGCGTACGGTTTGAAAAGTGCCGGCGGGAACGTTGACTTGCTCTCGCGCTTCCACGCGTGCTGCTATCTCGGACGTTTTTCCGCCATCATTGACAGGGAACGTGTAGGTATCGCCGGGCCGCAGTGGAAGCGAGGCGATGTAGTAGAACACACTAAGTAGATCCGTGACACACAATGGGATGTCGTTTTCCACGTGCTTCAACTCGCCGGTTTTCAGATTTTTCTCGTCCAGCACGCTTTTGCCTCGCGCGTAGTCGAAGGCAATCTCCGTCTGGCGTTTGCGGGATCCTTCTTCAGAATGCTTGGAAATGTGCAACGAACAAAATGTGCGCGGGTCAAAGAGTGCTTCGAAGCGATCATGGATTTTATAGATAACGTCGACCAGCCCGGCAGAGTCCTCGATCGCAATTACGCGCTTACTTGCACCTGCCGGTTCCATGTTTACCCGGGCTGTTCCGGCGGTGAACATTCGCCATTCGACGCTGTAAACATAAGTCCGGCCATCGGCAAATCGATGGCCCGGTGGCGGAGGACTTATTTTTGCGGCAGGGATCGCATTGTCAGCGGTAACTGAATTCTGTTCCGCAGTGCGCGGAACCGTCTGTGCGTGTAACCACCAGGCGAACATCGTAAGAGGCAACGACCAGGCCAGTCCAAATATTGCGATCAGGCGATTCCGTCGATCACGAGGGGAACTCACAGGTTTGAGGAGACCGTGCTTAATTGGAATTCCGCAGCAGCTTGACGGCCAGTGCTACCAGCAATGCGACCGAGCCGACCAAAGCATTGTACTCGCGGTGCTGGGAATATAGTTTCCAGGAAAACGATCCTTGGACGGAAGTAAGAGATGTTAAGCGAGGCCACAGACGCGGCACAGAGCCAGCATAATCCTCAAACTGAGGAAAACGTTGTCGCAGGAACGTCTCTTCCGCCAGCATAACAGGCACATAAATAATGAGGAAAATCAGAGCAGTCATTAAAGCAATCCACCAGCTACGCGCGGCCAGCGCAAAGCCAGATGCCATGATCAGCGAACCGAGATAGAGTGGATGGCGGATATAGGCGTATGGCCCACTGGTTGTAAGCTCTTCGTTTTTTCGGACGTGTCCGGAAGCTAGAGCGCGAATGGCCAAGCCGGTGATGATCAAAACTGCGCCGGCGCAAATTGACTTCACGCTCGGTTTCGGCAGCCATAAATACAACGCGGCAAAAGCAAAGCCTACGGGAACCCGTATACGACGCGCAATTGCCGCCCATTTAGTCACGGTGGCTCCGCAATAATTGCCGTGCGGCAGCTAATACCTGGTCCGAGCTGATTTCGAGCAAGCCCTCATCTGGCTTTGAACGGCGCGAATGTGTCGTGGGACTTGAGGGACTGCGTAACACGATGCTTCGCGTGCCGAACGGCCCGTTCCGCGCGGGATCGGTCGGCCCGAAAATTCCAACCACCGGGATGCCCAGCGCCGCAGCCAAGTGCATCGGACCGGTGTCGCCTCCGATGAACAGGGATGCGCGTCGAGTGATGGCGATCAATTGGGAGAGCGAACATGCGATCTCTTCTGCGGCGCCCCCGCTGCTTGCCTCTACGGCCTGCGAAAGATTCCTTTCACCCGGACCACAATTGATCAGAGTCTTGAAGCCGTCTTCCGCCAACTGCTTTGCCACATATCCGTAACGTTTGGCCGGCCACTGCTTCGCTCCCCAGCCAGCGCCAGGATTCAAGAGGACGAACTTACGGATGTCTTGATCGCTTAGACGGCGGGAACATTCCTTTTCAGCAGCCTCATCGTAGGGAAATTCCACCACATGAGGCATCTCCAGCGTCTGGCGCGCTACGGCTTCGGCGAGAGAAAGATTTTGTTTTACGATGTGGGTGCCACGAGCGAGTACCAGGCGCGTGTAGAACAAGCTGGCCACGTTTTCGCGGGGTTGTGCCACTCCGTAAATGACCGGCGCTCGTGACCAGCGTGCTATGAGTGCCGAACGCGCAGCGCCCTGGAAATCCACGGCAATCCCGTATCGTCCAGCTCGCAACTCGCTCAGTCCAGCAGCGATTTGTTCCCACGTCTGATTGGAGAATGGAGACGATCGCCACGCTTTGGTATTTACGGTATGAATCTTGTCGATTAGCGGCCGTTGAGGAGAGCGGGGACCTGAGCGCGGTGTGGATAGCGTGCACAGCAATTCCGCCCAGCGCTCTTCGATCACCCATCCGATCATTGCTTCCGGAAAACGGCGTCGCAAGGCGGTTACCGCAGGCAGGGTGTGGATTACATCGCCCATGGAGCCAAGCCGCACAACGAGCAATCGATCAATGGTCGCCAAGTCTGCTTCAGAAAGGACAGCCGGATGCATGCTCAAGAACGTCGTGCTCCCAACCGCGACCGAATAATCTCGCTAACCGAATGGTCCTTGGGATCGCCAACGATTTCCACCCGGCCGCCGCATTCCAAAACTACATCTCCTTCCGGCACAGTCGCCGAAGTATAGTCGGTGCCCTTGGCATGAATGTTGGGGCGGAGTTCGCGGATAAGTGCGCGCACGTCCGGCTCGGAAAAAATCACGACTGCGTCAACGTCGGCAAGCGCGGCCAGAATTTCCGCGCGTTCCTTGGCTGGCATCAAGGGGCGGCTCTCACCTTTCAGCTTTCGCACCGAGTCGTCCGAATTGATGGCCACGATTAGACGTCCTCCCAAATTCTTTGCGGCGTGCAGGTATCGCACATGGCCCACGTGGAGTAGATCGAAACATCCGTTGGCCAGCGTGATGGGCTCGCCGTTACGGCGCCATTCCTCGACGCGATGCCGCAGTTCATCACGGCTCAATAGTTTGTGGAGATGGGTATTCAATGGGCTCTGATCACAGGCGGCGAGTGTTCAATCGCATGCAGTAGTTCTTGCTGTGAAACGGTGGCAGTACCACGCTTCATGACTACGATTCCACCCGCGTAATTGGCCAGATGCGCCGCTTCTTCCGTATTGGCCCCGGCGGCCAAGGCTGCGGTAAATGTAGCGATCACGGTATCCCCGGCGCCAGTCACGTCTGTTACTTGATCGGATCCGGAGATGGGAATATCGACTGGCTTGTGCTTTCCTGAGAAGGCTGCCATCCCGTCGCGGCCTCGAGTAATGATCAGCGACTGCAACTTCATGCGCGACATAATCTGCTGGCCCGCGAAAGATAATTGCGCCCAGTCCTGGCCAATGCGTATGCCCATCGCTTCTTCGACTTCCGGCTCATTGGGAGTGGCTGCTGTCGCGCCGGAATATTGCAGCAAGCGGTAACGTGAATCCAGGACTACGGGCATTCCATCCAACCGCCCACGCTCGCGACTAGCATTCAGGATCGCGGGCGTAGCCGCGCCGTAGCCGTAGTCAGAAATCAGGATCGCGTCGGAGGCACGCGCATATTGCCGGGCGGCCAGCACCAGTTCGCGCTTCAGATTCCGGTTCGGCTCAGCTTGTGGTTCTCGATCTATGCGCACCACCTGTTGACGCGCGGTGTGCGACATCCCCGCGAGGATTCGCGTTTTGGTAACGGTGTTATAGCTTTTGTCTTTCAGAACGCCGCTGACGGGAATGTGTTTGGCGCGAAAACCCTTGAGCAGCAAACGGCCGGGCTCGTCTTCCCCGAGCACGCCCACGGGAAGGACATTCGCTCCAAGGTCGGCCAGATTCTGGATGGCATTGGCGCCGCCGCCCGGAAGCACGGTGCGCTCACGATGTTTGAGGATAAGAACCGGCGCCTCCCGGGAGACGCGCGAGATTTCGCCGAAGATAAACTCGTCAGCGACCAGGTCGCCAAGGACCGTAATCGTAATCTTGGGAAACGATTCGACGATCTTTATCAGCCGGTCGGTTTCTTTGGAGTTCTTACTCATCGGGAAGGATTTTCTCATGCCCGGCGTCTTCGCTCCTCAATGACGCGCAACATGGTATCCACAGCGTTAGCCGCGTCCAGCAATTCCATTTTCACCGGAACAACAGCCACTGGTTCCAAAGCCGCCAAATATCCACCCAGGTTGATCGCGTCTTTTTCCGTGGTGACGAACCCTCCAGCCTCGCTCTGCAGGCGCAGCTTCAAAAGTTCCTGGATGTCTCGCTGGGTGTAGGGATGATGATCGCGGTAAAAAGCTTCGGCCACGGGCTCAATTCCAGCGGTCCGCAACTGTAATAAGAAATTCTTTGGCCTGGCAATGCCGCAAAACACTACTGGTCGAGGTGGCACATCCTCCGGCAAAATTCCCCTTCGCGCACGCCACACCATCTTGCCGTCGAGCGGGAATGAATCCCCGGAAACGCCACTGGTGAGAACGATAGCGTCGGCTCGAGACAGGTTGCGCGCCGACTCCCTGAGACGCCCACCGGGGAGCAGGGAATCGCGTGTGTCTTCCGGAGTGACCAGAACAATATCGAAATCGCGGGCGAGGGAACGATGCTGAAAACCGTCGTCCAGGAGATGCAGTTGTGGGCCGAATCTGTTTTCCGCGAAGAGGCCTGCTTCGTAGCGATCGTCGCCCACAATTACAGGAACGCCCAAGCGTCGCGCTATGAGGAGCGGTTCGTCACCAAAATCCTGTGAAGTGCCGGCGGGATCCACGAGCATCACTCCTTTAGTTTTGCGTCCATAACCTCGGGAAAGAATGTCGAATTTCACTCCACGCGCCCGCAATGACTCGCCGAGCAGAATAACGAACGGCGTCTTTCCGGAACCGCCCACGGATAAATTGCCGACACTCACCACTGGGCCCGTCAGGCGGCGCGATCGCAGCACGCCTCGGTCGTACAGGCCATTCCGAAGTTGCACGCCTGCGGCGAAAATGGAACTGAGTAAATTCACTGTGGAGGAGTAGCTGGCGCACTTTCCCCTGCGGAACTAGCCATCGCCGAGGAAACCGCCGGCAAAAATGATTTCAGCAGTTTCTCCAGAGCCTCGATGGTTCTCTGAGTAGCGCCAGTCTGCGAGAGCAAGGTCTCGGCTGCGCGGCGGCCAAGCGCCGCACGTTCCGCCTCATTAGAAAAAAGTTCCAGAAAAACCAAGGGAAGCTCGGCGGGACCGACGACGCGTACAGCATCGCGGCTTTGAAACAGGCTCACAATGTCACGAAAGTTCTCGGTATGGTTTCCGACCACGATTGGTACGCCGTGTCGCGCCGGCTCAATAATATTGTGCCCACCCTTTGGAACTAAGCTTCCGCCAACAAATGCGACGTCTCCGAGCGCATACAGGGAAGCAAGTTCTCCGATGCTGTCGATCAGCAGGACTCCCCCGGCGATAGGGTCACCACTCCAAAGTGAGCGTCGCCAGAAGCGGATTCCGAGTTGCCCTAGCAACTGAGCAACTTCATCAAAACGCTCCAAACGCCGGGGAGCCAGGATCATGACAGCACGAGGATGGCTGGCCAGTACATTCTCGAAAGCGCGCAGTAGCAGAGGCTCTTCACCCTCCACGGTACTGCCGCACACCAGCACAGGTCCTGCCTGCGCTTGCTGGAAAGCGGAGCGAAGGCTGGAAACGATCGCTGTAGGAGGAGGCAGGGACACATCGAACTTCAAGTTCCCACTCACTTGGATACGCTCGACTGGTGCGCCAATATCCGCCAGCCTTCTTCGGTCCTCTTCGGTTTGAGTGAGGAAAATATCGATGGGCTGCAAAACTCTCATCCAGAAACAACGGAAGCGGCGATACCCGGGCCATGATCGGTCGGAGATGCGAGCGTTCACTATGGCTATGCGGGCGCGATTCTGGTGCGCGAGTCGAAGGAAATTAGGCCAGAATTCAGTTTCCGCGATCACGATCAATTGTGGGCGCAGGATTTGCAGATAGGGATGGATGGCAAACCTGAAATCCAGCGGAAAATAAAACACGCTATTCCTGCCAAAGCGGCTGCGCGCCAACGACTGACCCGCCGCCGTGGTGGTTGAAACAACCACTCGATATCCCGGGAAGCGCCGAGTCAACTCCGTAATCAGATCACTGACTGCGATTAACTCTCCCACGGAAACGGAATGGACCCAGATAGCCGGCCGAGATTGGTGCCGCGCTAACCTGTCCGGCACTTTTCCCAATCGTTCAGCCAATCCAAGATGGCGTTTACCGTGCCTCAACGCTCGCAGTACCCAATAAGGAAGGCCCAGCAATAGGACGACTGCCAGCAGCGCATTGTAAAGCAAGTACATAGGTGATGGGACATTCTAACCGCTAGCGATACTCCCAAGGCACCACCGACGCAAGAGCTTGCATCCTATAATGCATGCTAATGTTCTCCGGCAGACTCAAGTGGATTGGTGTCCAAACCGCGATAATTGCTGTTTTTATCCTGACTGTTACCTTTTGTGCCGCAGCCAAGGACTTTGTCATGCCGAAAGCGCAGCCGGCCAAGACCTATCCCGCGCATGACGCACATCCTACCGACGCAGTGACCGTGGCATTGGATCCTTACGACATGGCGGACAAGGCGGATATTTTTTCGGTCCACTACAACGAAGAGGGTCTTCTGCCAATCTTTCTCGTGATCACCAATGAGGGCGAGCAGCCGATTGCATTAGCGGGAATGAAAGCCCAGTTGGTCACGGTGAACCGCACAAAAATGTCTCCAGCGACCGTGGATGATATCTACCGCCGCCTGTCACGGCCGTCCACCAGCACTACTCCTTCACCCCTGCCTTTCCCTCGGAAGAAAGTCAAAGGCGGCGTCGGGAAACAGGCTATGGAGGAAATCCAGAGTGCCCAGTTCGGCGCACGGGCCGTGGAGCCTCATACCACCCAGGCGGGATTTTTATTTTTCGATGTCTCTGGAATTTCCACTCCTCTTGCGGGAGCACATTTCTACCTGACAGGTGTGCGTGACAGTAAGGGAGATGAGCTGATGTATTTTGAGATCCCGCTGGAGAATTACCTCAGCGCGCCGCAACCCGCGAAGCCGAATTGAACTTACTCGTCCCCGCTAGCTTTATAATCCGTCGATATGGCCACCACGCCGGACACCTCTGTATCGGCCCTCGCCCGCTATGAGCCGGTCATTGGTTTAGAGGTACACGTCCAACTCCTCACCGCAAGCAAGATCTTCTGCTCCTGCTCCACGCGCTTCGGCGATCCTCCTAACGGCAACGTCTGCCCCGTCTGCCTCGGCTTACCAGGTGCCTTGCCGGTTCTGAACCGCAAAGCGGTCGAATTCGCTGTGCTCGCTGCCATGGCGATAAATTGCCGGATTAACCAGACATCGATCTTCGCCCGTAAAAACTATTTCTATCCCGACCTGCCGAAGGGATACCAGATTTCGCAATACGATAAGCCGCTGGCTGAGCGCGGTTGGATACAAATCCCCGCCGGCGGCGGAACCAAAAAGATTGGAATCACGCGTCTGCACCTCGAGGAAGACGCCGGGAAGAGTCTGCACGAAGGTTTTCCCGATTCGCAGGAAAAGACCGCAATCGATCTGAACCGCAGCGGAGTGCCGCTGATTGAAATCGTCAGTGAACCGGATATTGCCTCGCCCGAGGAAGCGTACGAGTACCTTACGAGGTTGAAGGAAATCATCCTGTACACCGGCGTCAGTGACGTCAACATGGAAGAAGGTTCGTTGCGCTGTGACGCGAATGTTAGCGTTCGTCCAAGAGGCCAAAAAGAGTTTGGGACCAAGACTGAAGTCAAGAATGTGAATTCCTTCCGCTTCATCCGCGAGGCCCTGGAATACGAAATTTACCGGCAAATTGGCGTAGTCGAATCCGGCGGCAAGATCACGCAGGAAACTCGCCTCTACAACGCGAATGAAGGCAAGACCTATGGTATGAGATCGAAGGAAGAAGCTCACGATTACCGTTATTTTCCGGAGCCCGACCTCTTGCCGCTGTTGGTGGATGAGAAGTGGCAGCAAGACATTCGTAACACTTTGCCGGAGTTGCCGGAAGCGCGACGACAACGCATGATCGCCGAGTACGGCATCACCCCGCAGGACGCGCAAGTACTCACGATAAGTAAGTCGCTGGCGGATCAATTCGAAGCAGCAGCGAAGGCGGCGAAAAATCCCAAACGCGTAGCCAATCTGGTTCAAGGCGAGCTTATGGGCCGGTTGAAGGCTAAGGGTCTGGAAATTGAGCAGTCGCCAATTTCAATGAAAGGCGTGGCCTTCTCGGCAGACTTGACAGAAAGCGGTGCTATCTCCAGCAAGATGCTAAAAGATCTCTACGATCTATCCTTCGAACGTGGAAAAGACTTTCCCGCTGTTTATGACGAAGAGGGCCGTCCGCAGCAGTCCAGCGATACATCAGCGCTGGAAAAGATCATTGATCAGGTGATCGCGGCCAATTCCAAAGAGGTTGAACAATACCGTGCAGGCAAGAGGACGGTAATTGGATTCTTCGTCGGCCAAGTCATGAAATTGTCCAAAGGACAGGCAAACCCGCAACTCGTGAACCAGTTATTGGCGAAGAAGCTGGACTCCTAACAGGCTGGCGTGGAACAGTCGGTGAGAGCCTGATCACGGAACTTTTCTTTTGAAAATGCCGTAGAGTTTCTCAGTCAAGTCTTTTAGTCGCAACCGCATTCTTTGGAGTCCATCATTATGGGCACAGATGCCTCGCGGGTGCAGATGGTTAGCGGGTCGTCCGGTCGGGCTCAGTGTTGGGTGGAGTCCCTAATTCTGGCGCTCGGGTCCCCTCGGCGATTTGGGTTGTTTCAAAGGTCATTTCACTTTCGTTTCCCGCTGTGGTTCATGGCTCTCCTGAACAACGCTTCTTGGCCTGGCTTAGCGGGGGCGTAATCGTCGAGTGGCTGTTTGTGATCGGGCTTTGGTTTGCATTGCAGAGCCGCGGGCTCTCCTTCAGAGATCTCGGAGTTTGGGGCTTGGGAACATGGCCAGCGTGGGTCGTCGCGCTCCTGTTGGCAGCGCTTTCTATCGGCAGCAATCTCCGGTTTCTGCCCCGAATGCACATTCCGATCTCATACGCGTTCTTGCCGCATGGAATTCACCTCTTTGCTGCGCTGGCTATGGGCATCACAGCTGGATTCTGCGAAGAAGTCCTCTTTCGCGCCTTTCTAATGACCGAATTCGCTAAGGCTGGCTACGGGAAGGCCATGCAGGTCCTCGTACCTGGCGTTGCGTTTGGACTGTCGCACGCCGGCTACTTAAATCAGGGCTTTCTTGTTTGGCTCGGCATCATGCTCCCGACTGCGTTTCTCGGCATGATGTGGGGCATTGCATACCTCTTGGGACGCCGCAGCTTGGTTCCGGTAATTGTGGCCCACTTTTTGAATGACGCAACGGCGCTTCCATGGATCACGTTTTTTATGTGACGGCTCGTTAGCTACCATGGTCCGTGGAGACTTACCGCCACCCACTCGGTGACTTTCGTTACATCACCCATCCGCTTTTCCCGACTAATATTCGTGCTGAGGCCGGAGGCACGATATGAACGGGAACGTTCGTCGCATCATCAGCGCAGCTACTCTACTGACGTCATTGATTGCGATTTTTCTGGTGCTGAAGAAGCCGCAGCCAGTGGCGCACGCACAGCCCGTTGCAGCCGCTGCTGCTAATGCCCAGTCCTTTCAGGATAAGTTACAGCAACTCGATCGCGCTAAACAGCTGGGCCAGGCTGCCGCCGAAGTCCATTTGAGTTCCGATGAGGTCAGCGCGGCAATCGCGCAGGCGGCAGGCACGCTCCCCGCGGAGACAGGTTCATCCAGCACACCGCCTTCTTCTCCGCAGGTCGAGGTCGCGACCGGGCGGTCCGAGATCAACGACTATCGGGTGAATTTCGAGGGAGACGTCGCACGCGGCCAGTTTTTGACCCAAGTGGCCGGCAAGGACGTTTGGATCACTCTCGCCGGACATTTAGGTTCCCAAGACGGATACGTCACTTTCGTTCCCACCGAATTCAAGGTTGGCGATCTGAATGTTCCGGTCTCACTAGTCAACGACGCGCTGCAAAAAAAGCTTATGGAACAGCGCGATCGCTTGAAGCTGCCCGACAACGTCTCCGCCATCAAAGTCGAGAACGGCGAACTGATAATGACGCAGAAATAGTTGAAACTATTTACTCCGGAGTGCCCTGGAACAGCGCCCACAATTGCTCGCCGATCACGCGATATATCACAAACGCGCTGCCTTTATCGGATATCTGACGAAAGAGTAATTCGCCACGGCCATCACCATCTGCATCTACTGCGTCAATCAATTCGAGTCGCGGCTGAATGTCCAGATGCCTGCTGTCAGTCACATTGGAAAATGCTTTGTGCAGTTCACCTGAAATGTCTTCGCGGGCTACGAGCGCCACATAGTACAGGTCCGCATCACTGCTGGATTTTGCGGGAAAGCTCGCCTTAGTGGTCAATACCAGCACCGGTTCGTTGGCATTGGAAAGATCAAAAATTCGAAACTGTGTATCTTCGAAGCTCGGCGGCACAGATCTGACCGCAGGCGTTTTGTTTTTCTGAGAAGAAGTACGAACTTGTGCTTTACCGTCTTCGGATGCTAACTGCCGGGCGCGGTCACGAATCTGAGCGGACGCCAGGCCCAGCATCTTCGTGCGAAGCTGCTGTTCTTCTGCCGGCTTCACCACGTAGCTGTAAGGGCGAGGGTCGGAGCTGCCCGCGTCGGAAATGGCCGGCATCATCTGCAGGGCTGGCTTTTCCCCGCCAATCTTTTGTTCGCCAGTGTTTGCAGTAGGCAGATTTGGCGTTCCCACGCGAGCTGGGGAGATTCCTGTGGTGCTGTTAGGCTCTTTCTTTGTGCTTGGGGAAGGCTGGTTTCCCCGGCGGAGCACCGGCCTGTCTTTGTCATTGTCGTTGTCCTGGCCACTTTGTTCTGGAGCAGCGGGAGTCGCCGCAGGCGAGGGCTCCGGTGCCTTCGCTGCTGGCGTGTCAGCTGGCGGAGAAACGGGAGGGGTCGGCTTCGGCGGTTCTGATCCACCTGATCCAGGGCGCCGCAATACTGGCGGCTTATCCTGGTCGTCATCGCGAGGCGCCGACGGTTCCGAAGGTCTTTTTTTTGGCGGAGCTGCGCCGACCGGCTCCCATTTCCCGTCTGCAACCCACGCGTTGCCTCTGTGAAAAGCGCCGCCCACCGTAAACAGTCCTTGAGAAACGCCTGTCCGTACCGCTTCATAGACCGTATCCCGCTCGAGCGCCATGGGAATTGGAGAAGCCTTATAAGATCCGGCGTCATAGAATTTGCCATCGAACATCATGGTGATTGGGATCAGGCGAGCTTTGCCATTGGCCGCAAGCTCAAGCAATCCCAGCGCGCGTGGTCCTTTTCTGGCCGCTTCACGACGAGTAGACTGAGGCGGAACGGTTTGGCCAAATATCAAGGCCAAGCCGGCCAGCATGACGACGGTGGCCACCGTCAGGTATAACAGTGAACGAAATGGAGAAGCCCTCATGGATATCAATGATAAGGCCCCAGACTTTTCTTTGCCGGACGAGAACGGCAAAAATGTGTCGCTGAAGGATTTTCGAGGCAAAAGCGTGGTCCTGTTTTTCTTTCCCAAAGCCGACACACCCGGGTGAACCATCGAGGCGTCCGAGTTCCGTGACGCATATAAGAATTTGCAAAAGGCTGGCGCAGTGATCCTTGGGATCTCAGCAGACTCGCCGGAGGATCAGAAGAAATTTCGGGACAAATACCACTTGCCGTACACCTTGCTGTCCGATACCGATAAGAAGGTCTGCGAAGCCTTTGGCGTGATCAAAGAAAAAAACATGTATGGCAGAAAAGTGAAGGGAATCGCACGCACCACATTTGTGATTGGCCCGGACGGCAAGATTGCCCACGTCTTCAACAATGTGAAGGTGGAGGGGCATGCCGATCAGGTGCTTGCCTATCTGAAGGGTGCGGCGTAACCGCTTAGCCAAAGGCTAGCCGAAGAATCGAGTGAAAAAGGGCGAGCCGAAGCGCCCAGACAAAAGGCCCGCCCCAGGTTGAGCTATTTCACGGTTGCGTTGGTTTTTGTGGTAAACGTGATCGCGGTCTCTGCCGGCACGACAGCTTCCTGTTTTCCGGTAGCTGCTGCTACTCCGGTTCCTGCGCCGGCTCCGGCGAGAGCGCCAATTCCGGCGCCTTTGCCTCCGCCAACCAGGCCGCCGATGAGGGCGCCCGCTGCGACTCCGCCACCGATTTTCACCACGTTGCTCTTGGTATGGCTTTTACCTTTGGCAAAAAAGCCGCCGGTTGTGATGGGAGTCATTTTTCCATTGATCTCAACCGCAGTGAGTCTGAGCGTGAGCTGACCCGGGACGTGCAGCCGACCACTCGACTTGGCGTAAGTCACTTTTCCTTTTACCGGCGAGCCTGCCTTGGCCAGAGTTTGGCCGTTCACGGTCAAGTCTCTTACCAGATTCGCATTAAAGCTTTGTCCTGATCGGGCTGTCGCCGAGTTAAGTGTGGAATTGGTTCGCACGGTCACGTGCGTGCCGGCGGGAATGGTTTCGGCCGCCGCGACCAGCGTCAGCACTAACAAAAGTGAAGCGATCTTGAACTTTCTTCCGAGCATAATCCTCCTCGAAGATTGGGGCGTTAGAATTAGGTAGCGTCGCATGCTATGTGCAGAAGTAACGATAGTTGAATAGCATGGCAGCGCAAAGTTACCAATGGGAAGCGCTGAATGAGACCTTTGAACCAGCCTGGAAAACCTTTGCCGCGTGCTTTTTACAACCGCGATCCACGGAGTGTAGGCCGCGACCTGCTGGGCAAAGTCCTGGTTCGGCGGCAAGGAAGGAAGCTGCGTGCGGCCAGGATCGTGGAAATTGAAGCCTATCTAGGCCAAGGCGATCCCGCAGCACATGCGGCCTGCGGTCGCACCCCGCGGAATGCCGTGCTGTTTGGTCCCCCAGGTCATGCTTATGTCTATTTCATCTACGGCAATCATTATTGTTTGAACATTTCCTGCTTGCCGGACGGAATAGCAGGTTGTGTTTTGGTGCGCGCCCTGGAGCCGCTGATCGGAATCGAGGAGATGGCGCAGGAACGCGGCCTCAGCCTGAATGGCGGTGGCGATCTGCGAAAACTGACCAGTGGCCCGGGACGCCTGGCTGATGCCTTCGGTATTACGCGAGAGCGCGATAACGGCAAGGATCTGACCAGCCTAAACTCGGATCTTTTTGTTGCCGACGACCACTACACTCCGTCCCGCGTGTTGACCACAGTGCGGATCGGCATCGTCAAAGCGGCGTCGCGCCCGCTGAGGTACGTGATCGCGGGAAATGAGTTTGTGTCCGGACCTCGGCAATTAATCGCTTAAGTTGTAAGCACTATGTTGTCGATCAGGCGGGTGCCTCCGACAAACGCGGCCAAGGCCACCAAGGCCGGGTCGCTGATGTGTTCGACAGGTTCAAGAGTGTCCGGATTCACAATTTCAAAATAGTCCAGGCGTACTGACGGTTCTTTCGCAAACACTTGTGTTCCGGCTGCGGCTAACTTTGCCGTGCATCGCTCGCCTTGCTCGAACAACTTTTTCACCTGAGCCAGCGACCGGGACAATACCAGCGCCGACCTCCGCTGTTGTGGACTGAGATATGCATTACGCGAACTCATGGCCAGACCGTCCGCCTCACGCACAATGGGACAGACAACAATTTCGACGCCAAGATTCAAATCCAGCACCATGCGCCGGATAATCGCCACTTGCGCCGCATCTTTCTGTCCAAAGAAAGCGAGATCGGATTGCGTGATGTGGAAGAGGTTGGAGACTATGGTGGTAACCCCCCGAAAATGTCCAGGACGCGACTTTCCGCACAGTCGTTCGCTTAAGCCCTCGACCGTGACAAATGTCACTGCACCCTCCGGATACATTTCTTCTACCGAAGGGGCAAAGAGCAACTCCACACCCTCTTTTTCCAAAAGTTCCCGATCCGTTCCGAACGATCGCGGATATTTGGAGAAGTCTTCGTTAGGACCAAACTGAGTAGGGTTTACGAAGATGGAAGCAGCCACCACGTCGCATCGTGCCTTCGCCGCCCGAACCAGCGACAAATGTCCTTCATGCAGCGCCCCCATGGTAGGAACAAATCCCAGACGCCGCCCCTCCTGTTTCGTCGCCTGACAGGCGGAGCGCATCTGCTTTATTGTTTCGAGGACCCTCATGGGAGGCATTTTCGATTGACGATTTACGATTGACGAAGTAAGGCGCAACCTTCCGCGACAATCTGAGAACGGAGAACTCAGATCTGAGACCTGAGTCCAAAAACTCAAAAATCCAAATCCAATCGAAAATCAACAATCGTAATTCGGCAATCGTACTTCGTAACTCGTACCTCGTACTTCCCTACCGCCGCATAGTGTGCTTCCGCTCCATAACTGTCTCCAGCGCCGCGCGCGTTTCCTTCGGCAGATGATATGACTCCTCATCGGACGGGTATTGCCGGGAAAGCACGTCGGCGCGAAATGCCTGCGCAGCCTGAGAGATAAGTTCCGCGGCATCCCCATAGCGGCGGACGAACTTGGCGGGCGGAGTAAATGTCAGGTTCAGGAGGTCGTGGTACACCAGGACCTGTCCATCACAATCAGGCCCAGCGCCAATGCCAATTGTGGGGGCTGCTACTTCTGCTGTGATCATGGCTGCGACTTCGCGGGGAATACCTTCGAGGTAAATGCACGCGACACCCGCGCGATCGAGTGCGACAGCGTCGCGCATCAGTTGCTCGACGGCTGCCAGACTCTTGCCCTGAACTTTGTATCCGCCCATCACGTTTACTGACTGCGGTGTGAGCCCGATGTGCCCGGTCACTGGAATTTCGGCGTCGATGATCCGGCGAATCAATTCTGCACGCTTCTCGCCGCCTTCTATCTTTACGGCTTCGGCGCCGGCTTCTTTGATAAATCTCGCCGCGTTGCGGATGGCTTCGTCCGGACTTGCATGATACGAGCCGTAGGGCATATCCGCGACGAGCAATGCATGTTTCACGCCCCGGCGAGCCGCCTTGGTGTGGTGCAGCATTTCGTCGAGAGTGACGGACAGGGTGTTCTCGTATCCAAGAATCGTCATGGCCAGCGAATCGCCGACCAGAACAATGTCGATGGCGGCCTCGTCTATCAGACGCGCACTGGGGTAGTCATACGCGGTCAGGCAAGTAATCGGCTCATGCCGGAGTTTTCTTTCGCGAAGGGAAGCAACTGTGATTTTCTGGCGAGGATCGCCAATCGGGGTGAAACTCATAGATCCTCCAGTGCCCCTCCGCCTTGGCGGATAGAGCCTGTACACAGCTTGAATGCTGCTATGACTATTCTAGATCACAGTGGGTCGTTCGTCGAATCGTCGTCCTCCCGCACACTTTAGTCTAGTAAGACGATTGTATATAGTCTTACTGTGTAGTAAGATTAGGAAATATGACAACCTACCGCACAGTCGTGAGCTCCAAGGGGCAGGTAGTTATTCCGGCTGAGTTGCGTGAGCAACTCGGATTGAAAAAAGGCACCCCTGCAACCTGGAGCGAGGAGCAGGGCCGCCTGGTGCTCACACCTATCACCGAGCGACGGCTGGACGAGATCATGGGTTTTCTCAAGCCGGCGCCCGGCGAGCCGTCAGTCTTCGAGGCGTCGTTTGAGGAACGGGAGCGCGAGCGCAGGAGAGAGAAGTAGTGCCCCCGTCCTTGCGCGTGGGCATGCGCCGATACGTACTGGATGCCAACGCCCTGATCGGCTTCTTTGAAGGCCGGCTTGGAGTTTCCGAAAAAGTGCGGCGATTGCTGAGTGAAACTCTTCGACAAGACTCGCCGTTATTGATGTCAGCCGTTAACTGGGGTGAAGTTTTCTACTTGGAGTGGCGGTTTCACGGCGAGGCCAAAGCCCGTGAAGCGGAGGCGAGGTTGCACGAGATGCCCATCGCGGTTATCGCTGTGGACCGGGAAAGAGCCTCACGCGCCGGTGCCCTCAAGCAGAAACACAGTCTCTGCTATGCCGACGCCTTTGCCGCGGAATTGGCAATCGACCGTGGCGCTTGGCTGGTCACCGCCGATCCCGAGTTTGAGAAAGTCGGGAAGGCGCTGTCGGTGTATTCCCTGCCGCGATATGAGAAATAAGTTTGCGTCGGTTAGATCCGAGCGGATAACACCGAACCACCCCGGCCACTAACCGCTAGTCACTAGCCACTGCCTTTAAGCACTTGCCGCTTCCTGGCTCCCCAGAGGCAAGAAGTACTGTGTCCCCTTGATTGGAGCCGACACCTTCCGCAGCAGTTCCTGCAGATCTTCGTTGCGTTCCACGAAGTCAATGTCTGAAGTATTCACGATCAGCAGGTCTGAAGATGTGTAATGAAAGAAAAAGTGCTCGTAAGCCTTAATGACTTCTCCGAGATAGTCTTCGTTGAGGGCCTTCTCCCCGGGCGCATTCTTCTTCTTCAGACGTTTTTTCAGAGCATCCGGGCTGGCTTGCAGATAGATGACCAGGTCGGGCGTGGGAAGCTGTTCGCGGAAATAATTGTAGTAGCGATTATAAGTATCGAGTTCCACGTCATTCAGGTTGAGGCAGGCAAAGAGCTTGTCTTTCTCGAAAATAAAGTCGCTGACCACCATTTTCTGCGACTTCGCACCCAGATCGAGCGCCCGAAGCTGCTCGAAGCGGCGGATCAGAAACGCGAACTGTGTCTGGAACCCGGCTCCTGTTTCGCCTTCGTAAAACGCGCGAAGAAATGGGTTGTCTTCGGGTTCCATCACCCGCTGCGCATTCAAACGCTCCGCCAGGATGCGCGCCAGGGTGCTTTTACCGACTCGGATCGGACCTTCCACTGCAATGTAACGGGGTAATTCGAAAAGATTGGCCATGGGTCAGTGGGAATCGCGCTTCGCAGCATATCCCGGCTGAGGCTGTGAGGCAACAGGGAGATTTTGATTAAACAATTGTGGATTTTTGCTTGTTGATTTTGATTGAAGTCAAGGCCCGGACTTATGGCGCAAGGCCAATCTGAGATCTGAAATCTGAGATCTGAAATTTGAAAACCCGTAATCTGTAATCGTTCTACAATTCACCCATGTTCGCACTTGCCCTCGCGGCCACAGCCGCCGCCATGAGCGCGGCTGGTTATCAGTCCATGGCGGCGACCGGCCAGTGGTATGGAAAGACCTTCACCGGAATTCGCCGGGGATCGAAACAATTAGCACTCACTTACGATGACGGACCCAACGATCCCCACACTTTGCGTCTGTTGGAGGTCCTGGCGAAGCACAACGTTCATGCTACTTTTTTTCTGATCGGACGCTATGTGCAACAGCGTCCCGATATTGTTCGCGAAGTTGTGAATGCAGGGAACATCGTGGGTAACCACACTTGGTCCCATCCCAATTTGATTTTTGCTTCTGCCAGGCAGACCACAACCGAACTACAGACATGCGAGCAGGCCATCACGCAAGCCATCGGCCAGCACTCGCCGCTACTTCGCCCACCATTTGGCGGCCGCAGGCCAGGAACTTTACGGATTGCCCGGTCGCTGGGGTTGATCCCGGTGATGTGGAACGTGAGTGGCCAAGACTGGAAGAGTTATTCCGCGAATGAGATCAAACAGAGGATTCGCCGGCAAATTCGCGGTGGCGACGTAATCCTTCTGCATGATGGCAGCCACACCGGCATGGGAGTGGATCGCTCGCAGACCATTATCGCGACAGACCTTCTCATCCCAGAGGCGAAGTCCGAGGGATTCGAGTTCGTGACCATTCCCGGGATGATGAATACGTCAGCTGTCAGCCGTGAGCGCTGAGCGGCCCTGTACGCCACTGTGGAAGGGCGGGCCTCTTTCTATTGCTTACGCCACCGTGGAAGAGCCGCCCTTCCAGGGCCGCGTTACGAATAAGGCGGAGATGGGCTTCAGCCCCTGTGGTCGCATTGCGTGGCGCGCCGGGCTAAAGCCCATGTCAAAAGCCGCCCAACGCGGCGCTAAACCGCCGCTCTTCCACGGTGGTGTAAACGATAGGATGGTTCCCAGACTGAACCAAAGATCAGATGTCTGACGCCGCCTGCCGCGCCCGGGTCTACGCGTGAGCCACGGCGAAGGCCTGCTTCGCCACTGCAATCGTCTTCTGTATGTCTTGTTCGGTATGAGCAGTGCTGAGAAACGCGGCTTCAAACTGGGAAGGCGGCAGATAGACACCGTTGTCCAGCATCGCCTGAAAAAAGCGTCCGAAAGCTTTGGTGTCAGATTTGGAAGCGGACGCCCAATCCGTGACCGGGCCGCGGGTAAAAAACCAGGTAAACATCGAACCCACGCGGTTGTGGCAGATGGGAACTCCCGCGTCTTTCGCCGCTGCCGCAACTCCCACGACCAGTTCGTCGCTCAGCTTGTCGAGACGCGGGTAGATTTCATTCTTTTGCTCACGCAAACGGCGCAGCGTGACCAACCCCGCAGCCATGGCCAGCGGATTTCCGGAGAGAGTTCCGGCCTGATACATCGGACCAAGCGGCGCCACCAGGTTCATGATCTCGGAACGCCCGCCGTAAGCGCCCACCGGCAGACCTCCGCCGATGATCTTGCCCAACGTAGTTAAATCGCAATGAGTACCAAACAATTCCTGCGCGCCGCCGAACGCCACGCGGAAGCCAGTCATTACTTCGTCAAAAATGAGCACAGATTTTTCGCGCTCGGTAAGCTTGCGCAGACGCTCGAGATATCCTTGCGCCGGTAAAACACACCCCATGTTGCCCACGACCGGCTCAACAATCACGCATGCAATCTGATGCTTGAACTTTTTGAAGGCGAACTCAACCGCTTCGGCATCGTTGAACGGCAGAGCAATCGTGAACTGGACGAACTCGTCGGGCACGCCGGCGGATCCCGGAATTCCGAGCGTGGCAGCTCCCGATCCCGCTTTCACCAGCAACGCGTCGGCGTGGCCGTGATAGCAGCCTTCAAATTTCACGATGTATTTACGTTTCGTGTAAGCGCGGGCTAGCCGTATCGCGGACATGGTCGCTTCCGTGCCCGAGCTCACAAATCGCACTTTCTGCATGTGGGGAAAGGCGGAGAGGACGACTTCGGCCAGGTCCGCTTCCGCGGGAGTTGACGCGCCAAAGGTCACGCCATCGTGTGCGGCTCGGGAGATCACTTCCACCACGGCTGGGTCCGCATGACCCAAGATGAGTGGTCCCCATGAGCCGATATAGTCGAGATATTCGTTGTCGTCTGCATCCCACACACGCGAGCCCTGTCCGCGGACGATGAATGGCGGATCTCCGCCGACGGCTCGAAACGCGCGAACCGGTGAGTTCACCCCGCCGGGAATCATTTGTTCAGCACGTTGCTGAAGTTTGCGCGAGATCTCGACTTTGCGAGCTATGACTTTCCTCCCACGCCAAGATGCGTTAAATATACCAGCGGAGGCGAGCCATGCTTTCTAGCTACCTTTGAATTCTTCAGTTCGCCGAGAGTCCCATTCTCTTTATATTCTCGGCGCACTCAGCGTGCTCGGCGGTTGATAAGGCTAAGAAGACTGCCGAATTCACCACAAATTTACATTGCCGTAATAATCTCGAAACACTCTTCCGCTATCTTTTAAACAGTGACATGGCCCTTCTAACCGGAAGGGTTTAGGACAGCTTGGATGGGCTCGGCTGTCCTCTTTGTTTTTCGCTGACATTGCGGCCGCCCGCGAATTGCAAGACCAACTGCCCTACCCGGCCTCCATTGCGGAGTTGGCCCACAAAACCTGCCGCTCACAAACCCCTGTTAGAATGAAAGCGCAATGGTCTTGCCTTTCGTTCGCGATCTCTTCGCGGACGTGGAAAAGTTGCCCGCCTTCTCGCGTGTAGCCTCCCATCTGAAAGAGGGCACGGGGCGGATACGTGTTTCCGGGCTAACCCCAACCGCGAAAGCTCTCCTTCTAGTTCTGCTGCAAAAGGTTACCGAGAGGCCGCTTATTGTCGTGGTTCCCGACAATCACGTGCTGGAAGAGTTTGTTCCCGTATTGCAGGCTTTTTCCGAGCTGGTCGGCACCGAACCGGAATCTGTAGTCGCCCTTCCCACGCGCGACGTCTTGCCCTTCCAGAATCTTTCCCCGCATCCTGAAATTCAGGAAGAACGAGCCGTAGCTCTTTGGAAAATTGCCACGGGCGCAGTGTCCATCGTAGTTTCGCCGATCGCTGCCACTGCGCTGCGGCTGCGTTCCGCGGAATACTACGCCGATCTGGCGCGGGTTCTGCGGCGCGGGGAGACACTTGATCCCGAACCCCTGCTGCGTCACCTTAATACCGTGGGCTACACCTCGACCGATGTGGTGGAAATGCCCGGAGAATACGCTCTGCGCGGCGGCATCCTCGATGTTTACCCGCCAGAAGCTGATCGCCCGCTTCGCATCGAGTTCTTTGGCGATGAGATCGAGTCCATTCGCAAATTTGATCCAGCGACACAACGATCATCTCATCCCGTAGACGAGGCGGTGCTGTTGCCGCTAACCGAAACTCCCGTCAGCGAGGAATTGCTTGGGGCCATTCATGCCCGACTGTCAGGCAAGCGCATTACCGGAGCCGAGGAAATTGTGGAAGAGGCTGTGCGCTCAGGCGGAGTTTCAGTTTTCCCCGGCTGGGAGTTTTATGCTCCCGTCGCTGGCGCCGATCGCACGCTCTTCGACATGCTGCCACATGCCCTGGTCCTCGCGGATGAGTCGGACAATTTGAAGCAGGAGTTTGACCGTGTCTGGTCACGGATCGAAGAGGCGCACGAACGTAGTGGTATCGGCAACCTGGTTCGACCCGGAGATTTGTATCTTTCGCCTGACGATTGGTGGAAGAAAATCGCCACGTTGCCGGGCGCTGACGTCGAATATCTCGACATTGCTCGCTCCCGCGACGTTGAGACCACCGTCTCGTTCCTGTCACAGCCTACGCCCCGCTTCCACGGCTCAGTTCCTGCGATGCTGGAAGAAGTCCAGAAACAAATTGCGGAACGTAACCGGGTGTTGATTGCCGTCCCCAACACGGGTGAGGTCGAACGCCTGGCTGACATTTTCAGTGAGTACAGCGTTTCCTTTCGGCTGGGCAGCCGCACTCGTGGGGGCGAGAGCTATGCCGACGAAACTTCCTACTTCGCGGGCGAAGTGCTGACCACCACACTGGCGAAGGCGTACGTCCCCGAAGGTGTGGTGCTCCCGGAAGCTAACCTGGCGATCCTCGGCGCTCGCGATCTGTTTGACGAATCCGAATCGGTTGTTTCGCGTCCGCAAAGGCATAAGTCGAAGGTCTCCGCGTTTCTTTCCGACTTCCGCGACCTGCAAGTTGGCGACTATGTAGTCCACGTCGAACATGGAATCGGACAGTATCAGGGCTTGAAGGAAATCAATCAGGGAGATGGCAACGCCGAGTTCATGCTGCTCGAATACGCCGAGGGTGCGCGACTCTACGTGCCGCTCACCAGGCTTGACCTGGTGCAGAAATATCGTTCTTCGGAAGGCGCCAAGCCTCCGTTAAGTCATCTGGGCACGGCGACCTGGGCGAAAACCAAAGCCCGCGTCCGCAAAGCCATGAAAGACATGGCGGACGAACTGCTCAAGCTTTACGCCGAAAGAAAAACTGCGGAAGGTCACGCCTTCCCTTCCGACAACGAATGGATGCGCGAATTCGAAGACGCTTTCGAGTACAGCGAAACTGACGACCAGGACCTCGCCATCACCGACGTGAAACGCGATATGGAATCGCCTCAGCCCATGGATCGCCTGCTCTGCGGCGATGTCGGCTACGGCAAGACAGAAATTGCCATGCGGGCTGCTTTCAAAGCTGTCACCGACAACAAGCAAGTCGCGGTGCTGGCGCCCACCACGGTCCTCGCCTTCCAGCATTACGAAACCTTCAAGCAGCGCTTCGCGGCGTTTCCAGTCACCATCGAGATGATCAGCCGCTTCCGCACTCCAAAACAGCAGAAAGAAATTCTGCAAAAAGTTGAAGCCGGAAAAGTAGACGTCCTGATCGGCACGCACCGCTTGCTATCGAAAGACGTGAAGTTCGCCGACCTCGGCCTGCTGGTAGTGGATGAAGAACAGCGTTTCGGAGTACGCCACAAAGAACGTTTGAAGCAAATGCGCAAGCAAGTCGATGTGCTGACCATGTCGGCCACACCTATCCCGCGCACGCTGCACATGTCTTTGGTCGGCCTGCGCGATATGAGCGTAATTGAAACTCCGCCCAAGGATCGCATCGCCATTCAAACCGTGGTGGCGAGCTGGGACGAAAAACTCATCCAGTCGGCCATCGAGCAGGAACTCGATCGTGGCGGCCAGGTATACTTCGTCCACAACCGCGTGGACAGTATTTGGGAAATCGCCGCCAAGCTTCAGGAACTTGTGCCGCGAGCGCGTGTCATCGTCGGCCACGGGCAGATGTCGGAAGGCGAACTGGAAAAAGTGATGCTCAATTTCATGCATCACGAGTCCGACATTCTGGTGTCCACTACCATCATCGAGAATGGCCTCGATATCCCGCTATGCAATACCATCCTCATTAATCGTGCTGATCGGCTTGGCCTCTCCGAGCTTTACCAACTTCGCGGACGAGTGGGACGCTCCGACCGCCGCGCTTACGCTTATCTGATGCTGCCCGCGGAGATCGAATTGACACCGGTAGCGCGCCGCCGCCTTGCAGCGCTGAAAGAATTCTCTGACCTAGGTGCCGGCTTCAAGATCGCTGCTCTGGATCTCGAACTGCGCGGCGCAGGGAATTTGCTGGGCGGTGAACAGAGCGGGCATATCGAAGCTATCGGCTTCGAGCTCTACACTCAAATGCTGGATCGCGCCGTCCGCGAGATGAAAGGTGAAGCCACATCCGACGAAGCTGAGACCCAGCTCAATCTCGGCCTGAATATTCGCATCCCCGTAGACTACATTCCCGAGGAGAATCAGCGGCTCCGCATGTACAAACGTATTGCCGGTGTGGAAACCGAATCGCAATTGAGCGACGTGCGGGCTGAGCTTCAGGACCGTTACGGTGAGCCGCCTCCCGCAGTTCGTAACTTGCTGGAATACGCGACGCTAAAATTACTGGCAGTGCGGGTGGGAGCGACCGGGATTGAGCGCAAGCGTGATGTGGTTACCATCAAGTTCCGTCAGAATGCCGTTATTGATCCCGCAAAACTGGCGCAGTTCGTATCTTCACAGCGGGGCACTCAATTCAGCCCCGATGGAATGTTGAAGTTTTCTTTGAATGCCAGCGCGGCACAGGAGGTTCTGCGCCGTCTCCGCACCCTTCTCGAACAGTTGGCGGGGGAAGTTCCACAGGAAGCGCCCGCACAGACGGGATGAGTTTCCGGTTTCTAGTTTCCTGTTTCCAGTGAACTGCATTAGAAACTTGAAACCGGAAACCAGAAACTCAGCGTATATTTTGAGCATGGATCGCGCTTTCGAATTCTTCGTAATTCGCAGCGTTCGGAAATTGGCGTGGATTCTATCCAAAGTAGTGCTGGACGCTTGGAGATGGATGTTTCCGCCAAACACGACGCATTCATAACTATGCCATTCTGTCGCAACCTTTCCTAAGTGGCTAGCTTTTAGGGCCTGAGGTTACAATCATCGGTCGGTTCTTCCGCGGTTTGCAATACCGACGGACAGCTAATTTCCCCATGACCATGCGAGTTCGTAAAGCGGTTTTCCCCGCGGCCGGTTTAGGCACGCGGTTCCTGCCCGTAACCAAAGCTCAACCCAAAGAAATGCTGCCGCTGGTGGACAAACCCATCATTCAATATGGCGTCGAGGAAGCGCTCGCTGCCGGCTGCGATCAGATCATCATGATCACCGGCCGCGGCAAGCAGGCTATCGAAGATCACTTCGACGTCAGTTACGAACTCGAAAAGATGCTCGAAGAGCGCAAAAAGTTCGATCTGCTTCAGATTGTGCGCCAGATCTCTGACATGATCCACATCGCTTACGTACGCCAGAAGGAGGCGCTCGGCCTCGGTCACGCGGTGCTGACCGCGCGCGAACTGGTAGGTAATGAGGCCTTTGCCGTACTGCTGGCCGATGATGTGATCGACGCCAAAGTTCCCTGCTTGAAACAAATGATGCAAGTCTTTGAAGAAACTCAATGCTCGGTGATCGCTACATTGATGATCGATGGCCCGGCTATTTCGTCCTATGGGGTGCTCAAAGTGAAGCCGGCGGATGGGCGATTCAAAGGCAGACTCTACGAAATTGTCGACCTGGTGGAAAAGCCAAGTCCCGAGAAAGCTCCTTCTAATCTGGCGGTGATCGGCCGCTATATTCTGACGCCGACGGTATTTGATTGTTTGTCTGAAACTCAGGTTGGCATCGGAGGCGAACTGCAGCTCACCGATGGACTCCGGTTGCTGTTAAGAAAGGAAAAAATGTACGCCTACGTTTACGAAGGCAAGCGCCACGATACCGGAGACAAACTAGGTTTCCTGAAAGCCACCGTGGAATTTGCCCTAAAACGCGAGGATTTAGGAGAACCGCTCCGGGAGTATCTGAAGGGTTTGAAGTTGTGAAGCCAGATTTCCTGGTTTGTTTAAATCAAAAATCAACAATCTAAATCAACAATCTGATCTTTGCTTACGTGCCCAGCGTGATTTTCAGCTTCCTCGACTTCTCCTCCACGCTATTCGCCAGTTTCTCTTTGTGACCGCTCAGCTTCTTAGCCAGCGAGGCATTCGACAGTGCCAGAATTTGTGCTGCCAAAATCCCAGCGTTGGTAGCGCCCGGCTTACCGATAGCAACAGTGGCGACGGGAATCCCCGCCGGCATTTGCACGGTCGCGAGCAACGAATCGAGTCCGTTCAACGCAGTGGACGGAATAGGTACGCCAATAACCGGAAGACTGGTGTGTGCCGCAATCACTCCCGCAAGGTGCGCCGCACCGCCCGCGCCCGCAATGATCACACGAATTCCGCGCGAGGCCGCCTTCTGCGCATACTCCGCCGTGCGTTCAGGAGAACGATGAGCCGAAGTCACATCGATTTCATAACCGATCCCGAATCCCTCCAATGCGGTCGCCGCCTCCCGCATGACATCCAGATCGGAGTCGCTCCCCATGACGATCGAAACCAGTGCCTTGCTCATGAATTCCTCTCTCGCGAACTGAACGGAAACTAGAAACCAGAAACTATTTCTTTAGCGCTCTTGCGGCAATGTCCTTGCGATACTGCGCCCCTTCAAACTTGATCCTGGATACACCGTCATAAGCGCGCTCAACTGCAGTTTTCAGGTCCGCCGCTCGTGCTGTTACGCCTAGCACGCGTCCTCCCGCCGTGAAATAACCGCCGTCGTGCTTGGTGGTTCCGGCATGGAAGACTTTTACTCCGTCTACCTTGCCCGCTTCTTCGAGTCCCGTAATTTTCTTACCAACGTCGTACGTTCCCGGATATCCGCCCGAGGCCATGACGACGCAAACGGAAGCATCGTTCGACCAACGAAAATCACCATCGCTCACTCGTCCTTCGATCGAGGCTTCCAGCGCCTCTGCCAGATCGCTTTCCATACGCATCACGATAGGCTGAGTTTCGGGATCGCCAAAACGGCAATTAAATTCCAGCACCATCGGTCCCCGAGCCGTCATCATCAGGCCGCAGTAAAGGACGCCTTTGTACTCCGCGCCTTCTGCTTTCATGCCTGCCACCACGGGGCGCGCGATATGCTGCACCAGCCAGTTGCGCATCTGTTCGTCGACGATGTTCTTCGTGGAATATGCTCCCATGCCGCCGGTGTTGGGCCCAGTATCGCCATCCCCGACGCGCTTGTGATCCTGGGCAGCGACCAACGGCGCGACACGCTCCCCATCGCTCACGACCAGGAATGAAAGTTCCTCGCCTTGCAAGCACTCTTCCAGCACCACGCGCGTACCCGCCTCACCCAGCATCTTGCCGCTGAGCATTTCTGACGCAACTGTGGTTGTCTCTTCTTTACTCTTGCAGATGACTACACCTTTGCCGGCAGCCAATCCATCCGCCTTGACGACTAACGGAGTGTGGAAATGTGGCAAGGCTTTGTGGATGTCATCCACCGAGTTGCAAATTGCGTAATGTGCGGTCGGAATGCGATGGCGCTGCAGAAACTCCTTAGCAAAACTTTTGCTGGACTCCAGCCTCGCGGCTGCTTTGGTTGGACCAAAAACGCGGAATCCTCGCCGCGTAAGCTCATCCACAACCCCCAACTGAAGCGGCAATTCGGGTCCGATCACGGTCAGATCGGGACGCACCTGGTGAGCCAGCGCCAGCAATGAATTCAAATTCTTCACGTCCGCCGGCAGACATTCCGCTTCGTCGGCAATGCCGCCGTTCCCCGGAGCGCAATAAATCTTCGATACGCGCGGCGACTGTCGCAGTCTCCATACCAGCGCGTGCTCCCTTCCGCCGCTGCCAATGACAAGCACTTTCATAGTTTTGGATAAACAAGGTTAGGGATAGCTAACGGCGATGTCAAACGGGGATACAAGGGATCGTCGATTTACGACTTACGATTGACGATTTGAAATCCAAACGACCAACTGCCGACAGGTCCCACACCGTCCAACGTCGCATATCGACAATCGTAAATCGTACTTCGTAAATGCCTTCCCTGGGTTAACTACGCTTAATCGGGTTTATAATCTCCGCAGATGATCACGGTCTCCAAAGAAGACTATCTCAAAGCGATTCTGGAGGCGGAAAGCGAAGGCGAAACTGTCATTTCTGCGACGCTGGCTCATTGGTTATCGGTATCCGCGCCTGCCGTTTCCATGGCTCTCCGCCGTCTGAAAAAAGACGGACTGGTGCGCGTGCATAAGGACGGCCAAGTCCGATTGACTGCTGCCGGACGCCGTATCGCCCACAAGCTAACTCTGCGGCATCACTTGATCGAACGCATGCTCTTCGAAATCTTTGGCATGGAGTGGTACAAGGTGCACGACGAGGCGGAACGTCTGGAGCATGCCGTCTCTCCTGACTTTGAGTCGAAGCTGCTGTCGAGACTGGGCCGCGGAGGCGCTTGTCCACACGGCAACCTGAGTGAGTTGGAAAGTCCAGTAAGCCGGCGCCGGCGTGGGTTGCTGCTTCTGGCGCATGCCGAGCCGGGAAAGAACTATCTCGTCAGTGGTATTTATGAGCGCGACCGCCGCTTGTTGGAATTCCTCGAGGATCGTGGCATTCGCCCCGGCGCCCGTCTGGAGGTTACGGGACGAAATTACGACCAGACCTTGACCCTGGTTACCGGCGCCGGCAAGGTTGCCTTGGGCGTATCCGCAGCTGAAAGAATATGGATTCGAACTGCCAAGAGCTCCCACGCTGCTTCCGTAACTTAACCATAGTTTACTGAATTGTGTATACTAACGTTTTGCCCAGCGGTGCCGGGCGTGCGGACTTCTTCATCGAATGGCGACCAAGGTAATCGAAACCGCTGAGCAGGGCTGGCGACGTGCGGCAACCCGTCCCAGCCTGCCCGAGGTTTTCAGCAGCCTGCCTGTTCCTTCCTCTGCGACTTTCCTTCGTAAGCTCTTAGCTTTCGCCGGTCCTGGTTTCCTGGTCGCGGTGGGCTACATGGACCCGGGGAACTGGGCGACCGATTTGGCTGCGGGCTCCCGATACAACTACACGTTGCTTTCGGTAATCATGATTTCCAACTTGATGGCGATTCTGCTACAAAGCCTGGCCATCAAGCTGGGTGTGGTCACAGGGCGTGACTTGGCAGCGGCTTGTCGGGATCACTTCAGCCGTCCTATAAATTTTGTGCTGTGGGGTGCTGCTGAGATTGCGATTGCCGCCTGCGACCTGGCCGAAGTTATCGGCTCTGCCATCGCTCTCAACCTGATCTTTCACATCCCGCTTCTCCTGGGCGTATGCCTCACGGCGCTGGATGTCCTGATCATTCTTTTTCTGCAACAGAAGGGGTTTCGATTTCTCGAAGCGCTGGTGGTGAGCCTGATAGCGACGGTCAGCGTCTGCTTCGGATTAGAAATCCTGTTCTCAAGACCCAGCCTCGCCGGCTTAGCTCACTCGTTTTTCGTGCCTTCTCCACAGATCCTTCGCGATCCAGGAATGCTGTATATCGCTATCGGCATTCTCGGGGCCACTGTGATGCCGCATAATTTGTATCTTCACTCGGCCATCGTTCAAACTCGCGCTTTCGCGCGCACCGGTGAGGGAAAGCGCGAAGCCATCCGTTTTTCCACCATCGACTCTACAATCGCCCTGACGATCGCGCTCTTCGTGAACGCGGCAATCCTGATCGTCTCCGCCGCCTCGTTTTACCGCAACGGATATCACCAGGTCGCCGAGATCCAGGACGCCTACAAACTGCTCACACCCTTGCTTGGAGTCACTGGCGCAAGCACGGCATTCGCGCTGGCTCTGCTCGCCTCCGGCCAGAATTCCACTCTGACCGGCACCCTGGCCGGACAAATCGTGATGGAAGGTTTTCTGAACATTCGCCTGCGCCCCTGGTTGCGCCGTCTGCTTACACGCTCGCTCGCCATCATCCCCGCAGTGATCGTGACCGCGCTTTCCGGTGAAGCTGGCACGGCGAAGCTCCTGGTTCTGAGCCAGGTCATCTTGAGCATGCAATTGAGTTTTGCCGTATTCCCGCTGGTGATGTTTACCAGCGATAAGCAAAAAATGGGCGAGTTCGTGAACCCGAGATGGCTGAAAGCGTTATCCTGGGTGACGGCTGCCTTCATCGCCATTCTGAACGCCTGGCTACTGGTGCAAACGTTCCGCACATAGTAATGAATTCAAATGCGTCCCGGTCGCTGTTCCGTCAGATTGATTTCCGCAGGGCAACGAGTACCGCAGCAGCAGCGGCTGTGGCCAGAAATAGCCAGAACACATACGGGATGATGGAGGGCAAGTAGCTCCCTGGCAAGAGTTCTTGATAGGTTCGTCCGACCTCATCTGAGCTGCGCATCCACCATGGAAGTCCATTTTCTGGCGGCAGTCTTTTCGTCAGGCGAATCCTCATCATCAGATCGCTGTAAATACTCGCCAGCGATATCAACACCAGAGTCAGCAAGACTATTCCAAACATTCACCCATCCCACCGCCTTCAGGATAAGCTCCGTGTCAAATTCAAGAAGGCCAACACCCCCGGCTCAGTCCACTACGCATTTCCACTTCGAGTGGACTAAACTAAACTGTTCAGCCTGTAGCGCATGAGTGCGCTGCGCAGCGCCTGACGCCGGTTTTTTACGAAGAGGCAATCTTCTATGGACAGTTTTGGCAGCCGCTCCACTTTGCGCGTTGGTAACCACGATTACGAAATTTATCGTCTAGATGCGCTCGATAAAAAGGGAATTTCCACTCAGCATCTGCCTTTTTCATTGCGGATTCTTCTGGAGAACCTGCTGCGCACCGAGGATGGCAGCAATGTATCCAAGGCAGACATTCGCGCGTTGGCCTCGTGGAATAGCAAATCCAAGCCCGAGAAAGAAATCGCATTCACTCCTAGCCGCGTCTTGTTGCAGGACTTCACGGGTGTGCCCGCGGTCGTCGACCTGGCTGCGATGCGCGATGCCATGAAGCGTCTTTCCGGCGATCCAACTTTGATCAATCCTTTGCAGCCCGCCGAATTGGTGATCGATCATTCCGTGCAGGTCGACGAATTCGGCACTCCGCAAGCCTTCCAACTCAACGCAGAAATGGAGTTTATCCGCAATAAAGAGCGCTACGCTTTCCTGCGTTGGGGACAAACTGCTTTCCGCAATCTCGCCATCGTGCCGCCGGACACCGGTATCGTGCACCAGGTGAACCTTGAATATCTCGCCCGCGTGGTCTTCGTGCAGGAATCGAATGGGAAGCGGGTCGCATATCCGGACACGCTGGTCGGAACCGATTCCCACACCACAATGATCAATGGTCTCGGCGTGCTGGGCTGGGGTGTGGGTGGTATCGAAGCCGAAGCCGCCATGTTAGGACAGCCAGTATCGATGCTGATCCCGCAAGTCGTCGGCGTGAAACTCATCGGCAAATTACGCGAGGATGCGACTGCTACCGACCTTGTGCTGACCATCACGGAGATGTTGCGCAAACACGGAGTAGTGGGAAAGTTCGTCGAATACTTTGGCCCTGGACTTCAGGAATTGCCGTTGGCGGATCGCGCCACTATCGGCAACATGTCGCCGGAGTATGGTGCGACTTGCGGAATTTTTCCCATCGACAAAGAAACCCTCACCTACCTGCGTCTTACAGGACGCTCCGATGAGCAGGTCGCGCTAGTGGAGGCCTACTGCCGGGCTCAAAGCCTTTTTCACGATGAGAAAACGCCCGAAGCGCAATACTCCGAGTTGTTGAGCCTCGACCTCGATTCGGTTGAGTCAAGCCTGGCGGGCCCGAAACGGCCGCAGGATCGGGTGCCGCTCTCGAAAGCACGCGAGTCATTCGAAGAAGCGTTGCCTTCGATGCTTAAGCCTGGGAAAGGATCCTCAACTCCGGCGGCGGCTGGCGGTAACGGCCATCTTCACCACGGCAGCGTGGTGATTGCCGCTATTACGAGCTGCACCAATACGTCGAATCCGTCCGTGATGATTGCCGCTGGACTGCTCGCCAAACGTGCCGTGGAACGCGGCCTGCAAGTTCCTTCCTACGTGAAAACTTCGCTTGCCCCGGGCTCGAAGGTTGTCCGCGATTATCTTGAGCGCGCCGGCCTTACTCCGTACTTGGAAAAACTGAAATTTCACATTGTTGGCTATGGTTGCACCACCTGCATAGGAAATTCCGGCCCGCTGCCTCCCGAAATTTCTCAGGCCATCGACGAAAATGATCTCGTGGTCGCGTCGGTGCTCTCGGGGAATCGCAACTTCGAAGGCCGTATTAATTCTGAAGTCCGCGCCAACTACCTGATGTCGCCGCCGTTGGTACTAGCTTTCGCTCTAGCCGGACGCATCGATGTCAATATGCGCAAGGATCCGATTGGCAAAGACAGGCAGGGACAGCCCGTATATCTCTCGGATTTATGGCCGTCGCGGCGCGAAGTCGAGGAAACGATTCAGAAATCCATTTCCTCGGACATGTTCCGCATGAGCTATGGCGAGGTCTATCACGGCGACGAACGCTGGCGCTCACTTCCCGTACCCAAAGGTGAGACATACGCTTGGGAGAAGGACTCGACCTACATCCGCCGCGCTCCCTATTTCGATGACATGAAACTCAAGCCCACGCCAATTGAGGATATTAAAGGAGCGCGGGCTCTAGCCGTCCTTGGCGACAGCGTGACGACGGATCACATCTCTCCTGCTGGTTCGATCAAGAAAGATAGTCCTGCTGGAATGTATCTGATCGAGCACGGCGTCAAGCCCGCGGAGTTCAATTCTTATGGCTCGCGGCGCGGCAATCACGAAGTGATGGTTCGCGGCACCTTCGCCAATGTTCGCCTGCGCAACAAAATGGTGCCCAATTTAGAAGGTGGCTTCACCCGTCATCTGCCGGACGGAGGTGAAATGTCAATCTTCGAGGCTTCGGAGAAATACATTTCCGAAGGCGTCCCGCTCGTCATCATCGCGGGCAAAGAGTACGGATCCGGCTCCTCACGTGACTGGGCGGCGAAAGGCCCGCTCCTGCTGGGTGTCCGCGCCGTGATTGCGGAGAGCTACGAGCGCATCCATCGCTCCAATCTCGTTGGCATGGGAATTCTTCCTCTGCAATTCCTGGCCGGAGAAAATGCGCAATCCCATTGCTTGACCGGCGATGAGGTATTCAAAATCGCGGGTATTCGGGGGCTCGTCGAGAAGTTCTCCCCGGGCCGCCAGGTAACGGTTCGAGCCACCACAAATGGCAAGACCGCTGAGTTCAACTGTCTGGTGCGTATCGATACTCCCCAGGAAGCGCAATACTACGCCAATGGCGGCATTTTGCAGTTCGTGCTTCGCCAACTGCTGACCGGAAAAACCAAGCCCCAAAGTGTGCACTCGTAAAGCGAGGCCCGCCGCAGCAGTTTCCAGATTTCGTGGTCGTCGATCCCCCGGCGATGGATGACGTATCGCCGCCGGGGTATCGCCAATCTACCTCCATCATGGCCGGACTAGTGGTTTGCCGGTGCCGAGATGGCGCGGCACCCCATGTCCGACCGCAGCTTGAGTTCTGATCGCTGATTGCTGAGAAAACCCGCAGATACCAGCGTCGGGAGGAAGCGGTGGGAGACTTCCCATGAACTTCGGCTTCGGGCGCCCCCCGATCTCCTGCTCCAAATCATAGGCGAAGGCCAACAACTTCGGCTCCTGGTGGGCTGGAAAGCCTGCTGGAGCTCTCGACAAAAGACACATCCCTGGAAAAGCGCCCCCGCTTGATCCCTGTCTCAACCTTCCTCGCAAGGTATAATGAAGGATTATTCAAATGAACAAGAAGCGATTGATTCGCTCCACCACAGTTCTTTGTGTCCGCCGGAACGGTAACGTAGTCATGGCAGGAGATGGCCAGGTTACGTTGGGCGAGTCGGTGATCAAGCATTCCGCGAAAAAGATTCGCCGCTTGTACCAGGACAAGATACTCGCCGGTTTTGCCGGTTCCACTGCCGATGCATTTACCCTGTTTAGCCGTTTCGAGTCGAAACTCGAGCAGTATCATGGCAATTTAGGACGCGGCGCAGTAGAGCTGGCCAAGGACTGGCGCACCGACAAATTTCTGCGTCATCTGGAAGCCTTGTTGTTGGTTACTGATAAAGAACAGACTTTTTTGCTCAGCGGTCAAGGCGACGTGATCGAACCGGATGGCGGCATCGCTGCCATCGGCAGTGGCGCCCCCTATGCCCAGGCCGCAGCCCAAGCTCTGGCGGAGCACAGCCAGCTTTCGGCCCGCCAGATCGCCGAGGAAGCCATGAAGATTGCCGGAAAGATGTGCATCTATACCAATGACAAGGTAACAATTGAAGAACTTTAGGAGCGCGTTGGTCGTTCGTCGTTGGTCATTGGTGAAACCCTAAAGTTTCGTTCCTCGGCGGACGACCAACCAAAGGGCTTTTTGGTTTGACCAAGGACCAACGACCAACGACGAACGACTGATTTTATGGCTATCTATCTACCTGGAACCGCTGAAGAAGAACACATCGCGCTGGACGAGCTAACGCCTCGCGAAATCGTGGCCGAACTCGATAAATATGTCATCGGCCAGAACGCGGCCAAGCGCGCCGTCGCCATTGCGCTGCGAAACCGCATGCGGCGCCAGAAGCTCGCGCCCGATTTGGCGGAAGAAGTCATTCCCAAGAACATCATCATGATCGGTCCCACCGGCGTGGGAAAGACGGAGATCGCACGCCGCCTGGCCAAACTTGCCAACTCGCCATTCCTCAAAGTGGAAGCTTCGAAATTTACTGAAGTCGGCTATGTGGGACGCGATGTCGAATCCATGATTCGCGACTTGGTGGACATTGCCATCGACATGGTGCGCGAGGAGAAACTCGAGGACGTTGCCGACAAGGCGGAACTCAATGCGGAAGAACGTCTGCTGGATATTCTTCTGCCGCCAGTCGCGTCGCGTCCCAGCGAATCCAATACCGGGGGCCTGCTGTTGGAGGGGACATCTTCATCTGAGTCGCAAAATCGAACCCGGGAAAAACTGCGCCAGCAATTGCGCGAAGGCAAGCTCGACGACCGCATGGTGGAAATTGACGTCCGGGAACGCAATTTCCCCTCTTTCGAAATCATCTCCAACCAGGGCGTGGAGGAGATGGATGTCAACATCAAAGACATGCTGCCCAACCTCTTCGGCCAGCGTACCAAAAAGCGCAAATTGAAGGTGAACGAGGCTTTCGAATATCTGATACAGGAAGAAGAGCAGCGCCTGATCGATATGGATCAGGTCACACGCATCGCCATTGACCGCGTGGAAGACTCAGGGATCGTCTTTCTAGACGAGATCGACAAGATCGCTGGTCGTGAGAGCGGCCACGGTCCTGACGTTTCCCGTGAAGGGGTGCAGCGCGACATCCTGCCTATCGTCGAAGGCACCACTGTCAACAGCCGTTATGGCATGGTGCGCACCGACCATATTCTGTTTATTGCAGCCGGAGCTTTTCACGTTTCGAAACCCAGCGACCTGATTCCTGAGCTTCAGGGCCGCTTTCCAATTCGGGTGGAGCTGCAGTCGCTCACCATGCAGGACTTCATCCGCATTCTGACCGAGCCCAAATCGTCGCTGGTGAAGCAGTACACCGCTTTGCTTGAGACCGAAGGGGTGCAGCTGGAATTCACCCGCGAGGCGCTTGAAGAAGTCGCCCGCTTTGCCTTCCGGGTCAACGAAGGGACGGAAAACATCGGCGCACGCCGCCTGCACACCATCATGGAACGTGTCCTCGATGAGATCAGCTTCGATGCACCGGACAAAAAAGGCGAGCACATCACCGTGGACGCCCAGTATGTGGGCAAAATGCTGGCCGACATTGTGAAAGATCAGGACTTATCTCGATATATTTTGTAAGTTGTTCGCGCATTATAGCCCTGAGCTAATAGAAGACCCGAACGGCCTTGAGGCCCCGCCTGATTTTCGCCTAGCCCCTTACCTTGCTCGAGCCCGCGGATCGAGCCTATGAGTCAACCTGGCGCGTTCCAGTGGCATCCTATGTGATGTTCTGAATCGCTTCTCCTCCTTCCGTAATCGACGCCGCCCCCACGAGAATTCAATAACTTAGAGATAAGTCGTTAAGATACGGCTAAAGTTTCCGACTGGTTGCGACCGGCATCGTAGTTTTCCCATTCTGTTACCCTGTTGCTTCCGCGATGAAGCAATCTCATCCTCATATTCTGATATTTGTGCTGGCCACTGCCTGTTTCATCGGCTGCGGCGCTCCCGGCGTGCCCTTGCCGCCGTCGTTGGAGTTACCCAAGCCGGTCACCGATCTCCGCGCCGCACGCAAGGCGGACAAAGTTACGCTCTCATGGAGTATGCCCACGGAAACCACGGATGGCCAGGCAGTTCGTCACTTGAGCCCGGTGCAAATCTGCCGCTCCATCGACGCAGTAATAAAAGAATGCGGGACGCCAATTGGAAAAGTTTCAGTATCTCCTGTCGCGCAACCCGCTTCCGTCCGCGGAAAGCGTGGCCGGGGAAAAAGCGTTAGCCCGGTCGCCAAGGTTCAAGTCCATTATGAGGACACGATTCCGCCCGAACTCCAGAAAGAAAACGCGACCGGACAGATTACTTACGCAGTGGTCGTCCCAAATGAAAAGGGTCGAAGCGCCGGCCTATCCAACCAGGTGCAGGTGCCGGCAGCGCCTACGCTGCCACCGCCCGCCGGCTTGCAAGCACAAGTCACGGCCGATGGGATTGTACTGAGCTGGACGAGGTCGTCCGAGGGACGAGAGATAGGACATGTGCGGTATGTCTATCGTGTTTATCGTCGCGAAGAAGGCGGTGCCGCCAGCAACGCCGTAGGAGACGTCCCATTGGATGCTTCCACCCCAGCGCAGCTTGTCGATCACAGCGTCGAGTGGGAGAAGACCTACAACTATCGCGTCACCGTCGTGACCGTGATTTCGCTACCAGGCAAGCCACAAGCTGAAGTGGAAGGTGGGGATAGCGCCGAGGTCAAAGTTTTCGCGCATGACATCTTCCCGCCGGCTGTACCATCCGGCCTCGAGGCGGTCGCTTCGGGAGTGGGACAACCACCATTCGTGGATCTGATCTGGGCTCCCAACACCGATGCCGACCTTGCCGGATACAACATCTACCGTCATGAGCAGGGCGGCCAGCCGATGAAGATCAATTCAGAACTGGTCAAGACTCCAGCCTTTCGTGATACCACCGCGGCGGGCGGCAAAAAGTATTTCTATTCTATAACCGCGGTGGATTTGCGAGGAAACGAAAGCGCTCACTCCGAAGAAGCCAGTGAGACTGTGCCTGGTGTTAACTTGAAGCCATAAGCAGGCTCATCGCTCAAGTGATTGGGCATCCTGATCGCCTTCGCGGTGGCGAGGCGGCGATAGTTTCTCAAACTACGCAGGCGGAGGCGAGAGTCACGATGCTTGGGTGCTCTCCTTTGCCGCGCGCTCGTGCGACGCGCGGTGCGCGTGTGACGTGTGAGGTACCGTGGAAGAGCGGCGCTTCAGCGCCACGTCAGGCGGCTTTTGAGACGGGCTTTAGCCCAGTGCGAGACCCAAGGCGACCACCGGGGCTGAAGCCCATCTCGCTTCATTCGTCACGCGGCCCTGAAGGGCCGCTCTTCCACGGTCGCGCAAACGGTCGAAAGGGTTTCCAAATAGGATCCCGCCACCTCTGCGCAAATCCGCTGATCCTGCCCTGGAATTTTTCGCTACAGTCTATCTGATCCACACCACGATCAGTCCTATGGCAGCGGCAAAGATGACAGCGGTCGTGATCCATCCCAGAATATTTATGGCCCGGCCATTCACCCACTTCCCCATGATGGCCCGGTTATTCGTAATCAGCATGATCATGAGCATGAGAAATGGCGTGGAGAACCCCTGCACGATTCCGGCAAACACCAGGGCCTTGATGGGGTTGATGCCGAGGAAATTCATTCCCATGGCCAGCGCGGTGAACACGGTAATCGCGACATAGAATTTCTTCGCCTCGGCTGGTTTTGCATGCAGACCATGTTTCCAGCCGAAGGTTTGGCACAGATCATACGCAGCCCCGATGGTCATAACGGGCACGGCCAGGAAACCCACTCCCACAACGCCAATGGCAAACAGAAGGCCCGCGGCTTTGCCGGCAAGGGGTTGAAGCGCTTGTGCAGCCTGGGCTGCGGTACTGATGTCGCTTCTGCCGGCTTTAAACAGCGTCGCCGCCGTGGAAAGAATGATGAAGTACATGACCAGGTTGGAGAACATCATGCCGACCGCAATGTCTCTGGCGGAATGGTGCAAATCCTCCTTGGTCGTGCCTAGCCGGTCGCTCAAGCGCCGGCGTCCCATCGAAATATCTTCTTCCACGTCTTGATTGGACTGCCAAGTGTAGAGATAAGCCGAAAGCGTCGTCCCGATTACCGCCACTAGCATGGAAAGGAATTCACGATTGAATTGGATATGCGGGATGAGCGTTCCTTTTATGACAGATAAGAGTTCGGGCTTTGCCAGAATCGCGGATCCGACGTAGGCCAACAGGGCCAACGCCAGCCATCGGAAGATATCCCGGATAAGTGTGTACGAGCCCCACACTTGAAGAGCGAGGACCGTGATCGTGATTGCGACGACGATCCATCCAATCGGAATTGGTACAAGCAGATTGAGGGCAGCCGCCATTCCGCCCAGGTCGGCCCCGGCCTCGATGGTATTCCCAATCAACACCCCGACCAAGGCAGCGTAAAGCAACCATCGGGGATAATGTTTGCGGATCACCGCAAACAATCCCTGACCCGCCACCTGCCCCAGCTTCGAGGAAAGGTAGACGACAGCAAACATCATGGGGAAGGTAACGGGGGCGGTCCATAGGAACGAAGGCCCAAGCGTGGCGCCAGCCGTAGCATAGGTTCCGATTGCGGAGGGATCGTCGTCAGCCGCCCCCGTGATCAGTCCAAGCCCAACCGAGCGGAAGGTTCCATGCGGAACCGGCTTGGGAGCGCCGGTTTTATTGCGCTCCTCCACCCCAGGGTCGTGCTTTCGTCGTTCGCCCGGCACTTGGACATGGGTGGCCATGTATTCTGTCCAGCGATTCTTGGTTAAGGCTTACGCCCACAACAATCAGCAAAACTGCCCTCAGAAACTACAGCCTCTGAATCGCATCATCCGACTCAATGATCAATCACAGGCCGGACCGATATCTGGCGGGGGAGGTCTGCCCAAAAGCACTAAAACTGATCCGTTACCACGTCGTTCGTCAGCCGCTTACGTCCGTTTGTATCCCGGTGAGGGGATTCGAAGATCGACATCCCCCAGAAACACCGGCAAACTTCGCCAAAATTAGCCAAGTTGTAGATGCTGGCTTTGAGCTTTGGTTTGTGTGCTGCTGCTGATCTACGGTCTCCGCCGTAATCCGGTCGGGGAAAAAGGGTAGGACTTGGGTCCCCGGAATTCTAATTCAAAAACCCGCACTAACTATGCTGTTGTGATTAGATATCTGTCCTATGAAATATTGCCGTTTTCAGGTCAGTGGCCGGCTGCAGTACGGCTTAGTCGAAACTGTCGCCGGCCGGGAAGAAATCACACGTTTGCTGGTGAATGCTCCGGAAGATTCGAATGGAGATATGGAAGATGTGCCCACCAGGCGGGTGGAGCCGGTGTCTTTGTCTGAGGCGACTCTACTTGCACCGGTCCGGCCGTCCAAGATCGTTTGCGTGGGCCGCAACTATCGTGAGCATGCGGCGGAACTCGGCCACGATGTCCCAGTTGAGCCGTTGACCTTCCTGAAACCGCCATCTGCTTTGCTGGAGCCTGGCGGGCAGATTCGCCGGCCTAAAATCTCCAACCGCGTGGACCATGAAGGCGAACTCGGCGTCGTGCTGGCCAAGACCTGTTACAAGGTCGGCGCTGACGAGGATGTTCGTCCCTACATACTCGGCTACACCTGCGTCAATGATGTCACCGCCCGTGACTTGCAGGAAAAAGACGGCCAATGGACCCGGGCCAAGGGTTTTGACACGTTCTGCCCGGTTGGCCCCGTGGTTAGTGATGAAGTTGACCCTTGGGCCGGCGTAATTGTTAAGACTCGCGTCAACGGGGAGGTCCGACAGCACGGCAGCACGGTAGATTTCATTTTTGCCCTCGACGTCGTAATCCGTCACATCTCGCGATGCATGACGCTTTTACCCGGGGATTTGATTTCCACCGGCACGCCTTCAGGCGTCGGTCCGCTCGTGGATGGTGATGTGGTTGAGGTGAGTGTCCAGGGAGTAGGGATTCTGAGGAATTCGGTGGTGGACGAATAACCTGTCAGTGGTCACTGGTCAGTCGAGCCTACTGACCGCTGGCCACTGACCACTTGTTGCCCGCAGTCCTAAGTTGAAAGTTCTCAGTTCCCAGTTCGGATTCGAATGTGCAGGGTAATCAGGTCTGTCTCTTTCACGATTGTCTTTCTAGCCTTATTCTGATGAATCCTCATGACTCCAATTCAACTTTATAGCTTGATTCTGGGCGGGACTGGCGTACTGCTGGCCGCTTACCTTCTTGTACGCCGAAAGCCCAAAACCGCCGACGCCCTGGAGCGCGAGCGGCGTGAGATGCTCGACAGAATCGGACGGATCACGGATGGCACAGTGATTGATGTGCAAGAGATGCAGTCATCAGAGCAGAAGCCCTTAACTCTACTTATCTATCATTACGATGTCGCCGGCGTTTCTTACGAAGCATCGCAAGACGTGACCTACTTGCGCCAGTTGGTCAATCTCCATTCCTGCCGTCTAGGCCTGCGCACTTCGGTGCGATACGACCCACAAAATCCCGGAAATTCGATGGTGGTTTCAGAGCGCTGGATGGGCTTAAGACAGTAAATAGTTTCCAGTTTCTCGTTTTTAGAAACTGGACACCAGAAGCTAGAAACTCTGCGCTCTCTAGCTGCCGGCTGAGAATCCACCAGCATGCGCAAAGGTGAGTCTCAAATACTTATGAGGATTGACCGGAGTGTCGTTGATGCGAACTTCGTAATGGAGGTGTGGACCGGTGCTGCGGCCGCTTAGACCAACGTAGCCGATGGTGTCGCCGCGATGCACGTGCTGTCCGGCAGTCACCGCGAAATTGGCCAGATGTCCGTAGCGAGTGCTGATGCCGTGACCGTGGTCGATCATGATAGCGCGACCGTAGCCGCCCATGAAATCCGCAAAGACCACCACGCCATCGGCAGGCGCCATCACGCCTTGCCCGTACGATGATGCAATATCCACCCCGCTGTGAAATGCGCCTTCTCCGTTGAACGGATCGATGCGCTCGCCGAACGATCCGGTAACGTGGCCTTCCACAGGCCAGATATTGGGAGCCGAGTTAGCTCGAACCCAGTCGGCTGTAGTCACATTGCGGGTAAGCCCAAGCGAGATGCCGGTCATGGTCGCGCCGCTGAGAGCAGAGGTCCGCAAAGCATAAAGCTGGTCAAGGGAGGATGTAACCTCCGAATTTTGTATCTCGTCCGGAGAGTTTGCTACCAGCAGCGGATCAGATTTCAAACCGTAAAGAGAGGACACTTCGCCAGCCAGCGATCCCAGGGATGCAACCTGAATGTCCCGTTCCTTAGCCACCTGCTCCAGCTTCGAGTATCGACCCTTGAGGTCTTCTTTCTCGGTCTGGAGTTGGTTGAAGCGGGATACCTTCAGCAGCATGCGCAGGTAAGAACTGGCAATGCCAGTCAGGCTCAGCGCGCCAATCGCCGCCCCTACTATCAGCACATAGAGGTAGTGGACGGGGATGTGGATCTTGCGCAACTGACCATCCTCACCGCGCGCGACAAAAAGTATGTAAAAGCGTTTTCTCAATGTTCCTCTGCCGTTAGTGATCAGGAGCGAATCGCTGACGGACGGCTCGCACTCGCGGGGATCGTCAGCTTCACTCCGACTACGGGCAACGTCCCCATTTGGCTCTGAGACGCTTGCTTGCCCATGTCCTACCGGAACCAGGAAAGTCCCGAAACCCTTTTGGCTGCAATCCATGCCGGATACAGCACTTAGTTCGGTCAATGGTCTTAGGAGACAGCTTGGCAACGGTAACAAAGTAGGTTCCCCCTGTCAACGCCACAGCAGCCCAGATTTCAGTTACCAAGGACGGGTAACCGCGCGTAGTCCCTGGGGACAGTTACCGCTGGTGACCTCCGGAAACTGCGCCGATCCTTCCGACTCGAGCCGTGGATGCCGCAACTACCGGCATGTGGAATCCGAGTGGTGTGCCGCACTGAGGTTATGGGTAGATGAATCTGCCGCTAGCCGAGGTTGCTCTGAGGAAAAAACCATGAGAGTGGCTGGTTTGGGCGGAATCGTTTTGTCATCTATATTGGCATCGCTTTGCCTCTTCTGGAAAAAGCCTTGATCGCCCGGATTCGCCGGCAGGCGCGCGCTGGGAATCGCGTCCCGACCGGCATTGGCGACGATTGCGCTGTGCTACAGCTTCCGCCTGGCCACGAGGCCCTGGTCACCACTGACTTTACTTTGGAAGGGATTCATTTCCGCCGCGATTGGCATCCTCCTGAATCGGTGGGACACCGCTGCCTAACCCGAGGGCTGAGCGACATTGCTGCGATGGGCGGAGAACCGATCGCTGCATTTCTCTCACTGGCGCTACCAAGCGACCTGCCGCAGAAATGGGTTGACGGCTTCATGCGCGGCTTGTTGACGCTGGCGAAGAGATTCGAGGTCAGCTTGGCGGGCGGCGATACCGCGCAGTCTCCTGATGGAATTTTTGCCGACATCGTTGTGTTGGGTTCCGTGCCGAGAGGTAAGGCGATACTTCGTTTCGGCGCGCGGCCCGGGGATCGTATTTACGTGAGCGGAAAACTTGGTGGCTCGGCGGCTACGTTAGAACGGATGAGGGCGAAACCGAAGGCCAAGCTGAATCCAGCTGACTTCAAGGCTCATTTCTTTCCCGAACCACGAGTCCGGCTGGGAACCGCCCTGCGGAGAAAGGGCTTGGCCTCCGCCATGATTGACATCAGTGATGGCCTTGCCACAGACTTGGCCCATATTTGCCAAGAAAGCAGAGTCGGCGCCGAGATCGAAGAAGAATCAATCCCAAGGGCAGTCATCGGAAAACCCGCCCAAGAGGTTGATTTGCGCTTCGCTTTGCACGGCGGGGAAGACTACGAGCTGCTCTTTAGCGTGCCTCGCGGACGCCGTATTCCTCTTCGCATTGCAGGCGTTCCGGTGACGGAGATTGGACGTATTGTTCGGGGCAAGAGAGTCGTCATCACAACCAAGAGAGGCGAGGCTCACGAATTGGTCCCGCAGGGATGGCAGCATTTCGCGAGAAATAAGACCACCGCCGGATGAGTATCCACCAAAAGTAACCTGTGACCACGCATGTCTCTATCTTCGCTGAACGAAGACGACTAGATTAGTCCTATGCATTTCTCTCGTTGTATCTGTCTTTTCCTCATACTTGGAATTACGCCGGGAGTGCTGGCGCAAACATCGAGTAAGACTGACACTACCGTGGTGAATGATGATTTCATCCAAAAACAATTTGGCGCCACTTGTAGCCTGGCGGCCGGTCCTCCCACCTACACCGCCGACCTGGACCGCGATGGCATTGAAGATGCCGTGATCGTCGCAAAATGTACCAATCCGCTGATGGATGAGACCGAGAACAACTTCAAAGTCCTTGATCCTTATAACAGCTTCTTCGGCTACGGAGACACCAAAGCGACCAGCCAGTTTGCATCAGCGGACCCGCTTGCCCGGAGCCGGGTGCTGCTCATCATTCACGGCGCTGGGGTGGAAGCCTGGCATTCCGACAAGCCCAAAGCCAAATTCGTCATCATCAACCTGCCCTTTAAGCAGATCGCAGTGAGGAAACTGATGGTGAAGAAGAAATCCGTCATGGCGATTTATGCGGAAGAAAGCAGCGCCGATCAGATGACCTCCGCGATCTTTTGGGATGGCAAGAAGTACCGGTATCAGCCGCTGGGAGCTGGATTGGAATAGTGTTCATCTCTGATGCTCCGAATCCCTAGCCTGAATTAAAATTAAGAACTACGGAGGATCTGCCTGATCGGGCCTCGTATCCAACCACGCCCCCTTTACATCCGAGCATCTGTGCCATTGACGCCGGCACGGTGAAACTTGGCAACTGCGTCCGGATTGCCGAGCAGGCTAACCGCCAAAGCCGGACTGGAGACTCTTCGTGGCGAGACATGCATCTAACCGTCGAATTGAAGTCGGTGCAAGTCTGTAATGGCCAAGTGCCAAATGCTAATTGCTAAGTGCCGAGTCTTCCCAGCCCCCTCGCGCTGATCGGAGGTAAGCGGTGTCCAAACCCGCGATGACTAATTTCGTCCAGGCTCTGATTGCCGTTCTGGCGGGAAATGCGATTTACTTTATCCTCATTCCTTACCTGCCGCCAGGAGCGCGGCACATGCCGAATCATGTTGACGCTGGATTGGCGGTTGATTTCTGGTTCTGCCTGGTGGTTTTCGGAGTCCTCAAAACGGTTGCTGGACGACGAAGACGCGAATCCAGACTGCACAAACGTTAGGCGCTACCAATCCCTCCAGCTCGATAGTTACTTTGGAGACCTCCGTTACCCCCGGCAGGGCAGAGTAAAATCCGGCAGCTACATGCAAAAAATCGCCATTCTTTACGACGCCAGCCAGGCGGTATTGTCGACCTTTGATCTCGATGAAGTGTTGCAGCAAATCCTGATCATCGCGCGCGACTACTTCCACTTGCAGAACGTCGCTATCCTGTTGCTGGATAAGGAGACTGACGAACTCTATCCCCGCTCTCAGATTGGATGGGACGCGGGGCATGATGCCGTCCGCCTGCCGATGGGGACTGGAATTACGGGCTTGGCAGCCAGGCAAAAGCGTCCCATCTACGTTCCCGACGTGCGCAATGATGCTCGCTATGTTGAATCGGCAAAGAGCACACTGTCAGAGCTGGCCGTTCCTCTAATGGTGCGGGACGAGGTTGTAGGTGTGCTGGATTGCCAGAGCGAGAACGTCGACCATTTCGACAAGGAAACTATTGACCTGCTGACGCTTTTCTCGACCCAGGCTTCGATGGCGCTGCAGAATGCGCGACTGCATGCGCTGGAACGGCGACGGGCTCTGCAGCTGAAAGCCATCAATGCCATTGCCCAACAGACCACCGCAGTGCTCGACCTGAAAGAATTGCTTTCCAAAGTATGTTCGCTGATCCAGCATGCATTTCAGGTCTCTCACGTTTCGGTGCTCTTGAAGGAAGGGGAAGATGACGACTTGTTCTTGCGAGCCCACCACGGCGACCTGACTCCCCGCATTCCGGAAGACGGGCGAGTTTCCGCGGACGCGGGATTATGGGGACAAGCCCTAGTCACCCGAAAAACCATGATTGAGAACGATGTAAAAGGCAATCCTAATTACATCGGGTTCTACGTGGAAACCGCTGCTCGTATGTGTATTCCGCTAGTTGCGTTCGGACAGACGCTTGGAGTGCTGATTCTGGATAGCGCGCGGCGAGGTGCGTTTAACCCGAACGACACACAATCTCTGGAATCGGTAGCCGATATTTGCGCGACTGCCATTCAGAATGCGCATTATGTGGAACGGGTCAAACAGCTGGCGTATCTCGACGGGCTAACGGGAATCTTCAATCGTCGCTTCTTTGAATTGCGCATCGCCGAGGAGATTGAGCGGGCGAAGAGATTCGGCGCCAGTATGGCTGTAATTATGGTGGATATCGACCAGTTCAAACGTTTGAACGATGAATTTGGCCATCTCCTGGGAGACGAAGTCTTGCGACAGGTCTCCTCCATCTTCCACCAGCAATTGCGGAAGTTTGACGTGGTATGCCGGTATGGGGGAGAGGAATTTGCCATCCTGCTCTCCCAAACCAATCCGCAACATGCCTTGGCAGTAGCGGAGAAGTTGCGGCGATCAGTGGAAATCTGGCAGTTCCCGGGAGTTCCCCGGCCAGTGACGATCAGTGCGGGGACTGCGGTCTATCCGGACCACGGGAGTACCCGCGACGAACTGGTAAAAGCGGCAGACGCGGGCATGTATGCGGCCAAGCAGGCGGGACGGAACCAGGCGTGTCTGGCGCCGGGGCTTAGCATTGAGCAAGCTGCAGGCAGCAGTTAACCCTTCGCATTCAGCCCTCAGCAGTCAGCCATTCAAGGATCGTTCCCCTAACTCTGCCTGGAAGCACCCCACACCGTAATGGCTGAATGCTGAGTGCTGAATGCTGAGCGCTGCCTTTCAGATCTCGCTCAGCCCCTTCAGTTCAATTCGCAGTTCGTTCTGCAATTCACGCTGTTGATTGAGCAATTCTTTTTGTATCTCCTGGCCTTGTTTCTTGAGCTCTTGCTTTTGCTTGGACAATTCTTTGGTGGCTGTCCGGCGGGCCTGCCTCACGGCTAGGGCAATTTGCGGCCTCACGCGCGCGAGTTCGGATTGCACCTGGCTCAGATCAATTCGAGTTTCGGCATCGATTTCTGGAAGCTCGAAACTCTCCTCGAATAGATCGGAACGTTTGCGATCGGGCAGCGTCAGGCTCAGAGTCTGTGGTCTCTTGTCGCGAATTATGCTTATGCTGGCGGTGTTTTGTTTACGGGCATTGAGAGCGTGACTGAAATCGCCGACATCATTGATGGTTTCTTCATTCACTTTTACAATGACATCACCGGCGTGAAATCCGGCTTTTTCCGCACGGCTGCCCTTCTCTACCGAGCGCACTAGAACTCCCTGGCCGTTTTTGGCGCCAAAGAAATCCCCGAGTTGCGGAGTCAGGTTTTCCACCATCAATCCGCTTCGCGTGGAGGAATGCACTACCACCACTGAAACTGGCACATCGATGTCGGGAATCACAGGCATTGCGGGCATCGCCGGCATAGCTGGCATCGCGGGCATGGCAAACTTGAAGGGCTTTCCGTTGGGAGCCATGGCGAAGGTTCTTTTGCGATCGGCGAGCTGGGCTTTCAAGGTAAGGGGTTGCCCATTGCGGCTGATGCCGAGCGTTACCACCCGTCCGGGCGGAACCTCGCGGATCATGCGCCGAAGTTGCTCAACGCTTTCCACTGTAGTCCCATTCAAGTTCAGGATTACATCGTGCTCCTTGATCCCGGCTTTGCCGGCAGGAGCATCCTGGTCCACTGTGGTTACTTCCACGCCATGCTCTTCCTTCAGCTTGAGATCTGCGAGCCGGTCGGGGGTGACATCCCGCGTGTCCACGCCGAGATAGGAGCTGCCACCGAACAAATCGTCACTCGAAAGTCCGTAAGCCTCGTTGGAGGGCTGGAAGGCTACGGCCCAGGCGGCACAGGTTGCCACCAGTAGAAATGACAGGATGAAAATGATTGATTTACGCATGTTCTTACCTCTCCTCAGTAAAAACTGCCTAGCGGCTGGAGCGGCGCAGCCATATATCTCCGGTAGTTGTGCGCACCTTGAGCACGGGGCCGCCGCCGTTTAAATTCCCTTCGCCCGTGATGGTTTTGGGTTCTCCGTCATCACCTTCGGTCATAATTTTGATCTCGGGAAAATCGGAATGAATCTTGTGGCCATTAGCCATCTCGATCGATGCGCGAACGGTGATGTTCAAGTTTGAAACCAGGTAGACGGTAATGTCGCCGGCCGAGGTTTCCAGCAAGGAATCCGTGCGCTCGCCGGTGGAGGAGACGAATTTAGCGACGATGCCGCCCCCGCCCGTCTCTGCGCGGGCCGAGGGCACGCCGTTCAACTCGATGCTGCCTCCGCCGGTCTCAGCGCGCACGGTACCTTTGGCTGAGGCCAGACGGATGCTGCCGCCCCCGGTCTCCATTTCCGCCGAACCGCCAATATCGCCCAGATCAATGCTTCCGCCACCTGTCGTAGCCTTAAGCTGGCCAGCGCAGCGCTCCACCTCAATGCTGCCCCCGCCGGTTTCCAGCACCGCTCCTTGCATAACGGAAACGACCCTTACGCTTCCGCCGCCGCTCTCGGCATTGATCTTTCCCTTGGCTGCATTGACGTTAATGCTGCCACCCCCAGTGTGCAGGTTCACATCCGCGCCCACGGTGCCGACTTCGATACTGCCGCCACCGGTTTCCGCGCTGGCCCCGCCGCCAATGTCGTCAAAGTGGATGCTTCCGCCACCACTGGTCGCATCCATGCGTCCCGCAATACCGGTGCCGGTAACACTGCCACCGTCGGTCTCAATTTTCACGGAGTCAATGTTGCGCGGAACCTTCACCACAAAGTCACCAGTGAATTTCCGTGGGCTGTTGCCTTCCCATTCTGCCGCCAGGAACGCTGTGTCTCCGCGAACGTAGGCGCTGATCTTGTAAGAATCGAATTCGCGCCGTGCCTTCTGTTCCGATGACGTGTAGGCGCGAGTATGAATCACGTAATTGATGGCTTGCTGCGTACCGCCTTCCACTCGTACCGAGCCAACGTCAACCTTAACCTTCAGATTCCGGGCGGCGGTCAGAGATCCGGTAATCTCCTGTGCCCAGTTTCCGCCGTCGCGAAATACTCGGGTTTGCGGCTGCTGCGCCGTGGCTAGCGGCATGAGCATGATCAGCAGCATTACGATTTTGGAAAGCTTGTTCAACTCGTCCCCTTCTCTAATTCACTTCGCCGTTTCTCGCAAACAGGTAACCGAAATCAGTCAATCTCAGGCAATTGAGCCAACACTAGGCGCGCCTGTGAGCGGATGTACGGACTCTGATCGTTCTGAGCCAGCTTCTGCAGCACCACGCGCACGCTGCTATCCGCGCTTACCGGCTCAAGCAGATGCAGTGCCTGAATACGAAGGCCGGCGTTGGAGTCGTTCATCAGTGACTCTAGGACGGCATCACGCACCCGCACATCATTCTTTACATACGGGCCCAACGCTCCGAGAGCTTTCAGGCGCACACCTGGATTGGCGTCATAACGCAAGCCATACATCAAGACCTCACGAACGTGAGTATCGTCGGGCTTCTGGGTTAAGAGATCCACCGAATCCATACGCACGCCGGAGTTGTAATTGTTCCGCGCGGCGAACAATAGCAATTGCTGGATACGCTGGTCATTCAGCGATCCTTGCGCTTCCTGCGTGGAAACGGTTTGGTACTTGATGCTGATCTGATTTGAGCCAGGCTCCTGAGTAACAGAGCTGATGCCGCTTATGGAGGCTTCCACGGGCTGATTCGGGGAAGTCAGGGCGATAGGACTCGGATGTCCACTGCCACCAACAATCTTGTAAGCGGCTCCGATGCCGCCGGCAAAGCCCACGATGAAGATCACAGCCGCCAAAGTCGGAGAGAAGCGGACTTGCCGCATCCAAGCCCCGGGATCGAACGTCAGGCGTTGCCAAAATCCGCCCTGCTCGGCAGTTTCCAGCGCTTCCTGAAGACGCATGCGGGAAGCGGCCAGAAGATTGGCGGGCGGTTCCTCCACCGGAAACTGGGAAATCACGGCGTTGAACTTCCTGCTGGCCTTCAACTCAGCGGCGCAGTCGGCACATCGCGCCACGTGCTGCTCCAGTTCATAACGGGCATCGTCCGCCAGTTCGTTATAGACGTAGAGCAGAATGTTTTCTTGAACCCATTCGCATTTCATAGTTGCACCCCCGCATTGGGGCGAAATGGAGATTTCATCGCATATCCGCCAGTGCGCCACGCAATTTCTGAGTGGCGCGGAACAAAGTATTTTTGGCCGTTTCTTCCGTCGTATTCAAGATCTCGCCTACCGTCCGCAATTTCAGTCCCTGATAATGTTTCAACTCGAATACCATACGTTCCCGTGGAGTCAACCTATCGAGAGCGTGATTAATTCGTTTGCCCAGTTCCCGAGTCATCAGTTCGCGCTCAGGATTTGAGGCTGCGCGCCCGTCTGGAACCTGCTCCAGCACATCGTACTGCTCCCCCTGGGCATCTACCGCGACCGGCGCATCTTCTTTGCGTACGGTCCTTTTGCGCAAGTGATCGAGGCACAGGTTGGTCACGATGCGATAGATCCAGGTGTAGAAGGAACACTCAAAACGAAAATTGCCCACGCTTTGGTACGCCTTCAAAAATGCTTCCTGGTAAATATCCTGGGCTTCGTGGTCCGAACCGGTCAGGTGCATCGCCAGCCGGAGCACAGCCCCATCGTAATGCCGAACCAGCTCCTCGAAGGCAGCGCGATTACCGCGCTGAGCTTCACGGACGAGTAGCGTGTCGTCAATCCGACCTAGCATTTGCCCAGCCATGTGGCACCGCACTGAGGGGTCCTGGGATGCGCTGCCTTTTTCCGCCTCAACGCGTCTGGCGCCGCTCTGGAAACACTCGCCAACCGCAAAGGATACTGCCAACGTATCGGCCGGCATGATTCTCGTTGTCCTCGATTAACCAGGTGCCTTGCCGCTCTTCCCGGTTGCATAGCTATGGACGTGTCAGGTTGAGAACCGTGAGCAGGATTATAGGAGTTTCGCCCGATTTGTGCTGCCCGGGGAAAGGCGGGTAAGAAACAGGGCAGCCACAAGTTAGGCTGGATTGTCGCTTTCAATTTGAGGATAAAAGGCGGAAGTCCTGAGTAGCTCCCGGATCCCGCCTCAGCGGCATTCTATTCTGCTGCTTCCTTCTCGATGACAACTTTCAAGTGCGCAGTGACGTCCTTGTGCAGGCGGATGGGCACGGCGAACTCGCCCAGGGTTTTGAGCGGTTCGTGAACCTGGATTTTACGGCGATCGATGTTGAAACCCTTCTTGGTCAGTGCGTCCGCGATGTCGCTGGAGGTTACGGAGCCGAAGAGCTGCTCCTTTTCTCCCGTGCGACGTTGGAATGACACGGAGACACCGTCGAACTGCTTGGCCAGCGCTTCCGCTCCAGCCTTCTCTTTGGCAAAGCGGCGCACTGCCGCCGACTTCATCTGCTCGATGACGGCCTTGTTGCCCGCCGAGGCTTCGATAGCAAGCTTGCGCGGAAGCAGATAGTTACGGCCATAACCTTCGGCGACCTTGACTACGTCACCTCGTGAGCCGAGCTTGGCAACATCTTCTTTCAGAATGACTTCCATAGGATGACTCCGTTAATAAAAGTTTGGCCGCAATCTGCGCGGGCGGCTGCCGATTTAAAACGCATGACCGCGGGAGTTCTACGAGGCCCGTCCCGCAAAGGGTAGCAGCGCGATGTTTCGCGCCTGCTTGATGGCGCAAGACAGGCGCCGCTGATGCGGGGTACAAACCCCGGTCAGGCGACGGGGGACGATCTTTCCGCTCTCGGCCACAAATTGAGCGAGCAGCCTCACGTCCTTGTAATTGATGGCCTCGATCTTCTCCACGCAGAACTTGCAAACCTTCTTGCGCCGAAAATATTTGCGGCCGCCTTCACGTCCGCCCGGGCCTCCCGGTCCACCGGGACGCGGTGGACGGCGCTCGCCGCGGTCGGGGCGGTCTCCGCCCGAAGGTCGATCTCCGCCGGAGGAATGTCCTGCCGGCGCTGATGTTGCTGTCGTTTCGTCAGCCATGATGCTCCTTCAATAAATTCGATAAATTTCGCAGCCTTTCGAGCCCCTGGAATTACGCAGTAACGGCGGCGGTCTCGCCGCCAGTCTCAGCAGGCGCCGGCGCAGGCTTACGCCGTGCTTCGCGTAGTTTTTTGATCTTGTCTAGCCGCTTCTGTTCCTCATCAATGCGAACTGTGAGGAATTTGATCACCGGTTCCGTGACTCTCAGGCGGCGTTCCAGCTCGTGAATCAGCGCGCCCCCGCCTTCAACAGTCAGCAGAATGTATATGCCGTCGTGGAAACGGCGGACAGTGTAGGCCAGCCGGCGTTTACCCATCCGCTCCATGCTCTTAACTTTCCCACCCGAGGAGCTTACGGCGGATTCCAAAGTAGAAATCAGTTTGTCCTGCTCTTCTTCCACCATGTCAGGACGAACGATGAACATTAATTCGTAAACGCGATTCGTTTCATATGTACGAGCCATTCATTTCTCCAAATCTGGCCGCGGATTCCGCGGCTCCTCGTCTAACTCATTCTTGCGGTTGAAGCGATTCATCGCCGCAGCCGGCCCCTCTTTCAAAATTACGTTTACTGCCTCAGCGGCGGTATCAAGCACTTCATCGACGACCTTGAGCTCCTTCTTGCGAAAGGGCGTCAACACATATTTCACTCCGTCACTGATCTTCCGGTCGGGCGCGATTCCCAGCCTGATTCGCAAAAACTCCTGCGTGCCCAGTGCGCCGATCACGGATTCCATTCCGTTATGACCGGCCGAACTGCCACGCTGGCGGATGCGAATCATGCCCAAGGGCAAGTCCAGCTCGTCATAAATGACGATCAGGTCTGACTCCGGGCGCACCTCGTGCTTGGCAACCAGCTCGCGCACCGACATGCCGCTCAGGTTCATGAAAGTTTCCGGCTTGGCCAGCAGAACCGGTTCTGAACCAATCACTGCCCGGGCAGTAAGCGCGCGGCACTGACGGTTCCTCACTTCGACCCCACATTGTTGCGCAATGCTGTCGATGGCGAGGAAACCCATGTTGTGCGGCGTGAGCTGGTAATCGTTGCCCGGGTTGCCCAGCCCGACAATCAGTTTCACGCCGTCGTCCAATGTGCTTTACAGTGCCGAGTTTTGCGTGGCGGACCAAAGATCCACCGTGCGGTCTTACTTCTTTTCCTTTTTCTCCGCCTTTTCGGGCTTCGCGGGTTTCTCGGCAGCAGGCTCTGCGCCTTCCTCTCCCTCGACTTCCTGCTTGCCCTTCTTGATGACTTCGGGCTCGGCAGGTACGGCGCCAGCCTCCGCAGCAACCGCTTCCGGCGTCGGCGCGACTTCTTCCTTCACGGTGATGACGTGGGCTACCGGTTGATTGGGATCGCTGAGGAATTTCAGTCGTTCGCCGTGCGGCAGATCAGCCACGCGCAACACTTTGCCAAAAACTAATTCGCTGACGTCGGCCTCGATATGGCTAGGGATGTCGGTCGGCAAACACTCAATCTCGACCTCGCGCAAAATCTGCTCGAGAATGCCGCCCTGCTGCTTCACACCCGCAGCTTCTCCCTTAAGCACGATGGGAACGTTGACCTTCAGCTTCTGATCCATCGCAATGCGCTTCAGGTCAATATGCAAGAGAGCGCCTTTGATGGGCTCGTATTGCCAGTCCACGATCATCGCCTTGGTCCGATTGCCTTCGAGCTCGAGCTCGAAAACCGTGTTGTATCCGGTTTCTGAGTGGAGGATGCGTGACACTTGCCGTGGATCCAGGCTCAGCGCGAGCGCGTCCTTGCCTGCGCCATAAAGCACAGCGGGGATTTTGCCTCCGCGACGCACACGGCGCGCCTCATTCTTGTTGCCCGCGGTACGCGATTCGGCTTCCAGAAGGTTTTTTTCAACAACTTTTTCTTCAGTTGCAGTTGCCATAATTTAATTCCTGTTCATAAAAACAATTTGCTGACGGACGTCTCTTCGTGAATCGACTGGATCGCGCGTCCGATCAAACCAGCGATGGAAAGTACTTTGATCTTGGGCTCTCGTTTTGCCGCTGCTGTCAGCGGGATGGTATTGGTCACCACCACCTCGATGATGGGAGACTTGGTGAGATTCTCCACCGCCGGATCGGAAAGCACGGGATGCGAGGCGCAGGCATAAACACCAACGGCACCGCTCTCCAGCAACGCACTGGCAGTCTTCACCAGCGTGCCAGCCGTGTCGATGAGATCGTCAATCAATAAGCAGGTGCGCCCTTTCACGTCACCGATCACGTGCATGACTTCCGCAACGTTCATTTCCACACGCCGTTTGTCCACGATAGCCAGGGCGGAGTCCATCTTCTTGGCAAAAAAGCGGGCACGCTCCACGCCACCTGCGTCGGGTGAAACGATAGTCAGGTCGGGTAGGTTCAGCCGCTTGAAATAGTCCACCAGCACTGGCGACGCGAACAGGTGATCCACTGGAATATTGAAAAATCCCTGAAGCTGCGGCGCGTGCAAATCCACCACCAAAGCTCGGTCCGTCCCTGCGGTGGTGAGCAGGTCGGCCACCAGCTTGGACGAAATCGGCACACGCGGCCTATCTTTGCGATCCTGCCGGGCATAGCCGAAATAAGGAATCACCGCCGTGATTCGACGGGCCGACGCACGCTTAAGTGCGTCGATCATTAGCAACAACTCCATGAGGTGCTCGTCGACGCGGCGGCAAGTCGGCTGAATCACGAATACATCGGCGCCGCGAACATTCTCCTGGATCTGGACGTAAGCTTCGCCATCCCGGAAACGGGTGATCATGGCCTGGCCGCGGGTCAACCCGAGAAAAGCGCAGACCTCATCCGCCAACGGCTCATTGGCGGTGCCGCAGAAGATCTTGAATTTATCGTCCACACGGGCACGCTGAGGCTTGCGCTCCGATTTCTCGTCCACGCCCATGTGAGCCTTATTTTCCGTCGCCGTCGCAAGAGTTGCCATGATGTTCACTCTCAGACCCGTCGTTGGTCATTGGTCCTTGGTCGTTCGCCAACGACGAAGGACGAACGACCAACGACTGCTTTTCTGGCTGGGCCGCTAGGATTCGAACCTAGACAAAGTGCTCCAAAGGCACTTGACCTACCATTAGTCGACGGCCCAGTAAGACGATTGTCGATTTTCGATTGATGATTGTCGAATGAAAACCTGGGTTCGGCAACACCTAAAATCGGCAATCGTAAATCGTCAATCGAAAATCTTCTTCCAGTACTGTTGGCGCGTCAGAGTGCTCGTCGCCACCGCCGGAGTCCCAACCTTGCGCAGCCTGGCTGCCGCCTTGGCAGCCGATGGTCGCGATGAGAACAGGCCATAAATTGCGGAGCCTGAGCCAGAGAGGGAGGCATAAAAAGCGCCTGCATCTTCGAGCACACGCTTCACCTTAATCAATTCGGGATATTTTGGAAAGACGACTCGTTCAAAGTCGTTTTCGATCCCGGTACGGACAAGGTCGAGAAGCGGGTTCTCGGCCCGGCCCCTGCCTCTCGGGACAAGGACACCGGATAAAGCCTTCCCAGTTCTAATTTTGTTCTGGGATAAAGCGTTGAGCAACGCAGAAAACCTGCGAAAGCACGTCTTCATTCTATCGGAGGGAGGAGAACCCGTCAATTTAGCCGACTTTGACTGGGATGCGCCGCGCTCGGCAACGCGTTTCGCAGGCGCTTTCAGTCTGTCCCAATCGGCGAATGCCTGAGGAGTGGAAATGCTGATCTCGGGCGTGGCAATCACGCATGCAACCGACGGCAAGTCAGGAAGAGGAGAAATCTCCTCGCCACGCCCCAAGCCCAAAACAGTGCCACCGAGCAGAAAGAGCGGCAAGTCCGAACCGACGACAGCAGCAATCCGCAACTTTTCGGCGCCCGAAAGCTTCTTCTTGAAAATGCGTTCTAGGGCCAGCAGCGCAGCAATCGCATTGCCGGAGCCGCCACCAAGCCCCCCTTGGACGGGTAGCTTCTTGTCGATATCGATAACCACGCGCCCTTTCGCGTTGAGTGCCGCCATGGCGGGTTCGACAATTCGGTAGCAGGTGTTGGATTGGTCTTTGGGGACGCGCGGATCCTCACAGCGAATCTCGATGCCCGCTCCGCGAGTGACCTCGACGCGGATGACATCGTGCAAAGCAATGGTCTGGTAGATCGTACGCAGCTCGTGAAAGCCATCGGCACGAAGCGGGCCGATGCACAATCCGAGATTGATTTTTGCGAAAGATCGCACGGTGACGAACATGAAGCGTTGATTCTAACTACAGCACAGCGATTTTGGAGTAGGCAGCACAAACTGCCCGATAGTCAGTGCTCCTTGGAGCCGACCTCCATCAGACGCTTTGTCAGCAACACAAGCCCAAGAACCTGCGTCCACTCCGAGACGATGTTGCCGACGACTTGACCCCACCGACTTTCCGGGTTCATGGCTCTGAATACGAATACCCAAACGATGCCCGTGGCTACAAGAACCAAAGTCAGCGAGTGCTCGCGCAGGAGTTCCAGGACCGCTGACGGCAACCTGCCCTTCGGTTGCTTGCTCTCGGCTGAGCCCTTTTCGTATAGGTGTTTGGTCAACACCACGGTTAACAACACTCCGGTCCAGTCCGCAATAGCGTTTCCGAAGAATGAGCCGATGTGGGTGGACGGGTCAGATAGTGAGTAGAGCGCGATCCATAAGATGAGGACTCCCAATACCGCGAGGCTGAGTGAGTGCTTTTTCAGGACTTGCTTCGGTGTGCGTTTCCGCTTCATAGAAATACTCTACTAGCGTCCGACGATATGGCAGCGATGGAAAACCTTTAAGCCTCGCATTCAGCACCGTAGTGATCTCGCGCTGGCTGCTAATAACCGTCTTTTCAATTCTTGCAAATGACCTGTAGCGAGCCGAGAATGGCGCCGGGGATTTCCGGATGGAGTGGACCGATGACAAACCGCGAAAATTCGGTGCGGTCACGCCTTGGTTTGTTCTGCTGGCAATTTCGCTTCTAATCAATTACGTCGACCGGGGCAACTTGTCCCTGGCGGCCCCTTTACTCAAAAACGAGTTACACCTTACCGCCTGGCAACTTGGGATTTTGTTTTCAGCATTCTTCTGGACCTACACTGCGCTGCAATTTGTCATGGGCTGGGTGGTTGACCGATTTGAGGTGAATCTGGTCATCGCGGTTGGGTACCTAGTCTGGCCCCTTGCAACTGCAACGACTGGCCTGGTGCGGGGATTCACCATGCTGCTGACGATGCGGCTGCTGCTGGGTATCGGTGAGTCGGTGGCATTTCCCTCATGCTCGAAAATCCTCGCGCGCCACGTACCTGAAGAGAATCGCGCTTTCGCCAACGGCATCCTAATCGCCGGGTTGAAGTCGGGTCCAGCAGTGGGCACATTCGGAGCCGGACTCCTGATGGCAAGATACGGCTGGCGCCCGGTATTCATCGGAATCGGGCTGATCAGCCTGGCTTGGCTGCCGGCTTGGAAAAAATGGATGCCGTGAGGACCAGGACTAGTCCAGGCCGGCGGGACGGCACTCCCTACGGTGGCTGGCATTTTACGTCAGCGCTCGTTTTGGGGTGCCTGAACAGGTCAGTTTTGAGCCAATTACCTGCTATATCTCATGGTCACGTGGCTTCCGTACTATCTGGTACACGATCGTCATCTTTCCGTTGACTCGATGGCGAAGATTGCGGCCGTGTATTACCTCGTGGATGCAACATCGGCAATCGCTACTGGTTGGTTTTCGGACTTCTGGATACGCCGCGGCTTCACCCCAACCCTTGTCCGAAAATCGGCTATGGCGATCGGACACACGACAGCAGCCATAGCATTGGCCGGCTGCGTCTTGGCCGGTCCCCACACATACCTGCCGTGGCTACTGATTGTAGGCGCGGGATCCGGAATAGGTGGGTCGGGTATCTACTCGTTTTGCCAGATCCTTGCCGGCCCCAAGGCAGCGGGGAGATGGACCGGGTTTCAAAACGGCTTCGCAAATCTCGCGGGCGTCGTCTCACCGGCGCTCACCGGATTCATCGTGAATCGCACTGGGAATTTCCAATTGGCACTTGCCATCACCGCCGCGGTAGCGCTGGCCGGCGGTTTCGCATGGGTCTTTGGGGTCGGCCCTCTCACGCAGGCGACTTGGTCTGGGGATGGTCGAGGTCTCCCCGCTGCTGTCGGCACGCTACCTAGCCTAGCTGAACATGTCAGGAAATCGTCTTGACATTGGTTCGTATTTCTGCAAGTATCGAAATATGCCGACCGCATTAAGCAAGAAAAGCATGGAAAATGTGCCCAAGTACGCCGACATGCTTTCCGCCATGGGCACCGAACCGCGATTGCGAATCATGCAATTGCTGTTATCCATGCATCCCGACGGCCTGGTCGTAAGCGATATCCAGTCCGAGTTGGACATTCCCAACTCCACTCTCTCGCATCACCTGGACAAACTGAAGAGTGAGGAATTGGTCAACGTGCGCCGCGAAAGCACTTTCTTGCGCTACACCGCAAACACGGAAGCGCTGCGGGAGCTTTTGCAATTCCTATACGCCGAGTGCTGCACGCGAAACCAGGCAGTCAAACCGCAAGCTATCATCCAGCTTTGTAAATAGCAGAGGCACAATCTGAGCACTACCGACATCAAGGACGTGGTCAAAGAAAAGTATGGTCAGGCAGCCTTACGCGTGAATCGCGGCGGCAGTGCGTGTTGCGGCGCTACCGCGGCAAGCGGTTTGAGTTGCGACCCGATCACTTCGAATCTGTACGATTCCTCCCAAGCGGGACAAGTCCCAGAGGAGGCCATGCTCGCCTCGTTAGGGTGCGGAAACCCAACCGCATTGGCGAAATTGAATGCAGGGGAAGTGGTTCTCGATCTGGGCTCGGGCGGCGGCGTGGATGTCCTCCTCTCGGCCAGGCGGGTTGGGCCCACCGGAAAGGTGTACGGTCTCGAAATGACGGACGAGATGCTCGCCCTCGCCAATCAGAACAAACAGAAAGCGGGCGTTGAGAACGTCGAGTTCCTAAAAGGCGAGATCGAACATATTCCGCTGCCCGACAGCTCGGTCGACGTGATTATCTCGAATTGTGTGATCAATCTTTCGGCGGACAAAGATCGCGTCCTGCGGGAAGCCTTTCGCGTGCTGAAGCCGGGCGGCCGCTTTGCGGTTTCCGACGTCGTGACCCGAGGCGATATCAGACCGGAAATCCGCCAGAGCGTGCTTCTGTGGGTCGGCTGTGTGGCAGGTGCCCTCGGGGATGACGAATACCGCAGCAAACTCTCCGCCGCTGGTTTTGAGCAAATTGAGATCGAGCCAACACGGATTTATCGCGCCGAAGATACGCGTGAGTTTCTTTCCGCGGCGGGCGTCGATGTGGACGCGATTAGTCCCCAGGTCGATGGCAAGTTCATGAGCGCCTTTGTCCGGGCGGTCAAGCCCGCCGGCAAATCGAACCCATGTTGTGGACCCACCTGTTGCAACTAGAAGGGAATAAGCAATGCAACGACGCTACAACGTGCTATTTCTTTGCACCGGCAATTCCGCACGCTCCATCATGGCCGAGGCCATTCTCAACTTCAAAGGAAGACCTTATTTCGCCGGCTACAGTGCCGGAAGCCATCCGGCAGGAACGGTTCGGCCCGAAGCCTTAAGACAACTCGAGATGGCGCATATCTCCACACACGGTCTGCGCAGCAAGGCTTGGGATGAATTCGCTCTGCCCAGCTCTCCCAAGCTGGATTTTGTCCTAACGGTTTGCGACAACGCTGCCAAAGAGGTCTGCCCTGTGTGGCCCGGACAGCCGATGACCGCGCATTGGGGCGTTCTCGACGCAGCGGCGGTACGCGGAAGCGAAGCCCAGGTGGAACGACCGTTTCGCGAGGCCTTTCTAATCCTGGATCGCAGAATCAGTCTATTTCTCTGCCTCCCGCTGATCAGTCTCGACAGCCTCGCACTGAAGAAGGAGCTGGACAGCATCGGCCAAACGATGTCACCCGTCCCCGAGGAGTTTGCTTAACTTCGGCGCTTGTTACGAAACCAGAAAGTGATACACTCCCAAAAATTCACCTGAATATCAGGCTTCCACCATGGACGCCGACAATACCCGGCGACGATTTCTTCTGAGCTCGGCCTTGGGGCTGAGTTCGGCCTGGCTCGCGTTGCGGTGGCCCGCCATAGTGGCGGCGCAACAGCACGCCCAACGCTCAGGCAAATCGGGCCAATCTGCGTCGTTTGAATTTTTCGCTCCTCAGGACGCCCTCGAGATTGAAGCCGTTGCCGCGCAGATTATCCCGAGCGATGATGCACCCGGGGCGCGCGAGGCCCGTGTCATTTACTTCATCGATCGTGCACTGATGACATTTGACGTCGACAAACAGCTTGCATATACGCAAGGTCTTGAGGACCTGCAACAGAAAACGCTGGAGCTCTTTCCCGTTGCGGACGGATTTTCATCTCTAAGTTCCGCGCAACAGATTCAACTGCTGACCGGCATCGAGCACAGCGGGTTCTTTGAACTTGTCCGCCTGCACACCATCATGGGATATCTGTCCCACCCGGATTACGGCGGCAACCACAACCAGGCGGGATGGAAGCTGATCGGGTTCGAGGACAAGATGACCTACGCTCCGCCTTTTGGGTACTACGACACCGAATACAACAAGCGACGGTGAAATCGCTGCGAGATGACTAAATTCGAAGACAAAACGGCGGTAGATTTTGTAATCGTGGGCGCAGGTGGCGCCGGAGGGGTTGTAGCCAAAGAGCTATCCACCGCCGGTTTCCAGGTTGTGGTCCTGGAGCAGGGACCTTATCTCCACGAAGGAGACTTTATCCACGATGAGTTGAAATTTAAGGATGTTTTCGATCCGCCCTTCATCGGACAGGAGGTACTCACCAACGATCACACGCTCCAACCCAACACTTTCCGCAAAACGGCCCCCGATAAAGCGGTGCTCACTTCCTTCGCACAGTATGGCCGTTGTGTGGGTGGCGGCACGGTACATTTCACGGGCAACTACTGGCGGTTTCATGAGGTTGATTTTTTGGAGCGCAGCCGTTGGGGAGCGGTGGAAGGCACGGGGTTGGCCGATTGGCCGATCACCTACGATGACCTCGAGCCCTACTACACTAAGGCGGAGTGGGAACTAGGAATCTCGGGTCTAGCGGGAGCTAATCCGTTCGACCCTCCGCGCTCGAAACCCTATCCATTACCACCGCTGCCCATTAAGTCTTCCGGCGTCCTGCTGGAGCGCGGGGCACGCAAACTTGGATGGCATGCCTATCCGGCGCCGACTGCGATATTGTCCCAGCCTTACCGCGAACGTTCGGCGTGTGCCCACTGCGGTTTCTGTGAATTCTTTGGCTGTGAATGGGGCGCCAAATCAAGCACGCTGGCGTCTGTGATCCCCATTGCCGAAAAGACTGGCCGCTGTGAAATCCGGCCGAATTCTTATGTCCGCAAAATCTCCACCGACACACGGGGCCGCGTGGACGGGGTGCTCTACTTCGACCCGCAAAAGCAGGAACATTTTCAGAAGGCAAAGGCGGTGGTTGTTTGCGCCAACGGGGCAGAGACGCCACGGCTGCTGCTGATGTCCAAGTCGAATCTGTTCCCCCAGGGCCTGGCAAATTCCAGCGGACTGGTCGGCAAGTTTTTTATGCTGGATAGCGGCAGCCTCACACTTGGAACCTTCGAGTACCCCCTCAATGACTTCAAGAGCGTACGCGTGACCCGCGTGGTGCAGGATTTCTATGATTCCGACCCAAAGCGTGGCTTTTACGGTGGCGGCGGCATCGATGCCCGCTTCGAGTTCTATCCCATCGGCTTCGCGCTGACCGGGTTATCGCCCGACGTGCCGCGATGGGGCGCAGGCTTTAAGAAAGCGCTCAAGGAAAATTTCAACCGCACGGTGACCGTTTTCAGCCATACCACTTGTCTACCGCTCGAATCCAACAACATCACTCTCGATCCGGACACTAAAGATGCCTGGGGACTGCCCGCGTTGCGCGTGACCTACAAGAGTCATGCTGATGATTTCAAGACGATGAATTTCTTCAATGACCGATCGCTGGAATTGCTCGACGCCGCAGGTGCCCTCAAGAAATGGGCATTCCCCGTCGAAGATGCGGCCGCTACCGTACACCTGATCAACCTGCACTATCCAGGCGTTGGCTTACCGGGCTGCCGATCAAATCGTCCGCATGGCAAAGAGTGGCAGCATTCCGGCATAAGCTAAGGATTCGCCCTCGATCTTTGCGAAAGGTCGGGCAGTAGTAGCCATGGAGCGTCAATCGTAAAGTTTTCGTTTGCGAATTTTCGATTGCCGCTTGTTAAATGCATTGCGTTGAGCGTGACAAGCATGGACCTGTTTTGGCCTCTTTAGCGATACATCCTGGAATTCGGCGCGGTACTTGCCGTCGCTGGGATCCTTCGTATGGTCGGGACGTGGATTAGTCGAAGAGCGCAAAACCGAGCAAGGAATTGGCCGTACGTCTACGGAACCGTCGAACACGCTGAAGCCAAAATGATCGGCGACGGCAGGACCGCTCACTGGATCGGCGAGTTGGCATTTTCCTACTCAGTCGACGGCGCATACTACTCGGGTTTTTGTCCTCTGCCAGCCTCGGGGGAGGATCAGGCATGGAATTCGGTCCGAGGTTGGAAAGATCGCAAGGTAATCGTGCACTACTGGCCGAGAAATCCATCTCGATCTGTACTAATCGTCGAAGAGCAAGACCAGCCCGCTCCGCTCCTTGCGGAAATCAATCTGCGCTGATCGCGCTGAGATTCTATCTAACCTAACTCCGTCGCTTGTTATAAATCGCGAATTCAAATCCTGGATTAGGTGGAAACAGCTCCGCGACCTTGCGAAGGCGCTCAGCCATGGGCGTAGGCGCCAGCAGCGGATAATCGCGTTCCCGCAAATCGTGGTAATCGACGTCGAGGAACAACGAGAGCAGGTAAATGGAGATAGCGTCGGCAAAGCTCGCGGCAAAATATTCATTCTTATATTTTTCCGCGTCCGGGCTGGAGCCGGTGGCCAGTTTGCGAGCGTCCCAGGCGTCCAGAGAGGTTTCGCCACGCACTCCTGCTGCCACCTGTTTCCAAGCAAGGTCGGCGAAAGCCTGGGATACGCCGGCACGTTCGACAACCGCGTGGCCGACATTAATATAGAACTCGAAAGCCACGGAAAACTTGTCGTCCATCAAGCGCGTGGAGATGAAAACGCATTGTGAGTCGCCCAAATCGAAATTGCGGTGACAGACGGCGTTGTCGCTAAGCGCGACATCGTAACGGTCGGCGATCACGGTTTCGTCCCCCTGGTTCACGGTCAGCGGGACAAAGTAGTACGCCTTGCGTTGCAGCGCGGCCGCGGCGGAAGTCGGCACTGCTGCCACCATCCGCTGCAAATCGGTTTCGGTTACCGTCATCTCTCCCGACACGGCATAGCAGATGCCGTTGGGGGCCTGCGAAACAGGCGTCACGCGGACGACCTCCGCCGGCGGACGCGTGATGGCTGGAGCAGCCTGCGACATGGTTTGTATTCTAGCGCACCGTCCCGCTCACCCCTGCCAGGAATCCGCTAATCGTGTAGGTTAGTGGTGTGTTCCCGCCCAAAACGGCTGCTCGTGAGCCTTGCCTGTTTTTGATCCCGATACGTGTTCTTCTGGCTACTGTTCTAATGAGTCTTCTCGCATTTGCTGTGAGCTTGCTGCTGGGGATCCTGGGAATCGTGATTGCTGCGCACGTGCGCGGGGTTCCGGCTGATTTGAGATTGGCCTACCAATACATCGCAGCGCCCATCGCTGCGATCGTCGGCGCCATCGTGATGGTCTTGTCCATTGCGCTCGAAATTCGGCATTATCGCCAGTCGAAGGCGTTAGCCAAGATCGAGCGCATGAGCTGAAAATCGCGCGAGATACAATGGAGTTATGCCACCGCGCATCGCTATACCGGTACCTCATTCGGGTGACCCCGAATATGCCGAGCGATCGTTGCCGCAATATGAGCGCGCAGTCGAGATTGCGAGAGGAACGCCGGTTCGTATTCCGCTCGACCAGTCTCCGGCCGCAGTGATGAACCTGATCGAGCGCTGCGATGCAGTGCTGCTGCCGGGAAGCAAGGCCGATGTGGACCCAGCGAAATACAACGCGCCCCGCAACGAGAAAACCGCCTCCGCCGATGCCCGCCGCGACACCGTGGACGAGTTGCTGCTGCAGGATGCTTACAACATGCGGAAGCCAATCTTGGGGATATGCTACGGGTTGCAGATATTGAATGTGCAGCGTAGCGGAACGCTGATCCAACACATCGAATCTCCCATCAATCACGAAGCCGGACGCAAAGTGCCCGTGGCACACACGGTTGAAGTGGATGCGGGATCAAGGCTGGCTGGGATCGTTAAGGCCACGCCTGCGGGACTCGAGATTCCGGTCAATTCAAGTCATCATCAGGCCGCTGATGTTGTTGGTGATGGCTTACGAGTGGTCGCCCGGTGCCCGCAGGATGGAATCATCGAAGCGCTGGAAGGCACGTCGCCGGATCACTTTGTGCTGGCAGTACAGTGGCATCCGGAGCGGTCCGTGGAAAATGACGAACCTTCACGTGCCATCTTCCAGGCGCTGGTGGATGCGGCGCAAGCCCGCCACGGGAAACTGAAGGGCGAATTCGAGTCAGTGTAGGGGATTGGCGATTGTTGATTTTCGATTGACGATTGAACTTCCAAACCAGATTACTTTTCTTCTTTTTGTGACTTCGACCGTACTGAACTTCTCTTTTCCAACAACACCACTACATGGGCGATTGCTGCATTCTCCGTCCCCATTCCTTCCGGGGTTTTGGCCTTCACTCCGACCGCATCGATTGGAAGGCTGAGCAAGTCTGCTATGTGGGCGCGAATGGCAGCGGCGTGTGGGCCGATTTTTGGCGCGGCAAGGATCAGCGTGGAATCCACGTTGGCTACGATGTAACCCGCGCTGCGTATACGGTCCAGCGCTTCCCTCAGAAAAACTGCCGAGTCCGCTCCCTTCCATTTGGGATTCGAGGGGGAGAAAAGCGATCCTATATCGGGAGCGGCTACGGCTCCCAGGAGCGCGTCGGTCAGAGCATGCAACAACACATCGCCGTCAGAATGACCACCCAAACCCTTCGGGTGCGGCAACGTCACTCCGCCAATTTTGAGTGGAATGCCGCGTTGGAACTCATGCGAGTCCCATCCGTAGCCGATGCGGAATTGCAATTTTGCCGCTTCCGATTTTGGCTTTCGGGCTGAAGTCATCTGCAGCCGTCTGCGGGCTCGGTTTTTAGATAATACTCGGCCAACTCCAGGTCCGCAGGGGTCGTGATCTTGACATTGCGCGGGGAGCCCATTACGACTGCCACCTGGTGTCCCGAACGCTCTACTAATGAAGCTTCATCCGTCCCACTGAAGCCATCGGCAGTGGCTTCGTCGAAGGCTTTCTTCAGCACGCTATAGCGGAAACCTTGCGGCGTCTGTGCCATCACCACGCGTTCCCGGGGCAGCGTCGCGATTATCACCGCACCCTCGGCGGTACGCTCCACCTGCTTGACCGTATCTACGGCCGGAAGTCCGGCGATGGCGGCGCCATATTTCTGTGCGGCCACGATGACGCTATGGATGATTTCCTGAGTTACAAAGGGACGGACGGCATCGTGCACCAAAATGATGTCGTCCGGCGAAGCTGAAACCGCGGCCAATGCGTTGGCGACCGACTGCTGGCGATGTTCGCCGCCCTCCACAAAAGTCACTTCTTTCTGAAGAATGTCCGGAGCTTCCTTTTCCAGCCGTTTGCGAAAACCACCAATCTCGGTTTCCCGGAGCGCAACATAGATCTCAGAAACTTCCTGGCTGGCCGCGAACTTACCCAAAGTATGAATTAGGACAGGCGTTCCACCCAGCTCAGTAAATTGTTTGGAAGGACCCGCCTTCTTCCCTTTTCCGCTGGGTGGAGACGCCATGCGCGTCCCCAGTCCGGCCGCGGGAATAATCACAACCACCTTCATAAGGGGGCGATAAGTATACGGAGGGCGGGAAGCCAGTTCAAATACTCAAAACGAGACGTCGAAGAGGCCTCTTACGTCTTGGGAGCCTCCCACAGCTCAATCCGCCTTCCCTCCGGGTCGGTGATCCAAGCGAAACGACCGTATTCATAGTCTTCGCGATGGGGATCAATCTCCACTCCTTCTTCTTGCAGCATCTTCAATAAGGCGTCCAGGTCATCTACGATGTAATTGATCATGAAAGGAGAGGTGCTGGAACCGAGGTGCTTGGTGTCAGCTGGGAAAATAGACCAGACAGTCATGCCTGTCTTGTCGCTCTGCTGAGCGTCCCGCCACTCAAAAACTGCCCCTGAACCATCGGGGGCACGTGTAATCCCCAAATGCTTTTCGTACCATTGATAGAGCTGATCGGGGCTGTCCGACTTGAAGAAGATGCCGCCTATTCCCGTGACACGTTTCATAGCCCCTCCACCACTTCTAAGGTATTTGCGGTACCGCCATTTTGCTCGCTTCGTGAATTTCTTGACCGTCACCGATCTACTTACAATCCAGTGGCACCGCTCAGTTCACGCAAGTCAGCATGAATCAGGAATTTACGAGCCTTCCCCAGAGACGATCACATTGGCAACTCGTTTGCGAAGACAGTTTACAGACCCATCCACGGTTCTGCGATGACCCTCGTCGCGGAATCCGGTTGGGACAGTGTTGGAGGCTTTGTGCAGCAGAATCGTTCCTGGTTTGCTCTTATAACATTTTGTGCAACTACCGCCCTGGTCGCCGCTCTAGGGCTCGCCCTTCTCTTCGCCAGTGCCACCGTAGCATACGCGGTCGCGCATTCCTTGCAAGCGACTGCCAACCCTCCGGCCGATGCGAATCCACCAGCCCCGGCGACGCAAAAGATTTCCGGCATGATTACGGACTCGAAGTGCGCGGCCAAGCATGCCAAGAGCTCCCGAAAGAGCCCAGCGGAATGCACGAGAGCGTGTGTGCGCGGCGGGGCCAAGTACACGCTAGTGGACGGGGACAAAATTTATACTTTAGAAGGAAAAGAAGACCAACTCGACCGAGTGGCCGGCGAGAGGGCGACGGTGGAAGGAACTCTCGACGGAAGTACCATCAAAGTGGCTTCAGTCTCATCCGGGAACGCCCAGTAAAACAGTGGCTAGTGGTTAGTTGCTAGTCAGAATCACTAACCACTCGTCACTAGCCACTCTTACCGTTCAAATGTCCTCTCACTCCAAGGGGCGCTCAGCCATGACGGGCTGGGTTTTCTTGATCTCAGGAGTTGGCGCTACCCCGACTGAACTAATCGCAGGACGCGAATCATTCCGAGGAATGGCTCGTTCGTCCCACTTGCCGAAAATCATCTTACCCGCAGTGGTTTGAAGCACCGAGGTCACCGAGATATCGACAGTTTTGCCAATCATCTTGCGCGCGTTGTCTACGACTACCATGGTGCCATCGTCGAGATAGGCGACTCCCTGGTTATATTCCTTCCCTTCCTTCAGGATGAAGACTCGCATGGTCTCGCCGGGAAGCACGATCGGCTTCAAGGAATTGGCCAGTTCGTTGATGTTCAAGACTTCGACGCCCTGAAGTTGCGCGACTTTGTTCAAATTGAAGTCATTGGTGATGATCTTGCCTTCATACAGCTTGGCTAACTCAATCAATTTGAGATCCACTTCGCGGACCGCGGGGAAATCGTCTTCTACGATTTGAATCTGCAGGGAAGCTACTTTTTGCAGGCGTTGCAGAATATCGAGGCCGCGACGTCCGCGATTGCGCTTGAGCGAATCAGCGGAATCTGCCACCAGTTGCAATTCGCGAAGGACAAACTGGGGAGTCACAATGGTGCCGTCCAGAAATCCAGTTTCCGCGATATCCGCGATTCGGCCATCGATGATGACGCTGGTATCCAGAATCTTGTAGCTCTTCTTCGACTGCTTCTCTCCCCCGAAGACACCGCCCAACGCGGAAAGGTTCAGCAAATCGCCTTTGTTCGATCCTACGATCAAGCCGACGTAAGCCATCAGCAACATGACGATGAGCTGCAAAAAGCTTTGTGTGTGGCCAGGCGGGAGGCTGTTGCGGATGACCAGGGCAAACAGGTAAGCGCCGAAAATTCCCAGCACGCTGCCAATGGCTGCCCCAATCAGGCGTTTCAGGCTAATGCTGCGCAGCTTCCATTCGAAAAGGACAATGGCCACACCGATGATGGCGCCGACAATACCGGCGTGGAGCTTCGACGGAAGATCGAAGGGTTGAATTAAATAACAAGTGGCAGAAACAATAAGAACAAATAAAAAACGCACTACAAACAAATCCACGGATAAACCTCCTCGGAACTCATTCCCGGCCACAGCCGTTACGATTGAGTTCCGCACTGCCCGACCAGCGTGCCGAAATATCGGCAGGTGATGGTCAACCAGTGAGTTAAACGGAGCGCTATAAATTTGCGATGAAACGGTGCCCCGTGCCCCATCCCAACAGGAGGGGAAAAACCGTACATATATCAGGGGAAGTATATACCTGACGTAAAGTTCAGAGACTTAGCAATGCGGACTCTCCGGCCCTGTCCAATGCCGGGGTTCGTCATGAGGCTGATACACTGCTGCACAGTGAAAGCTATTCTAATCAGCCGGTTGGGCGGCCCAGAGGTACTTCAGGTGGCAGATGTTCCAGAGCCGGTCCCCGCTACAGGACAGGTATTGGTCCGGGTCAAAGCCGGCGGGATCAACTTCGCCGATATCATGACCGCGCAGGGCGGCTATCCCGGAGCGCCGCGTCCTCCGATCGTAGCAGGAAGAGAATTTTCCGGTGTGCGCGAAGACAACGGCCAGCTCGTGATGGGATACGCACAATGGGCGGCCTTCGCCGAACGCATCGCGACTGGGACTAATCTGCTTTGGCCGGTGCCGGAAGGCTGGAAAGCGGAAGAGGGGGCAGCATTTCCGGTGAATTATTTCACTGCTTATCTCGCGTACTGGAAGGCCGGCTTGCTGGAACAATCTCCTTCCGGCGGACCGCACCGCGTACTTATTCATGCTGTAGCCGGCGGAGTTGGGACCGCAGCGGTGCAGATTGGCAAGCTGCTTGGCCTGGAGATGTACGGCACGTCTTCAACGGACGAGAAGCTAGCGCGCGCGACGGAACTAGGTCTGCAGCACGGAATCAATTACAAGCAGCGCGACTATGAACAAACCGTGAAAGACATGACTCGTGGCGAAGGAGTGGACGCGGTGTTCGAAATGCTCGGCGGCGAACACACTGCCAAGAGCATTCGTTGCCTGCGCGATTTTGGACGAGTCATTATTTATGGATCTGCTACCGGCAGAGATGCCCAATTGGATACCCGCGCTCTCTATGCCAAGGGTGGAAGCGTACACGGATTGTGGCTCACCTATTTGTCGGCCAAACGTGACTTGATGGACCACGCATGGAAACAACTTTCCACGTGGACGTCACAGGGTCATTTGCGTCCGGTAATTGGACACGTATTTCCCATGGAACGTGCGGCGGAAGCGTACCGCCTTCTACTGGAGCGCAAAAATTTCGGGAAAGTAGTTTTGCAAATCGCGTGACACCGCCTTCCGGATCGCTTTTCAACCCTCTCGTCGGATTCTTCGATATTTGGCATAACACGATCCCTTCACAGCGCACAGCATCCTGTTCAGGCTGTCTTATGCAACTCTAAGTTCCGTTGGAAAAGCATTTCTTCTGCACACAACAGCGCATCACTGTGGAGTCGCTATTCCATTGCTAACGACCACGCGGGAGCGGCGTCCAACGGTTAATTGCGATTTACTACAGCAGCGGAACTTTCATCCAGAAGAAACGTATCTTGAAGTATTCGAAGATTTACGACTGCGGATGGAATTTTTTTTCGAAAGAGAAGTTTTAGGGGTTAAGGGACTGCTCTCACTTTCGGTTTGGCGGCCCAGGTGAGAACAGTCCCCGGAGCACAGAGAGCGGGTCTTGCGACCCAGCCTTCTTTGCTTAACCCCGCGGCAGCATTGTAGGCCTTCGCCCACGAAACGCAAGTTCTTCCGCGAAGGTAAATCCCAGGCCGCCCCAGAACCGATTCCCGACGGTTTTTCGGGAAAGAACAAGGAGTCGTATGAAGTCGTCACAATTATCCAAGGGCTTGCTGCTGGGACTGGCTTTGCTGCTGGCAACAAGCGCATTCGCAGCCAACAAAGGTTCTCTCCAGGTCAGCGATCCGGTGACGGTAAGCGACAAACAACTGGCACCGGGAGCGTACACCGTCAAATGGGAAGGCAATGGTCCTAACGTCGAGCTAAACATTCTTCAAGGCAAGAAAGTAGTTGCCACCATGCCTGCGCGATTGATTGACCTCAATCGCTCCGCAGACGGCGACTCAGCCGTGGTTAGGAAGAATGATGACGGCAGCCGGACACTGGCCGAAATCCGTTTTGCTGGCAAAAAGTACGCATTGGCCCTGGGCAACGAGTCGGCCAAGGCAGAAGCAGGAGATAGCACTAAGTAGTAGGGTTGGATCTCGCTTCGAGCAATAACAAAGGGGAGCCAATGGCTCCCTTTTTTGATAGTTAGGCTTACGCGCACGGCTGAATGGTCGAGAAGGAAGCAGAGTTCCCTCAGTACTTAGGCATCTTAGGATCGACACGATCCGCCCAAGCCAGAATCCCGCCGGACAAGTTACGCACTTTGCGGAATCCGGCCTGACGCAGAAAGTTGACGGCTTTCGCGCTGCGCGTGCCCGAGCGGCAGTGAGCGACGATCTCTCGGCTGGAGTCAAGTTCGTGAACACGTTTTGGAAGATCACCCAGTGGAATCAGATGTCCGCCAATGTTACAGATCTGATATTCGTGCGGCTCCCGAACGTCCAGGACGAAGACGTCTTCTCCCGCATCCAGCCGCCTCTTTAATTCTTCCACCTGGATTTCTGGGACGCCCGCCTCTACCGGCGCTTCCTCGCCGCGGATTCCACAAAACTCGTTGTAGTCAATCAACTTTGTTATCGTGGGATGGGTGCCGCACACCGGGCAGTCGGGATTCTTGCGTAGCTTGAGTTCGCGGAACTTCATGGCCAGCGCGTCCACCAGGAGCAAGCGCCCAATCAGCGGCTCTCCCTTGCCTAGAACCAGTTTGATCGCTTCCGTGGCCTGAATCACGCCCACCAGTCCCGGCAGGATCCCCAGCACTCCGCCCTCAGCGCAGGAAGGAACCAGCCCCGGAGGGGGTGGCTCGGGATAGAGACAGCGGTAGCACGGTCCTTGTTCAGTTGCGAAAACGCTGGCCTGGCCTTCGAAGCGGAAAATCGATCCGTAAACATTCGGCTTGCCGGTGAGCACACAAGCATCATTCACCAGATAGCGGGTGGGGAAATTGTCAGTGCCGTCAACGATGATGTCGAAGTCGCGAAACAGTTCCAGCGCATTGGCGCTGCTTAGCCTGGTGTCGAAGGGACGCACGTTTATAAGTGGGTTGATAGCTTTGAGCTTGTCTGCCGCGGAGTCAAGTTTTTTGCGTCCCACATCCGCCGTAGTGTGAATGATCTGGCGCTGTAGATTGGTGTAATCCACTACATCGAAATCAACAAGGCCCAGCGTCCCTACGCCAGCCGCGCCCAAATAGAGCGCCAGAGGCGAGCCCAGTCCACCGGCTCCAATGCACAGCACCCGGGCCGCCTTCAGTTTGAGCTGCCCTTCCATGCCGACCTCCGGCATGATGAGGTGGCGCGAGTAGCGCAGGATTTCGTCGTTCGAAAGCGTAGCGGTTTCGGGTTTGACTTCCGTGATGGTGGACATGGGGACCTCAGTTACGACTTACTATTTACGATTGACGAATTAAATCCACTACCGCTGTGCCGAGCCCCCTGCGATTGAGGGAACGATGGAAATGTTGTCAGTCTCTTTTACGGCGGTGGCTTCTTTCTGCAGATATCGGACGTCTTCGTCGTTCAAATAAACGTTCACGAAGGCGCGCAGTTTGCCGTCGTCCGTATAGAGATGCCTGCGCAGTTCGGGGTGCCGCGCCACCAGGCCGTAGAGAGCTTCACCAACCGTCGCGGCCTTTACCTCCACCGCCGGCTCTTTGCCGGCATACTGACGCAAGGGCGTGGGAATTTGGATCTTAGGCATGTGTAGATGATGCCACAAGCAGCCCCCAAGATTCACTCTTGGCCAGTGTGGCAAGCGCGCCCGCGCCACACTGGCTAGGTCACGTCAATCTTCTCGTCTACAAACTTTTTATCGTTTTCGTCTGTCCCCGCGAGCTCAAACGAATTCGTCAACACAGCTTTACCCTTTTCTACGCTGGTGATGACATAGGAGCATCCAATCCAATGCGCTTCGGCGAGATCGGTTTGAGACCAGCGCGCCGGATGATCAGGGTGCGAGTGGTAGAAGCCGACAATGTCCTCTCCTCGCACCCGCCCCTCACGCTGAATGCGAACCAGTTCACGAGGATCGATGTTGTAACGGTTCTGAGGCGAGTCCGAGCGAGTATTTCCGCAGCGCGCAATCGATGTAACCGCGCGCGAATCTCCATCCATCTGGCCGAGCAGCACGCCGCAACACTCGTGAGGATAAGTCTCCTCACCGTGGCGGCGAACTTGCTCGTAAGCTGGCTTGCCAATCTTCAGCATAGGGATTTCCAATTTCCAATTGTTTTACAAATTGGCAATCGGAAATCTCACCCTTCTTCCCAAAACCTCTCGCTTAAATACTTGTCCCCGGAATCGCAAAGGATGGTCACAAATATGCCGGGTTCGCCTTTCTTCAACTTTTGCGCGACTTGCAGACAGCCGACAACCGAGGCGGCTGCGGAAATCCCCACCAGCAATCCTTCTTCTCGGGCCAACCGTTTGGCCATAGCGTACGCATCTTCAGTCGCGATGCCGAGATCCATGTCGGCGAGCGAAGGATCATAAATCCTGGGCACGATGGCGCTGGACATATTTTTGGCGCCTTCAATGCCGTGAAAAGGGGAATCAGGTTGCAGCGAGACGCAGCGAATTTGCGGATTCAATTCCTTCAACCGCCGCGCTGTACCCACAAACGTGCCACTGGTTCCCATCATGGAAACGAAATGGGTGACGCGTCCTTCCGTCTGTTGCCAGATTTCATTGGCGGTGCCGTGATAGTGCGCGCGCCAGTTGGCATCGTTGGAATACTGATCGGCATAGAAATATTTTTCGGGATGTTCCGCTGCAAGTTCGCGCACTTTGCGAATCGCCCCATCCGATCCTTCGCCCGGGTCGGTGTAGATAATGTTCGCGCCATACGCATGCAGGATGCGCTTGCGCTCGACGGAGACGTTTTCCGGCATGCACAGCGTCACTTGGAAACCCTGCGCTGCGCCGATCATGGCATAGGCAATCCCTGTATTTCCGCTGGTGGAATCCAGCAACGCCTTACCCGGCCCAAATTTTCCGCTGCGACGCGCTTCAGCCACGATGTTTGCGGCGGCGCGATCTTTAACCGAGCCGCCGGGATTCATCCACTCGGCTTTCCCCAGGATCTCAACGCCCGGCAACTCACGCGTCAGCCGATCCAAACGTAGAAGCGGAGTGTTGCCGATACGATCCAAACTTCGTTGACCCAGAACAGCGTGGCGTTTCTCTCTTATCTCCGGAGTGAACGTGAGTGTCTCCTCTTGCGCCGCTGATTGAGACGGAAGCTTGTTCGCTGGATTAATTTTCGGAGACACGCGCCGCATAGGTATTGGGTCCAACCGTGACTAACGTAATGAGCGTAAAGGGCGAATTAAGAGTGCAGCAACAGATGTTTAGATTATAAAGGAGGCGGGGTGCAATCACGGTAACGGTGATTTAATGCACCTTTCCCCAGAACCCGCATCTAAACAAGCGAGAAAAAGAAGGGAAGCCGGATGGCAACCAAGGTCGAACAACGAAGTTACGAAGAAGCGTTGAACTGGCTGCGCGACCACGGCTTCGATTTGATCGAAGCTCCCGGCACCCAGGGCCGCGTATTCCTCAAAAAATACTGCTGTTCCGCTGCTATCCAGAAGAATGGCGACGATAACGTAAAGATCTTCGCGTATCCCGGATACCTCATCGGAAGTGAGATTTCGAAACTCATCAATCGCGGATATCAGCAGTTCCTGAAGACGGCCAAAACGGAAGTTCCTGCCACTGCGGATCACTTGAAAGCGCTACAGCAATTCACGGAAGAACTGAAGGAAGGTTTAGGACTGCCGAGCCTCTATAACGAGTCGCTCGGAACAGTGAGCGAATCGTATCAGTACGACCGCATTGAAGATCGCGACAAGCCCAAGGGTGAACGCCGGAAGCGGCCGTGGGAAGTAGCCGGCGTTGTGGCCACTACCGCGGCGACAAAAAAAGGCCGCGCGTAAAAAGCTCTTCACCCCCTTACCGATTCGCAGCATATCCAGTAACAACTGAGCCGACTCCATCACAGTAACTGATTTGTGCGACACTGGTGCGCTCAGAGGAGGGATATGCGCCGCAGTTTTATTGTGTTTAGCTTGATTTTGCTGTGCGCCCTCAGCACACCCGCACAAACTTTCCGGTCAACAACTGAACCGGCAGTCAGACAAGTATTAGAGCGGCAGCAGGAGGCATGGAACCATCACGATCTGGAGAGCTTCATGGCCGGATACTGGAACTCGCCGGAACTGACGTTTTTCTCCGGCGCCAAAATCTATTCTGGATGGCAATCCACCCTCGAGCGTTATCGCAAGACTTACCAGAGCGAAGGCCGCGAGATGGGCAAGCTGGAATTCTCCGATCTGAAGATCGAGACTCTCGCGCCGGATGCGGCATTGGTGCGTGGGGCGTGGCATTTAACCATGTCCGATGGAAAGACGCCGCACGGATGGTTCACTCTGGTGTTCCGGAAATTTCCGGACGGCTGGAAAATCATTCACGATCACACGTCAGCTGCGGAGTGAGCCGCTAGTTTAGGTCACTGCACGTTTCATCCCTTTATCCATCGCCTCATTCGCCAGTCGATCGGCTTCCGAGTTTTTTCCGCGCAACACATGCTCGATAGAAAACCAGTCAAGTTTCGCGATCAATTCCTTGGCGCGGGCGTGGAGCTCTTTCAAAACAGAATTCTTGACCTTATATATGCCCTTGATTTGTAGCACCAGAAGTTCCGAGTCGCTGATGACTTTAAGCGCCTTGTGTCCGTGTTTAATCGCGTATTCCAGGGCGGCAATTAGCCCCTGATATTCGGCTACATTGTTGGTCTGATGGCCGAGATATTGGCTGAGCTCTGCGATTTTCTTTCCGGTTTCATCTTTGATTACCACTCCGTAGCCCGCGGGACCGGGATTGCCCCGCGCGCCGCCATCGCTATAAGCGATCAGGAAATGTTCCGGACTCTTCGGGCGATATGGTTCGAACAGCTCTTTCGTTTCACGTACAGATCGGGAAGATGATGGCATCACGAAAGTTTACACGGAATCAAATCTGGAGCGACGCTGCTGCTATCTACCCGCTGCCAGCCTGGTGGCCAACCGCTGTGGCAGATTTGCCGCTACGATGCGATCTTGAGCGCCTTTCAGGTTGTACGGCGTGCGGCAGAAGGTGACGAGGCGAGCATCGGAATCAAAAAGCGCGAAGGCCGCTCGCCAATCGCCGTCACGCGGTTGTCCTACCGAGCCCGGATTTATGAGGTAGCGCACACCTTCCTTTAATGGAAAGTCGCGGGTTTCGTTCTGTCCCACGGTTTTGTACACGGGGCGATAATCGTCGGTAGAGGAATGATTGGTCGAGAAGCCTCCCTGCAGATGAGTATGCCCAAAAAAGGTGACGGGGACTGTAGACACCAACAGAGGTTCGAGCGCGTCCTGCAAAGTAACCACGTACTCATCCTCATCGACGGGAGAGCCATGCACGAACTGGACGTTCGGCAGATCATCAATCTGCATTGGGCCATGGGGCAGCGCGCGTAACCACTCCAGGTTTTCTGACTTGAGCTTGTCCCGCGTCCACAGTGCAGCCAAGCCCGCGACTGGATTGAAATCACTGATATCCATCAGACCCGTAGCAGCTTTGTCGTGATTGCCCCGAACAAACAATTTTCCCAAGCCGCGTGAACGTTCAGTCACTTCGTTGGGACTGGCGCCATATCCCACGATGTCGCCCAGATTGACCACGACATCATGAGCCGGAGCAGCCGCGAGGCAAGCTTCGAGGGCTTCGAGGTTACTGTGAATGTCGCTTAGTAGAAGAAGACGCACAAGTCACCGGGCAAACTGGGGATTATAGTCCTTGCTGATTAACCACAGGACACCTCGCCCAATGGCCAGGCGCAACTTCGACCACCGGAGGCAGGCTTTGCGCGCATTCGGCGATGCGGAAATCGCAACGCGGCTCAAACGGACACCCCGGAGGAGCAGCGTGCGCGGCAGGCACTGTTCCTTCAATCGTCTCCAGCGGACGCGTGCGATCGCTACGCAACGTAGGCACTGCCTTCAGCAGCCCGCGCGTATATGGATGCGCCGGCGCATGAAAAATATCTCGCTTCGAACCCAGTTCCGCCAGAGCGCCGGCATACATTACGGCCACGCGGTCCGCAACTTGCGAGACGACCGCCAAATCATGCGAGATGAAAAGCATTGCCAAATTAAATCTCGAGCGCAGCCCAGCTAATAGTTCGAGAATTTGCGCCTGGATAGTCACATCGAGCGCGGTAGTTGGCTCGTCGGCAATAAGCAACTGCGGGCGATTGACGATGGCCATCGCAATCATGATTCGTTGACGCATTCCTCCTGAAAGCTGGTGCGGATAATCGCGAGCTCGACGCGCGGGATCAGCGATGGCTACGTCGTTCATCGCGGCAACAGCGCGATCCCAGGCGTCGTTCTTACTTCCACCCCCGTGGGCGACGACCGCTTCGGCGATTTGATCCCCTACGCTCATGACTGGATTCAGAGCTGTCATCGGCTCCTGAAAGATCATGGTGATCGCGGTCCCGCGGAGGCCCCGCATCTCCGCCTCGGCAAGCTGCAGCAGATCGCGGGCTGAACCCGTGCCGTTGCTGAAAAGAATTTCTCCACTCGTCCGCGCTTGGGGCGGGAGAAGACGCATCATGGCAAGCGAGGTTACGGATTTCCCCGACCCGGATTCCCCGACCAGGCCAAGTACTTCCCCGGGAGCGATAACGAAACTTAAATCTCCGACAGCCTTTGTTAGACAACCTTGAGTGGAGAATTGAACTGTCAGATGACGGATGTCGAGTAGGGCTGCCACAGGCTAATGGTAACAGTGGCGAGGCGGCGAGAGTTCCCCAAACCACACGGGCGCTGGCGAGAGTCCGGCGCTCTCCTTTACGGCGCGATGTCCCGCGACGCGTGGTGCTCGCGTGGCGGGTGCTGCTCGCGTGACGTGTCGGGTACCGTGGAAGAGCGGCGCTTTAGCGCCGCGTCAGGCGGCTTTTGGTACGGGCTTTAGCCCCGGTGCAAGACTTCAGGGCGACCACCGGGGCTGAAGCCCATCTTGCTTCATTCGTAACGCGGCCCTAAAGGGCCGCTCTTCCACGGTCGCGCCAACGGTCGGGATGAGCCTCATGTTGCGAACACCGGTCGGGATGGGCCTCATGTTCCGAACACCTGCTTCATTTAGAGTCACATGATTTAATGAAGAGGCCCAGAATGTGCCAGCGCAGATCGAATACCGGTAACGGGACGCGGGCGAGGGCGCCCGCGCCACACTATCCGACATTACTGACCCAGAATCAGCGGTAAGCCGTTCTTGCTGTTCCCGATCACCACAATCTTGGAATTGGCGCTCTTAGCCAGATTCTCGGTAGCCTCAATCCCTTTCCATTCCAGAAGCTGCGGACTGATGCCCTGGGCAACAATCTGCTGAAAGTCGCGGATACCAGCGGCTTCAATACGCTTGCGCTCCGCTTCCTGTTTTTCCTTCTGCAAGCGGAAGTTCATGGCCAGCGCTTCCTGCTCGGCCTGCTGCTTGGTTTCGATTGAAGTCTTGAGGGTTAGCGGCAGCTGGATGTCGCGCAACAAAATGGCTTCCACCAGAATTCCACGCTGTCCGAGCAGCGTCGTGAGCTGGTCGCGAATCTGTTTGGCCACCAACTCGCGCTCTCCGCTGTATAGAGCGTTGGCGGTGTGCGAAGCGGTCGCCTCGCGAATTGCTGCGCGCAGGTTCGGCTCAATGAACACGACCAAGTAGTTTGGCCCAATCTTCTGGTAGACCTCGGCGGCTTTTGCCGGGTCAAGGTGATAAATCAGCGAAGTATCAAGATTCATGACTAGTCCCTCAGCCGACGGCACGCTGGCTGATTCCTTGATTTCTTGCGTGCGGATGGACATTTCCGTGCTCGACTTAAATGGATTGATTAGATGAATGCCCTCGGGCAGAATTTGGCCAGTGACACGCCCGAAAAGCGTGAGCACTCCCACATGGCCCGATGCAACCTTGGTGACGGACGAAAACAGAAGAATGACAATCAGGAATGCCGCAATTGCCAGCCCCAACAGGCGAAATATTGGGTTCGGATTGGCGTCGATAACCCGGCCGCGAGCTTCATTGAATATCGTCATAATCGTTCCTCCCCGGCAAGATTGTAACGATTAGAGGCTGGCGCGCTAAGTGACTAATCGAGGCCTATCTCGGACTTCGCCGTTTCAGGCACGGTTATACTGTCTTAACGTGATGACCGGCTGGCACGCGCTTAGACGACGGATTCCGGATCTGATTGTCCTGTCCACTCTGCTCGCCATTGTGCCGGCATGTGGCTCGGGATCTAAGACGCAAACGCAAACTACGCCCCCACCAGAGATCCCACTCACCCGACTAAGTACCGACACTTTCACCAACAGCAGCAGCCAGCACGCCACCGAAGTGGAGCCCGATACCTTCGCCTTCGGTTCCACCATCGTCAGCGCATTCCAGGTCGGGCGGATCTTCAGTGGCGGAGGAGCTGACATCGGCTTTGCCACCTCGACCAACAGTGGCGCGACCTGGACCAGCGGATTCCTTCCCGGCATTACGACGTTTCAAGGCGGAGGAACCTCCACAGCTGCGAGTGACGCATCCGTGGCTTTCGATGCCGCGCACAACGTCTGGATCATTTCTTCGCTGGCCCTAGGCACGCAGTTCCGTGTGCTGGCGAGCCGCTCCTCAGATGCGCTTTCCTGGCAGAATCCAGTCACCGTAACCGCGGCGGGGAGTCCCGACAAGGACTGGATTGCCTGTGACAATACCGCGGCCAGCCCCTTCTTCGGACACTGCTACGTCGAGTGGGACGATCCCAGTGCCAACGGCTTGGTCTGGATGAGCACTTCCACCGACGGCGGCCTCACCTGGGGACCAGCCTTGAACACAGCCGACTCCGTACAGGGCGTCGGCGGACAACCGGTGGTGCAGCCCAATGGCACAGTCGTGGTCCCGATTGAAGATGTGTTTGGATCGGACATGCTGGCTTTCACGTCCACCGACGGCGGCGCGACTTGGAATTCGCACGTGATCATTTCCAACATCATCGATCATTCCGTGGCTGGCGGGCTTCGCACCTCGGCTCTACCCTCGGCCGAGGTTGACGGAGCCGGGATGGTTTACGTGGTTTGGCAGGACTGCCGTTTTCGCACCGCATGCTCCTCCAACGACCTGGTGATGAGCACTTCCACCGACGGCGTCACCTGGACTGCACCTGCCCGTATTCCGATTGACGCGATCAGCAGCACCGCCGACCACTTCATTCCTGGCCTCGGAGTTGATCCAGCGACCAGCGGCCCCAACGCGCACCTCACCCTCATTTATTATTGGTATTCGCAGGCGAACTGCACGTTCGCCACCTGTGCGCTCAATCTTGGCTTCGTGTCTTCGCAGGATGGCGGCAGCACCTGGAGTGCTGCCAAAATGATCGCAGGCCCCATGTCCCTGGCTTGGTTGCCGGACACTTTCTCCGGCCGGATGGTAGCCGATTACATTTCGACCTCGTACTCCGGCGGCAAGCCTTTCGCTGCATTCGCATTGGCGCGCGCCAACTCCGCGGCGGTGTTCAATGAAGCTATCTACACCACCGCCCAGCCTCTCGCCAGTTCAGTGACCTCGGCGCAATCGCTTCATTTGACTTCCAAGAACGAGAAGCCCGTACCCAACGCCAAGTCGGATCACGGCCAGCGCAAGTTCTACGATGAGGACGGAGAGTACCCCATCCCGCCTCGGCGAAAATATCTAAATCTAAGACGATCAGCCAGAAGATAGGCCGATAGTGGTAAGAACCTCGCTCCTGCTGAATTCCTTCTGCTTTTCCACAAACGCAAATTGATGAGTTTAAAGTTCTTCACGCTCCCAGAAGCGCAGTTACGCCCAGAAATCCGCGCCGGATGCGGGTTGCAGCGATCCTCCGCAGCTGACCTGCACCAAATCCGGTGATAGGCCTGTGGAGCAGCTGCACTCGATTGCATTCACAGCAGATACAGGTTCGCGTTTTTCATTGACTATAAAAACAGGGATGTTAAAACCATAATCGTTCTTTGACACGTTCTAAAGTTTACCCGGTTGGTGCAGCGTCCGGGACTCAAGCGAAGTCACTCTTCGCACCGCAAGGTGAAGAAGAGAGGGTAAGCAAGGGTCTACAGCAAAGCGCTGGTCGAGGCGAACGAGAACCCATGTCAAAGGCAGGATAGAGTCCCGAGGCGTTGAACAGGTTTATCCGGTTGGCGGTAAGCCCGGAGCCCAAGCAAGGATCGCTCACGATCTCCCGCAAGGGAACGTAGTGAGGTCAGGTCAGCAAGGGTCTAACGCGAGCTACTGGCCGAGACGAATGCGTTCAACACCACCTCGGGACTCTTAGTTTTTGCTGGCGATGTCCAATCCCAGAGTTTAGATGTGAATTCTCTTTTCTCAGACCTGCGCAACGCCTCTGGCGTGGGATTCTCTTTTCACCGGAAGCCCGATTGAACGGCAGCAGAAGCATCAATCAAGATGCTAGAATGATGCTATAATAACACCATGATTGATGTGACGCAGGACATTCATTCGCTGACTACATTTAAGCGCAACTCTTCGGGCCTGATGAAGCGCATGAAGAAAACGGGGCGTCCGCTGGTGCTTACCGTGAATGGCAAAGCCGAGGCCGTGCTCCTCGACGCCAGCACATATCAGGAAGTCGCGGGACACCTCGACGCCCTGGCGAGCATTCGCCGAGGTCTCGCCCAAGCCAGCAAAGGCTCGGGCCGGCTAGCGGACGAAGTGTTTGACGAACTGGAACAGGAAGATTCCATCGGGTAGATGACTTATCGCGTCATCTTCACTGCCGAGGCCGAGACCGATCTCAGGACAGCTTACCGATATATCCGCAGCCAAGCGCCCGGCGCGGCTCTCGACTGGACACGGCGCGCGCGCAAGAGTGCGAACAGTCTTGCCCGCCGCCCCGAGCGTTGTCCTCTGGCTCCTGAGAGCGCTTCCTTTGACGAACCCATCCGCGAACTGTTTTTCGGCGCGGGCAATCGGGGCACTTATCGCTTCCTCTTCGTTGTGCTCGAGCGCTCAGTTTACATATTGCACGTTCGGCATGGATCCATGCTCCCGCTATCACCGTCGGACGACGAAGACTGAAGCCTTTTCCACAGGCGTTCGCGGGCGAGGGCGCCCGAGCCACAAGACCATCACAGCGGTATATTCCCATGCTTCTTCGCCGGATTCTTATCTCTCTTGGTTTCCAGCATCTCTAAAGCCTGTATCAATTTCTTGCGCGTTTCTCTCGGCTGAATCACCGCGTCCACGAATCCGCGCTCGGCCGCGATATAAGGATTGGCAAAGCGATCGCGGAATTCTTCGATCTTGCTTTGCCGGACCTGTTCGCGGTCGGACGCGCCTTCCAGTTCGCGCTTATAAACGATGTCCACCGCGCCCTCCGGTCCCATGACGGCGATTTCTGCCGTAGGCCATGCGTAGTTCACGTCGGTGCGAATGTGTTTGGACGCCATCACGCAATAAGCTCCGCCGTATGCTTTCCGAGTAATCACGGTCACCTTGGGCACGGTGGCTTCGGCAAAGGCGTAAAGCAATTTGGCGCCGTGCTTGATGATTCCGCCGTACTCCTGATTGGCACCCGGCAGAAATCCCGGCACATCTTCAAAAGTCACTAGCGGAATATTGAAGCAATCGCAGAAGCGCACGAAGCGCGCGCCTTTGAGGGACGCATTGATATCGAGTGTGCCGGCAAGAAAAGCCGGCTGGTTGGCGACCATGCCCACCGGACGCCCGTTCAGCCGCGCGAATCCCACGACAATGTTTTTTGCGTAGTGCTCCTGCACTTCGAAGAAGTAGCCGTCGTCCACTACCGCGTGAATGACGTCTTTCATCTCATAGGGAAGGTTCGACTGCTCGGGGACAATTTTGTCCAGCGCGGCGTCAGCTCGATCAATGGGATCGGTGCAAGCCTTGCGTGGCGGATCGTCGAGATTATTGGACGGAACAAAGCTCAGCAGCTCGCGCACCATGGACAAACATTCGGCGTCATCGTGCGCCATGAAGTGGGCCACGCCCGAAGTTTCGTTGTGGGTCATAGCGCCGCCCAGCTGGTCTTTCGTGACTTCCTCATGAGTGACGGTCTTGATCACATCTGGCCCAGTGATGAACATGTACGAAGTCTTGTCCACCATCACGATGAAATCAGTAATCGCGGGCGAGTAAACTGCTCCGCCCGCGCACGGCCCCATGATGGCAGAAATCTGGGGAATGACTCCGCTGTACAAAGTGTTGCGCAGGAAAATGTCGGCATATCCCGCCAGTGACATGACGCCTTCCTGAATGCGCGCGCCTCCAGAGTCGTTGAGTCCGATCAGCGGCGCGCCCATCTTCGCGGCCAGATCCATGATCTTCACGATTTTGCCCGCGTTAGCTTCTGAGAGCGATCCGCCGAACACGGTGAAATCTTGGGCGAAGACAAAGACAAGCCGACCATCGATGCGTCCGTACCCGGTGATAAAGCCATCACCGTAATATTTCTGCTCGGCCATGCCGAAATCGTGGCAGCGATGTGTGACCAGCTTGTCCGTCTCCTCGAACGTGCCCTCATCGAGTAGGAACTCGATGCGCTCGCGGGCCGACATCTTGCCTTCTTTGTGCTGCCGTTCGCGGCGCTGCGCTCCTCCACCTTCGTGGGCAAGATGGTCGCGCTTCTTGAGCTCTTGCAGCTTTCGTTCGAGGTTCATAGGTGGAAGATTATAGGCGAGACGGGATGGACAAGGCCCGGACTGGGACTCAGCTCACGAGGTAAGCAGCGAGTGACTTAGGAAGCGACGATTTTTTCGAATTAATGTGCCCCGCTTCTTTTGACGTCCCGCTGTAAGCGGGGGCGCGCCGGTCGTTACCCAAACCTCTTTCGTAGTCGGTATATACACAATCGCATCAGGTGCGGTTGCCAGGCCACAACGACGCCTATCATTTAGCCGAACTCTTACCAAGCCTGTAATGGCTAAATGACAAGTGCTAAATGCCAAGTGGCTTTTGCTACCATCCTTTCAGATGCTGGATCTGGCCACCCCCGTTCAATACGTAAAAGGTATCGGCCCTCGGCTGGCCGAAATGCTGGCGGCCAAGGACATCCACACCGTGGACGAGCTACTTCATTACCTACCTTTCCGCTACGAGGACCGGCTGAATCCCAAGGGAATCTCCGAATTAAAGCCAGGCGAAATGGCCGGCGTGATTGCCGAGGTGCGAACATCAGGCCTGTTCCGCACCCGTCGAATGCCCATTTTTCAGATGACGGCCGGCCAGGGCAGAGCGCGGCTCAAGTGCATCTGGTTCAACGCGACTTATTTGCGCGACAAATTCAAGCCGGGCCAAATGGTCGCCCTCTACGGCAAAGTGGAAGAAGACTCCCACAGCGATGCATTGCAGCTTATCCAGCCTCAATTTGAAATTCTAGGAGACGCTGCTGACGACGGCTCCACGGATGCGGCTGAACAAAAGGCTGCCGACTCACTCGAAATCGGCCGCATCGTTCCGATTTACGAATCTGCCGGGCAAGGACGGCTTACCTCGCGCTGGTTCCGCCGCATTATCCGCACCGCGCTCGACAACCTGACGCCGGACATTCCTGATCTGATTCCTCAAGCCGTGCGCCTCCGCCTCTCGCTGGTTTCCCCTCGCGAAGCATTAGGGCAGGTTCACTGGCCTGAAGCCGGTGAAAGCTTTGACGACTTGCAGTCTTCCCGCACCCCCGCCCACGTCCGCTTGATTTTCGAGGAATTGTTTTTCCTTGAGCTCGGGCTCGAATTAAAGCGCCGCCAGCAGAAGACCAAGACAGGTATTGCCTTCTCTCTCGAAGGACGCGTGCGCGAAGCTATCAAGAAAATTCTGCCCTTCCATCCCACCGAAGCGCAAAAGCGTGTACTGAAAGAAATTGCCTCGGACATGGAAAAACCGTCCCCCATGCGCCGCCTCCTTCAAGGTGACGTGGGCTCGGGCAAGACGATTGTGGCCTTCGAAGCTGCCATCATTGCGATGGAAAACGGCTATCAAGTCGCGCTCATGGCGCCGACTGAGATTCTCGCCCAGCAGCATTACTTTTCGGCTCGCCGCATTCTCGAAGATGCTGGCTACCGGGTGGTCCTGCTCACAGGCTCCCTTGAGGACGATCGCAAGCGCGAGATTCGCCGCCATATTGTCCGAGGCAACGCCCAACTGGTCATCGGAACTCACTCCCTGATTGAGCAAAAGGTCGAGTTCGCGAAACTTGGCCTGGTGATTGTGGACGAACAGCACCGCTTCGGTGTCTTGCAGCGTTTCAAATTGATGAAGAAGAGCTCCGACGGCGAAGACCGGAAATCGGTTCTTAAATCCGGCGAGACTGAGGGAAGCTCCGCGGAGAATGCCGAGCCGGACGTGCTGGTGATGACTGCGACTCCGATCCCACGCACACTTGCGCTGACAGTCTACGGTGATCTCGATGTGAGCGTCCTCGACCAGATGCCGCCCGGACGCAGCCCCATTGTCACTCGCCGGGTATCGGATGAACGCTCAGCAGAAGTTTGGGACTTCGTTCGCAAGCAGATCGCGGTCGGCCATCAGGCCTACGTTGTCTATCCCGTCATCGAGGAAAAAGAAGAGTCCGAGCTCAAAGCTGCCATGAAAATGTATAAGGAGTTGAGCAAACGGATTTTTCCCGACTTGCGCGTTGCTGCCTTGCATGGCCGCATGGAGCCCGAGCTGAAAGACCAGGTCATGCGCCTGTTCCAAAAAGGTGAGATCGATCTTCTGGTCGCTACCACTGTGATCGAGGTGGGAGTGGACGTGGCTAATGCCACAATCATGGTAGTCGAACATGCGGAACGCTTCGGCCTCGCCCAACTCCACCAGCTTCGCGGACGCATTGGACGCGGGGCGGCCAAGTCCTACTGCATTCTCATGACCGGTGGCAAAGTTTCTGAGGAAGGCGAACGCCGCCTCGACGCCATGGTTCGTACCACCGACGGCTTCAAGATCGCGGAACTCGATCTCGAACTTCGCGGTCCAGGAGAATTTTTTGGAACTCGTCAAGCCGGCCTCCCCAGTTTTCAGGTAGCAAATCTCATCCGCGATCGGCAACTGCTGGAGGTTGCCAAGCGTGAGGCCGCCGCCGTCCTTGCCGGACCGAACCCCGACATTACTCAGGCGGAAATTGATAAAGCCGTGCGCCACATGCGAACACGTTGGCAGCGCACCTACGGCTTGGTCGAAGTGGGATGATGGTGGGACGCCAACTGCCGGCAGTGCGGTTTTCAATCGTCAATCGAAAATCGTAATTCTTCTTACATGGGATGATCATTTCCGCCAGCCGCGAAGCGGCGTAAGAATGCAGCCCACGGCGCCAGCCGTGGGTAGTGTTGTAGACGAGGGATAAGCCCCCAAAGGGGCGGCAGAAACCATTCCCACAGGTATTTCTCCTCGTACGCGATGTTGTTCTTTTTGAGGAACACCAAGACCTCTTCCTGACGCGAATGCTTTTTTGTTATTTTCTTGCGTAAGATAATCACTTGATGAAAGCCGCCTCCAAAGCTGATCTGTACCGCAAGCTCCCCTCGGTGGATGAGCTTGTCCACAACACGGAATTGGCCTCCCTTGTTTCGCGAGAAGGACAAGCGGCCGCCACTGACTCCGCCCGCGCGGTTCTAGCCCGTCTGCGCGACGAGATAACTAGCGGAAGACTGGATGCCGGCGGAATTGAGATCGCCCTCTCCGGAATCGCATCGGCCGTCGAACGCGAGCTCCGGCAATCGCTTAGCTATTCGCTACGCACTGTCATCAATGCCACGGGTGTCATTCTTCACACCAACCTTGGGCGTGCCCCGCTGACAGCCTCCGTGGTCCAACACATTCATGAAGTGGCCGGCAATTACTCGAATCTGGAATTCGAAATCGATAAAGGTGTTCGCGGCCGGCGGGACATCCACGTTGATCGTCTATTCCGCAAATTGTTGAGCGAAGAACTTGCGGGAGCGGGAGCTGGCACACACGATGTTTCCACCATCGTGGTAAACAATAACGCGGCTGCTGTGCTGCTCGCGCTCAACACTCTGGCGGAGGGCGGCGAGGTCATCGTCTCGCGTGGCGAGCTGGTCGAAATTGGCGGTTCATTCCGCATCCCTGAGGTGATGACAAAGTCCAGCGCGATTCTGCGGGAAGTTGGCACCACCAATCGCACCCGCCTAACCGACTACGAAAGCGCGATCACTGACAAGACCCGCTTGCTGCTGCGTGTACACCGCTCCAATTTTCAGATCACTGGATTCACCGAACAGCCTCGAATCGAAGAATTAGTGTCATTAGCGCGCAAGCGCAATATCCCTCTCTTGGAAGATCTCGGCAGTGGAGCGTTTATCGATCTGCGTTCGGTTGGCGTGAACGACGAGCCCGGCGTCCTGGAAAGTCTGCGCTCTGGCGTGGAGGTCGTGACCTACAGCGGAGACAAACTCCTCGGAGGGCCACAAGCCGGCATTCTCAGCGGCCGTAGCAATCTCATTGCCCGCATGCGCGCCAACTCACTCTTTCGCGCCCTCCGTGTGGACAAGTTGACCTACGCCGCCCTGGAGGCCACATTACTCGCGTACGTGAAACACGATCACGACGCGATTCCGGTTCTGCGCATGATGCGTTTATCAAAAGACGAGATTGGTAAACGAGCGAAAGCTATCGCAGAGAAAATTCGGCGGCCGGGATTATCTGTGAGCGTAATGGCTGGCGAATCTGTCATCGGCGGCGGCGCTGCGCCCTCTGCTGTGCTGCCCACAACGCTGCTAGCTATCACAAGTAAGACTCGGAGTGCCGACGAACTGGCAGCCCGCCTACGCGCATCTGCTCCCCCGATCATTGCCCGAGTCGAAGATGCTCAGGTTCTCCTCGACCTGCGCACCGTCTTTCCCGAGCAGGATGAGACGGTGGCGGTGGCGTTACAAGAAATCTGAAATCAACAATCAACAATCCGCCCTGTGTCGACTCTCTACACCATCGGCCATTCCACCCGCACCCTCGATGAACTGCTCGAAGTTCTTCGTGCCCATTCGATACGAACATTGGTCGACATCCGCTCGCTTCCCATGTCGCGCCGTTTGCCGCATTTCAATCGTGAATCGCTGGAGAAGACCTTGCCCGAAGCCGGAATCCGATACGTGTGGATGAAAGAACTCGGTGGACGTCGCAAGAAAATCCGCGACGACTCGCCGCACCTCGCCCTGCGCAGCCCCAGTTTCCGCAACTACGCGGATTACATGCTGACCGAAGAATTTCGGGACGCCGTCGCCGCCCTGATCAAGCTGGGTGATCAGTCGCCAACCGCCTACATGTGCGCGGAACGAGTTTATTTTCGTTGTCATCGGATGATGGTTTCGGACTGGCTGGTGGGCCACAGTCACCAAGTCCTGCACATCGATGGCACCGGTCCGGCCAAACCGCATAGCCTTATGGCTGAAGCGCGCCTTGTCGATGACCAGATCATCTATCGCGGAGATCGGCTGCTTTAATCGGTCGCACTCTCCTGTGCTAACTTAATTCCGCATGATTGTCGGTACCGGAATCGATATCGCGGAAGTGCACCGTATCGGGGAAGCCATGGAGCGTTTCGGCGCACGCTTCCTGCACCGAGTCTTCACCGAAGGAGAAAGACGCTACTGTGATTCCAAAGCCAATCGCGTGGAACGCTATGCGGCGCGATTCGCCGCGAAGGAAGCGGCCATGAAAGCCTTGGGAACCGGATGGAGCCGTGGCGTTCGCTGGCGTGATATTGAGGTTTGCCGCCAGCCCGGAGGCCGTCCCACGATTTCTTTTCACGGCACGGCTGCGGAGGTTGCTTCGAAACTCGGTGCCGTTCACGTCGCGCTGTCGCTCTCGCACACCGCCGAGCAAGCCATCGCCCAAGTCATTCTTGAAAACTGACGTTGCTCGGTCTGTTAGACTGTCGCCCGATCACCCGCAATGAGCCAGACTCCACTCGTGCTTCCAGCCTCCGCCGCTAGGAAAACCGGGAATCGTGCGCTGCTGGCCGGCATTGGGTTGAGCAGCTTCGCCGCATTGCTTCTCGAATTAGCGCTCACCCGCCTGTTTTCCGTTGTCCTGTTTTATCATTTCGCTTTCCTCGCCATTTCAATTGCATTGCTCGGGCTGGGCGCAGGCGGCGTCTTCGCTTACCTCAAAAAAACTTGGCTGACGCGCTTTGAGACGCGCAACCTGGCAGCATGGCTATCCGTCGCCAACGCGCTGCTCATACCATTCGTGCTGGACGTTGTATTGCGTACTCCGGTCTCGCTCGAGCTGTCTCAGTCAAATTTTCTCCGCCTGACTGTCATTTACATCGCTTCCGCCATTCCTTTTTTCCTCACCGGCCTGCAGTTCTCCATCATCTTTGCGCGCGAGTCCGGACACATTCCCCGCTTGTATGGTGCGGATCTCTGCGGTGGCGCGCTGGCCTGTCTGGGAATTGTTCCGCTGTTGAATTTTCTCGGCGGACCTAACACGATTCTATTTGCCGCGTTGATTGCGGCAGTCGCCGGAAGCGTGTGGGCGACGACTGCTGATGTCCGCCGCGTCACTCTTACTCTTGCCTCCGTCTTGCTGGGGCTGATTGCAGCCAATCATTCGGGAAGGTTGTTGGATGTGGTCTATGCCAAGGGCGCGTTCCGCGATCCCACGATGGTGGAGTTCTCCCGCTGGAACGCAATTTCGCGGGTAGAAGTGGATCGTCAGGACAATGCCAAAGTAATCGTGATCGATGCCGACGCCAATACCTTCATCATGAATTCAGACCCCAAAAATTGGCAAAACACATCCTGGCAGAGGAACCTGATGTCCGCCCCGCCGGCCCTGGTCAACGTTCTGCGGCCACATGGTGAATACGCGATCATCGGTCCGGGCGGAGGTGTGGATGTGCTGCGGGCGGTGGCGAATGGCAGTCCCGATGTGACCGGCATCGAAATCAATCCCATCATTGCCAACAGCATCATGCGCGACCGGTACGCCGATTATTCGTATCACCTTTACCAGCGTCCTGAGGTTCACGTCCACGTCACCGATGGGCGTTCGTTCGTCCGCAATGCAAAACAGAGCTTCGACGTGGTCCAGATGACGTTGGTGGACACGTGGGCGTCCACCGCTGCCGGCGCCTTCGCCTTGAGCGAGAACAGCCTTTACACGGTGGAAGCCTTCCAGGAATATTTCGCGCATCTAAAACCTGACGGAATGATCGCCATCACCCGATGGGAGTTCCAACAGCCGCGCGAAGCTTTACGTGTGGTCTCAGTCGCGATGGAAGCTCTGCACCGCTTGGGCGTGGAAAATCCGGCGAAGAACTTCATCGTCGTCTCGGAAGGGGATTTGGACGAAGATGGCCTTCCCGTAGTCGTGCTGGCCAAAAAAAGCGCTTTCAGCCAGCAAGAAGAAAATGCAATTGAGCAGCATCTGAACCGCTATCCGAACCTGGTAGCGCTTTACCGGCCCTCTGATGCCGGCGATAATCCATTTTCCAGCCTGATCGCGAGCAATAATCCTTCTGCATTCGCCCGCCAATATGCCTACAACGTCGCCCCCGTGAATGATAACGCTCCATTCTTTTTCTTCACCTTGAAGCTGGGCCAGATACTGCGGCCACAATCCTTGCAACAGGGCATCGATTGGAAAGTAAACCTCGGCGTGGCTGTGCTGGGAATGGTTCTAATCATTTCAGTCATCGCTGTGGTCGCATTTCTCGTGATTCCCTTGGCGGCGCGGCAACGACGTCGAGAACGCTGGGTGCGACTTCTGTACTTTGTGGCTGTGGGTCTGGGTTACATTATGGTGGAGATCGCCTTCATTCAGCGCTTCGTTCTATTCCTCGGACATCCCACCTACGCCCTGACAGTCGTTGTTTTCCTACTCCTGCTTTCAAGTGGCGCCGGCAGCCTCGCCTCCCGCCGATGGCTAGGCCAAGCCAGTAGCGCATGGTTGCCATTAACAATAATCGTTGCCGCCTTAGTGCTCTACGTATTCATCCTGACGGGACTGCTAAATGCCCTCGTTGGCCTGGCTTTCATAGCGAAACTGCTGGTCAGCGCTGCGCTTCTGGTCCCACTGGGATTTGCCATGGGAATGCCGTTTCCTACCGGCTTGCGTGCCCTCAGCTTAGTTTCGATAGATATTCCCGAGTCGCGGTCCAATCATGCCGGAGAAAACGCCGTTGAATGGGCATGGGCGATGAATGCGGCTTCCAGCGTCCTGGGTTCGGTTTTAGCCATGGTGATTGCAATTCAATTCGGTCTGAACATTACGCTGGCTTGCGGCGCTAGCGCGTATTTGGCTGCCTTAATGTTGACCAGGACGCCACAGTTACAGCGAGCTTAAAACGTGAAGCTCACGCAGCGGTCTGCTATGATTCATGACTAAATCTAGCTGTATCTACGCAGCACCGGGTATTCCGTCGCGATGACCTTGCTTGGGAGAACGCGTGCCTAGCAATAAGCAGTTGAAGTGGTCCGAACTAAAAGTCGGGATCACGGTGCTATTTGCCAGCATCACGCTGGCGGTGCTGATTTTTCTCATGAGTGGCACGGCGGGACTCTTCACCAAGAAAATCTATCTCAAGGCCTATTTCGACAACGCCAGCGGATTGCGCGAAGGAGCCCCTGTGCGCTTGAACGGCGTGGATATCGGCAACGTGGTCGAGATCCGCATTGTTCGCGACAAAGACAAACAACTTACCCCGGTTCAAGTCACCATGAAGGTGAGCTCAAAGTACCGCTTCAACTTGCGCAAGGATTCGCAGGCTTCGCTTTCCACTGCCGGTGTGCTGGGCGAGACTTACATCGATATTGATAGCTCGCAAGCCAAGGGCCCAGAGGTTGAGAACGGCGATTCCTTGCCCATCAGAGAACGGCCCGATTTTCAGGACATGGTCCGCTCCGGCCAGAGCACTCTACAGAACATGGATGCACTGCTGAAGCGAGCCGATCGCATCATTGCTTTTGTCGAGAGCGGCCAGGGTTCTATCGGAAAGCTGATCTACGATCCCAAACTTTATAACCAGTTGAACGCCACGGTGGCGGAATTCCAAGGATTGGTTAACAAGGTCGCTCAAGGCGAAGGTACCCTGGGCAAACTGTTCAATGACGATGAGCTTTACCGCAAAGCCAACGCCACTATCGACAAGCTGAATGTAGTGGTCGACGACCTGAATGCTGGGAAGGGAAGCGCCGGCAAGTTCCTCAAGGACCCAACCCTCTACAACAACGCCAACGAGACCATCGCCAACGTGAAGAAACTTACCGATGACGTGAATGCTGGCAAAGGGCCGCTCGGCGTATTGGCCAAAGACGAAGAGTTTGCCAGAAAGTTGCAGAACACCATGAACAAGATCTCGGTTCTTACCGATCGTCTGGAGGCCGGGGAAGGTACAGCCGGGAAGTTGCTCCGGGATCCGTCATTGTTCAACAATGCAGATCAGATGCTGGTGGAAACCCGCCACCTGGTCAAGTCGATTCGCGAAAATCCGAAAAAGTATCTGACTATCCATTTCAGAATCTTTTGAGGAACCAGTGAGCTAATAGCTCCGTATATCTGGGTGACGTTTCCCTGTGCGGATCGTCTAAATACCTTGGGGCGCTCTCGATTTTGCCTGGCCGTATCGTGCCGCGCCGCTTTAATCTGCGGGCTTTTCTGCGCACACAAAATCTTGTTATGCGAGGAACAACCATGCGCTTTTTGAAAATTACTTCACTTGTACTTGCCTTGCTCTTGCTTGCCTTCCTGAGTTTGTCCCTGGCTCAATCTGGCGCGCCCGCCGCCCGGCCGCAGACCGGGCATGTCAGCTTCACCGCGGACATGCTCGACAAAAATATCGATCCTTGCACGGATTTTTACGGCTACGCTTGCAGCAAATGGCAAGCCCAGAACCCGATCCCAGGCGATCATTCCAGCTGGGGACGTTTCAACGAATTGGAGGAACGCGGCGAACAAACTGTTCGCGGAATCCTGGAGAATTACTCTACGAACGATTCCAAACGCAACCCCGTAGAACAAAAAATCGGCGACTATTATCAATCCTGCATGGACGAAGCCGCAATCGAAGCAGCCGGCATGCGGCCCCTGGCCGACGAATTCCAGGCCATCGAGGACCTCAATTCTAAAGCCGACCTGGCGAAGGAGCTGGTTCGGCTACACCGCCAAGCCGTCGGTGCCGTGTTCACCTTTACCTCCGATCAGGATTTCAAGGACGCGACCCAGACCATCGCAGAAGCCGATCAGGGAGGAATGGCACTTCCCGATCGCGATTACTACGTCAAAGATGATGCCAAGTCCGTGGAATTGCGCAAGCAATACGTAGACCATGTCCAGAAAATGTTTGAATTACTCGGCGACGCTCCCGCCAAAGCAACGGCAGAAGCTAAATCGGTAATGGATATCGAAACCGGACTCGCCAAAGGCGCCCTGGATCGGGTCAGCCGTCGCGACCCCAACAAGGTCTATCACAAACTCGAAGCCAAAGACCTCGCAGCCCTGAGTCCCGACTTTAATTGGAACGTTTACCTGACAGGAATTGGTGCGCCTGCCACGCAAGTGGTGAATGTAACCGAACCCGAATTTTTCAAACAGATGGACTCGGTCGTAAAAACTGCTTCTCTGGATGACTGGAAGACCTATTTGCGCTGGCACGTGGTGCATGGCAATGCCGCCCTGCTTCCTACAAAGTTCGTGAATGAAAACTTCAATTTCTTTTCCAAGACCTTGGTCGGAACGAAAGAGCTAAGCCCACGCTGGAAGCGCTGCGTACGCTATACCAATGGCGATTTAGGAGAAGCGGTCGGACAGAAATACGTCGAACTGACCTTCGGCGCTGAAGGCAAAGACCGCACTCTAAAAATGGTGCAGGCGCTCGAAAAAGCCCTGGGAGAGGACATTCAGAGCCTCTCCTGGATGAGTCCAGAAACCAAGAAACAAGCCGTGGTTAAGCTGCAGGCTATTAGTAATCGTATCGGATATCCCGACAAGTGGCGCGATTACAGCAGCCTCAAGATTGCGCGTGGCGATGCGTTGGGCAATTCATTACGAGCGAATGAGTTCGAGTTCCAGCGCCAGCTAAATAAAATTGGCAAACCCGTGGACAAGAATGACTGGCCGTATCCACCCAGCACCGTCAATGCCAGTTACAATCCGCAACTGAATAACATCACCTTCCCGGCGGGAATTTTGCAGCCTCCGTTTTACGACAACCAGGCAGACGATGCCATGAACTTTGGCGGCATCGGCGCTGTCATCGGCCACGAACTTACTCACGGCTTCGACGACGAAGGTAGCCAATTCGACGCTCAAGGCAATCTGCGCAACTGGTGGACGGAGCAAGACAAGAAGGAATTCGATCAGCGGACCAAGTGCGTTTCAGATGAGTACTCCAACTTTACCGCCATCGATGACTTGAAAGTAAACGGTCCTTTGACCTTGGGAGAAAACGTGGCCGACAACGGAGGGATGCGCATCGCTTACATGGCGCTTCTGAGCACGCTGGGGGGCAAGCAACCCGCCGCAATCGATGGCCTCACCCCGCAGCAGCGATTCTTTCTGGGATGGGCCAACGGTTGGTGCCAGAACCGCACTGAAGCTTTATCGCGCATGCTGGTCACAGTAGACCCGCACTCCCCAGGAAGATGGCGCGTCAATGGCGTCGTCTCCAACATGCCCGAGTTCCGGGAGGCATACCACTGCAAGCCGAATGCAGCCATGGTTCGGCAGAATGCCTGCCGTGTTTGGTAGCGGGGTTTGAACCTGGCTAGATAATCGTCGAAGTGGCTTCGGCCTGCTCGTGCGCATGATAACTGGAGCGCACCAGCGGGCCGGTTTCGACATGACGGAAGCCGAAGCGCAGCGCTTCGCTTTTCAGATATTGAAATTCATCAGGCGTATAGAATCGCGCGATCGGAAGATGGTCGCGTGACGGGCGCAGGTATTGGCCAACCGTCAGGATGTCCACCCCACGCTGGCCAAGATCACTAAATACTTCCACTAATTCCGTAATAGTCTCTCCCAGCCCGACCATCACCCCTGACTTGGTGACCATCCCAGGAGAAATTTTCTTCGCGTTCTCCAATAGCCTGAGCGTGCGTTCATAGCGCGCCCCAGAGCGTACAACACGATACAGCCGCGGAACCGTCTCGGTGTTATGGTTCAGAACGTCGGGGCGTGCATCGAGCACAATCTTCAGCGCCTCATCCAGACCCTGAAAATCAGGAATCAGGACTTCGATACGACACTCAGGCGAAAGCTCACGAACCTGACGAATGGTCCCGGCAAAAATCCGCGCGCCGCCCACATTATCGTCATCGCGATTCACGCTGGTCACAACCGCATGCTTCAATCCCAACTTCGCAACCGCTTCCGCGACACGCCGTGGTTCGTCCAGATCAATTGGCCCAGGTCTGCCTTTGGGCACAGCACAGAATCCGCAGCGCCGGGTGCAGATATCCCCGAGCAGCATAAAAGTTGCCGTGCGGTGGTTCCAGCACTCACCAATATTCGGACATTGCGCCGACTCGCAAACTGTATGCAATCCCAAGCCGCGCGCCAGCTTCTTCAAATTGTGAAAGTTATCGCCAACCGGAGCCTTGGCTTTCAGCCATGCTGGTTTTGCCTGCCGCGGCACAGGGTAAGCTTCAATCTGAATCAGTTGGGAAACGCCGGCCATTGCTGGATTTGATTCTACATGCGCCGCGCGGATTCATGAAGGGACACAAACATCCAAAAAAAAGGGAGCCGCGCCGGCGACTCCTTTGTGGGGATTTATTGACTAGCTGGCCTTACGTTGCCGCTCAGCCTCCGCTTCCCGCATTTCAGCGTCTCGATTCACTCGATTCCACTCATCCACTTGCTTTTGCGCTTCGTCTTTCGCGATCCCATATCGTTCTTGGACTTTGCCGACCAATTGATCTTTCTGTCCTTCAATGACGTCGAGATCGTCGTCGGTCAGCTTGCCCCAGCGAGACTTCAGCGCGCCCTTCATCTGTTTCCATTTGCCTTGCACTCGATCCTCATTCATGAGTGATGTCTCCTTTATCAGAGATAAGTCTTCATTCAGGACTCCGCTCTCGCCATCGGCAGACAAAACCGGAGTCCTATTGCAGGGTAGACTGTGCTTGAAGGCGGAAACAATACAGTGATGACCTGATTTATCCATTAACAGTTATGAGAATTTTTGTATCGCGCGAAGTGGAAATATGAGGCTTACCGGAGATGAACGTTTTAATCTGCCAGATAACCTTCGACCCACTCTTTGATCCGCAGACGTCGCTCATCCTGGAGATCGAAGCGAATTCCGAAATTCTTACTGGAAGGTTTGGCCCAACACACGGTACCACGCACCCATATGCGGGGCAGCGTGAGAAGCGCAAATGAAATCTCCAAAGCTTGATCGAGCGGCACTTCCTCGTCGCTCCTAATGGACATGCCTCCCGAACTGACTTCCTGGCTAATGGCGTTAAACCGCCGCTTGTTGTCAGCAGTTGCAACCGAAATTTCCGTAATCACCGGAATCCTCAGATAACGTCGAAATTCGTGGGCCACAAGCATCTGCGTGGCCCGCACCACTTTCAGCACTGCCGGGCGCTGCACCGGCTCGTGAAAAACTGCGTTTATTCCGTACTTGGAATACTGCATCGCCTCTTGCGCACTGCCGCCCAGCCCGTAGATCACCATCTTGCCATTGGAAGCAGATCTTCGTACGGAGTCCATGACCAACTCGGCTCCTGGGCTAAGCTTCAATACGCAGGCTTCGAATTTTTCCCGAGGCAAACGCTCCACAGCATTGTCGGTAACAACCAGCGTTTCAATGCCAAACTGTTTAAAGCAGTCACGCAGAACTTTTCCAGTCGATTCCTTGAGGTCAACCAGGGCAACCCGGGCGGAAAATTTCCTGCTGCGAGGTATGGCAGAAACAGCGGTTTCCAGCGATTCGTCCATAACCGGAGTCATTCGTGCCGTGAAACCCTATTCTGGCTTGGCTTTCGGGCCTTGGCAAAGGAGCAAAAGGCCAATCCTTGGGTACAAAAGTATCATTACCAGCAATGCCCAGACGGCCCACGGGGAAGAGCAAATCGGTCCTTGCAATCTTCATCGGCAACAAAGGCTAAAAACTTTACAGCAGGGAAGAGGCGCGTTTCCCGCCGCGGAAGTATCCTCATTTCCAGCCGCCGTCATTTCCAAATCCCAGTCATCCCGGTAGCTTTGCAATCCCCGTAATTCAATTGCACCAAGCCAAAATTATTCTCAACCGTCCGCAGCAGATCAAAATGATCATAACGAGTATTTATCTTTTGCCCCTTTTTCACCATGTCGCCCAAAAATATGGTGTAGATGTGATTCGACTCCTCCTCCGGCGGCTCGCCTTCATCAAAGGTGATGACCGTCAAGGTGCCGCCGCGAGCCTCGGGAGGAAACCAGTTTTCAAGAAAGTTCTTCAACCAGCGGGACGCTGTCGCAAGATTCGTATCGTGTCCATCATCGTCCATGTTAGGCGTATACAACATGAAGGTAGGGAGATTCTTGTGCTGGCTGTCTTTCTGATCTTTACGTGAATTGCTCACATCCGTGACAAAAGCGTTGTTGGGATCCTTGGTGTCTACCCCGACAACATTCTCGTACCCCTTTTTCTGGATCTTCTTAAAACTCAGGAAGGGCACATGCTTCCGCGCATACTTTCTAAAAGTCGATTTTAAATAAGGTGGCTGTCCAGGTTTCGCCGGACAATCCTCCGCATAATTCTTCCACTCAATCAGATCCCCGATCGTTCGATGTTTCTCATCGTCGGGAAAATTCTTTTGATTATCCCCAAACCACCCATGAAGACCGAAAGTGCTCCCCGCTATCATTGCCAGATAATTCGGATAAGACGGATGCTCCACCCCTCTGTAATTCGTGAACTCAAGCCCTTCGTCAGCCAATTGTTTCAGGTAGGGATCCTTAATAGCCGATACATAGGCCTGATTTTCCAAAACCACGATCAGAATCCGGTCAAAATGTTTCTCCGCCGCCCCATGATGGCAATCCATGGGAGCAGTTGGTTGTTGTTGTCCGCTGCCCGGCTGCGCCGCTGCAATCAGTAATAGAAAACTTATCAACACACGATTCATGATCACCTCACTAGCATTCGATTCTAACCTGCGCTGACTCAGCGAGCTACTCTCGACTTCACCACGGTAGAATCGCATCGAGAATGGATTCGCCAGTAAATATTGTGATTCGTACCGCTACGAGCGAAGATGCGACGGCGATCTTAAAATGCCTGTCGGCCGCTTTCGAGCAATATCGCAGAGACTACACGCCGCCCGCTTTTATAGATACCGTCCTAACCAATGAAACCGTGCATCTCCGTCTACAGCAGATGCATGTCCTGGTCGCCACGGCGGCCGGAAATGTCGTCGGAACAATCTCCGCGACGTGGCATCCCGACATCGCAGAAGCCCACCTGCGCGCCATGGCAGTCCTACCTGAGTGGCATGGCCGTGGCGTTGCCGCAAAACTGCTGGCAGCCATCGAATTTAATGGCTGGTTTTGAAGTGACCACTAATGGCCGGATTTGGGTGACCACCGAGGTTTGGCGGAAGCGCCGCTCGTGTTGGTATCGTTCTCAATATTCCGACAATGTCACAAGTAACTCTCGCTCTGGGCCTTATCTTCAGCCCCGTCGCATACTTGGCCGAATCATCGACTGCAGCTAGCAGCATCAGTTTGTCTGAAGCACGAAGGCTTTCGCGAAGAACGGGAATGGAGGGCTATCTACGCGCCCAAGTTTTGGCCTTCCACGCTCATGGAATCTTCAACCGAAATCATATCAGCGGAATTCCACAGATTGTTTACAAAATTCCTCTAGACGCAAAGGTTTCGGATCGCCTCACGGACTTGGATTTCCCGAGGATATTTGACCGCCTAATCGTAGGACCGACCTCCTATCCTTGGCCGATGTACGAAGCCTTCGTGGACGCACTTAAGAAGGCAGGGGTTGATGATGCCGAGAAACGACTGTGCGTTTCAGGCATTCCCATCCGCGCTTGAGTCGGCTGTGAGTTTCTTGAGACGGTTTGAAGGGAGAGCGGAATGCGAGAGACGCAACGCTTAGCGCCTGTTGTTCCAAACAGAAAAGGCCATGCTGATTTCTCAGCATGGCCTTTATTTAATGCCGGCAACGACCTACGCTCCCACACACTTTCGCGTGCAGTACCATCGGCCCTGCGGGGCTTAACTTCCGTGTTCGGGATGGGAACGGGTGGAACCCCCGCGGTAAGATCACCGACAACTTGAGGCGTCTGCGCGGCGTCTGAGCCGCGCGCCGAAATCCTGAGCGCTTGTCAGCGAAGGATCTCTACGCCATCTTGTCAGCACCAACCTTCAGCAGCTAGCAAAAGCCTCAAGGGGCTAAATGCTAAGTGCTAATTGCTAAGTGCCAGATTCTCAAAGATCATCCTAAGCAAACCGAGGACGATGCCTCACAACTGAATAGATTGGTTTTTACTGATCACTGGACACTAGCCAGTGATCACTAGCTTTTACTTCGGCTTTTTCGTCGGCGCACAGCGCGTCAGTTCTCTCGTCTCACCGCTGCCCAGGTTCTGGCAACGTTAGTGAAATTTGCTTTCAGCCCAGTCCAGGTTCTGGCTGAGCGCTGAAGGCTGAGTGCTGACGGCTGTTTTAATGCACCGAGTAAATTTTATGGTCAAGCCGAACGGGCGATTAGTGCGGGTAAGCTTCACACATTACTGCGCTTTCACTTCCCGTCTATCAACCAGGTAGTCTTCCTGGGCCCTTCTTATCCCTTACGGGTTGGGAGATCTCATCTTGAGGAGTGCTTCCCGCTTATATGCATTCAGCGGTTATCACAACCGAACTTCGCTACCCAGCTATGCCGTTGGCACGACAGCTGGAACACAAGAGGTTCGTCCATCCCGGTCCTCTCGTACTAAGGACAGGTCCTCTCAAATCTCCTGCGCCCACAACAGATAGGGACCGAACTGTCTCGCGACGTTCTGAACCCAGCT